>Ga0207416_1004381_pt1 | contig 12354 bp, 9 predicted proteins | sample PaiPotPPM11metaG_FD_184107 | JGI IMG/M metagenome (GOLD analysis project Ga0207416, IMG submission 184107) | Iron sulfur acid spring bacterial and archeal communities from Banff, Canada, to study Microbial Dark Matter (Phase II) - Paint Pots PPM... ...
GGATACTCTGATGGTGACGCAATCCTCGGCGGACAACATTCTCTGCTTCGCCGTGCGGGATTCCGACCTGAAGCGGGTGAAGGCCAAGCTCGAAAAGGTCTTCGAGCTGGAAATCATGCATGACCACATGGTTGCGATTGAGGTCATGCCACACGTGGCTATCGTGGTGACCATCGGCGAGAATATGAAAGGTACGCCCGGGATTGCCGGCCGCGCCTTCACCGCCCTCGGGCGCAAGGGGATCAATATCATCGCCATTGCCCAAGGCTCTTCCGAGCTCTCCATTTCCTTCGCGGTAAAATCCAACGAAGTGAAAGAGGCGGTGATGGCGGTGCATGAGGAATTTGAACTTTAGCGCAGACTGGGTCTTCAGGCCTGCGGCTTTTCCGTGTCGCCAGCAGCAGACCGCGGACTCAAGTGGCAGCCACGGGCAGCGATTTTCTGTCCGCGGGCTTTTTATTTGACGGAAACCCATGGTGAGAAATACGCTCGCCTTGGCTACCACCGCTGTGCCGGGCTTTCCACGCTCATCATGGCCACTGCCTATCTTCAATGCATCGAGGAAGCTTGCGGCGAGCGGCAGGACCCTCGCAAGGACGCGCACCAGTGCGCAAGCTGTGGCGGGCTGCTGGAAGTGCGCTATGAGTTTGACCCGTATGAGCCTGAGACGCTTCGCCGGGCATGGCACCAAAGACGATTGAGCGGTGAACCCATTGACCGCAGCGGTGTTTGGCGGTTCCGCGAGCTGATCCCTTTCGTCAATCCCACGGACCGGATTATCTCACTTTCCGAAGGGTCCACGCCCCTCACTGGTACGCGCCGCGCCGGCTGGTGGGCGGGACCAGTCCATTTGACCATCAAGCACCAAGGCAATAATCCCACGGGATCCTTCAAGGATCTTGGCATGACCGCCTGCATCACCCGCGCCGCGTCGCGCAATGTCCGCCGGGTCGCCTGCGCCTCTACCGGGAACACTTCTTCCTCGATGGCGGCCTATGCGGCGCGCGCCGGCATGAAGTCCATTCTGTTCGTTCCTTACCGCCAGATCTCAGCGGCGAAGCTTGCGCAGGCGCTCGATTTCGGGGCGATCGTGGTGGAAGTGGGCGACACTTTTGACCAGGCTTTTGGTCTGCTGCGACAGATTGCGCCGGAGTTCCGTCTCTATCTGGTAAACTCCGTCAATCCCTTCCGCATCGAGGGCCAGAAAACGATTGTGGCGGAATTGATGGAGCAGCGTGCTTGGCGCCCGCCGGATTATATTGTCGTGCCGGGCGGCAATCTGGGCAATGCCTCCGCCATCGGCAAGGGCTTGCGCGAGTTGAAAGAGATGGGATTCATCGAAAAGGTTCCGAAGATCGTGGTGATCCAGGCTGCCGGGGCGAATCCCTTTTACCGGACGTTCAGTTCTGGCTCTGCGGAGTTGATTCCCGTCGACCCACCACAGACCGAGGCCACTGCCATCCGCATTGGGCGGCCGGCGAACTGGAAGAAAGGCATTCGGGTGCTGCAATGGTCCGGCGGACTCTCGGAGTCTGTGACGGATGAAGAGATTTTTGAGGCGAAGCGCGTGCTCGCCGAAGACGGTGTTGGCTGCGAACCTGCCTCCGCCGCCACCGTGGCCGGAGTCCGCAAGCTCTGCCGCGCCGGCAAAATTGAGAGGCATGCGGACGTCGTGGCCATCCTCACCGGCCATCAGCTCAAGGACACGGATTACATTATGCGGCATCGTTCTGAAGGGGAAGAAAACAGCCGGCGGCTGCGCGTGGAGGCATCGCTTGAAGCGCTGCGCAAAGTCTTGGAACAGGCCCTGGCCAGAGGGTAACTGCGGAACGGCTTGCGCACCGCGGGCTTTTTGGATGGATGATGTTTGACCGTAAGAAACGCCAGCCGGGATAAAATTTCGCATCTCGCAATTTCTGCAGAATGTTGCAGGTGAATCAATCAGAGCGAGCCGCTTCGGCATAGTTTCCAGGTGAGGGCTTTCCAGGCTTTGATTAGACAAAATGAATCGATTCTGTGACAGGGTGGGGTCGGTCTGGAGATCGTGCCGCGACCAAAAGTCGAGACTAGCGATGTGATATTATCGGCACTGACCCGGACAAGTTCGGGTTGGGGGATACGCCTGCCGAGGATCGAACGATGGCGTCCGTACCCACTATCTCTGTGAGCGATGACAGACAAAATCGGCACATACACGGTTAAGGTCTTTTGGCCCAACGTCGGCAGTTTGAGCGACTACCCCCAATCGACTCACAAGATCCTGGGATATATTCGAGATTCGAGGCCGTCGCGAAAGGACGCGATCGACTGGACGTGCAAGACATTCGGAGTTGTTCACGAGTTCGCTCGGAAGCTTCTTAATATTTTCCAAGCGGTAGGCGTATTGGGGTCCTCAGACTCATGCTACGAGCTTACACAGATCGGGAAGGATTTCCTCAACGGCGACCCGCAAATATTGTTCCATGCGTTCTCCAAGGCAGTCGCTGGCTTCGAGGGAATCCTTGACATCCTGGCGTCCCAAGGACCGCTTCCCCTCAAAGAACTGGAGCAAATTTGGGCAGAAAGGATGAAGCCACTCGCCTTTGCGAAAAACCAGTGCCCGATTCGCTACAACTGGCTGCGGGGCTTTGGATTTGCCTCCCTTGTGGCACATCAGATCTTCCTGACAGAGACCGGTCTAAAACTTGTCGCGTCCTTGCGGCTTGGAAGGGCTCCAACAGAGAGTGCAAAAAGAGGGATGTCTCATGGAGACCTTGAGGACAAGATCAAGATTATTGGAGAATTCTTCGAGTTCGAGGCAAAGAAACGAGCAAGTATAAATGACGCACTCCCGACTTATGCGCTGAAGTTGCGGGAGGGGGATCGCCAGTTGGATTGTCTGTGGGTCCGTTACATCCCTTTTGCGGGCAAGGTGACGTTTCCAGTGGAGATCCAGCTTGGGGGAAATCTTGCGGATGCACTCGACCGCCTTGAGACTATCTCTCAACATGTTCAGAGGGCAATCATCGTAACAACGGAGGATCAGGAGAGCACGATCATCGAGCGGCTGAGGGTAAAAAGGTCTCACCTCCTCGACAAACTTACCATAATCTTTGTGGACGACGTTTACAAAGCCGTCGAGGCCGCGAGCGTTCTAAGCGCCTTGGCGAGGAAGCTTTTTGCGAACTAGAATGGCAGACCTAGAAGAGGAAATGCGTTGTGAAGTAAAGACTTGGGCACAGAACTGGCTGGCGAGCCATCGCAAAGGATGGAAGGTCGAGGTCTTTGACACCCCTCGATCAAGCGTTTCGGCCCTTCTCTATTCGATAGGACTCAATCAGGCCTTCCCTGCCTCAGACTCGTTTCAGTTTTCCGTTGACATAACGGGAGTGCTGAAGCGAGGAAGCAGGACTGAACTGGCTTTCGTCGTGGTCAAGCCCCGGCCAATCTGCGTTAAGGACATCGGTCCTCTTTTGATGTGCTGCCGCCTCGCCCTGCCGACCGTCTCGATAATTCTTTCCGCGAAGGGAATGTCAAGATCGCTAAACCTCCTGTTAAACACCTACAATAGGATTGACCTGTTGGAATACGGGAGCGGAAAGCGAATTAAGGTTGGAACTTGGGACAACGGCAGGAAGCAGGTAGACCCAGCGTCTGTAATCCCGCCAGGAGAGCTCGGGTAGCCCGTTCGTGAATTCGGGGGCGTGACCCTGATTGAGCCGTGCTTACGAACCAGGTTGGCCCAAGCCAACGAGGCCAAGATATTTCCCGCCAAATTCAACCATGCAAGAAACTTTTCGGCAAGAAGTCCGGCTGCTCACCACGCGTCTAGGAAATGTGGTGAAGGAACACTCGGGAGAGCGGGTGTTTGGCGCTATCGAGCAGCTTCGAAGGCTTTCCAAAGAAATCCGGCAGAATCCAAGGCAGGCGCTCTTTGAAGAAAATGACCAAGCCGTCCGTGGCCTCTCGCTCGCCGACGCTAAGGACGTTGCCCACGCCTTCAGCCTGTTCTTCCACTTGGTCAATCTGTGCGAAGAGCGTGAGCGCATTCGCCGTCTGGATCATTATGCCCGCCAGGAATCCGGGGCGCCGCGCTCCATCCGCCACACCCTCAACGAGCTTCGCAGCCATCGCGTGCCGCAGTGGGCGCTGGCGGACCTGCTCAACTCAATGAGCATTGAGCCGGTCCTCACCGCCCACCCCACGGAAGCCAAGCGCCGCAGCGTGCTGAACCACCTCCACCGCATCAGCCGCGCGCTCGAGGCCGCTTGCGGCGGAATTTCGCAAGAGCTTGAAGAGTCGCTCGACCCTTGGGTGGAAGCTCTGTGGCTGACAGAGGAAATCCGCGAACGGCCCGTGACCCCGCGCGAAGAACTGGAAAGCGCGCTGGTTTACTTTGACCGCACCATCTACGGGCTGGCTGGTGATTTCTGGGACGACTTCAGCCGGCAATTACAGAGTTTCTATCCATCCCTTCGTGTTCCGGCGCCTTTCCTGCATTTCGGCTCCTGGGTGGGAACCGACCGCGACGGCAATCCCAACGTGACGCCGCAGACGAGCCTTGCCGCCGCGGAGCAGTTTCGGCAGAGCGTGCTCCAATACTATCTCTTAGCTTGCGACCGCCTGCTGGCGCATCTCTCCATTTCTTGCCGGAGCCCCCAAGTCAGGCAGACGCTTCGACGCAGCCTGGCGCGGGACGCAAAGCGCTTCGCGGGGCTCAAAGTCTTGGAGTCGATCGACCAACCTCACGAGCTCTACCGCCAGAAGCTGCGCGTGATGATCTGGCGTTTGCGGCGCACCCGCGAACGGTCATCCGGCGCCTATGAGAGTTCGCGGGAATTCATTCAGGACTGCCGCCTGATTGAGGATGCTGTCCGCAATCAGGCGGGGGAAAGGCTGGCCCGGATGGGCGTCCGGCCTTTGCGGGTGGCGGGCGAGGTGTTTGGCTTCCATGCGGCTGAGCTCGATTTCCGCCAGCACGCTTCCGTAGTCCGCTCTGCGGCGGCAGCGCTGCTGCGAGCCGCGGACCTGCCCACGGAGCCCGAACCGGAAAGAATCCGGTCGATTCAGCGCCTGCTGGCTTCGCAGAAGGGCCAGGGCAAGCTCCCGGCGGCGGCGCGCGCCATTCTGGCGGAGTTTGAAACGCTGAAAAAAATCCAGGAGGCCAACGGCGAGGAGTCCGCGCATCGTTACATTGTTAGCATGACGTCACGAGTCTCGGACGTTTGGGATGTTTTGCTGCTTGGCAGCCGGTGCGGTTTGGTCCATGTGAGTTCGGGAAAGGTGCGCCTGCGGTTTGACGTGATTCCTTTGTTTGAGACTTATGACTCCCTGCTTGCCGGCTATGAATTGATGGATCAGCTTCTTTCCGATCCTCTTTATCGCCGCTTGATTCACAGCCGGGGTGACATGCAGGAAGTCATGCTGGGCTATTCGGACTCGGTAAAAGACTCTGGATATCTTGCTGCAAACTGGTCATTGTTCCGCGCCCAGGAACAACTGAACAAAGTGGCCATGCGGCATGGCGTGAAGCTGGCGCTGTTCCACGGCAAAGGCGGCACCATCGACCGGGGCGGTGGAATGTCCTACCGCAGCGTCGTCGCGCAGCCCCACGCCGCTCCCGGGGGCCGCATGCGGATCACCGAGCAGGGCGAAGTCATCTCCGTGAAGTACTCGCATCCTGCCATTGCCAAGCGCAACATTGAGCAGCTTGTCTCTTCCGTGCTGGATGCAAACCTGCTCCATCCCAAACGCATTGACCGCGCCTTGGTTGGCAAGTGGCAACAACAGGCCGCGGAACTTGCCGAGACCAGCCGTGCATTTTACCGGAAGCTGGTTTACAGCACGCCCGAATTTCAGCAGTATTTTGACGAAGCCACGCCCATTGATTTGATCGATCAGTTGCGTTGGGGTTCACGTCCGGCGCGGCGGCAGCGATCTGCCAGTGTTGAGGACCTGCGCGCCATTCCCTGGGTATTGGCTTGGACTCAGTCCCGCCACTTTCTGCCTTCCTGGTACGGGCTGGGATACGCGCTTGAAGAATTTGAGAAATCGCATTCAGCCGGCCTCGCCTTGCTGCGGGAGATGTTTCAGGGCTGGCCTTTCTTTTCCGTGCTCATTGAAAATGCGGAAGTATCGCTCGCCAAGACGGACCTATACATCGCCCGCCGTTATGCGGCATTGGTGCGGTCGGCTTCGGTCCGCGAGCGAATCTTCGGGCTGATTGAAGAGGAATACCATCGCAGCCGGCGCGCCGTGCTGGCGATTCGTGGCGGTTCCGAGCTGCTCGAGCGCCAACCCGTGCTGCGGGAGTCGATCCGCCTGCGCAATCCCTATGTTGATCCGCTAAACTTTCTTCAGATCCGGTTTCTTGAGCAGTGGAGGTCAGCCTCTCGCCAAGCCTCGCTGGACCTCACGCGCCTACTTCAACTCACTGTAGGTGGCATTGCCTTCGGCATGAAGAGTACGGGATGAGCATTGCGGTTTGATCCTCGGATCGTACGGGGGGACTTGCGCGCATGGGAAATATGCTACAATGAGCGCAGTATCCGGAGCCAGTGCGGGTGAATAGGTAAGCGAAAATTGTTGCGGGCCGTTAGCTCAATTGGTAGAGCAACTGACTCTTAATCAGTAGGTTGAGGGTTCGATTCCCCCACGGCTCACCACTTCTTGTTTTGAATCAAAAAAATAGCAGCAACGGTCGTGCCGTTTGCCGTAGCGAGTCTATGAGCGCCGAAAGCCGTGGGGAGTTCAATCTTGGCGGTCCGTCCCCGGCGGGTAAACTCCGGCGGCCGCGACCGCTATCAAACCTTCCACTCCAAAACTACGGTAGTGTCTCAGTTTGCTGTAGCGGCGCTCTATGAGCGCCGGGAACCGTTGAGGATCCAAGTTCGGCGCTCATAGAGCGCCGCTACAGCAAACTGAGACACTACCGAAACAGCGGCTTGGATGACAGTGCCGCTCGAATCGTGTTATATCAAGCCATTGGACGGAATGTTTATTGGTGAAGGGAATGGAATGGGGACCACGCTGGATCCGGAATTTCTTGCCGATGCACTTCAAGAGTTGAATAAAGCAAACCTGGCTTTCCGGTCATCTTACCCCGGCGATGCTGGACGCCGCCAGCCCGTGCACACCTTTTACGGCGGCGCCGACCTGTTTCAGGCCGGCACAGTTCAACGGCTCGGCACGATTGGCCGCCGAGTTTTGGCAGATTATGCGCCGGACGCCAGGAAGTTCTCCGCTGCGCTGGGGTTGCCGGACGGGCCGCTGGCGGACCGGATGTATACGCAGGTGGTTGACAAGTTGGATCGCGAGCCGGTCGAAGACTTTCGTATCGATTTTGAAGATGGTTACGGCAACCGGCCGGATTCGGAAGAGGACCGCCATGCAGTGGAAGCCGCGACGGAAGTGGCGAAAGGTTGGGTGGACGGATCGTTACCGCCGTTTATCGGTATCCGAATCAAACCCCTTACCGGGGAGCTTCAAACGCGCAGCTTGCGCACCCTTGACCTGTTCCTGACGGAATTGCTCGTCCAGACCCACCGGCGTTTGCCGGAAAACCTTGTAATTACATTACCGAAGGTGACGGTCCCCGAACAACCAGCGGCAATGGCTAAAATCCTTGGCCGTTTTGAAGAGGCATTGGGACTCGAAGCGAATCGCCTGCGTTTTGAAATCATGATTGAAACCACGCAGGCGATTCTCAACCGCCGTGGCCAGTCGAACCTGCCTCTGCTGCTCGATGCCTGCGCCGGGCGCTGTGTTGCCGCCCATTTCGGCACTTATGATTACACGGCGAGTTGCGGAATCACGGCCGGGATGCAGCACATGCTGCATCCGGCTTGCGATTTTGCCCGTTCCATGATGCAGGTGGCGTTTGCCGGGACCGGGATCTGGCTGTCGGATGGCGGCACCAATGTCTTGCCCATTCCGGTGCATCGCGGCCGAAGCCTGACGCAATCACAACAGGCTGAGAACCGGGAAACGATTCACCGGGCGTGGAAACTTCACTTCGATCACGTGCGGCACTCACTCGAAAACGGCTTCTATCAAGGATGGGATTTGCACCCGGCCCAACTTCCCACCCGCTATGCGGCGGTTTACTCGTTCTACTTGGAGGGCTTGGAAAACACAGCCTTGCGCCTTCGCAACTTCGTCGAGATGGCCGCCCGGGTTGCTACCGAGGGCAACGTGTTTGATGATGCCGCTACCGGCCAGGGTTTGCTCAATTTTTTCCTGCGCGCTGTCAGTTGCAGAGCCATTGAGGAGCGGCAGGCCGAACAGCTTACGGGTCTGACTCCGGAGGAGCTTCGAGGCGGTTCATTCCTCCGTATTTTTCAAGCCAGGCGGACGTGAGCATAGATAGTGGTCCAGTTTGCTGTTGCGGCACTTGGTAATGGCGTAATTTGTTTGCTGTAGCGGCGCTCTATGAGCGCCGACCCTGGATCGTCAACGGTTTTCGGCGGTGATACAGCGCCGCTACAGCAAATTGCGCCACTACCCGGCACTTGAGCGCGAGTGCCGTAAAAGAATTCTTCTGTAAAATGAGAACATGGCACAGCCGATCATAGGAGCCGTAGTTCCCCGCAAAGAAGGCCGGGATAAAGTCACCGGGAAGGCGCGGTACGTTGACGATCTGTGTTTTCAAGGGATGATTTACGGCGTAACCGTCCGTAGTCCCGCTCCTCGAGGACTCATCAAGGCCATTCGTTTCAGGGACGGAATTCCCTGGCGCGACTTCACGATCGTCCGGGCTTCGGACATACCCGGCGCCAACGTTATCTCCCTCATCGACGACGACCAACCTTGCCTGGCGGAATCCCGGGTGAACCATCCGGAGGAACCGGTCTTGCTCCTGGCGCACCCTGACCGCTATCTACTGGAAGAGGCGCGGCGCGCCATCGAAATGGAGATCGAACCTCTACCGGCCATCTTCACGATCGAAGAGTCTCTTCGCGGCGATGTCGTCATTTGGAAAGAAGACAACGTCCTCAAGCGATTCCAAGTGGAAAAAGGAACTGTCGATTCGGCATGGGATGAGGCATACCTGATTGTGGAAGGCGAATACGCCACCGGCGCGCAGGAGCAACTCTATATCGAGACGAACGGCATGATTGCCGTGGCCGGGGCGGATACAGGCGTAACCGTCTGGGGTTCGATGCAATGTCCCTATTACGTGCACAAAGCCTTGAAGGCGGTTATGGGCTTGAGTGATGAAAAAGTTCGCGTGATTCAGGCGGAGACTGGCGGCGGTTTTGGGGGCAAGGAGGAATATCCCTCGATGATCGCAGCTCATGCCGCTCTGCTGGCCTGGAAATCGGGAAAACCCGTCAAACTCATTTACGACCGGGCTGAGGATATGGTCGCAACCACCAAACGCCACCCTTCGCGCACCCGCCATCGGACCGCCGTCAGCAGAGATGGCAAATTGCTCGCTATGGAGATCGACTTCGTGATCGACGGCGGCGCTTACACAACCCTTTCACCCGTCGTTCTTTCGCGGGGCACGATCCATGCCGCCGGTCCCTATTATTGCCCAAACGTCCGCATCAGCAGCCGGGCGGTGGCCACCAACGCGCCGCCGCACGGAGCCTTTCGCGGGTTCGGCGCACCGCAGACTATCTTTGCCCTGGAACGGCATTTGGACAAGGTCGCTGCGGCGGTGGGTCTGGCGCCGGATGAGTTTCGCCGGAGGAATTTCATCCGCCCGGGCGAAACCACAGCCACGAACCAAGTGATTCGCGAGGATGTTGACATGGCGGCGTTGCTCGATCGCGCCCTGTGCGAGTCGGACTACCACGCTAAACGGGAACGATTCACGCGTGAAAACCTGGGCAGGAACGTCAAGCGCGGGATGGGTTTGGCCTCGTTTTTCCATGGGGCAGGATTCACTGGGTCCGGCGAGCGGTATTTGGCTTCGGTGGTGGGCGTCGAGGCGACTCCGGAAGGGCGTGTCCGAATACTGGCTTCAAGCAAGGAAATGGGCCAGGGAACCAACACGATTCTCACCCAGATTGCAGCCGAGACCCTCGGACTGCCTTACGAGCTTGTTGACATTGCACAGCCCGATACCGGACAAGTGCCGAATAGCGGTCCAACCGTGGCTTCGCGTACCTGCATGATCGTTGGCAAGCTTGTGGAATCCGCTGCCGCCGGTATCAAGCTATCGTTAACGAACGCCGGTCTGCTCGCGGGCAGCTTTTCTGCTGGAGAATTTGCCTCTGCCTGTTCGTCGTACATCGCCCGGCACGGGCCGCTTTGTTCCTATAGCCACTATCAGCCGCCGCCCGGAATCGCTTGGGACGATGAGAATTACCGTGGTGATGCCTACGGCGCTTTCGCCTGGGCGGTCTATGTGGCGGAGGTGAGCGTAGACATCACCACCTACGAAGCGCGCGTGGAGGACTTCGTCGCTGTGCAGGAAGTGGGGCGCGTGATTCATCCCGTGCTCGCTAGAGGACAGATCGAAGGCGGGGTCGCGCAGGGTATCGGCTATGCCCTGTATGAAAACGTGTCCTGGAAGAATGGCCGCATGACGAACGGACAGATGACCAACTACATCATCCCGACCGCAGCAGATATCCCGCCCATCCGGGTGATTTTTGAAGAACGGCCTTACGCTTTCGGTCCAAAGGGAGCAAAGGGAATTGGCGAGCTGCCCATGGACGGGCCAGCGCCGGCTATAGTCAACGCCATTGAGAACGCAGTTGGGGTGAGATTAAATTCGCTTCCCGCCACCCCGGAAGCTATTATGGGGGCATTGGAATCGCAGAGTTGCATGACTTGATGGCAATGAGTCAAGTTCCGGCGGCCCTCAACCCGACCCACTCGCCCCCAATCGGGTGAGCGGACGGACGGCGGAGTGGGATGGGTGGGAACGCCGATGGCTGGCCTGAGGCCAAGCCTTAAAATGATAGGAGCTGACATGCGCGACCGGCGTTATTTGCGCATGGGTCGGGCCTTGCTACCAGCAAGCCAAAAAGTCCTTGACAATCATACACTTAAGTGATAACATATGCTGGATATACTTCCCCTAAAAGGTTTCTCATGACCGGCGAATCCACATTGAAAAAGATGACAAAAATGCCAATTCAGGAACAAACCCATTGCGAGAGCGTGAAAAACCCAGTAAAAATGCGGGTGCGAGCCAAAAGAGGCGAAAAAACAATTCTTTTTTGCCTGTTGAAAAGTCTGTAATCCATTGAAAACATGATGAACTTAAGAAGAACAAAGCCAAAACAAAGCCATTAGCAAAACATTGGAAGTCAGATAACTCATAGATGATGCGGAAGTTACGTCGATTTTTCGAACAAAATCAAACAATTGACTTATAATCAACAAGTTACAAGGTTTGCGCGGAAAATCAGTGTAAAAACTTGGCTTTGTTCCCATTTTTGGACATTTCCACTGGACTTGGGCCTGGAGGGCCGACAGCGAACAGCCCAGGGCGCAAGCCCCAAGACGGGGTAACACACCCTATCAGTTCCGGCGGCCGCGCCCTGCCTTTTGTTGTCACCCCAGCGCAGGCGGGGGTTCAGAGTCCTGGAGCAGATTGATCCCGTGTGGAAACACGTCACCCCCGCGCTCCCAACCGGCCTAACATAATAATACGAGAAGGAGTTCATGCCTAAAGTCTCCATAACCGTTACTGTGAATGGGCAGTCCCAGACGATCACGGTCTGGCCCATGGCGCGCCTGCTCGACGTCGTCCGGGAGGATCTCGGTTTGACCGGGACGAAAGAGGGTTGTGGCGAGGGTGAGTGCGGAGCTTGCTCGATCCTCCTTGATGGACAGCTTACGAACAGTTGCCTGGTACCGGCATTGCAGGCCAATGGGAGCCACATCACCACCATCGAAGGGATCGCTCGCGGCGGCGAACTGGATGCCGTCCAAGAGGCCTTTGTAGAATGTGGCGGAGCCCAGTGCGGAATCTGTACGCCCGGAATGATTTTGGCTGCCGTTAGTCTTCTTCGGGACGATCCGCACCCTTCAGAGGCTGATATCCGGAACGGGCTTGCCGGCAATCTCTGTCGTTGCACCGGCTACCTGCGAATCTTTGAGGCGGTAGCCAAGGCGGCGGGCGGCCAGACAGGGGGCGGCACTTGAGAGCCTTCGTTCCCGGCTATGAATTGTATTCGCCGAAGACATTGGCGGAGGCCCTGGAACGCATGGCCGCGCAGGCCGGTGTGTGGCGCCCCTTCGCCGGCGGAACGGATCTGATGGTGCTATTCGGAGCGGGCAAACTAGATTGCTGCCGCTTCCTAAGTACAGTGGTTCATAAATTCACTCACGTATTTTTCCGTTACGCGGCTGCTGAATCTGCCGATCGGGGCGAATGACTCATTTTGGCCAGCAAGTGGGCAAGGTCAGCCC
>Ga0207416_1004387_pt1 | contig 12337 bp, 12 predicted proteins | sample PaiPotPPM11metaG_FD_184107 | JGI IMG/M metagenome (GOLD analysis project Ga0207416, IMG submission 184107) | Iron sulfur acid spring bacterial and archeal communities from Banff, Canada, to study Microbial Dark Matter (Phase II) - Paint Pots PPM... ...
CCCCTGGAGCCCCTCTCGGTCGGCGGTGTTAGTCAACCACCACTTCGAGAGGAGGCTCCGCTTTTTAGCTTGGGGGGTCAAAAGTACGATGCCGGAAAGGGGTCAAATCTACGGTGCCGTTCCCAGTTCTCCATGCCTCGGCTCTTGAGGTTTTCGAAGACCGTCGTCCAACTCTCGCAGCTCTCGCCGAAGGCATCCTCGATCGCCAGCAGCGCCTTTTCTCCACGGACGTCGACGCCGATGACGACCAGCATTACGCGACGTTCGTCCTCGGCACCGGCGTCGAGATAGATCCCGTCCGCCCACAAATACACGTATTTATCGACAATCGGCGTCTGCTGCCACTGACGGTAATCGTCGAGGAATTGCTTGTTGATGCGTGAGATCGATGACGGCGAGAGCGGCGTTGTTTCACCCACCAAAACCCGCAGAGAAGGTTCGAAATCGCGCGTTGAGAGGCCCTGCAGCCAGAGCTCGTGCATCGTCTTGTCGAGTTCGGGAAAGCGCCGCTTGTACGGCGGCAACATCTCCGAGGTGAACGGCACATCGCTCTCGCGTACACGCGGCCGACGAAGTGCGACTGGCGTGCTGCCGTAAGCGACGGTGCGCGCCTCTTCGAAGCCATCGCGATACCCGCTTGCACTCTTGCCGGGAACGCCGGCTATGCGACCGAGAAATTCATCGGCCTCGGCGATCAGCATCGCCTGGATAAGTTCACAGGTCATGCTCAACTTGTTCACGGCGTCGACTTTGCGACGCCGCCCTAGCATGCCCGGGCTGGATCAGGTAGGGTGGTACATTTTCAAGTGCCCACCGACCCTGGTACATTTTCAAGTGCCCGCAGGTGGTACATTTTGGGTGCCCGCCGAGGCGCACGCGGATCCTCAACACCGTCCCGATCAGGGATTGGGATGAGGCAAGCAACACCCTATAGCCTGTGCCGCCTCGTCCGCGGGAAGCGGCCGAGAGAACCAATATCCTTGGCCTAATTCGCAACCAAGGTCACGAAGTTTTGTAAGCTGTTCCTCGGTTTCAATGCCTTCTGCCAATGCCGTGAGGCCGAGATTATGCGCGAGACTCACGATCGTGTGCGCGATTTCGGCGCTGCGCGGGTTCGCTGAAAACTCGCTTACGAATGACTGATCGACCTTTAGGAGTCGTAAAGGCAAACGGGTCAGGTAACTGAGCGACGAATACCCGGTCCCAAAGTCATCGATATAAAGTTCCACGCCCATTTCATCAACGTGGCCTACCACTGCGGCGGTTTGTTCGAAGTTTTCCATAAGAACCGTTTCCGTTATTTCCAATTTCAGGCTCTGCGGAGGTAAGGCGTTCCGCTTTAATGCTTCGCGAATCTCCCACAACAGGTTGGGGTGGCCGAACTGCCTGCTCGACAGGTTAACGCTTACGATCAGCGCCGGATCTTTGTACTGAATTTGCCAGGCACGAATTTGCCTGCACGCTTCATGAAGAACCCAATGATCGATCTGGATAATCAACCCAATGTTCTCGGCCTCATGAATAAATTCGACCGGGGAAAGGATCCCCCGCTCAGGATGGTTCCAGCGCACGAGCGCTTCAAACCCGATCAGACGAGAGTCGTCAAGATTTACTATGGGCTGGTATACGATGCCAAATTCACCTCGGGCTACCGCTCTCCGCAGACCCATTTGAAGTTTGAGGAGATCGACGGCTTTAGCGTGCATATGCGGATCAAAGAGAATGTGCTGTGAGCGTCCCCGAGCCTTCGCTTCGTACATAGCAGTATCCGCATCGCGAAGAATGTGCTCGGGCTTATCGTAGTCTCCCGACCCGATAGCAATCCCCATACTGGCTGTTGTGAAGACCTCAAACCCGTCAAGGTCGACGGGTTTTTGGAGAGCCGCTTGGATGCGGTCGGCAACAGATGTTGCCACGGCCGTCACATCGTCGGTATCGGCGCCGCCGGCGAGTAAAACCGTGAACTCATCGCCTCCCAATCGTGCAACGATGTCTCCAGGCCGAACGCATTTTTCAAGCGTACGTGCAATATATATCAGTAATTTGTCGGCAATAACGTGCCCTAAACTGTCATTAATATTTTTAAAGCGATCGAGATCCAAAAAAACAACAGCAAACGGAGTGCCCGATGCGTCTTTCGCGAGCGTAATCGATTCGCGTACACGCTCGTTAAAAGCGGATCGGTTAACTAGGTTCGTGAGCGGGTCGTGCATGGCGAGCTGCTTGAAGGTCGCCTCCGCTTCGATTTCCTGTGTTAGGTCGTGGATGATCTTTACAAAACCTCGCGGTTCTCCGTCGACGTGTGCCTTTAGGCGCGTCATTTTACCAGTAGCATAAAATGGCTCGCCATCCTTGCGCGCGTACCAGCCATCGCCGGGGGCGTGACCGCTTTCCGTGGAAATTTTCATTTCCGCAACGTGTGCGCCTCGGGAAACGGCTTCAGGCGTATAGATAAGCGAAAAGTGTCTTCCCAGCACCTCATCTCCACGGTAGCCAAAAATGCGCTCGGCGCCGGAGTTCCAGATCAGAATGCTTCCATCCAAGCCAATTGAGAAAATTGCGTAATCTGTGGCGCTCTCGGTCAGTAAGCGCAAGCGCTCTTCGCTTTCGCGAAAACGCTCGCCGTGCTGGAGACTCTCGGTCGAGTCTTGGACCAGCTTTGTGAAGCCTATTAATTCGTTGTCTTCATCCCGTAGGGGCTGTACGGTGGATGTACATGCAAACCAGCTGCCGCCTTTCCGGGTAAGCCACCCATTAATAGTTGACTTTCCGTTATTCAACGAGATGATAAGCTCAGTCTCGGGTTTGCCAAGCGCAACATCTTCAGCCGTGAACAATAGCGAATAATGTTTGCCTAGGGCCTCAGACTCCGCATATCCGAACGTTTGCCTGGCCCCGGAATTCCAACTCTCGATCACCCCTTCGATGGAAAGAGTAAAAATGGCGTATCCGGTCAAACTTTCGAGAAGCCGCCTGTATTGATGCAGGGGCTCGTCGATCACCGCTGTCAGGGGATCGCGAGAAATAAAGGGGCCATTCGTGCCATAACGCGGGGTTGCTGCTACCGACTTTATGAGTGGCATTTTTGTGGTCAAGCGAATCGTCCTCGATTCTACCTTGTGCGGACACTTAAATTCGGCTCACAGAACGGACCTTAGGGGTCGGCCTGAATTACGTCCTAATTGTCAAGCATGCAGGCGTTAGCTGTCTGCCCGGCCAATACTTAGTATATCACTATTGGGTCAAAACCAGTGGGCAATATCGCTCGCGACGGCACGAGTCTTATATTCTCATGTCCACATGCAGCTCTGGGCTTTAACGGTGTAGCTATGCGGCATTCTCCTTTGATTGACAAATCTGAAGCGTCAAGCATACGCGAGCGGTCTTGCAAGTAAGAAATTGGTGGCTTATCCGCGCCCTGCAGTCCTAGCCGCCCCGCAGCTCCGCTCGAGGGGGGGCCTCGTTTTAAAGGCCCTTATCTCCTTGTAGTGCGACCCCGGATCGAGACGCATAGTTACGCTGGGATCGATTGAAGCAATTGTTCTCTGTGGATGGCTTCGAACTCTGCCGGCGGCACGTAGCCGAGGGCAGAGTGTAGACGCTTGCGGTTATAGACGATTTCGATGAAGTGCGGAATCGAGCGCATGGCGTGGTCGATGTCGGAATATTCGTTCACCAGCACCTCTTCGTATTTCAAGGTTTTCATGAAACGCTCGCAGATCGCATTGTCCGTCGGCGTTCCGGCCTTGCTCATGCTTGGCACGATGCCGTGTTCAGTCAGTTCTGCGACGTACTCCAGCGCAGCATGTTGGGCCCCTTGGTCGCTGTGATGAATCAGCCCCGGCTTTGGTCTGCGCCGACGAAGCGCCATCCGCAATGCCTGCAGCGTCAGTTCGGTGCGCATGTGTTCGGCGATTGCCCAGCCGACGCAGCGCCGACTGAACGCATCCAGAGCGACCGCAACGAAAATGAATGCGTTGCGCAGCCGAACGTACGTCAGGTCCACGAGCCACAGCTGATCCAACCCGGTCGGCGTAAAATCCGCAGCCACGTTTCCATAACGCGGCAGGCCATGTCGCTTATACTTCAAGTACGTTCGTACCGAACGTCGCGATCCGACCAGATTATCCAACCGCATCAGGCGCCGTACGCGTTTTTCGTTGATCGTAAAGCCGCTCCGTCGCAGCGCATGGGTCATCGGCCGATATCCGTACCACGGTTGCTCCAGAGCAATCTCGTGCATGACCGAGCGTACGCCCATATCGTCGCGGTCGACTTTCGGTTTGCACCAGCGGTAAAACGCCGCCCGGCTTATGCTCAGCAGCGAACACATCCGTCCGACCGGCACGGGAGAGCCGCTTTCACGTTCGCTACGAATCAATCGCATCAACGCTTCGCGCCGCTCTTGCTCTCCAAGTCCTTGAGCAACGCTTGTGCTTTTTTTAACAGACGGATTTCGTGCGCTTGCTGACCGATGGTTCGCTCGAGTTCGGCAATCCGGGCCTCGTCGGTGTACGCGTTGCCATGGCCAGAGAAGGCGCGCTCGCCATACTTTCGCTCACGGGTTTTCCACTGGCGGATCGTTTCGGGGTGGATCTCGTGGGCGCGGGCGACTTGGGCGATCGTTGCGCCCGCGTCAAGCTCCCGCAGGATCGACACCTTCAGCTCCTTGCTGAACGTGCGGCGGATTTTAGACATGAATTCCCCTTTCTCGGGAGAACCCAGCCTAACTTGCTGCCTCGATCCGGGGTCGCACTACACTCGGTAGTTCTGGGTAATGTTGTGCGCCGTTCACGCTTGGAGGGTAGCGCCTCGACCGCGCTCAACGACACAAGGACGAGGGCAAAGCCTTACTGCATAAGGCTAAACGGCACACGATGCCACTAGGTGTTACGGCGATTGGGGGATTTCAAGACCGCCGCATTCAACCGCTCTGCCATCTCTCCGTGCCCCGCAAGCGCTTCATTTCATCATCTAACGGAGCCGCGCTTACGTTTTATGGCGACCGTTTTCCCCCTTTGGTTTATCGTGAGCCTTTTCAACGGTGCCCTAGAACGAAGGCGCACGATCCCCCTCCTGCGCTCCAGGCCTGGCAGGCGACCATTCCATCAAAAATTATGCAATTACCTCCGTCGCTCGACCGGACCGGCCGTGCCAGTGTCGAAGGGGTCGTACGGTGCGCTCAGGGGCAAGGATGGTATGGATAGGGAGGACTGAGCATTCATGGGACTCGACGTTCGTACGCTCCGCTATCGACGGCCGTGGTATTGGCTCGTCGTCTTACTATGTGCCGCCGCCCTGGCCACGGGGGTGATCGCAAGAGACGCGCGTTCGCGGATCGCCGAAATCCGGCATCAATTCGAATCGTCCCAACTGCTCCGTCTCCATCTCATGCAGCAGCGCATCGACGACTATTTGGGTGACTCTATTCAACTTGCGGCCTCCGGCGGCGAAGCGCTAGCACCGCTGCACGGCAATGCCGCGCTGGTGCGTCAGCTCATCCTGGGGCTGTACCGCTCGCGCCAAAACCCGAACGTTTACGGCTTGGGCGTCTTTTATACTCCATTCGGATTCGCGCGGAATATCCGTCTGTTCAGCGTTTACGATCACTCGGTATCGTACGCGCGCGGCCGCTCGCAGCGCCCGCTCAGTTCGCCGCTGGATAGCTTCGTTGCCCCCGGGATTATTCAAGTCTATTATGAGGATGGCCGCGCAGGCATTGGCGGGCATTATACACACGCGTACTGGTTCAAACGGGCGCTGCGATCTCCGGATTCGACGGTTTTTGCCGGGCCGTATACCGAGTTTGGACGCAGCTATATCAGCACGCTTAAAGCGTTTCGCCACAACGGTGCGGTGATCGGGGTGATGACCGTAGACGCACTCACGACGACGTTCAAGACCCTGATGCAATCGGTACTGCAACGCGGTGACGTGGGATACGTCGCGAGCGGCAAGGGCGAACGCTGGTTGTTCGGCACGGCACGTATTCCCCATAATGATCCGCGGCGGCTCGATCGCGCGCTCCCGCTGCGTTACGGCGGCGCATACCTGCATCTCTCAACCGATGCATCACCCCTCTATGCTGCGCGCGCTCGTGTCGTTTCGGGCAGTATCGCGCTCGCTACCTGCGTGTGGCTCCTTGCCGGAGTGCTAGCTTGGGGTATGGTCCGCCTTTGGCGGGAGCGCGAGGCGACCATCCAGCGCGATATCGATCAAGCACGCTTGGAACAGGTTATCGCGGTCGGTAAAACGGTCGAGTTCGAGTTGCGCAAAGCAGCGACCACCGATGCCCTAACGGGGTTGCCGAACCGATCCGCTTTCTGGGAGTTCGCAACCGCGACGCTTACACGACCATCCGATGCTATCGAATATGCGGTTTTTTTTGTCGATCTCGACCATTTTAATATGATTAACGATACGCTCGGCCATCTTGCCGGGGACGAACTTCTCAAGGTGATCGCAAGCCGGCTACGCGGTGCCCTCCCGGCCGACGCATTCCTCTGCCGTCTCGGCGGAGACGAATTTGTGGTGTTGTTATCGGCGCGATCGGCGGACGCGCCGCCCATTGCGGAGCGCATCTTGGCCTGCCTGCAGGAGCCGATGTTGATGGGAGGACAAGCCGTCTACACCGCAGCTTCGATCGGCGTCGTCCTCGTCGATGCGACCTACACGCAGCCGGAGGAGTTGCTTCGGGATGCAGATATCGCCATGTATCACGCCAAAGGAGCGGGGCGCGCGACGTTCGCGATCTTCGATTCGGCGATGCGAGAGCGCATCGCTGCAGAATCCATACTGGAAAACGACCTGCATCGCGCGATCGAGCGCGATGAATTCGTGGCGTATTATCAGCCGATCGTCGACGTGGAATCGCGCGCGATAGTCTCGTTCGAGGCCCTCGCACGCTGGAACCGGCCCGGACATGGCGTAACGCACGCTGCCGATTTTATCGGTTATGCCGAGTCTCACGGATTAATCTCCGCGATCGATGCCGCGATTTTCGACAACGTCTGCCGCGATTCGGCCGCTCTCTTCGATCGCTTTCCAAATACCACGATCGCCGTCAACATTTCGGCGGCACAACTCGCAACTACGAAGTTGGCCGGTAAGATCGACGAAGCATTGCGATACCACGCTGTCTCAACCGAACGGATCAGGCTCGAACTCACTGAAACTGCGGTGATGACCAACGCCTATCAAGCCCATGCGGCACTCGATCAACTGCATCGCAATGGGATCAAGATCATCGTCGACGATTTTGGAGCCGGCCACTCGTCGCTCGCGTACCTTCACCGATTGCCCATCGCCGGGCTCAAGATCGACCGCTCCTTCGTCGATCCGCTCGCGACCGACCGGCAAGCGGTGGCCATCGTCCGCAGTATCGTCGCATTGGCAAAAACGCTGGGGTTTTATACCGTCGCGGAGGGAGTGGAGACGATCGAGCAATTCAACGTCCTGCGATCGCTCGGCGTTTCGTACGCGCAAGGGTTCTTGTTCTCGCCCGCAATCGAACTCTCGGAGCTGCTGGAGTTCGAGGCCCATGCAAGTTAGGCTACGCGAGCGGTTCCGCTAGCCGGTCCACGACGATATCGATACCAAACCGAGCAAGATCGGCGGAATCGGATGGACCGATGACGGTATCTCCCGCCTCATCAGAATCGAGCACGTAGAGCAGCGACACCAGCGCTCCGTGCGATCGCAGCAACGGTGCGCCGGGACGATGGACGCCCACCCGGTGCGCGCACTCGATACGCTTCGACATCACGTTCAACGCCTCGACCGGTCCGTCTTGAAGGTCGGCGGAAACCGCCCGCTCGCCGCGGAACGCGTAGGGCCGTAAGGCCTCGAGCGTTACGGCTTCGTCGTCGTCTAATCGCAGCACGCACCCGTTCCCGCTGACGACGACGATCGTCCGATCGTATCCCGTAAAATCCGAAAACGGCCCGCTCCGTTCGATGCTTGCGAGTGAGACGCGCCACGCCGGCTCGTTTCCCGGAGCGATCGCGATATCCAGCGTGGTACCGTAGCCGTTTTTCCACGGCGCGCGACGGTAGGCCGCGCGCGCTATGCGCCGCATGGACACTACCGTTGCAGAAAGCTCATCAGCGCGGCCCGAGCCTCATCGCCGCGCAAGGCCTCCGCGAAAGCGCGAAACTCCTCGTCCATCGTCGTGCGAACCAGCTCGGCGAACGGCTCCTTGAGCATGCGTTTTGTATTGGCAACCGCCTTGGGCGGGAGCTTCGCTAACTGTTCGCACATCGAGAGGGCCGTCGCGTCGGTCTCTTCGTCGGCAACCACGCGCGTCGCGAGCCCGACGCGCATCGCTTCGTCGGCGCCGAACGTTTCGCTCGAGAGCAGCAGCCACCATGCCCGCAAGCGTCCCGCAATAAGCGGCAGCAACACGCTTGAGCCGCCCTCGGGCACGAGGCCGAGCTTGGTGAACGGCATCGCCATCTTCACGGAATAGCCTAAGACGACGGCATCGCAATGCATCAGCATGGTCGTACCGATCCCAATCGCCGCGCCGCGCACGCCCGCGATAATCGGCTTCGGGCAGTCGCCGAGTGCGCGCAGAAAGCGCACCGGCGGAGGGTCGTCGCCCATTCCGCCGCTGGCGACGAAATCCGCGATGTCGTTGCCGGCGGTGAAATCGTTGCCGCCGAGCAGCGCGATCGCGCGTACGTCCGCATCCCGAGCAGCGTCGGCGATCGCTTCGCATAGCGTCCCATACATCGCGGTGGTGAGGGCGTTTTTCTTTTCGGGGCGATTCAAGCGAATGGTCGCAACCGCACCCGCTTTGGCATAGAGAATCTGTTCGTTCATGACCACGGCAATCGTTGGAGCGGCGTCGACGAACGCGCGAGCACTTCGTCGGGCACAAAGAAATCGGGGACGAGCGGCGAGGACGGGTCGTTTGCATAGGGCGCAAAATCGGTGATGCCCTCCGCGCGAAGCACTTCTTCGTCGATGAAGAAATTGCCGGTACAATCCGCGGCCGGCCGGCCGAGAATCGCTATCGCGGCGTCGGCGACGATTTCGGGCTTGCGTGAGAGCTTGGCCATGCCGTCACCACCGAGGACGTTCCGCACCGCGGCCGTATCGATCGCGGTCAACGGCCAGAGCGAGTTCACCGCGATGCCTTTGCTCTTGAATTCGGCCGCCATCCCGAGGGTGCACATCGACATGCCGTATTTTGCCATCGTATAGGCGACGTGTCCAGCAAACCAGCGCGGGTGCATGTCCAGCGGCGGCGCCATGTTGAGGATGTGCGGATTCGATGCGTTCAACAGGTGCGGAATCGTGGCCTTGGAGCAGAGAAACGTGCCGCGCGTGTTGATGCTGTGCATCAGATCGTAGCGCTTCATATCCGTTTGCAGCGTCCCGGTCAGCGCGATGGCGCTCGCATTGTTGATGCATGCGTCGATCCCGCCGAACCTCTCAACCGTTTTGGCGACCGCAGCCTCGACTTGTTCTTCGCTGCGAATGTCGCACTGGATCGGGAGCGCTCGGCCGCCCGCAGCCTCGATCTCCGCCGCCGCGGTGAAGATGGTGCCCGGAAGCTTCGGATGCGCCTGCGTCGTCTTTGCGACGATGGCGACGTTAGCGCCGTCGCGAGCGGCTCGCAGGGCGATCGCCAAGCCGATGCCGCGGCTCGCGCCGCTGATAAAGAGCGTCTTTCCACGCATTACGGTGCCTGGACCGGCGTCGAAGAAAGGCTCCAACCGCGAACGATGAATGAACGGTAACGTGCAACGATCATCACGTCTGCTTGTTCGCAACGGAGAAGCGATCCCTGCTTTGCGCACGCGCATCCGCACGCCGCTCGGGCTCGATTTGCTGGTCGCGACCGATGGAGACGCGATCACCGCTAGCGATTTCGTCGCCCGAACTCGCGCGAAGAGCGAGCCGGCGCCGCACCCGCTATTGGCGCTGGCGCGCCTGCAAGTCGATGCCTATTTCGCCCGGCAGCTCGATCGCTTCGACGTGCCGCTCGCGCTGGCGGGCACGCCGATGCAAGTGGCGATCTGGCGTTTCGTCGCGCAACTGCCATTCGGCGAGACGATCTCGTATGCCGACGTCGGGCGCGCGCTCGGATATCCGCGCGCGCACCGGGCCGTCGCCATGGCCATGGGCCGCTCGCCGTTCGATCTCTTCATCCCCGCACACCGCGTGGTCGGGGCCGACGGCCGCATCAAGGGCGCGGGCGTAGGCTCGACCCGCCGCGCGTTACTGCATTTCGAGGGCCCGCTCAGGGCTGTAGCAGATGACGCCATTCGATCATCGGGCCGATCCCCACGTTCCGGTCGGCCGCCTCGCCCGTCGCGATAAAGCGCGCCGTGAAATTCAGCGTCCGCAGGCCGAAAAGCCACTCGGTGCGGCGGTGATGCCAACCGAATGCGAGCGATGCGTCCAGTTCGGAGGCGCGTTCGTCCTTGTTCACCGGCGCGGTCACGCCGTCGCTATACAAAAAGCGATCGACCCCGGCTAGGCTGGGAGCCACGCCGAGATACGCTTCGAGGAAATGCCCGGGCGAACGTGTCGGGCGGCGAACGACGAAGGTATAGCGCACGCCGGCTAGCCGGGACGAAACGACTTGCTGCAGATTCGGCAACGGCGTGCGCTGATTGATGATGGTCGTGCCGATGCCGAGCCATACGTCGCGCCGCGCGTCGAGGGCGGCCTGCACGTCGCCGTTAAAGATGCCTAAGGCCGGTGTTGCCTGGCCGTAAAAGGCCGATGCCCGTTGCGGGGCGCTCACGACCGGAATGCCTTCCAGATGTAGCGCGAAGCGCTTGGTGCCGGCGCGGATTTCGAGCAGCGGCGCGCCGCCGATCCCGTGCTGCGTACCGGCAACGTCGCGATGCTGCCCCACGATCATCAGCCCTTGAACGCCGAAATAGCTTTGCGGGATCGGGCTAGCAGGGGTATCGGCCAAAGCGTTGCCGGCGGCGGCGCAGAACAACGCGCACGCCACGAGTGCGGAACGGATCACATTTACCTCTTACTAGCGTCGAGCAGTACGATGCCGCGTTGGCCGGAGGAGCGCAGGGTCGAAAGCGCTCCCAGGGCCGCGCCGATGGGCGTATTGGGATCGAGCGCTTCGCTCACCGTAAAGCCGGTGCGCGCCTTGGCTTGCGCGTCGATCGGCTCGCGAAACGCGTCCGGAAGCATTTTGTATTTGCCTATCAGGCTGATGAACGAGCCGGCTTTGGCGTCGAGCTGGGCCGGATCGATCGCAATCACCACCACGGTATGACGCTTCCCCGCGATCGGTTTCTCGAACGATCCGAAGGCTAACCCGAGCGCATTAGCACGCAGACGCGCTTCGTCGAGCGCGCTTCCCTTGAGAGCGACGGCATAGCCTAGCGGCGGCGTCCGGTCGAACGCATCGATCCAGGATTCGAGTTGCGGGAGGGTCGCCGAGGTCTGCGCGATCACCTCATGCCCGGCGTACGACCCGGCGCCCTGGCCGTAGATGCTGCGCTGGTTTTGAGCGGTCGTTGCACCGACCGTGGCATGCCAATCGCGCGTCGCGACGATAGCGCTACCGGCGTAGAGCGGAAAATCGACCGGATTCGTAGCCGCCGGCGTCGCGGCCGTTTCGGACGACGGGCTCGAGCCCGACGTCGTCGTCGATCCATGCGAACACGCGGTCAGCACCGCCAATACGAAGGCGGCGTAGCGGAACTTCATCTACCCCTCCAAGATGTCGAACTAGGAAGGCTGCCGCTTTCGAGGAGAAGCGCTGCAAGCCCCGTAAGCCCTTCGGTACTATGACGTTCGAAGAGTTTTGGCCACGGTACCTTTGCGCTCACCGCGACCCGCGAACCCGGGCCTATCACGTCGCCGGGACGATCGCGGCAACTGCGATCGTTCTCGGAGCGATCGCGTTGCGCAAGCCGTGGCTGGCGGCCGTCGGCCTGGCCGCCGGGTACGGGCCTGCGTGGTACTCTCACGCTGCCATCGAGCACAACAAGCCTGAGACGTTCCGCGCGCCGTTTGCCTCCCTCCGGGGCGACTACCTGATGGCCTACCACGTACTGCGCGGCAGCATCGACCGGGAGTACGCACGCTTCGGAAAGGACTCGGCATGATCCGCAAAATCGCCGCTACCGTAGCCCTCGCAACGTTCCTCTGCGCGGCACCGGCGCTCGCCATGCAGTTGCACGCCACCGTCTTCGTCGATGCCTCGCAGACGGCGATGGTCAAGGCGGGCGACGATTTCTTCATCGCGCTTCCCTCGAACGTCACCACCGGATATTCGTGGACCGCGGGCGGCTTCGACGGAAAGCTTCTCGCATACGAAGGCAACGTTTACCAACCGCCGCTCGGCGGT
>Ga0207416_1004388_pt1 | contig 12337 bp, 12 predicted proteins | sample PaiPotPPM11metaG_FD_184107 | JGI IMG/M metagenome (GOLD analysis project Ga0207416, IMG submission 184107) | Iron sulfur acid spring bacterial and archeal communities from Banff, Canada, to study Microbial Dark Matter (Phase II) - Paint Pots PPM... ...
GGATCGGGCGCGAGCGGCTTGCCGTCGACAGGCGCCATCACGAGCGCCGGTTCCTTGACGAGCGGCTCCTTGAGTGCCGTACCCTTGAGCCCAGTCGCTTTGAGCGCTGTTGCTTTGAGCGCGGTTGCTTTTGCCTGCGGTTTCGCAGGCGCAGCTGACTTGAGCGTCTTGGCGGCTAGTTTTTGGACTTGCGGCTTCCGGTTGTGCGGGGTTCTCGCTTGCGGTCGTGCGACCGCTCGTTTGGCCGGTGCTCTTGATATTGCTTTCTTAGCTAGCTTCTTGGTCTTCTGCGTGCGTGGTTTGGCCTTCATTCGTCCCCCGGATGGGGTCGCAACTCGTCTCGCGACCCCGGCTGCGCCCACCCTTGGCGCCCCCAGCACATGGTCATGCCAGGGCGTAATAACTCATGTTGGTATTTTGATGCGGGACAGAGACGGACCTTTACTTTTGGCAGTCATCCGAGAGTTAAGAACATGACGAAGGCGTCAACAAACCCCCGAGTTGGATGCTTGAATGCGCTCGGCAGCCGCCCGACAATCTCAAAGCCAAAACTCTGCCAGAGTTTGATCGCTCGTTCATTTGTGCTCACGACGAAATTGAATTGCATCGCGTTGAAGCCGCGCGCTTTCGCCTGCTCGAGCGAATGGGCACACATTGCGCGGGCGACACCTCGTCCAATAAAGTCTGGCGCTGTGACGTAGCCGCAGTTCGCGACATGAGATCCGCCGCCGAGATGATTGGCGCAGAGAAAATACGTACCCACGATCCGACCGTTGTCCTCGGCAACAAACACTTCGTGGCCGGGCGCTGTCCAATACCGAAGGGCGTCTGCGAACGACATACCAACTGGCAGCGCATAAGTTTCTCCGGCGCGAATCATGGGCTCGAGAATTGACCAGATCGTGCCATGGTCGGCAGCGGTGGAAGTTCGTACGAGCATATTCTTAAGCTCGATCGCTACATTTTGTCTTTGAGATATCCTTCGAGAGCGTCGATCGACACGCGCTCCTGCACCTTGGTGTCGCGATCGCGCACGGTGACGTCATGTTTCTCGAGGCTCTCGTAATCCACGGTGACGCAGTACGGAGTGCCGATCTCATCCTGACGATAGTAGCGCTTGCCCACGTTGCCGGAGTCATCGAACACGGTTCGTAGATTCGGACGCAACGATTTTTCGATCTTCGAAGCGAGTTCGACTATGTCTGGCTTGTTGCGGACGAGAGGAAACACGGCAACCTTGTACGGCGCAAGACGCGGATGCAGGTGCAGCACGGTACGATCTTCTTCTTTCTCGTACGCATCGATGAGGAAGACGAGCAGCGCTCGGTCCACACCAAGCGCGGGTTCAACGACAGCCGGCAAGTATTTTGCTTTCGTTTCCTCATCGAAGAACGAAAGATCCTTACCGCTGGCGTTAACGTGCTGCGTGAGATCGAAGGATCCGCGATGCGCGATGCCTTCCAGTTCACCCCAACCAAAGGGATAGTCGTATTCAATGTCGGTTGTGGCGCTGCTGTAATGCGCGAGGTCGGCGCCGGAGTATTCATGCTTGCGCAGACGGTCGGCCTGCACACCCAGCGTGAGCCACCAATTGAAGCGCTGCTCAACCCAGTAGCGGTACCAGCGCAGGCCCGCTTCTGCAGGTTCGGGCGGAACGAAATATTCAATTTCCATGAGCTCGAACTCGCGCGAACGAAAGATAAAATTTCCGGGTGTGATTTCGTTGCGAAACGCTTTGCCGATCTGCGCGAGGCCGAACGGCGGCTTCTTGCGCGCGGTCTGATAGGCGAGCTTGAAGTCGACGAACATGCCCTGGGCGGTTTCCGGACGGAGGTAGGTTTCCGACGATTCATCCTCCATCGCGCCGAGGTATGTCCGGAACATGAGATTAAAAGCCCGCGGCTCGGTAAGCGTCTTGTTCCCGCACGAAGGACACGCATCGCCTTTGAGGTGGTCTACACGATATCTCTTCTTGCATGTTTTGCAATCCACCATCATGTCGGTGAAATTTTCGACGTGGCCTGAGGCACGCCACACAGCCGGATGCATGATGAGCGACGTCTCAATGCCGACGACGTCATCGCGCAGCGTCACCATGTCGCGCCACCACGCCTCGCGGACGTTGCGCTTCATCTCGACGCCGACGGGGCCGTAATCCCAGATGCCGTTGATACCGCCGTAGATCTCGCTCGACTGGAAGATAAAGCCGCGGCGCTTCGCGAGCGCCGTGATCTCTTCCATGGTCGGTTTGGGGCGTGCTGGTGACACGCGCACCTGCTCGTCAGCTTTCATTGGGCGCCTTCTTCGAGCGCCCGGCGGTCGCAGCCTTGGCCCTCAGCTTGGCGCTCGTAAGGCCCGTACGATCTCTTTGGGCGAAAGCGGCTTGCCGTACATCAACACGCCCACCCGGTAGAGTTTCGCTGCAAGCAGCGTTGCGACCCAAATAAACACAAGAGAGAGGCCGATCGCAGCGGCGATTTGCCAAGCCGGCACGGTCGATGTGGCGACGCGCGTGAACATGAGCATCGGGCTGATGAGCGGCACAAGCGATGCCCACACGAGGAACGGCTTGTCGGGATCTTGCAGTGCAAAAATCGAGAGCATATAAGCGACGACGATGATCCACACAGAGAGGCCGTTGCTCTGTTGAACGTCCTCGGCTTTGCTCGCGAGCGCTCCAATGCCGGCGAACATCGTTGCGTACGAGAAGAATCCGAGGAAGAAAAATACCAGCAAATAAACGATCGTCGACACGGGAACCGTGGAGATTGGAAGACTCGCGCCATGCCCTGCGAGCAGGAGCACGGTCAGCGCGGTGAGAGCAAACGCAACCATTTGCGTCAGCGCCAGCGCTCCGATGCCGATGATCTTTCCCGCCAACAGCTGGCCCGGGCGCACCGCGCCGATCATGATTTCCATAACACGATTTGATTTTTCTTCGATGACGCCTTGCCCCACCCAGATACCGTACATGATGACGGAAATATAAAGTAACAGCAAGAGGAAGTACACGAGGCCCTGCGCGAGACCGGCTTCGGCGGCAGTTTTGTACCGCGGGTTGAGGTTGGTCACCGAAAACGCATAGTTAATGGCATGCTCGGCCTTAAGCGCGCTCGTGCCTTTGAAGTCCGTCGCGATAACGGGCTGTAAGAGCAGCCGCCGCAGCGTCTGCTGATCTTCCAGGCTTGCAGATTTTACGGGATAGTATGCAAAGCCGAGCGAGCCGTCTGCATTGCGGTAGGCGATGAGCGCAGCGTCGTACTGGCCCGAGACCACCTGCCTTTTCAGCGCGGGTCCAATATTCGGACCGCGGCTTTTATATGGCTGAATGGCAACCTTGTGATCTTCGCGCAGCGCTTCGTCGAGCATCTTCGTCGTTTTCGCATCGGGGCCCACGAGCGCAATCGATGTTGTGAGCTGACCTGCAAGAAAGGACCCGATGAGTGAGATGAATGAAATGCCGATGATGCCCAAAATCCCGATGATCGTGCCGATGATAAAGCCTCTGCTCTTGGCGCGCTCTAAATATTCGCGCGCGGCCAGAATGGCGACCGTGTTCATGGCGCTTCGTCCTTCGCTGCAGCTGCGTCCTCAGGCTTCACGTAGTGCAGGTAGATGTCGTTAAGGGTTGGCTCGACAACTTCGAAGAGGTCAACCGGACCTGCGCTGACTGCGGCACGCAGCACATCTGCAGGCCGTGTATTTGCGGACAACTTGATTTCGGCGACGCTATCCGTGCTTTGCTGCGCGACCACGCCTGGAAACTGATCGAGAAAACTCATGTTGGGCAATCGCGTCATGCGGACGAAGCGATCGGGCCAGCTCTGCTTGATCTCGCGAAGATTGCCTTTGACGACCGGATATGAACGATCGATGATGCATATATCTTCGCACAGTTCTTCGACCTGCTCCATGCGATGGCTCGAGAGCACGACCGCAGTGCCACCCGCAACCAAGCGACGTACCGTGTCCTTCACGACCTCGACGTTGATCGGATCGAATCCGGAAAACGGTTCGTCCAAAATGAGCAACGGCGGGCGGTGCAAGATTGCCGCGATGAACTGCACTTTTTGCTGGTTGCCCTTGGAAAGCTCGACCGGCGTGCTCTTGAGTTTGTCCGTCAGATTGAACGATTCGAAGAGTTCGGCGATGCGCTGACGGGCGTCCGCAACCTCCATTCCATGCAGCCGCCCGAAGAACAGCAGCTGTTCAGTGATTTTCATCTTGGGATATAGGCCACGCTCTTCGGGAAGATAACCGAACGTTTGACGAAGCTGCGCGTCAACACGCCGGCCGTTCCAGCGCACCTCGCCGCTGTCGGGCTGGAGAATATCCAAGATCATGCGGATGGTTGTTGTCTTGCCGGCACCGTTTGGGCCCAACAAGCCGATGACGCGCCCTTCTCGAGCGTAAAAAGAAAGTTCGCTGACTGCTTTGACGTTGCGGAATGCCTTCGATACGTGGTTGACTTCGAGCATATGTTAGGACGCTTTGTCGACGCGGAGCTGGCCGCACGCCGCTGCGATGTCGTCACCCATTGTGTAACGCACCGTGGTGGGAACGCCTCGCTCCTGAAGCAGCGCGCTGAATCGCTTGACGCGCAAGGGTTGACTCCGCTCGAATGGTGCGCTCGTTGCATTGTACGGAATTAAATTGACATGGTGCAGCGGTCCGCCGAGCAGATCTGCTAGGCGTCGCGCATCATCGAGCGAGTCATTGACGCCGGAGAGCATGAGGTATTCGTAAAACACCTTGCGCCGCGTTGTCGCAACGTGGTCATATGCGGCTTTCATAAGTTTGGAAATTGGCCACTTCTTGTTGATCGGCATGAGCCGCGTGCGAAGCTCGTCATCGGCTGCGTGGAGCGAGATCGCGAGATTGACCTGGATTCCCTCGGCGGTGAAGCGCTCGATGCCGGAGACGACGCCTGCGGTGGAGATCGTCATGCGCCGTGCGCCGAGGTTGAAGCCCAGCGGGTCGTTGAGCAGCGCGACGGAATCCATCACCGCATCATAATTCAAAAACGGTTCGCCCATGCCCATGAACACCAAGTTGGTAAGTGTCTTGCCTTCATCGCGCGTTCGCCGTGCAACAAACGCTGCCTGGTCGAAAATCTCCAGCGCCGTCATGTTGCGCATGAAGCCGCCTTGCCCGGTTGCGCAGAAATCGCAGCGCAGCGCGCACCCGGCTTGCGATGAAATACATGCGGTCGTGCGCCCACCGCGATGGCGCATCAACACTGCTTCTACTTGTTGGCCGCCTACAAGCTCAAAGAGAAACTTTGTGGTTTGCCCGTCGCCTGACGTGACCTCATGCAACAATGCCACACTCGAAAACTTGAGCATGCTCGCAAGCTTCGCACGCAGGGCCAGCGGAAGAACGCTGACGTCCTGCACCCCGGCTTGGAGCTCCTTGGTCGCTGCACGATAGATCTGATTGAGGCGGTAGGCGGGCAGCTCGAGCGCGGCCTGCAGCGCTGCGACGCTATCGAAACCCGCTTCGCGAGCGCGTGCTTCCCACCAGATCTTCTTCGCCTCCCGGGCGCCTGCGGCGGGAGCAGCGATGACTGCGCTCGCTTTCGTCATTGGAAATCAAAGCTCAACGCAGTTGGAACGTCGCCCTCGCTTTCTTCTTGGCTAGTCTCGTCCTTGGCCGCGGCACATTCATCGAGTTTCGCGCGCACCGCGAGAAGGTCTGACCACACAAGCTTCTTAACCGCGTTGATTTCGCCGCCCGTCTGACGCAAGATGTACGCCGGGTGAAAGGTGACGATGAGGTCGGTGCCATTAGGGCCTGCATACCAGATTCCGCGCTGGCGAGTGATTGAGAAGTCTCGGCCAAGGAATGACTTGGCAGCCGGCGCGCCGAGCGCAAGAATCACCCGAGGCTTAACTATGGCGAGTTCGCGATCGAGATACTCCCGACAATTCGACATCTCGTCGGGCGACGGCGCCCTGTTTGCAACCCGGCCGCCTTCGCTCATTGTCGCGCGGCACTTAATCGTGTTCGTGATAAAAACGTCCTCGCGTCGCAGACCGATCGCTGCGAGCATCTTGGTCAGCAACTCGCCTGCTCTCCCGACAAATGGCTCGCCTTTCTGATCTTCGTTTTCACCGGGCCCTTCTCCAACGATCATCAGAGGTGAGTTGGGATTGCCGACGCCGCAAACCACCTTAGTCCTCGTGGAACCGATCGGGCAGCGGCGGCATGCGTCGACCTGCTTCAGAAGGCTAGCCAGCTCGTCTCGCCGCCCCTGTTGCTGACGCTCTTCTAATGAAGCATCCATTCTCATCGACCCGCCATCAGAGACTTATGCAGGACCACGAAAGCAACAGCCACCGCCGCAAGATAGAGAACGTAGCGCGCGACGAGCGCCGCTGAAAGCGACCAGTACCATAGCTGGCCATGATGTTTAATCCAGTAAAGCCGCCGGCTGCGCTGACGCCATCCGAGCACGCCGCTCTTTCCCCAGGTTACTTGAGAACCCCCTTGTTCGCCCGCGTGCGTGACGACGCACTGCGGTAAGAAGACGACGCGCTGCCCGCGCTCGCGCAGGCGGTGTGCGAAATCGATCTCTTCATGATATAAGAAGAAACGCTCGTCGAAACCGCCCTGCTGGGCAAAGATGTCTGCTCGAATAAACATTGCGGCTCCGACCACCAAATCCACATCCCGCTCGCTCGCATAGTTCCATTGGCGCAGTTTGTAGCCGTTGGACTGGCTGCGAAAAAGCGGCAGCTCGCCCCATGCCGAGCTACGCAAAAATGCTTGCCACCATGTGTCGAACTCACCGCAGGATTCCGCCGTCGACCCGTCCTCGTTGAGCAGCTTCGCACCAGCCATGGCGACGTCCGGATGGGCATCGAAATACTCGACTGCATTGCGCAGCGTGCCGGCGTGCACTCTGGCATCCGGGTTGAAAAAGAATAGCAGCGGTGAGTGGGCATGCCGCGCACCGATATTGCACGCTTTGGCAAATCCGAGATTTGCGCCGTTCTCGACGATCCGTGCTGATGGGAAAGCGCGGCGTGCCCGAGCAACGCTATCATCCTTTGATCCGTTGTCGGACACGATAACTTCAGCAAATGCTTCGCCGGCTCGCACTTCCGGCAACGCGGCGACGGAGCGCAAAGCACCTTCGAGCTGGTCGGCCGCATTGTAGCTGACGATGATAACGGCGATACGCGCCATGAGGTGTTTCGTTTCGCTAAAAAAAACGAGCGTCATTCCGACGCTCGGGGGATGATCCGTTGTGTAGTAACGGACCTTCAGGTGCGTTTTGAGTTACGAAGCTTTTTGGACCTCCACGGGCGCCTGATCCAAACTATTCAGGGCGTCCAAGATCATGTCCAACGGAATGCCGTAACCCTCGCTCACTTGCTCGATCGTTTCGAACTCGGAGATCGCGCAGTGGGCGCATCCGCCTAAGTGAAAGTTGGCGAAGACCGCTCTCGCACCAGGGTGGAGAGCAAAGGCTTCGCCGACTGTCAGATTCTGGTGAAACAACTTACTGTCTGTACTGACGGCGACCACCCCCCTTTCCCGTCGTGCCCCGCCGTTTTGTCTCGCTCTATAGCGGAGGCCGCAGGCTCGATACACCTATTATATTCGGTTATTCCCGACCCGAACCTGCCCTTGCATTGCGTTAGGAGTGATGATTGGGCGACACTCAACGGGATCGAATGCGACGTTGGTATTCATAGCCATCCATGCTGCGTGACTTCCGACGGCGTCGTCCGGGCGGACCGGAAACGCATCGTATATGAGCAGCCCTTCGTCGACATCAGCGTCAAACGTCCACTTGGCAAAGCGCCGCTCAGCGGTTGGTATTTTCATCACGTACTTCATGATGAAACGCCGCTGTGCTGCCCTTAAGTGATGTCTGACGAACGATTCCGCTGTGACCGGGTAGAGGCGTTGAAAGTAGTAGCAGTCGCGCGCCGATGGCATTGGCGTCGGCAGGGGCGTGTGAGATGCGCCGCTCGCAGCCGCAAGCGATAGCGCGAACACCGTGCAGACGAGCGCGATACATACACCCGTGAACCGTTCGGCGTGCGTTCTCATTTGGTTGACGTCTTCACGTTGTTGAGTATTGCGTTGAGCTCGGCGTGCGGGATGCGCTGGCCGGCAAATTCAAACGATCCGCCGTCTCGCAGACGTGAAGCAACATCTCGGAATCGAGCCAATGCGTAGCCAATAGCGCCGGAACCAACGCTGACGCGCGCAACACCGAAATCACGTAGGCGCTCGATCGAGGGCGTCGATGGCCCGGCCAACACGTTGATTGGTCCACCGATTTCGGAAACGAGCGTCTTAATAGTCGGTTCATCGGTCACGCCTGGAACGAACACAACATCCGCGCCTGCCCGCAGATAATCGTTACCGCGGCGAATCGTTTCTTTCAGTCTCCAGACGTCGTTGTCGCCGATGTCGGCTAGATACGCGTCGGTGCGCGCATTAATAACCAGCGGCACATTAAGCTTGGTCGCGACCTCGCGAATTGCAGCGACGCGTGCGGCTTGGAGCTCAATGTCGATGAGCGACTTCTCTTCCGGGTGAGCGTCCTCGAAGTTCAGCCCGACCGCGCCTGCCTCAATCGCGCCGTGCGCAGTCGCTTCGGCGTCGCGCACCGTATATCCGTAGCCGCCCTCAAGGTCGGCGGTCAAGGGCACGTGCAGTGCTTGAGCAATGCGCTTCACGCGCGCGAGCATATGGTCGCGCGAGATGCGTTCACCATCTGCGAACCCCTCGGCCCATGCGACGCCGGCGCTGGTGGTCGCGACCGCGGGAAATCCAAGATCTTCGATTATGCGCGCGCTCACCACATCCCAGGCGTTTACAAGGACCAAAGGCCGCGCCGTCTGGTGCAGCGCTCGGAGCTTCTCCGCCTTCTCTTTTTGGCTTAACACTGCGCTTTCCAAGTCTATCAGTTATGCCGCGGGTGTACGGCGGCGCTGCTGGAGATACGCCCACATGAACTGATCGAGATCGCCGTCGAGCACCGCCTGGGCGTCGGTAACTTTAATCTCGGTGCGATGATCATTGACCATCGTGTACGGCTGAAGCGTATACGAACGGATTTGGCTTCCCCATTCGATTTTGCTCTTCTCGCCGCCCAATGCAGCCAGTTTTGCGTCGCGCTCCTCACGGTCTCGCTGCAGCAGCTTGGCAGCGAGCATCTTCATGGCGCGATTGCGGTTGGCAAGCTGCGAGCGCTCATTTTGACAAGCGACGATAATGCCCGTCGGTTTGTGAATGATGCGGATCGCGCTCTCCGTCTTGTTGACGTACTGGCCGCCGGCGCCACCGCTCTTGTACGTTTCGATCTCAATTTCGTCCGGCTTGATTTCGGCGGCTTCGCCCTCTTCAACGTCTGGCACAACATCGACGGAAGCGAATGAGGTGTGCCGGCGTTTGTTGGCGTCGAACGGCGAGATGCGGACGAGGCGGTGCACGCCGCGCTCGCTCTCGAGATAGCCATAAGCGTTAGGTCCTTGCACGAGCAGCGTCGCGCTTTTGAGTCCAGCCTCTTCGCCTTCGAGCGAGTCGAGCAGCTGTGTTCGGTAGCCATGACGCTCCGCCCAGCGGATGTACATACGCAAGAGCATGGCAGTCCAGTCCATGGCCTCGGTGCCGCCCGCGCCCGCATGAATGATAACGAGCGCGTCGTGTCGGTCGAACTCACCATCGAGCACCGCGCTCATCTCTGCGGCATCAACGCCGGCGCGCAGCCGCTCCACCTCGCCCGCGACTTCAGATTGCAGCGCTGCATCGGATTCTCCAAGGTCGATGAATTCACGGAGCTCGCGTGCTTTGTCGCTGAGTCCCTTGAGCGTATCGACCTCGCCGCGCAGCGCCGCAATGTCCTTCATGTGCGCTTGTGCAGCTTGCGAATCGCTCCAGAAGGCGGGGGCGTGTGTCCGCTTCTCGAGCTCGTCTATGCGCTTGAGTTTGCCGGCATAGTCAAAGACGCACTTGCAACGTTTGCAAGCGATCTTCGATTTTTGCTAGGTCTGCGCGCATTTGATCGTTCATTTACAAAGGGTTTCCCGTACGGCTGCGCCTTCGTCCTCTTGCGCGAAAGTTTGATTTATTGTAAAACTAGACGAAACGCTTCCGAAACGCGAGCGCAGTCGAGTCATTATAGCTCATTGCCGCCCCGGCTAATCAAGGGTGCGCCGTTGACGACAAGATAGCCACCGGCTCGCTCCCGTTTCGCCAGCTTTTCCCATTGCAGTCTGTTCACCCCCATGACGATCAGCCACAATGCAATCGCACTTTCCCCGATGCCGTCCGACATGTAACCAATCGGAGCGAGCGATTTTGCGAGTGAGGGAGGCAGCAGGGTTGAAAGAGCAACCAATTGGCCAAGTCCCGCGAATGCTAACAACGCACCAATCGTTCGCGGAAGAAACGAAGACGTCAATATGAGATATCCGAGCAAGACGCACTGGATTCCACCATAAAAAGAGCTGTCTCCCCGTTGGACCGGTTCCATCGACAAAACACGGTGATTTGCCGTGGGTTATGGTACGGCGGTTGTATCGGTCTGGTGAACCTAGGTCTCATAGCCTGCAAGATCGACAGGAAGGTAGGTCACATGCCTTGGGGCTATGGCAAGAAGTACAAGATATGCCACGGTCCCGCGGCCGTCTAAAAAGATTTCCGACCGGGCATTTTGGGACACGTGCAACCCTTGATCTGCGAGGCTGAGCCTTCGTTTCAGCTAGGAGGCTGTGTTTCGCGCCTGCGATGTGGCATGTCTTTTTTGCGCGGCGCTGGCGCAAAGACGTTCCCGATTTTGGCTGGCGGGGGCGGCTACTTCTTGGGGACGCAGCTTCCGCTCTTGGCATTCCACTTGTCTTTTGGTCTACACTTTGTCGGAGCCCACTTGACTGCCCCGGTTAGCAGAGTGATGCGGAGATGCCGGCTACTCTCAATGTTGTCGGTCAATAGGTTGATCTTCGGATCGCTAAGACTCCCGTAGTTCATGCTCACAAATCTACCGAATCCCTTGGTACCGTTGCCCGTGATCACATCGGCGGACCCATGCATCGTCACTGGCGAGAAAATGGGCCACGCTCCAGCATCCTTGGAGTCATCTTCGATGATGAATTCTGTCTGGTAGCCGAGCTTGCCGTTGCCCAAGTCCCCGGCATTGAGCTTGTAGGACGGGCAGTCTGAGCTTGTAGCTTTATCGCATTCCCATTGTACGTGTTGGGTGACGTCGACCATGTTCGTGCACTCGTAGCCACCGTTCAGATTCAAGTCTCCCTTGGCGTCGCAATACCACTCCTCGATGGAGATGTGGTCGCCGGTCTGAGGAGTGAATCTCGTTCCTGCAGTGTCGGTGTGCCCGCTGTGCTTGTCAAAGGTTTGGTGGTGAATCCCAAAGTTTGCGATTGTCGGGGTCGTATATACATCGACGATGGCTTGGAAAACGTTGTCGAGCCCGTTCCATATCGTCGCCACGGCAGGGGGACCGGGCTTTAACGTTGGGACAACGAGGGTCGCCGAACTCGCCCCGTAACTGATCGTTTTGGCGGACGTCGCTTTCTTTTGGAAGGAACCGTAAAGGACGGCCCCAGTCCAGTAATTCGACGGGGTCTTGATGACGCTTTCGGGGGGGTCCTCGATTCGGTTGAGGTAACGCTGGCGCGAGATCGGGTACCAAACCAAGGTTTGGTCACTACGCAGCTTGTGCACCAGCACGCTCGCCGCCGCCAGCCATCTTTGGTACGCATCCGGATTCTGCGTCGGATCGGGGCGCAGTCCATAGCCTGCGCTTAACAATTCTGCCTGCGTGAAGCGACGCGGGTCGCCGGTAAGCGCCGGCCGAACCGCCAGAGTCGTGCGCGATGCGTCAAACGGGCGCGGTTTGAAAGTCGCCTCCGAGCGAAGATCGACGGAATAAGCCTTGGTCCGGTTATTGGCATCGGTGCAATCGAGCGTCAACCGCTCGACGCTGTTCGCCAGCGTCGGACGCACCGCGAGAAAGCGGACCACGCCATCCTCATCCGCATAGACGTGGATAGACTCGTTCGCGTCCTGGTTCCCTTCCGGGTGAAGGATGCAGTTGCTGTCTGCGAGGACAGCGATTGACGCCCGCTCAAATCGAGCATGACCGGCCGGCTTTGCGGCGGCGGAAACCAGCAGACCCAAGATCATCACGATTGCGCAAACTGCAACGTAGCGACGGGAAGAACCGTAGCTTTTCATAGTACGCCCTCTCTGAGTCAGAAGTTCCTCGGTGGAACCCGATTCGTTCTTTACCGCCGGGGGGCCCTCTCCGGCGGCCTCCATACGGTGCTCGACACGCGCAACCCTAGACCTGCAA
>Ga0207416_1004390_pt1 | contig 12330 bp, 6 predicted proteins | sample PaiPotPPM11metaG_FD_184107 | JGI IMG/M metagenome (GOLD analysis project Ga0207416, IMG submission 184107) | Iron sulfur acid spring bacterial and archeal communities from Banff, Canada, to study Microbial Dark Matter (Phase II) - Paint Pots PPM... ...
AATGAAGGGCATCAATCTTCAACCGGATAGGTTTCATGGCGAATGGAACTATGTCATCAGACCTCATCAGCCCCGATAGCGTCAAATCATGAGGATGGGTTGATACCTTTATTTATTTACGACACCTTAGCAGATGGCCCATCCGTAGAGACCCCAGCAGGGTGCGGGCCGGAATCGGAGGGCTCACCCGGCCGTCGCCCGGAGCCTGGAAATAGGATCGCAGACCCAGACGCCGCGTTACGTAGGTTCACACGCGGCACGGGATGGGTCCTTTCATCCCCGCCTCCGCTTCCGCTGTTTACGGGCCAGGACGAGAAGCTGGGCGTTAGCCGCCAGCACCTCGCGGACCGCGTCTTGGAATTCGCGCCCCGCTGCGACGCGCTGGCCGACCTCCTCCGCCCAGTCCCTCGGGATGCGCTCGACGTGCCGCTGGCCCTGCACCATGAAGGTGAGCGTCCAAGCCTCGTGACCTCTCCTTTGGGCGCAACGGCAACGGGGATGGCCGCATCGCGTGTAACTGCGCGTCAGGGTGCCGGGGAGCAGATCGCCGGGAAGCGGAAAACGCCTCAGCAGCTCAAACTTCCGCTGCCGCAGCCGTGCGGCTTGAGCCCCCCGAACGTCTCCATTCATATTGTAGTAATGATACTACAAGTTAAACCGAAAATGCAAGCCTTTTTTGAATGCGAAAATAGGACGGGGCTGTCATCAGGGGTCATCGCAGGATCAAAAGGCTTGCTTACAACGCCCAATCAACTGAGGCCTACCCAATGTTCCGAAACGGCTGGACCCAGATGGGAACCAAACCACGTACCGGTTCAATGCCTCACAACTCTTAACCAACGTGACGGACCCCAGCGGTCAAATGACGACGTTTACAATGGACCCCAATACCAACAACTTGTCCACTGGCTTCTCGGGATCAGCCATGTGTGATGCTTGTCCCAACCCGGCAACCGGCGGGCTCTCTTACACGCTCGACCAAAACGGCAACATCCTCACATCGACGGATGCCCTCAACAATACTACGACTTACACTTACGATCCGACATTTAACAAGGTCACCTCCATCACTGACCCGCCGGGGAACGTGACCACGTTCACTTACGATTCACAGGGCAACCTGCTCACTCGGACCGATTCCAACGGTAACACGACAACGTTTTCTTACAACGCCCAGGGCCAGGTCACGCAAATCGCCGACGCTTTGGGTAACAAGACCACGTTTTCTTACGACGGCTTTGGGAATTTGATCTCAACCACCGATCCGTTGGGGAACACAACTTCAACGGTCTATGACAACGTTTCGAGACCTGTCGCCGCACGGGACGCGCTCGGCCGCATTACGCAGACGGTGTATGACCCGCTCGACCGCGTGACGAGCCAGACGAACGCCCAGAACAAAACCACCAGTTTCAGTTATGACCCCGTGGGAAACCTTCTCTCCTTAACTGACGCGAACGGCAACAAAACAACCTTTACCTATGACGGTGTGAATCGTCTGCTGATGAAGACCGATGCCCTTGGACACACGGACAATCGAACCTACGATAAGTTTGGAAACCTGATTCAGTTTGTGGACCGGTGCGGACAGAAGAGCACGTTTACCTACGATTCACTGAACCGGCTGGCAGGAGAGTCTTACCAGGATGGAAGCTCGGTGACGCGAACTTACGACGCGAATGGGCGACTGGTAAACGCTACCGACTCGACCAGCGGATCGTTTGACTTTACCTATGATACCGTGGGGCATCTCTTAAGTTCGTCAGACGCCATCGGCTCGATCCAGTATGCATACGATACTGCCGGCAGAATGACCTCGCGGCAGGTCGTAGGACAATCGGCCGTTCAGTATTCGTATGACCACGCCAGCAATCTGGCCGCGGCTTCCATGTCCCAGGCGAGCGTCAATTTTGCTTATGATGTGGACAACCGGCTCACGACGATCACGCGCGGAAACAACGTCACTTCTAGATATGCTTACGATGCGGCGAGCCATCTTCTGTCGATCACCCACTCGGGTGGCCAGAATGTTAATATTCCGCTGACGTATACCTATGACGCGGTAGGAAACCGGACGAATTATTCCACCACCGTTGCCCAACCCCTGATCACGCAGCAAGTTTCCAACACATTCAATGCGAATAATCAGCTTGTGACCAACGGCTTAACTTCAGATGCTTACGACAACAACGGCAACTTGGTCCCATCCACGAATTCAAGCGGTAAGACTACATACACTAGGGACAGTCGGAACCGGTTAACCTCCGTGATCCAACCGAATGGACAGACGACGGCCTTTACATACGATTTCGCCGGCAATCTCATCACCCAAGTCGATTCCGGGCCGGTGCTCAACCTGACCCAGAACTTTGTGCTGGATAGTCTGACGAATGTGGCCTATCTGAGCAGAAGCAATGGAGATAGCCTTTCGGTTCTGAGTGGCAGGGCGATTGACCAGCATCTCGCTGTGCTTCACTCCAGTGGCCAAGTTGAATACGGACTCGCTGACGGCGTCAACAGCACCTTGCAAACAGAGGACGAAAATGGAAAAGTGATTTCATCCTTTGACTATGAGCCCTTTGGGTAGACGACGACGAGCAGTTACGCCTTCCAATTTACGGGCAGAATGCCCGTGGGAGGGAGCCTCTACTACTATCGGGCACGGTATTTCGATTCACTGGTTGGGCGCTTCATCAGCGAGGATCCGGCTGGCCTCTTTGAGGAGGACGCGGATCTATTTCGCTACGTGCGTAACGATCCAGTGGCATACCAAGACCCCAATGGATTGCAGTCTGCCACCGGACCGGGATTCACAGTCACGATGTCGGACGGGACTGCCAACGGGTCTTATCAACCTCCGCCTCCAAGTGGTTTTTATCCGATTCAAGTTTCAACGACGACTATCTTTTCGCAGGAGCAGACGGTTAACGTGCCCCCGTTTTGTCCGGTGCCTCAGGGGGTGCGAACCATTGGCCGGCAGCAATATGGATTTCCCGGTCCGACCCTTGAGCAATTCGTGCACCAGGTCGAATGTTTACCTCCCGCACATTGTACGCCTGCCGGCGAGGAGGTTTTCGATGTCGGAGAGAATGAGAGCCCCCTTTGAGAGGGATTGCTCGCGGGTGGGACGTTGATGCCTCAGTTTGGCACTTACGCGGACTGGAATGAACAAGGTGAACCCCTTTGAGTTATAAGCGTCAGACACTTGTTGCATGGCTCAGCGTCATCCTCGCCCTTTTGGCGAGCGCGGGGCGTTTGTGTGCTCAAAGCAACGTCAGCTTCCAGTATTTTTATGACGATCTTGCGCAGCTTACGAAGGTCATCGATTCGAGCGGCAACGAGATCGACTACATTTACGATCCGGTTGGCAACCTGCTGCAGATCAAGCGCAGCATGGCTCCCGGCAACGGCACGCTCGCCGTTCTCAATTTCACACCGCAGCAAGCGGCGGTTGGCGGGAAGGTCACAATTGTGGGCCAGGGATTCAGCACCACAACCTCCCTGGACACAGTTAAATTCAACGGCACCCCGGCAACGGTCGTCTCCGCCACGTCAACCACCCTCGTCGTCACCGTTCCCAGCGGCGCTACCACCGGGCCAATCTCAGTGACGGTCGGCACTCAAAGTGTCAATTCATCGGCAAATTTCACCGTCTTGCCCGGAAATCAGAATACCTTCACCACGGTGCGGGTGACCGTCTATTGCTACGGCACAACGCCCGCCGTGGGCGCCCTCGTTTCCATTATGGATGGCACAAACACCGGCTTCCAGTTTGCTGGGAACGCGGATGCGAACGGCCTGGTGAATATTCCGAACGTACCGCAGGGGAATTTTACCGTCCAAGCCACGGACCCCATCGACAACACCATCAACGGAACAGCCGCGGGGACGGTGACGCCGGCGGATCAGGGGAAGACCATTCCTGCCCCGATCACACTCGAGATTCAGGGAACCGTGCAGGGCACCGTGTATGCGGCGGATGGCAAGACACCTATCGTGGGCGCCGATTATACCATCACGGACATTGCCCGGAATAAAGTTTTGGCGCAGGGAACCACGGATCAGAATGGGTTCTATTCTGCCCAGGTTACCCTGGTTGCGAACAACAACAAAGGCGTGCAAGTTAAAGCCCAGTTGCCTTCCGATCCGAATATCAACGCAGAAGCGAGCGGGAGCCTTACAACCCAGGGACAAGTGGTGGGGATCAACCTCATTCTGTCCACAGCGGGAATCATCGAAGGCACCATTTACTATTTTGATGGAGTGACGCCAGTCCCGAATCCGACGGTGTTCGTGGAACAGACCATCAACCAGGTTCCGATCATCCTCTACGGGACTTCAGCTCCCAACGGAGACTATCAGGTGGTGGGAGCCCAGGCAGGGCCATTCACGCTGACCGCACAAGACTTCAGCTCCGGTCTTTTCAACATCGCCAACGGAAACGTCATTAATCCCGCCGCGCCACCAGCGCGCAGGCGTCTTTCCCATCTCGCCGTGCCCGCGAGATGCAGGGCGTCAGAAAAGGGGACCGAACGGGATTCTCACGGCAGGTTGCAGGACGTGAAGTTAAGGCTAGGTCGACTAGATTTTCAATTCGTCAGTAGATAATGCGTCAGTTAAGTCGCCCTCGGGGGCATTCATAGAGAACATCCTTTCACTGGGGCAAACAAGGTGGTAGCCTGAGCGAGTCGTATCTGAGGGCTGTTCGTTCCGGGAGGGGATGGACAATGGCGGGGGATTTATCGGATTGGAAAAATCGTTTCCGCAAAGGTCTGCAGCGAGACGGGTCGATAGCACATGCCAAGGCCCGCGCACTCTTGCCAATTATCCCGGGCTACGAGGAGTGGCACGGGTTCCTAGACTCCGTTAAGGTGTCATGGGACACTTGGCTGGAGAAGCTCGAAGAGAATCCTCACTGCGTTGTTGTATTGTACGGAGGGCTTGCTTTCTACGAATACGAGGATGCACGCTTCTGGCCACACTTTGAGAAAGCTGTCGCCCAGCAGAATATCTCTCCCAATAAACAGCAGGCAATCAATGCGGCATTTGCGTATTCGGCGGAGAGGTTGGAGTTTCCCGTTTTCCGCCATGTTGCCTGGACGGACTTTGTAGGCTCCGCCGTGTTTCATATAGGGGTCCCGCTATCACTATGGGATGGCTTCTTAGATATCTGCGAATGGGCTCTTTGGCAAGAAGGTTGGAGCCAGCTTTCGGATCGGGAGTGGACAGATTTAGTGAATCGGCGGGTTGGGGGACGGAGGAGGTTAGCCACATTCCTGGTGGACAGCCGCGAAGCGGCGACTGCGATTATTCAGGAAATGCTTGATGCGCGGAAAATACTGGGAGAGGACAAGTCCCTCACGCTCGATGACCTAAAAGGTGCATGTTTCGTTCGTCCCGAGTATTTCGACTACGTACCTGAGACGGCGGATTTCCTCCGGCCTGACAACCCACAATTTTTGCTTCGGAACAGACCTCGGGTTAGGTGGAACGAGCACCAAGCCCAAATTAGCATTCATCTTCCACCGGTTCGAGATCTTCCGGCTGCTTGGCATGTAGGCAGTATCTCGCAGCCCGCACGCCCCGCTGCTGATCTAATCCCCCTGAACTCAGGGGCCTTTGTGCCCGTCGTCACACTGAAGTTGGAACGGCCGGGCGAGAGATCAGAGCAATGGGTTCTGCGAGGAGCGAAGTCGTGGGCGCTCTTCGACGTGACAGAGGGTTGGATGGCAAACCCTGATCGTCAAAGACTTCCGTTACGGTCATATGACATTCTCTCAGAGGAGCCGCTGACCTCAGTAGAACGGCAAGGATTTAATGACCAAGAGTATGAAGCCAACGAGGTCTACGAGCTCGAGGACGGCACTCGCTGCTATCGCACTCATCTTGACCCAACGCGGAGATCAGCCTTTGTTTCATTCGTACATGAGGGTAGGCCACACAAGTTAGATTTCCGTGATAGTTCGAAGATAGAGACCAGAATATATCCGGGAAGTGGATATCAAGCGGCGAGTTTTCGCTGGGTTGAGGGAAGAATGAAGGTGGATCGCCTTCCACTCGTGTGTGTCGGTGTACCGCACGGCTATTATCAGGATGTAGAGGAGTTTCTTGACGACAAACTGAAGGTTCTCATAGAGGATTCAGTTATCGAGGGGAGATGGCAACGATTCCACCAAGACGATCTCCGCCAATACTGGAAGTGGGAGTCACGTGAACTAGCCAACATGTGCAAGGGCAAGAAACCCCTTGTAGTAAAAGCTTCTGGTATTGGAATGATTGAGCAGCGCATACTCGAATTAGAGAATCCTAAACCGGGCATGGATGAATGCTGGGAACAGCTTCCCGGTGATTTTCTGCCTTGGTTCGTCTTGTGCCAGAAACCCGACGGCATGAAGTGGTCCGAGATCGAGCACGCACAAAGTGCGATTGCGCCAGGGCAGGAGGTCCGTTACGACCTGCTGCGCAAGTATGCACTCCACGGCCTTCTTCGGCAAAAAGGGCACACCTGGTCGATCTTCGAGTCAAGAGCTGTCGTCATGGCTCCTAACCACGGTCAATGTGCCGTGCGGTTCTGCGGCAACCCTTGTATTCTTTGGAGCCTCTTCCGCAACATGAAGGACAAGCACCGAGCATATGCTCTCCCGACAATTGAAGTTGCAAAAGAAAGAGGGCTTCCGCCCTTCTTGCGCATGCAATGGCACAGCGAGTTCCAAGCGGACCTCCAGAAATACTTCAGGCGACACGATGTTCGTCTGGTTCCAACTCTTTGGGAGTGATAATCAAGATGGATTCCCTCACAACGCGCTTTGATCGCGAGGTTTTCGTTCCGTACCTGGAGTTGCTCAAAGCTGAATACCGGTTTCATCCGCAGTTCGAACATGCACGGAGAATCTGGGAGCAAAAACTCACCAAGAAAGAACTTCTCAAGGGTCCCTACCTTGAAAAGTCTCAGATTTACCAAGATGGTGAACGGATCGAAAAACTTCCACTTCATGAAAAGACCAAGGAGACGATCAGAAGAAAGCTGGGTAACCGGAATCTGTGGAAACACCAAACTGACGCAATCAAGCTGGTCCTGAGCGGCAGCAACGCTATTATCGCTACGGGCACGAGCAGCGGAAAGACTCTTTGCTATCAGATTCCGATTCTGGACGATCTAGTGCGCGATCCTTCTCCGGGGTTGAGAGCTCTGATTATCTACCCGCTGAATGCCCTTGTTAACGACCAGTTGAATGAATGGAAGGATATTCTCCAGAACCACCCTGCGATCACCTTTGCGCGTTTCACCGGCCAGACGCCAGGCACCCAAAAGGAATATGAGGACCGGCTGAAACAAGTGATTGAAGAAAAACTCCGCGATCAACCACCGACCCAGCAAGAAAGACAGCGCGAAGTAGCGAAGAGGCTGGATCAACAGCTCCGTACAGACCCGTCAAATCGCCTTAACCATCGCGAAGCCATCCGCTCGCATCCGCCTCAGATTCTCATCACGAATTTTTCGATGCTGGAGTACCTGCTAGAAAGGCCTGTGGATGCACCGATCTTTGAAAAGGCACTGCCCAAATTCCTGGTGCTCGACGAGGCGCACGCCTACCGCGGCGCACAGGCAACGGAGATAGCATTTCTTCTCAGGCGTCTCAAAGACCGGCTCGGGATCGAGAAGTTGACCTGCATGGCAACCTCAGCCACACTCGGCCGGCCGGGCGATGCCGAAAGCAAGGTGAAGGTCCGGGCGTTTGCCCGTGAACTATTTGGCGAGGTATTCCCTGAGCCTAATCCGGTTTATGGCGCGCCCGCTGACCCCGAGCTGAGGCAGCCGTCATTTCGCCCAACCCCCGACCAGTACGTCGCCGTGGCAGAGCGGCTGCGAACGGACCTCGCGGCAGACGTTCAAAGCGAGCTTGGCATGGAAACTCCCATAGATTCCCTCTCCACGGTGCTGGTCCACGACGAGAACCTTTACCGTTTGCGGAAAGACGTGCTGAACAAGCCCAAACTGCTGGACCAAGCTGCCGAAGAGTTGTGGCCGGGAAAACCTAGCGCGGCGGACGGTTTGCAAGGACTCTTGGAAATTGTGGCGGCTGCCAAGAGAGACCAGGCGCACGACGACCTGTTGCCGACTCGATTGCACTACTTTGTGCGGGCTCAGGACGGGCTGCATATTTGCCTCCACAAGCAGTGCCCGGGCCGAATCGGTGGGCGCCCCGCGTTCTTTGTGAGCCGCATGACCGAGGGTATTCCGGAGGGGCGTTGCCCGGACTGTTCTCGAGTGGGCCGTACTTCGCAGATGATCGAAGTGGTTACGTGCCGCAAGTGCGGTTATCTTTTCGGCGCTTTACAGGATCTCGGCCCGCGTCGTGCCCAGACCGTTGCGGCCGGGACAGACTCTACGAAGCCGCAATTTGATTCGTTCAGCACCGAGCTCGGGTGGGCGGCAGACTCATTTTGGTCGTACTTTAGCGTCGAAGAAGATCTGCCCTTCCCCTCACAAGCCGCTGCGGAAGAGGAAGCAGAAGAGGACCAAAGGGACCTCTTTGTGAAGCCGCTGGATTGGTGTGTGATCTGTGGAAAGAAAAGGGATCAAGGGGCAGGTGACAACTGCACCTGCGCTTCGCCACACCTCCGTGCAATTAAGATCTTTCATCGGCAGTGCCCTGCCGATGATACTCAGAATCTATACCGGCAGGAGAAGCGACTTCTGACTTACTGCCCCAACTGTGGTGCCCGAAATGGTTCGGGTCTCGAACCCCTGAGAAGATTCCAGGAGTCAGATGATGAAACCGGGCTGGCCATGGCGATACCGTTGGCGCACTTCCAAGTGAATTCTCCGGCAGGCCAGGCAAAAAAACCGCGCAAGCTTCTCTGCTTCACTGACCACCGGCAACGAGCGGCTGCTTTTCCTGCACTGCTGGAAGAGGAGACATTTGCCCATGATATGGGCAGGCAGATCGTGAGCATCATCGGAGAAGAAAGCAAACTGGACCTAGTTGGGATTGGTGAAGCATTAGCGGAGATCGCGGACCCTGGGTCGGAAAGGCATGACCCTGATTTGTTTCTGCCCGTCTCCCGGTTCCCCGATGAGGAACCAGACTCAAAGGGAAGGCGTGACCTCTGGGTTGCCGAGACGTTTGGCTATTTCGGTATACCTGACTCCGCGCGAGAATCCGCCGAGGACGTGGGCTTGGTTGCCGTTGAATACCGCTTGAAGGCGGAGGAACAGATTGCCTTTCACGAAATCCTCGGTCCTAGCCGCCTTCCGCCTGAAGCCGCCTCGAATGCATTGCAAGTTTTACTGGGCTACTTACGGCAGCGGAAAGCGTTTACGCTTCCCAAGGGGCGCGTCAGACACGACGCCACAGCATTCGGCAGGGTAACGGCCGACATCGCATTTGCGCTCCGACGAGAGGGGAGAAAGTACACTCACGGCTGGCTTCCTTCTCAGAGTCGTCCCAGCGTGGTCACCGATTTCCTGAACCGTCTTTTGGGAGGGCAAGACGGGGATGCCCTGCGGCTTGCAGAGAAGATCTGGGCATTTCTCACTGAGCAGGACCTTCTGATCAAGCAGTCCGACCGGTGGAAGCTTGACCACGAGAGGCTGTATGTGGTCAGACCAAAGTATCGGCATGTTTGCACCCGCTGTGGCATTGTCACGGCTTATTCAGCGAAGGGGTGCTGTGCGCGCAAGGAATGCCAGGGAACACTGGAGCCCCGACCTTACGATCCCGAACGTGCCAACATCATTGAACGCTGGGTTTCGGGCGACAGCAGGTTGCGTTTCACAACTCTGAAGTCCGAAGAACACACCGCCCAAATCAAGAAGGACCTTGCGAAGCGGATTGAGGATGAGTTCCGAGCCGAAGGCGTCAATCTATTGAGCAGCACGACCACATTTGAAATGGGCATCAACATCGGCGATCTTCAAAAAGTGTTGCTACGCAACGCACCCCCTACGAGCGCGAATTACATTCAGAGGGTAGGGCGAGCAGGCCGGGGTGACAACAAGAATGCGGTGTGCGTGACCTTGTGCCGCCGGTCCAAATACGATTCTGACGCTTGGTTAGAACCCCCTCGGCTGATGTCGGGCGAAGTCAGACCGCCCACGGTGTTCATCGAGAACAACGTCATTGCTCAGCGCCATTTCAACGCGGTAGCATTCGCGAACTTCCTACGGACTAAGATCCGGGACGAGCGCGTTCTCGGCACGGCAGAGCAACAAATCCGGCTGGAGGCGTTTCTACCGCTTGAGCATAGGACCGGCACCCCGGAAAAGTGGTTCCAGACTCAGCCATCTACGCTGTTTCTCGATTTCCTGGCTTGGCTCGGAGGGGAGACCGAAGCAGACCTATTTAAGACCAGCGCTGGAGCGATACTGCTGCAGGCCATAGGTGGGTTCGATACGGCTGCAAGCGAGGCAGGAAGAAGGTATAAGGACGTTATTGAAGGAATCGGGCAGGAGTTGGCAGCACTGGTGACGGAGCGCAAAGAGCTCGCTAACGAAGGCGCGTCCATTGAGGATATTGGCAGCTCCATCAAGAAGTTGCTGGGAAGCGACGTGATAGCGGTACTCGCAAAGCGTGGCTTCCTGCCTCGCTATGCTTTTCCGCTTGATGTGGTAACGCTGGAAACTGAATTGACCCGATGGTCAGCGGATTCCGAGGTCGAGTTGGCCCGGGATCGGGGCTTGGCCATCGTTGAGTTTGCACCAGGTGCTCAGGTTATCGCCCATAAGAAGGTGTTTACGAGTGCGGGGCTTTACGTCGTCACGAAAAAGGATACACCGGAGCGGCACTGGTACGCAAAGTGTCCGAGTTGCGAGCAGATCCGAACCGCCCCGATCCAGGATCAATTGAAAGCAGCCTGCCCGGTGTGCCAGCGCACTATCACGACGCAGTACATCAAACCTTTCGTTGAGCCCCAAGCCTTTAGCGTGCGAGTCGATAAGAACGGAGGAGGGCCCGCCAGGCACAGGCGAAATACCCTCATCCGGCAACGGCAGACCATTACGCACTTTATCGACTCGGTCGAGGACTCGTCATTCGCTGATCGGGGTACGTTCCGGCTTGCGCTAAAGCGGGACGGGACAATGTTTCGCTATAACCTTGGACCCCGAGGCGAAGGATTCATGCTGTGTGCGCACTGCGGGTACAGTGAGCCTTCAAGAGCTTACCGGCCAGGCCGGCCGCACAAGAAGCTGAGAGTGTTCTCAGGGGAGCCGCAATGTCCCAACCAGCAGCCTTGGACGAAGGGCTTGGCATACGCCCATGAGTTCCACAGCTTTTGCCTCATCGCGAGGCCGAGTGTCCAGCCTGCGTCCGTTGAGTCACTGGCGTATGCACTGCAAAAGGGCCTGTGCAGGACATTAGAGCTAGAAACTTCGGATATCGGTGTCGCTTGGAGATGGCTGGCTACCCGCGCAGCGGGCGCAGGAGTCGAAATCGTTCTGTATGATCACACGCCCGGCGGAGCGGGATTTGTTGAAGAGGGACTCAGCCGGTGGGAACAGGTCGTTCGTCAGGCATATGAAGTCTGCAAGAACTGCAACTGCGAGACAGCCTGCTACGACTGCCTAAAGAACTATTCTAACCAAACCCACCACGACGTTCTGGATCGTCGGACGGCCTTCGGCTTTTTGAGCATATAGTCTTGCCGGAGCCGTAACTACTTCGGAACAGGTCAGGGGACCCTCTCACACGCATTGGCTTTGAAAAGCACCTTTGATCATAGTCCGGCGCAGCTTCTTGCTGGAGCTCGGCACTTTGAACTTTCAGCGCGAGCTTTGATGCAACTGCGGGATGGGGTGCTCGACTGCGAATTTCCTCGTCTTACCTCGCTCTTCTTGAGTGCGAAGTTCTCAACAATGCGCGTGTGCCCTCCCCCTTTGACAGTGGCCGGGAATTCAGCCAGTCAATCCGCGCGAGGGTGCCATGGTTTTGAACTATGATGGTGGAAGGGCCTCGCCCGGAGGCGAGGCCCTTGGTGGCGGGGTTTATAAGGCGGGATCGTTGGCGGGAAGGTCGGTGGAAGGATTGACTTCAACGGCGCGGTCCAGCTTGGCGATCCGTATGGCGCGGACTTCCCAAACCTGGACTTTCACCGTAGCGCTGCTCTTCTTGCTCTTGCCATCGACCGGCTTCTCGACTTCGCGCGAACGCAAGTAGCCGGTGACGTGAATATGCGCGCCTTTCCGAAGGCTCGCTGCGAATTCGGCCAGCATCCGTTCAAACCACAGCGCCGGGAAGGTTGCCTCCATACCGACTCGGGCGCCCGCCGGCAAGCTGCGGTAGAAACTTCGCGCCTCTCCGGCTTCGTGCTCCAACCGGCGCGTCACCA
>Ga0207416_1004391_pt1 | contig 12330 bp, 15 predicted proteins | sample PaiPotPPM11metaG_FD_184107 | JGI IMG/M metagenome (GOLD analysis project Ga0207416, IMG submission 184107) | Iron sulfur acid spring bacterial and archeal communities from Banff, Canada, to study Microbial Dark Matter (Phase II) - Paint Pots PPM... ...
GGCACCCACACCCCCTTAAACTCCTGGCATTGGGCTCAGCCGACGGTTTTACAGCTCGCGTGCTCCAGCCAAGGCGGACGCCACTGACCAGCACGGAGCGATGCGAGGCTCCGTTCGGGCCGCCGCCGTCCGCTATGTGTCCGTGGACTCGGGGCCGGGGCGGCGGGACGCACGGACGGGCACGGACGGTGCCCGCAGGCGACTGCGCCTATACCCCCGACCCGACTCTTCTGGCCCTTGACCTGCCGCTTTTAGAATGCCTGCTCGCTGTCGCCGTCTTCCTCGTCGTCAGGTCCGGGCTTGGCGTCCTGGCTGCCGAAGACGTCAGTGATGCGCCTGTTGGCGGCGTCAGCCTGACCGTCGATGCAGTGGGCGTAGATCTTCAGCAGGACCACGACGCCGTGCGCCGGCCCGGCGGGCGACCTCGGTCGCGGGCACCCCGAGTTCAGCCGCAGCGACACCCCCGCAGGTCGTAAGGGCGGCGGCTGAGCGGCGCCCGACACTGCGCTGTGAAATTCCCGTTATCCGACGGCCAGGGACTCCAAGACCGCCTCCAGGGAGAGCAGGCGCGAGTTCTCCACGGCCACGACCACCCAGCGGTCGTCCCGCCACACCGCGACGTAAAGCTGCATGGAGAAGCGCGTCGGCGGCGGCTCCTCCTCGCCCGGCATGAGGATACCGACGCGCTGGTAGACCACGCCGACGCCCGGGCTGATGATCCGGGCGTACGGCACCTCGCCCTGCACGAGCCGGGAACCTTTCAGCACCGTGCCGAAAAGCTCCTCGTGCGCCGCAACCATCGCCGCGCGGCTCCGGTAGAAGGTTCCCTCGAGTTCCGCGAACACGGCATCCTCGGCGAAGTCGGCAAAGAAGCCGGCGACGTCCCCGCGGTTCCAGGCCCCGACCATCCGAGCGGGAATGGCGTTCAACGCCTCGACTGACTGCTCCATACGATCACCTTTCTGCGATCTGTGTGCCACCATCCTCGCTGGACCGGGCGACGGGCGCATTGACTATCCCTGCGCGATTGCTGGACGTCAGCGCCGCCGCGTTGTAGCCGTACGTCGCCTTGAAGAGCCTGCTGAAATGCGCCGGATCGATGAATCCCCAGCGCGCGGCGACAGCCGCGACCGTCCGGTCGCTTCGCGTCAGGTCGGCGCGGCACCGCTCCAGGCGGCGCTGGCGGATGAGGGCCGCGACGGTCAGGGGCTGCCCTTCGAAAAGCTTGTGGAGCCGGCGTACGGAAATATGATGTGCTGCGGCGATCCCGGCCGGGGAGAGGTCCCGGTCGGACAGCCGCGCCTCGATGTAGCCGAGAACGCGGTCGCGCAGCGCCTCGTCGGCGCCCGGGCGCGTGTCACCTAGCTGGGCCTCGAGCGCCACTGAGATCAGCTCGATCACCGCGGCCGCCGACCGATCCGCCTCCCTGGCGCGGAACCCGGTCAGCGACCGGGCCAGGTCCCGCGCCAGCGAGGACACCAAGGCCGCCGGGCCGTGGTCGCCTTTTATGCGTACACCGGCCAGGCGGGCGGCGTCGCCTGGGCGGAGCCGCAGCTCCCGCCGGGGCAGCAGCATGGTCACGTGCGTGGCGGCGGTGCTGGCGATCCGGACCGGCCGCGCCGGGTCGATGAGGACCAGGTCGGCTGGCCCGAGATCGGCGCTACCGCGGCCCTGTTCGACGCGAGCCCGCCCCCGCGTCAGCAGGTCGATCTGCCACAGCTCCTCGTCGGCGGCACGGGCGCAACGAGCGTCCCTGAAGCACTCGCCCTCGGGCGTGACCAGCTCAATCAGCTTGAGAGGCCCGAGGTCGCGCGCCACGACGCTGGCCTGGAATTCCCCGCTGTCGTGCCGTCCGCTGAGCACAGGCGGCAGCCCGCTGGCCGTGAGCGTGCCCTTGAAGGTCTCTACGTCGGTGAACACGGACCCCACGGTAACGCCGGTGATCGTTCGTCCTGACCCGGCAGCCGAGGCGGCCCGGGACTCCGCAGGTGCGGTCCAGCCAGGACGCGTCGTCAGCGAGCACGAGCAGGGGCTGCTCGGCGGAGACGGAAGTGATCAGTTCAGTAACCGCCATCGCACCACTAGGAGCCGGGCGGGCCGCGACTGGCCGGGTTGCCTGACGAGTTCGAGACCTGCGCGGGCAGAGGCCCGGCTCCGGGCCACCATCGCCAGGTTCAGGAAAACGCTCGACGGCAAGAACAGGGAACTGGCCCAGCTCCGCGACGCCCGCGCCGGGACCTGCGTCATCCCGTTCCCCGGCCGGGGGGCGTCGGCCTTCAGAAACCTTCAGCGGCTGCCCGGTGCGGGTCGATCGCCACCAGCCCCTCAGCACAGGCACGACTTCCCGCAGCGGCCACCGGTCCGCCTCATCCGCGAGGCGGGTGCCCTGCAGCAGCCCCATTTCGCCAAGGCAGGCCCGAACCGCTCGCAGCCGACCGACGAAAATTAATGGCTAAAACTTCGACTCGCTGCCTTGACAGGGAACACGAACCTGCGGGCGGCCCGCGCCCGATCCGCCCGCCCGGCAAGCGTCACGCTCCCCCGGACCGCCACCCTGGCCATCACCGCACCCGCCCTTCCGCGGCCGCCCAGCCCCGGGAAACCGGCCGGGCAGGGGGCGGACGCAGGGATATGCACGCTCAGCTCAGCCGCGAACGTCAAGCCGCACACGGACCTCCGGGGACCCTCGTCCGTGGCCCGTCCGTTCGTGCGGCCCCCGTCCGTGGCCGTCCGTGAAACAGCCGACAGGTAGGACACCTGGACGAGCACTTCGCCGTCGTCTGGTCCAGGCAGCTCGACCTCGACGGTGGACCAGCTGTTCACGTCAGGCAAGCCGTGCGGCCGCTGCGCGAGCAGGACGCGACGCGCGGTGACGGTCATGCCGGATCCCCTGACGAATACTCGGTGAATCTGCCCACCGACTGTGCAACGCAGATAGGCTTCTGCGAGCCTTCGCGCTCGAAAATCTGCTGTGTCACAACGTTTGCCGCTCGGTTTCCGTCCTCGTTGACAGCCAGGATGATCGCTCGCATCCGGATGCGCGAGTTGACCGGGACCGGGGCGGGAAATCGCACCTTCTCGTAGCCGTAGTTCAGCGCGTGGGCGAACCCGTCGAAGGCCAAGAACTCCTCAAGGAACGCTGGGCCGCGAGCCAGGCTGTAGAGCCCGTGAGCGATTGTCGAGCCGAACTCGCTTACGTCTGCACGCTCCGCATCGACATGGATCCACTGTTCGTCGCCAGTCAGGACTGCAAAGGCCGTGATGCGCTGCTGCGTGATCTCGTGCCACTGGGAGGGGCCGAGTTCCATCCCCTCGAGGTTCCTCAAGTCCTGGATCGTTCGCGGACGCAGTATGTGGGACGTGGGCTGTTGGCCTGTGCTCATGACTTCCTCCTCGTGACGTCGAGCGGTGCTTGTTCGCTAGGGAGAGCAGCAGCGACGACTGCATGACCCAGTGGAGCCTGTCCAGCCTTTAGACATCACGGGCCAGCTTGTAGTAGTTCACGATTCCGCGGTACCTGGCGCCGTAGATGCCGACGATGGCGTGGTCGTCGTAGTTGAGCCTCGCGGGTTTGCCGCGTTCCAGGTATGGTGCGCACTGGGCCTTGATGACCGTGGCGGGGACGTGCAGGCGGACGACTCCGTTGGCCGACCGGCGCTTTCGCCGGGGGCCTTTCTTCCGTTCCGATCTGCGGTCGTCCTGCGTGACGGTTACCTCGTATCCGAGGAATCGCGCCGCACCGGTTCTGGCGTGCGTGATCAGCGTTTCTCCTGCGACAGTTCCAGGCGGAGTTCATCCTCGAGGAACTGGGCGAGGCGCTGTCAGCGCCAGGTGCTGCCTCGCGCAAGGAGGCGAGGATCATTGCCGCGCGTTCCTCAAGTACCGTCCGGCGGGGCGGAGTGACTGGCGTGGTCCGTGCGTCTGCGGTTCTCCGGACGGCGTCCTCGAGATGCGAGAGTTCCGCCGGTGTCAGCAGGGGGGCGGCACGGCACGCGACATGTGCCGCTTCGTTCCAGGTTTCGTGGTGCGCGTACAAGCTGGCCGTGCTTAGGGCAGGCAGGAGGGCACGCGCGACGGCTGCGGACTGCGCGCTGGCCGCGCGCGGGCCAGAAGCCGCTTCCACGCCTCGCCGTGGTGCAGCTCGTTTACCAGGATGGCGACGATCGGCCCGAGCGGAGTGCCCGCCGGGCCGGTTTCCGGTTCGGGTCCGGTGCCTGCCTCGGCCAGGTCCTGCAGTCCCCGCGCGAACCCGTCAACCATGGTGGTCAGGATCTGGTGTCCGCCGGCGAACGCAAGCGGTGTACCCTACATGGCTGAACTGGAGCGGGCCGAGCTGGTGAAGGCGACCCGAGTGGGGAAGTGGACCCACTACAAGCGCGATGAGCAACGCATCGCGGAGATTGTCGCCCTGCTCGGCCAAACGCTTTGATCAAACGAGCCACCCAGAATCCGTTCGGGATCATCATGAATTCTCGGCCGGACGGCGGTACCTGCGGGCTACGTCTACCGCATCATCGCGCGGCTGGCCGTTTGCCGCAGGCGTACCCCTGCTTGTCCGCGGCGGCTACTCGTCCCTGCGCCCGGGGCGACCGCTTCGTCACCGACCTCAGCCACATCCCCGCAGAGCCCCGAAGACGGCGCATACGCACCTGCGATCGCGACCTGCTCGCCAGCCGCCCATTCTGCGATGGCGGCAGCGATCAGATTGTACGGGTAGTTGGCGAACTGGGAGGCTGCCCAGGCGGGGTGGCCGCCATCGTTTCTACTGCTATGCCGCCCCATACGCCGAGGCCGCCCTCCCAGACCGCGAGCGGCCCCCACCACGCGTGCGGCGTGATGTCGAAGGGGGTGGTGTCGAGGTAGATCCGATCCGTTCGGCCGCGTCCGCCAGCGTGCCCACGGCGAGGGTCGCCGTCCCCGCGGCGGCGGTCACCCGGTCGCGGATCCGCTCAGGATGACGCCGAGTTCCTCCTCGAGCTGGCGGATCGCCCGGCTGAGCGGCGGCTGGGACATGAACAGGCGGCTCGCCGCCCGGCCGACGTGGCGCTCCTCGGCGACCGTGACGAAGTACCGCAGCGTGCGGAAGTCCATCCCAACACGATACCCGCAAGGTATCGGGTGTGCGGAGATGGTCTTGGACAGCACAGTCCGCGACGGCCAACGATGGGAAGCGGTAAGGCCAGTGAGGAGTGATATCCATGACCGAATCCGCTCTCACGATCGGATGCTTTGAGTACGACACGACGCGGTCGCTGTTCGACGGGAGCGTCACCGTCGACGGCGTCGACGTCACGATGAAGACCGCGGCTACCCTGCCGGAGATCTTTGACCGGCTGATCAGCAAAGACGAGTTCGACGTAGCCGAACTCGGGCTCACCTTCTTCCTTCGGCTGCAGGAGACCGGCCTGCCGTTCGTCGCGTTGCCGATCTTCCCCAACCGCGTGTTCCGGCACTCGTGCGTTTTCGTCAACACCCACAGCGGGATCACCAAGCCGGGTGATCTTGTCGGAAAGACCATCGGCGAGTTCGGCATGTACGGTCAGGATTCCGGTGTGTGGGCCAAGGGGATCCTGATGGATGAGTACGGGTTCAAGCCCGAGGCGAGCCGCTGGGTGATCGGTGGCCTCGAATACCCCATGGCCCCTTTTGACTTCATTCCCCATCCACACCCGGACGAGGTTGAAGTGACCGCAGCGCCTGAGGGGAAGACTCTCAACTCGATGCTCGAGACAGGCGAGATCGACGCTCTGTTCTCCGCCAACGTGCCTCAGTGCGTGCTCGACGGGTCACCGAACGTCACCCGCCTGTTCCCGGACTTCGAGTCCGCGGAGCGTGACTACTACCGGCGAACCGGGATTTTCCCGATCATGCACACGATCGTCATCAGGAAAGACCTCCTGCGGGAGCGCCCCGGCCTCGCACGCCAGGTCTACCGCGCATTCTCCGCGGCGAAGGACGCCTCCGCCGACCGCTACCGCCGCAACCGCAGGCTCTACCAGGTCCAGACCATGGTGCCGTGGATGCACGCCCTGATCGAGCGCAACATCGAGGAGCTCCCTGAGGACTGGTGGCCTTACGGCATCTCGGCCAACCGCGCCGCCCTCGATGCCTGCCTGCGCTACCACTACGAGCAGGGCCTGTCCCCCCGGCGCTGGGCGATCGAGGACCTGTTCGCCCCGGACCTGCTCGACACGTAGGGACCCGGGCACACAATGGACGTCCCCGTGAGAAGGAGGACCTTATGACCCGCCCGCTAATGCGGAGACCGGAGGCCGCGATGCGCGCGCCGCTCATCGCGGCCGCAGCCCTTTCGGCGCTAGCCGGGTGGACCGCGCACGCCACCTGTCTCCGCCGTGCCCTGCGCGCCGCCCGCCGCGACCCCGTCACCGGGTTGTCCGGCCGGGACGTGTGGACCGCGCAGGCCGGCCGCATTATGCGCGGCAGGGGCACGCGGACGGTGATCCTCGTCGACGTCGACCGGTTCAAGCGGGTCAATGACACCTACGGGCACGCGGCCGGCGATGAGCTGCTCTCCGTCACCGCCGCCCGGCTGCGCATCTGGGCCGGCCGCGTCGGCGGCGGCGCCTGCGGCCGTCTCGGCGGCGACGAGTTCACCGCCATCACCCGAAGGGCCGTCACCGACGCGGAAACCGCCGATCTCGCCGCGCTCCTTGCCGGGCCGGTACCGTTGCCCGGCCCGGGCGTCACCATTCCCGTGACCGCGTCAGTCGGGACCGCCGCCTGCGCGCAGCGCGGGCTGTCCGCAGGTCTCGCCGCGGCGGACGCCGCCATGTACCGGGCCAAGCACGCCGGAGGCGGTTACCGTATCGCCGTGCCCGTAGACTCGGTTCCGCAGCCGGATCAGGCTCCCCATGCCCGCACCCGCCACCACGGCCCCCCGGGATTTTGCAGTGGTCAAGCGCGCCAGCCTGCGCTGCCAGGTTCGCGCACGGTGCCAGGCCGGTCCGGCTACGCAGGGTACCCGGCGCAGCAGCCTCTCCTGGGTGCCGTTTCGTGTATCTAGCCGGAGCACCGCGCGTACCAGCGATAGTCGTCTTGGCCTGGCCTCACACCCGGCCTTCGCTATCTAGGCCGCTGCGCGACTGCGGAAGCCAGGTGACAGGCGCGCCGGTGCTCCCGGTCGGCCGCCGCAGCTTTCATTCATCGCCAGAGAACTCATAATGACCCGTTTGCCGAGGAGGTGGAGCGCATGCTGGACCAGCAGTTCCGGAACCTGATGGCGGGCGTCTGCTCGCCGGTCAGCATCGTTACCACGGCCGACCCCAGCGGGCCTCACGGCACGACGGTCACCTCCCTGGCGTCACTGTCACTGCGCCCGGCGCTGGTCTCGATCGCGCTGGACGTGCAGTCCCGGCTGCTGGAGCGGATCCTCGCGGCCGGCCGCTTCGGTGTCAACGTCCTGTCCGCCGGACAGGACGACATCGCCAGGACGTTTGCCCGTTCAGACGTCGACAGGTTCGGTGCCTGTTCCTGGTCATGGTCCCGGGATCTGCCGCGGCTGGACGACGTCGCCGGCTGGGCCGTGTGCGAGCTGTGGCGGACCTGGGAGGCCGGCGACCACCTGCTGCTGGCCGGCCAGGTCGACTACGCGGCGTCCGCCCCGCTCCCGCCATTGATTTACGGCCACCGCACCTTCGGCACCCACTCGCAGCTGGCCATCCACCCAGAGACCCGGATCACCGAGGTCATTGCCGCCTGCGCACGCTAACGCTAGCCCGCCACCTCAACGACGAGAGACACAGCACGATGACAGCCGCGCAATCCCACCTCGACACCCCAACCACGGCGGAGCTCGTCGCACGCGCCGAAGCACTGCGTCCTTTGCTGGCCGCTAACGCCGCTGGTGGCGAGCGGGACCGGAGAGTCGCCGAGGAGAGCATCCGCGCCCTTACCGACGCCGGGCTCTTCAAGCTTGCAGTGCCGAAGCGCTACGGCGGCTACGAGACCTCGTTGCGCACGCTGCTGGAGATTTCCGCGGCGGTAGCCGAAGCCGACGGCGGCACGTCGTGGGTCGTGACCGTGATCAACGGCTCGGCGTGGCTAGCGGGCCTGTTCCCCGGGCGCGCTCAGGACGAGGTGTTCGGCACCGACCCGGAGGCGAGGGTGTCCGGCGTGATCTCGCCGACAGCCGAGACCCGCAAGGTCGACGGCGGGTGGCGGGTGACAGGGAAGTGGTTCTACAACTCCGGCTCCTGGCATGCTACCTGGGCCGTGCTGGGCATCCCGGTCACCGATGCCGACGGGACCGTGGTGGACCAGGGCGCCGCCCTGATCCCGGCGGCCCAGATGGACCTTCAGGACACCTGGTTCGTGGCCGGCATGCGGTCCTCGGGCAGCAACTGCCTGATCGCCGAAGACGTGTTCGTTCCCGAGTACCGGGTGCTGCGGGTGCCGGCTGCGCTTATCGGCACCTACCCGACCGAACACGCCGACGAGGCGCTGTACCGGTCAGCGCTGATGCCATTCCTGTCCCTGATCCTGGCCGGGCCCCAGCTGGGACTGGGCCGGGCGGCGCTGGCCTACGTGCTCGAAGAGTCGGCGAGCAAGCCGATCTCCTACACGTTCTTCAGCACGCAGCGGGAGTCGCCCGGCTTCCAGCTGCAGATCGCCGAGGCGGCGCGACTAATCGACACCGCGCACCTGCACGCGTTCCGTGCCGCCGACGCCGTCGATGACGCGGCGGCACGCGGCCAGTACCCCGACTTCCTCGCCCGGGCCCGGGCCCGGTCGGATACCGGATATGTCGCCGAGTGCATCACCCGGGCCATCGACATCCTGCTGACCGCGCACGGCGCGGGCTCGTTCGCCGAGGCCAGTCCGCTGCAGCGGATCTGGCGTGACTCGGCCACGGCGGCCCGCCACGCGATCGTCTCCCCGCCGGTGAGCTACGAGGTCTACGGCAAGGCGCTGCTGGGCGTCACCGACTCGATCACCCCGATGGTCTGAAGCCCTACTGACGAAAGGAGCACGCGCGTGCGTGGTGAAAAGGCATGACGGCAGATCTTGGCAGCGGCACCGCGGCGTCCCGGCCGCCGCTCGTCCTCGTCGACGGCAACCCGGAGAATGCGGCGATATGGGGGCCGGTGCTGGAGATGCTGGGCCGCGACGACGTGTTCACGCTGTCCCCGCCGGGTTTCGGGGCGCCCGGTGGACCTGGTGGGGCAAGACTGGGGCGGCGCGCACGTCGTCCAGGTGGCCATGAACCGCCCTGATCTGATCCGCAGCTGGGCCTCGGACGTGATGCACCTGTTCGCCCCGGACTACATGTGGCACCCGCGGGCTCAGGTGTGGCAGAAGGAGGGGGATGGCGAGGCGTCGGTGGCCAAGATGTCCGGCGGCACCTTCGACCAGCGGATGGCCGTCGTCGCGAACGGATTCGGCATCACCGGGCCTGTCGCGGAGCGCCTGGCCGCCGGGTTTGACGCGGAGCTGGGCCGGGTTGCCCAGCCGCACCTGACCCGGTGATTTAGGCCCGCCATCGACCGTGCATCGTCGCCACGGCGGCTGCACGGCGCAGTAGCACCGCGATCAACGCTGTCAAGCCGCAGTGCGCGGCCCGCCAGCGACCCGACAGCATCTGGACTCTCATCCGCTCTTTACCTTCTTCAACCTACGTGACCAGGAGGTCGCCATGACGACAGAAACCGACCAGCAGGTGCTCACCGCGATGGGGTTGCGCCTGTTCCAGCTGTACGCGCTGTTCGGTTCGCCGACCGCTAGCTGGGACATCGACTCGGAGGCCACCACCAGCGCGCTCGGCGAGCACGTGGAGTTCCTGCGCAAGCTCGAGGCTGACGGCGTGATGTTCATGGGCGGCCCGTTCCGCGCGCCCGACTACGAGTGGGACGGTTCCGGCGTGATCCTCGTCCGCGCGCGATCCCTGGCGCACGCGCGGGAACTGGCCGAGTGGGATCCACTGTTCCGGCACGGGCTGCGCTCCTACGACGTCCGCGGCTTTCAGCTCAACGAGGGCCGCTTGGTCCTCACCGTGGACCTGGACTCCAACCGTGTCGGCATCGCCTGACCCAGGAAAGCCAGGCGTCAACCGCTCCCGCCTCGCCGGGCGCGCCCCCCGCGGGGGCGCGCGGGCAAGCTCGCCGTGCCCTGCTCATGCAACCCATCCTGTTCCTGCACGCCCAGCTGAACGGCGCCGTGTGCGCCGCCTGGCCGCAGGAGGTCCGGGAACGCGGACACTTCGGCGACACCACCGCCACTGGACGCCCGCCACGACTCGACAGGAGTCCCTTTCATGACAATGACCACTGACCAGCCCTTCGCCACCGAGATCCTCGCGCGGGTGCAAGAACTGCTGCCCGTCATCGCCGAGCGTGCGGAGCAGGGTGAGACCGCCCGCGCCATCCCGCGGGAGTCCGCTCAGGCATTTCTCGACGCGGGTCTCGCGCGGGCCCTGGCCCCGCGCCGTTTCGGGGGCTACGAGCTGGGGCTCGACGTGTGGTTCGACGCCGTGCACGCGATCGGCACCACTGACGCGTCTCACGCCTGGTGCGCCAGCCTGATCATGCACCACCCGCAGTACCTGGCGCAGTTCCCGCTTGAGGCGCAGGAGGCCGTGTGGGATGACGGCCCCGACGTCGCCGTTGCCAGCTCGGTGAACCCCACGACAACGGTGACGAAGGCCGACGGAGGTTACCGGCTGGCCGGCAAGGCCCCGTTCACCAGCGGCATCGCCCACGCCAGCTGGGCCATGATCGGCGGGATGCTGCCCGTCGCGGGGCCGCCGAGGCCGGCGCTGTTCCTCGTGCCGCGGTCACACTTCACCGTCCACGACGTTTGGCATACCACGGGCATGCGCGGCACCGGAAGCAACCTCATCGTTACCGACGACGTCTTCGTGCCGGAGAATCTCGCGCTCCCGCTCGCGGACCTGATCGAGGGCACCGGCCCGGGCGGCCGAGTGCACGACAACCCGATCTATCGCACCCCGCTCGTCACCTACGGGCCGGCCACGTTCGCCATCCCGATGCTCGGTGCCGCCCGGGGCGCGCTGGATGCCTACCGGGCCTTCGCCGCGCCACGCCAGCAGCGACCGAACGCGGTCGTCGCCGCCACCACGGCACGGATCCGGATGGGCCGCGCCGCCGCCGACCTCGATGCAGCCGAGTTGCTGCTGCGCCGCTCCCTCGACCTCGCCGCCCGCCCGGCCGACGCCTCGATCGAGCTGCGCGCGCGGTCGATGCGCGACGCGGGCCGCGCGGCCGAGCTGATCACGGGCTCCATGAACGACCTGATCGCGCTGAGCGGCACCGCGGGGTTCGCCGCGGATAACGTGCTGCAGCGGCACTGGCGGGACGTCAACTTCGCCGCCCGGCACGTGACGCTCAACCCCGACGCGAACTACGCGTACTGGAGTGGCACGCAGCTGGGCGTCGAGCGCAACCCGGCCGAGGTCAACGTCTTCTAGCCCGCGACCCCGTGCTGGACGCCTAGATCCCCCGCGACGGCGCGGTTCAGGGATGCCAGCTGTTCTCGGCGACCTGGACGAAGCTGCGGACCAGCGGGTTGCGCCCGGCCTTGGGCCACGCCACGACGAGTTCGCTCGGCGGGCGGTCGCTGAACGGGACGGTGACCAGGCCGGCGGGCATCGGATGGTCGACCGGGGCGATGGCCGACGTCCCGTTCCACAAGACCGCCTGCTGGCACTCCTGGATGGTCCGCATGACCGGCGAGGCGGCGTTGTGCGCGCCGCCGGTCCAGTATGCGATCCAGGCGGGATCGGCCCCGCCGGGCAGCCGGACCCACCGGCGGCCCGCCAGGTCGGCCGACGACACCGACGCGCGGCCGGCGAGCGGGTCGTCGTCGCGCATCACCACGCCGACGGCAACCGAGCCCAGGACGCGGGTGCCGATGCCGGTCTCGTCGAAGGGAGTCCGGGTCAGCGCCACGTCGGCCAGCCCGGTCCGCAGCCCGGCCGTCGGGTCGCCGAGGTCCGATTCGTGGATGGTGACGGTCGCGTGCGGATGGCGGGCGCGGAAGAGCGGGATCAGCCGGCCGCCGATCCGTTCGGCCGCGTCCGCCAGCGTGCCCACGGCGAGGGTCGCCGTCCCCGCGGCGGCGGTCACCCGGTCGCGGATCCGGTCGGCGTGCCCCAGCAGCGCGCCCGCCTCCTCGTACAGCGCCGTTCCGGCTTGCGTGAGTGCGACGCCCTTGGGGGTGCGCTCGAGCAGGATGACGCCGAGTTCCTCCTCGAGCTGGCGGATCGCCCGGCTGAGCGGCGGCTGGGACATGAACAGGCGGCTCGCCGCCCGGCCGACGTGGCGCTCCTCGGCGACCGTGACGAAGTACCGCAGC
>Ga0207416_1004393_pt1 | contig 12328 bp, 10 predicted proteins | sample PaiPotPPM11metaG_FD_184107 | JGI IMG/M metagenome (GOLD analysis project Ga0207416, IMG submission 184107) | Iron sulfur acid spring bacterial and archeal communities from Banff, Canada, to study Microbial Dark Matter (Phase II) - Paint Pots PPM... ...
CGTGGTACCGGTGGCGTTCAACGCCCGCGCGATGGCCTCACCCAGGGGCAGCCGCCGGGCCTCCTCCCGGATCCGCGTCATCACCAGGATGTTGTAATCCTCGCCCAGCGCCAGCAGGAACAAGAACATCAGGAACGGCAGGATGAAAGAAAGGCCGGCGGAGCCGCGGATGTCGATGAACACCAGCACCGACAGGCCGAGCGCCGCGAAGTAGGACAGGGCCACCGAGACGATCAAGTACCAGGGCGCGACCAGGCTGCGCATGACCAGGGCCAGTAGTACGCCGATCACCAGGATCGCCAGCGGGATCACCCGGGCCAGGTCGCTGCTCGACGTCGCGCTCACGTCGTATTGCGTCGGAGCCTCGCCGGCCACGCCCCAGGCCGTGGCCCGGAGCGTCCGCGCCACCGCGGCGGTGAACGTCCGGACGGCCGGGACGGCGTTCATCGCCGCCGTCGTGGCCGGGTCGCCAGCGGCCAAGCCGACGTCGAGCAACACGATCCGGCCGTCCGGACTGACGTAGTTCGCGCTGGCCCGATACGCCGCGTAGAGCGCGGCCGACACGCCCGTGGGCGCGGATCGCCGACCCTCCAGGCCCGGCGTCGCGGACCGCCGACCCACGGGGACGGGCGTCGCGGGCAGCCGGTCCGCCGGGCCGAGCGCCGCGTGCAGCCCGGCGTACTCGGCCGGGGTCAGCCCGGCCCCGGCCGGGTCGAGCGGGCCGGTCACCCCGCGCAGCAGGCGGTTGGCCCGGAGCTCGCGCGTGGCGGCGGCCAGCGCGGCGGCCTCGCCCGGCTGCCAGGCCGGGGCGGGCAGGCGGAAGAGCAGGTTAGTCGGGTTGGCCGCGGCGGCCGGGAAGTGCTCGGCGAGCAGCGCGTTGCCCGCCGCGGAGTCGCTGCCCGCGGGACCGGTCGTCTGCCCCCCGAACCCGCTGGCCTTGTAGCCGAACGACGCGGCGGCCAGCAGCCCGAACAGCAGAACCCCGGCACCGAGCGTCAGCGCCGGATGGCGGACGATGCGCGCCGCGGCGCGACCCCAGAGCCCCGTCCGGCCCGCCCCGGCGGCGGTCTTACCCGGCCAGAACGCCGCGCGCCCGAAGATGGCCAGCAGCGCGGGCAGCAGGGTCAGCCCGGCGGCCAGCATCACCCCGATCCCGATCGCCAGCGGCAAGGCCATGTCGGAGTACAGCCCGAACGTGGCGGCCAGCAACGAGAGCAGCGCGGCGACCACCGTGGCCGCGGAGAACGTGATCGACTCGCCGACCCGGGCCAGGGCGCGCGCCACCGCGTCCCTCGGCGCCAGTCCGCCGCGCAGCTCCTCGCGCGTCCGGAACACCAGGAACAGCCCGTAGTCGGTGCCGGCGCCCAGCACGAGAACGATCAGCAGAAGCTGGGCCATGCTCGACACCTTCAGCCCGTGCTCCGCGGCCTCGGCCACCAGCCCGCCCGAGATGGTCACGGACAAGAACGCCGGCGCCAGCGTCAGCAGCGGGGCGAGCAGCGACCGGAAGATCAGCATCAGCAGCAGGACGATGAACACCGCCGCGACGTTCAGGATCCCGCTCCCGGTCGAGTTCGATCTGGCGTCGGTGTCCACCTGGCTGGCCAGGTCGCCCGCCAGATGGACCTGCAGCCCAGCGGGCAGCGCGGCCGGCGAGATCTTGGCCCGCAGCGCGTCCACCAGCGTCGCGGCCTGATTCGACATCATCCCGCCGCCCATCCGGGCCAGCACCAGCAGTTCCTCGGCCCGCCCGTCCGGTGACCGGCCCAGGTCGCGCACGCTGGCCACGCCGGGCACGGTCCGCAACCGGCCCGCCACGGCGGTGAGCGCGGCGCCGTCGGCCGGGCTGAGCCTGGCGTCCGGGCGCGCCGCCACGACCGCGACCGGCTGAAGCCCATTCATTCCGAACGGAGCGGCGAGCGACGCGGCCCGGACGCTGGGCGCGGTCGCGGGCAGAAAATCCTGGTTGTTGCTCTGTACCTGGTTGTTCAGGCTCGGCAAGAAGGCCTGAGCCGCGACCAAGGCGACGATCCACGCGGCCAGCACCGGCCACCGGAAGGCCGCGGCGAACCGCCCGATGGCCGCAAAGACGTTAGTCACGACTGACTCCCAACATTGGCTCGGCACCACGATGCCGACGCGGGAGTCTCGCGTCGTCGTCCGGCCACGGGCTTTCCCGGCTACCGCAGCCGTGGTACGCGACCGCGCCGAGCCCCGCGTCCGCGGCAGCGGCAGGTACCACGCAGGGGCGACGCCGCCCGCCCGGCCTGCGCATACCGTTATGGGCAGCGATGGAGCCGGAGGGTCCTCGAAGACGCCCGGAGACAGGCAGGAGCCGCACGTGAACGCGCCTGGCGAGCTGCGCCGCGCCGCCCAGTGCCATCCGCTCGTCACGGAGTGGGCGGCCACAGCGGTCCTGTGCGCGCTCACGCTGGTGGTCACCGCCGGGAACCCGGAGCTACGGGGACACTTCACGCTCGCCGCGGTCGGCGTGGCCGTCGCGACCTGGGCGGCGCTGCCGTGGCGTCGGCGGTGGCCGATGTCGGTGCTGGTGGTCAGCACGACCGGGGCCGCGGTCTACAACATGCTCACCCAGGCGCACGGGCTGGTCCTCATCGCCCCGCTGATCGCGCTCTACACGTCCGCCCGGCTCGGCGGGCGCCGCCGGGCCCTGACCGTGGGGATCGTCGTCTTGATCGTGCTGGCCGGGGCGCATCTGATGTTCCGGCCGTCGCGCGCGTGGCTCGGCTGGGAGACGCTGTCGGTGTTCGCGGCCGGCGGGCTGGCCCTGGCGGCCGCGGACGCGGTCAGCAGCCACCGCGCCTACTTGGCCGAGGTCGAGGAACGCGCCCGGCGCGCGGAACTCGGCCGCGAGCAGGAAGCCCGCCGCCGGGTGACCGAGGAGCGCCTGCGGATCGCCCGCGACCTGCACGACGCGGTCGGCCATCATCTCGCGCTGATCAACGTGCAGGCGGGCGTGGCCGACCAGTTGCTCGGCGATGACCCGGCCGCGGCCAGGCGGTCGCTGGCGCACGTCCGGCAAGCCAGCCGCGCGGCCCTGGATGACCTGCGGGACACCATCGGCCTGCTCCGCCAGCCGGGTGAGCCGACCGCTCCGGTGCAGCCCACAGCCGACCTGGGCGACCTCGACGAGCTCGTGGCCTCGTTCGGCCGCTCCGGTCTGCGGGTCGAGCGCACCGTGGAGGGCGCCGTCCGCCCGGTTCCCCCCGCGGCCAGCCTGACCGCCTACCGGGTGATCCAGGAATCGCTCACCAACGTCCGCAAGCACGCCGGGGACGCGACCGCGAGCATCCGGCTCAGCTACCGCCCGGCGGCTCTGCGGGTCGTGGTAGAGAACACGGCGCAGCGCCCGGGACACCCGGGCCGGGCCAACGGCACCGGGCACGGCCTCACCGGCATGCGCGAGCGCGTGGCCGCGGCGGGCGGCAGCCTGACCGCCGGGCCGCGCCCGGGCGGCGGGTTCCGGGTCAGCGCCCTGCTGCCGCTGCCGGCCAACGGCAGGCCCGCCGCGGACGTCAGCTCATGACGATCCGGGTCCTGATCGCCGACGACCAGGCGCTCATGCGGGCCGGCTTCCGGGCCCTGATCGAGTACGCGCCGGACCTCGAGGTGGCCGGCGAGGCGGGCACCGGGCGCGCCGCGCTGGAGATAGCCCGGCAGACCCGCCCCGACGTGGTCCTCATGGATATCCGCATGCCGGACCTGGACGGCCTGGCCGCGACCAAGCTGATCACCGCGGACGAGGACCTGGCCGAGGTGCGGGTGCTGATCCTCACGACGTTCGAGATCGACGAGTATGTGTTCCAGGCGCTGCGGGCGGGGGCGTCGGGGTTCCTCGGCAAGGGCGCCGAGCCCGCCGAACTGCTAGCCGCCATCCGCACCGTGGCCCGCGGCGACGCGCTGCTGTCCGCCGCCGCCACCCGGAGCCTGATCGCCCGGTTCCTGGCCCATCCCGATCACGGCCGCCCCGCGGACCCGCGTCGGCTCGCGCTGCTCACCGAGCGCGAACGCGAGGTGCTGATCCTGGTCGCTGCGGGCCTGTCCAACGACGAGATCGCCGAACACCTCGTGGTCAGCCCGGCCACGGCCAAGACCCACGTCAACCGGGCCATGACCAAGCTGGGCGCGCGGGACCGCGCCCAGCTCGTGGTGGCCGCGTACGAGAGCGGCCTGGTTCAGCCCTCCCGCCCCTGAAGGCTACGGGCGGACCGCCCCGTCTATGCTCCCGCCGTCGGCTTCCGGCACCTTCTGGACGTCCAGCCCGGTATGCGGGGCCTGGATGATCATGCCGCCGCCGACGTACATCGCGACGTGCCCGGCGCCGTTGTACACGATGATGTCGCCGGGCTCCAGGTCCGAGAGCGGCACGTGCGGCAGCCCGGCCCACTGTTCCTCGCTGGTGCGCGGGATCGACACGCCCGCCGCGCCCCACGCCGACATGACCAGCCCGGAGCAGTCGAAGCCGGACTGACACGGCCCGGTTCCGCCGAACACGTACGGGCAGCCGATCTGGGCGTACGCGAACGAGACCGCCTTCCCGGCCTGGCCGTTGCTCGGCAACGGGTCGGGCGCGCCGACCTGGCCGGTCGAGCCGCCCGACGACGCGGGAGCGCCTTCGACGACCGTCTGCTGCGCCGGGGTGAGCTGCGCCAGCAGTGTCTCGGTCTGGCTCTTCAGCTTGTCCACCGAGTTCTTCGACTTCACCACGTTGGCCTTGAGCGCGGTGATCGCGGCCTTGGTGCGGCGATCAGCCTCCTGGGTCGCGGTGAGCTGGTGCGCCGCGGTGAGGAACTGGTTCATCTCGGCGCTGTTGGAGGACGAAAGCTCCTGCAGGATCGAGGCCTGGTTCAGGATCTGCTGAGCGTCACCCGAGGTGAGCAGCACCGCCGGCGACGTCAGGTTGCCCTGCTCGAACGCGGTCGCGGCGATCTGGGCCACCTGGGCGCGCATCGACTTGAACCGCGTCATGTACCGCGCGACCTGCTCGTTCACCAGCGAGAGCCGCTGGCTGGCCGCGTCGAGCTCCTGGGTCACCTGGTCGAACTGCTCGTCGATCAGGTCGGCCTTCTTGTTGATCTGGTTCAGCTTCTGCTGGACCTGGGCCACCGTCGGCTGTGGCGCCGCGCTGGCCGGAACGCTGGTGGTGAGGGACATGACCAGGGCGCCCACGGCGAGCAGGCCGAGCGGAATGGCCGCGCCGCGGCGCCGGAGAGTACCGATCAGAGTCGTACTAATCCATGGCCGCGTATGCACGTGCGGGACACGCTCCTTCTCCCACTGTCCGCCTACCGGGTGAGCTGACGGGTTCGGGCTGTGGAAGCGCGCCCTACGGACAGGTCGCCTGCGGCGACTCAGTCCGATTCACCCCTGGAACTCCGCCGGACGCTGGTCCGGCGGTTCTCCGGTGGGTCCCCGGCTCTCCGGCTGACCGGTGAGGGCCAGGCCAGAGACTCGGCAGCGGCCGATCGCCGTCACCTAACGGCGACTGCTGAGCGATGCGGCTCGAAGCCTGAGACTAGTGATACTCGGGTGGTGTATTCAACCACTTCGCACACTCTCGCAAAAGTGAGAATGGGCTGTGGCAAGGGCTTGATGATCACGAACCTATAACGAGATCACCTCGGCATGATCACGAACCGCCCGTCCGGCGCGCCTGGGCCAGACTGTCAGAGCCCAGCCCTACCGTGAGCGAATGACCACCGTCCGCACCGGGTTCGCCCGCACCGAATTCGTCATCGTTGACGTGGAGACGACGGGCTGGCTGCCGGAGGACGCTCGCATTACCGAGATCGGTGCGGTCAGGATCGGCTCCGGCCGGCCGCCCCTGGAGTTCTCCGCCCTCGTCAATCCGGGGTGCCCCATTCCGGCGGAGATCACCGCCCTTACCGGCATCACCGACGCAATGGTCAGCCAGGCGCCGCCGATCGGCGCGATCCTCCCGGCCTTCCTGGCCTTCGCCAGCGGCTGCGTGCTGGCGGCGCACAACGCGCCCTTCGACCTCGCCTTCCTGACCGCGGCGTGCGGGGCGAGCGCGATCCGGTGGCCGGCCTTCCCCGTGCTCGATACCGCGGCGCTGGCCCGCTCGGTGCTCGGCGAGGCCGAGGTTCCCGACTGCAAGCTAGCCACGCTGGCCTGTTTCTTCGGCGCCCGGACCCGGCCGTGCCACCGCGCGCTGGCCGACGCCAAGGCCACCGCCGACGTGCTCGAAGCCCTGCTGGCCCGGCTGGCGTCGGCCGGCCGGCGCACGCTGGCGCAGATCAGCGCCTGACCCGGGGCGGCCCCGGACAGAGGCGGTACGCTACTCGCGCACTGGCTGACAGCTGAGGAGGCGGCAGTGGTCACCGCTATCGTTCTGGTCAAGACGGACGTGGCGCGCATCCCGGAGACCGCCGAGGCGATCGCCCAGATACCAGAGGTCAGCGAGGTCTACTCGGTGACCGGCGAGTTCGATCTCGTGGCCATGGTCCGGGTCCGCGCGCACGAGGAACTGGGCGACGTGATCCCGGGCCGGGTGAACCGGGTCCCCGGCGTCACCCACACCGAGACGCACATCGCGTTCCGCACCTATTCCCGGCACGACCTCGAGGCCGCGTTCGCGCTCGGTTTCTCCGAGTCCGCCTGACCCCGTCCGGGCACCGCGTCGCTCAGGGCGCGCCGGGCGCCAGGCGGCGGCTCGCCTCCACCCAGCGCTCCAGCAGGGCCTGCGCCGCGCCGGAGTCCACCGCGCTCGCGGCGCGCGCATAGCCGTCGGCCAGCGCTTCAGGCAACTGGTCCGGGCCGGGCACGCCCGCCTCGGCGGCCAGCGCGGCCGCCGCGTTGAGGAGCGCGATCTCGCGGACCGGGCCGGTCTCGCCGCGCAGCAGCGACCGGGCGACCTCGGCGTTGCGGGCCGACTCGCCGCCGCGCAGGTCTTCCGGCGTCGCGCGGCCGATCCCAAGGTCAGCGGGATCGAGCGTGGTCTGGGTTACCGTGCCGCGGTGCACGATCCACACCGTCGATGGCGCCGTGGTGGTCAGCTCGTCGAGGCCGTCATCGCCGTGGAACACGAGCGCCGAGCAGCCCCGGCCGGCCAGCACGCCGGCGAGCACCGGGCCCATGCGCGGGTCGGCCACGCCGACCGCCTGGGCACCGGGCCGGGCCGGGTTCGCCACCGGGCCGATGAAGTTGAACACGGTCGGCACGCCGAGTTCGCGCCGCGGGACCGCGGTATGCCGCAGCGCCGGGTGGTAGAGCGGCGCGAACAGGAACACCACGCCGGTCTCGGCCATCAGCCGCTGCGTCGCCTCCGCGGGCAGGTCGATGACCACGCCCAGCGCCTCGAGCAGGTCCGCGGTCCCGCACGCGGACGAGGCCGCGCGGTTCCCGTGCTTCACCATCCGGGCGCCGGCCGCGGCCGCCACGATCGTGCCCATGGTCGAGATGTTGACCGTCTGGGCGCCGTCCCCCCCAGTGCCGACCAGGTCGACGATGGGACCGGGGATGTCGATCGGCGTCGCGCGGGCCAGCATGGTCTCGGCCAGGCCGCTGAGTTCCCCGGGGGTCTCCCCCTTCATCCGCAGCGCGACCCCGAACCCGGCGATCTGGGCGGGCGTGGCCGCACCCTCCATGATCTCGTTCATGGCCCAGGCGGTCTCGTCGGCGCTGAGGGTCTCCCCCTTGACCAGCGCGCCGATCAGCGCGGGCCACGCGTTACGGGCGTCCATGGCGGCCCGCTCAGGCCTGGGCGGCCGCGACGTCCGCCGCGCGCTGGCGCATGAGCCCGGCCAGGGCCTGAGCCAGCGCCGCCGGGTCGATCGGGTGACTCACCACGGCATCGGCCCGCGACCAGGTGGCCAGCCAGCCGTCGTCGGCGCGCGCGATGATCAGCAGCACCGGCGGGCAGTCGTGGATCTCGTCCTTGGCCTGGCGGCAGACGCCCATGCCGCCCGCGGGCTGAGCCTCGCCGTCAAGCACCATGACGTCCGCGCCGCCCTGGTCCAGCAGCCGGACCAGGGCGGGATGGGTGGCCACCTCGGTCACCTCCGCTTCCGGCACGTCGGGAGCGGGCCGGCGGCCGATGGCGAGCCGGATCCGGGCCCGCGTGTCGGCGTCATGGCTGTACACAACGACCTTCATGGGACTGGATGCTACCGACCCGGAAGGCCCGGCGCGCACCGCCTGTGCAGCGGGCGTTCGAGGGGGCCGGCCCGCCGGGCGCCTACGCCCTGTCGTAATAGGGGGTCGGGCGTACGGCGCCTACGCAGTGTCGTAATAATGAACCCCGTGGCGACAGCAACGACCGAGGTAACCCCCCGCACGCCCACCAGCAGACCAAGCCTGGTCAGCGTCGGGACGATCGTCTGGCTGTCCTCCGAGCTGATGTTCTTCGCGGCGCTGTTCGCCATGTACTTCACCATCCGCTCGGTGGACAAGGGCCTGGGCAAGCCGTGGCCGGTCGTGCACCTGGACGTTCCCCTGGCCACCGCGAACACGCTCGTCCTGCTGGCCTCGAGCGTGACCTGCCAGATGGGCGTGTTCGCGATCGAGCGCGGACAGGTCAGGCGGCGCGGGCGGATCTGGCAGCCGATGCGCTGGGGGCTGCGCGAGTGGTACGTGCTGACGTTCCTGATGGGGCTGTACTTCGACTGCGGGCAGGGCTACGAGTACATCTTCGACCTCATCACCAAGCAGCACCTGACGCTCTCGTCCAGCAACTACGGCTCAGTCTTCTACCTCACCACCGGGTTCCACGGCCTGCATGTGGCCGGCGGCCTGGTAGCTTTCCTGTTCCTGCTCGGCCGCACGTTCGCGGCGAAGACGGTCACCCGCGAGCAGCAGGTCAGCGCGATCGTCGTGTCGTACTACTGGCACTTCGTCGACGTGGTCTGGATCGGGCTGTTCTTCACCATCTACATCATCCACTGACCGGAGACTGGGGACGCAGTGAGCTGGATCACCGCTAAGCGGAGACGGCCGGCCGCAGGCTACGCCGTCGTCCTGCTCGGTCTGATCCTGGTGGGCGCGGTGTACGCGACCATTACCGGGAGCGGCAACTCGGCCGCCGCCACCGATCCCACGGTGTCGCAGACCCAGATCGCCCAGGGCCGACAGATCTTCCAGCAGACCTGTGCCACCTGCCACGGCCTCGAGGCGCAGGGCACGCCGGTCGCGCCCAGCCTGATCGGGGTCGGCGCCGCGGCGGTCTATTTCCAGGTCAGCACCGGCCGGATGCCGCTGCGCGAGCCGGGCGCCGAGGCCGACCGCAAGCCGCCGCAGCTCACCCCGGCGCAGACCCGCGCGGTCGCCGCGTACATCCAGGCGCTCGGCGGCGGCCCGCCGATCCCGAGCGCGGCGCAGGTCAGCACGTCCGGCGCGGACCTGGCCCTCGGTGAGGAGCTATTCACCGCGAACTGCGCGCAGTGCCATAACTTCGACGGCGCGGGCGGCGCGCTCACCTACGGCAAGTACGCCCCGCCGCTGACCGCCTCGACGCCGACCCAGATCTACACGGCCATGCTGACCGGCCCCGAGGCCATGCCGGTGTTCAACGACACCACGATCACGCCGCAAGAGAAGCGCGACATCATCGCGTACGTCACGGCCACCCGGGCCCAGGGCAACCCGGGCGGGTTCAGCCTGGGCCGCATCGGGCCGGTGACCGAGGGCCTGGTCGCGTTCCTCGGCCTGCTGTTCTTCATGGTGCTGGCCGCGATGTGGATAACCGCGAAGCACAGAAAGACCGCCGAATGAGTGACCCCAACGCCCCCGACGAGCTGCCCGAGGGGCACGCGGTCCCGCATCGCGTGATCGGGACCCCGCCGCCCGCCGAGGCGCGCAGCATGCTGGCTGGCGAGGACGGACGCGAAACGCGGCCGGCCCCGCGGGAACTGCCCGCCGACCCGCCCGACCTGCGCCGGGCCAAGACGGCCGAGCGCATCGTCGCGGCGCTGTTCATCCTGGCCACGCTGGCCGGTATCGGGTTCATCGCCGCCTACGTGGGCCTCGAGGTCCACTCGGTCGACGCGGTCTACCGGTCCAACCTGGCCCTCGGCGGGTCGATGGCGGTGGTGTTCCTGGCCATGGCGGCCGGGGCCGTGATCTGGGTCCGGCACCTGATGCCGGACGTGGAGCTGACCGAGGAACGCCACCCGATGGCCTCGAGCCCGCAGGACCGTGAGGCGTTCGCCGAGACGTTCGCCGAGGGCGCCGAGGCCAGCCAGTTCACCAAGCGCCCGCTGCTGCGGCGCACGCTGATCGCCGCGACCGTCCCGGTTCTGGCCGCCCCGCTGGTGCTGCTGCGGGACCTGGGCCCGCTGCCCGGGACCACGCTGCGCCACACGGTGTGGCGCAAGGGCATGCGCCTGCTGACCTACGGGCCCAACACGCCGATCCGGCCGGCCGACTTCGGCTCGCCGGGCGGGATGATCACCGTGGTGCCGGACGGCTACCAGGACAACCCGGACGCGCTGGCCGCCGCCACCGCGATCATCATCAAGTTCGCGCCCGGCGAGCTGCAGTCGCCCACGGTGATGAACTGGACGGTAGACGACATCGTCTGCTACTCGAAGATCTGCACGCACGTCGGCTGCCCGGCGGCGCTGTACGAGCAGACCACGCACCACATCCTCTGCCCGTGCCACCAGTCGACGTTCGATGCCCCGCGCGGGGCCACGGTGCTGTTCGGCCCGGCCCCGCGGCCGCTGCCGCAGCTGCCGCTCACCACCGACGCGCAGGGCTACCTCGTCGCGGCCAGCGATTTCCATGAGCCGGTGGGACCGAGTTTCTGGGAGCGGGGATGACGACCCCAACCGAACGCCTGATCGAGGGTACCGGCCGCTGGCTGGATGACCGGTTCCACGGCGCCCGCGGCTTCCGGGTGCTGTTCCGGAAGATCTTCCCGGACCACTGGACGTTCCTGCTCGGCGAGATCGCGCTCTATTCGTTCATCATTCTTCTTCTGACCGGCACGTTCCTGACGCTGTTCTTCCAGCCGAGCATGACCGAGATCGTGTACCACGGCTCGTACACCCACCTCGACGGCATCCGGATGAGCGAGGCCTACGCCTCCACGCTGAACATCAGCTTCGATGTCCGCGGCGGCCTGCTCATGCGCCAGATCCACCACTGGGCCGCCGACCTGTTCATGGCCGCGATCTTCGCGCACATGCTGCGGATCTTCTTCACCGGGGCCTACCGCAAGCCGCGCGAGACCAACTGGCTGATCGGGATCGTGATGCTCACCCTCGGCATGCTCGAGGGGCTGTTCGGCTACTCGCTGCCCGACGACCTGCTGTCCGGCACCGGGCTGCGGATCCTCGAAGGCGTGATGCTGTCGATCCCGCTGGTCGGCACCTACCTGACGTTCTTCCTGTTCGGCGGGCCGTTCCCGGGGAACGACATCGTCCCGCGGCTGTACATCATCCACGTGCTGCTGATCCCCGGGCTGCTGCTGGCCCTGATCACCGCGCACCTGTTCCTGATGTTCCACCAGAAGCACACGCAGATGCCCGGCAAGGGCCGGACCAATACCAACGTGGTCGGCGCCCCGACCTACCCGTACTTCATGGCCAAGACCGGGGCGTTCTTCCTGTTCACGTTCGGCGCGCTGGCCCTCGCCTCCACGTTCGTGCAGATCAACCCGATCTGGCTGTACGGCCCGTATACACCGGTCGGGATCTCCGCCGGCTCGCAGCCCGACTTCTACATGGGCTTCCTCGAGGGCACGCTGCGCATGTTCCCGAGCTGGACCTGGGATCTGGCCGGGCACACCGTGGCCTGGAACGTGTTCATCCCCGCGCTGGTCCCGCTCGGCGTGATCTTCACCGGCGCCGCCATCTGGCCGTTCCTGGAGCAGTGGATCACGGGCGACCGGCGCGAGCACCACATCGTCGACCGGCCGCGCAACGCGCCGACCCGGACCGCGATCGGGATGGCCGTGATCGCCTTCTACGGCGTGAACTGGCTCGAGGGCGCCAACGACATCATCGCCGACCACCTCGATATCTCGCTGTATGTAACCACCGAGATCGCCCGGTACGCGGTGTTCATAGCCCCGATCGTGGCCTACTGGGCCACCAAGCGGATCTGCCTGGGGTTGCAGCGCAAGGACCTGCACCTGCTCGAGCACGGCGTGGAGACCGGCATCATCCGCCAGCTGCCGTCCGGCGAGTACATCGAGGAGACCCGGCCGGTCTCCGAGGAGGCGCGGGCCGTGCTCGAGTCCCTGGTCGATCGGCAGGAAGAGCAGCGTGCCGTTCCCCTTGCCGCGCGAGTAGATGCGCTTCAGCCTTACCAGCTTGCCGGTCTCGAGGCCCATCTGCTCGAGCTT
>Ga0207416_1004395_pt1 | contig 12316 bp, 6 predicted proteins | sample PaiPotPPM11metaG_FD_184107 | JGI IMG/M metagenome (GOLD analysis project Ga0207416, IMG submission 184107) | Iron sulfur acid spring bacterial and archeal communities from Banff, Canada, to study Microbial Dark Matter (Phase II) - Paint Pots PPM... ...
CACACTCTGCTGGCCCCGCTCGGCGCCCCGCGCGGACGGGAGCAGCGTGGTGGCTGTCGTTTGCTAAGGCTCAGGGTGCGGGAAGCCGAGCGCGCGGCGCCGAGCGGGGCCAGCAGAGTGTGTGCGGGTAGAACTTCACGGGTAGGGCAGGTTGATGGCGTCGCCGATGCGGTGGACGCGCAGCGCGTTGGTCTTGCCGGGGCTGCCGGGAGGGCTGCCCGCCACGATGACGATCTTGTCGCCGATGGCGCAGCGGCCCAGGTTGATCAGGGCCGAGTCGACCTCGTGGACCATGTCGTCGGTGTGCCGCACCTCGGGGACGATGAACGTCTCCACGCCCCAGGTGAGGGCCAGCTGGCTCCTGATCGCCGGGTCGGTGGTGAACGCGAGCAGCGGGATCGGCGAGCGGTACCTGGCCATCCGGCGCGCGGTCTCGCCGGTCATCGTGAACGCGACCAGGGCCTTGGCCCCGATGATCGCGGCGACCTCGGTGGCGGCGCGCGCGATGGCACCGCCGGTGGTGGTGGGCATCCGGGACAGGTGATGCTCGGCGCGCAGCGAGGACTCCTCGGCCACCACGACGATCCTGCTCATGGTGGCGACGGTCTCGTTCGGATAGGCGCCGACGCTGGTCTCGGCGGACAGCATCACCGCGTCCGCGCCCGCGGTCACGGCGCCGGCCACGTCGGAGACCTCGGCGCGCGTGGGGCGCGGCGAGCTGATCATCGACTCGAGCATCTGGGTCGCCACGATGACCGGGCGGGCGCGTTCCCTGGCCAGCTTGATCGCCTGCGTCTGCACGGTGGGGACCTGCTCGAGCGGCAACTCGACGCCCAGGTCGCCACGGGCGACCATGATGCCGTCGAAGGCGTCGACGATGTCCGGCAGGAATTTGACCGCCTCCGGCTTCTCGATCTTGGCGATCAGCGGGACGCCGGGGCGGCCCATGTCGGTCATGATCTTCCGGGCCAGGCTCGCGTCGTCCGGGGTGCGCACGAAGGACATCGCGATCATGTCCGCGCCGGTGGCGAGCGCCCAGCGGAGGTCGGCCTCGTCCTTGTCCGGCAGCGCGGGGGCGCTGACGCTGATGCCCGGCAGGTTGATGCCCTTGTGATCGGAGATCTTGCCGCCGACCACCACCCGCAGCTGCACCCGGCTGCCGCTGACGCCGACCACGTCGAGTTGGACGTTGCCGTCGTCGATGAGAATGCGGTCACCCGGCCGCACGTCGTCGGCGAGGCCCTCGTAGGTGGTGGACGCCTCGCGGGAGTTACCGGGGATGTCCTCGGTGGTGATCACGAAGTCGTCGCCCGCGCTCAGCCGCACCGGGCCGTCAGGAAACTCCCCGAGGCGGATCTTCGGTCCCTGGAGGTCGGCGAGAATGCCGACGGACCGCCCGGTAACGTCGGCACCGACGCGGACGTGTCGGTAGGTCTCGAGGTGGTCAGCCTGGGTCCCGTGGCTCATGTTGAGCCGCGCGACGTCCATGCCGGCTCCGATCAGCGCGGTAATCTGCTCCTGGCTGGAGGTCGCTGGCCCCAGAGTGCAGACGATCTTCGCACGCCGGCTCATCGTGATTCCCCTTCCATTGGTCTAAACCACACTAGCCCATCCGGAGCACCGGGTGACCGGGGTCACAAACTGTTCATCGCGAATTCTTGCATACTGTATGCAGACGCGATGCGAGCCGGAGCGCACCCCACCTCCCGGACCGAGGCGGGAGGAAACGGCCGGTACCGCGCGCGGTACGCGAGCGCCGGGAAGAACCCTCAGCCCGCGTACCGCGGGACCGGCGGCGGCTGGTAGGACGGGCTGACCCAGCGCTGGTAGCTCTTCTCCCACGCGCCGTCGGACTCTTCCGCGGCGAGGACCGCGTTGACGAAGCGGACGAAGTCAGGGTGCTGCTTGGACATCCCGAGCCCGTACGGCTCTGCGGTCAGCGCCGGGCCCACGACCTTGGTGAACGGGTCCTGCGCCTGCAGGCCGTAGAGGATCGCGTCGTCGGTGGAGACCGCCGCCACCTGGTCCTGCTGCAGCAGGACCAGGCAGTCGGTCCAGTACGGCCGCTGGACGACCTTCGGGTGGGTCGGGTAGTTCTCGATGGTGGTCACCGAGTCTGAGCCCTCGGTCGCGCACACCTTCTGGCCGCCGAGGTCGGCGAGGCCGCCGGTCGCGGTCGAGTCGTCGGGGATGAGCACCCGCTGGTGGGCGTCGAAGTAGACGCTGGAGAAGTCGACCTGCTTGAGCCGGTCGCAGGTGATCGTCATCGTGTGCGCGACGATGTCCACGCTGCCGCTGGTGATGGCGGGAATCCGCCCCGCGTCCGTTATCGACTTGAACTCGACCTTGTCGGGGTTGCCGAAGATCGCCTGGGCCACGGCGCGGATCATGTCGATGTCGAAGCCCTCGATCTCGCCGTCGAGCGGGTTGAGGTAGCCGAAGTGGTAGGTGCTCTGGTCCACCCCGGCGATCAGGTAGCCCCGCGCCTTGATCTTGGCCATGTACGAGCCGGGGGTCACCGCGGGCGGGCCGAGCGGTGCCAGGCTCGAGGCCTGCGGGTCGCACGCGGCGCCGGCGGTCACCGCGCCGGCCCGCGACTGGCCGGCCGCGCGGACGTCGGCCGCCGGCTGGGACGCCCCCGCCGGCCGCGGTGCGGGCTGGTGCTCTGAAGACCCGGCGCAGCCGGCCGCCGTCGCCAGGGCGGCGAGCACGAGCACGAGCGCGCCCGCGCGGCGCGCCGGCCGCGCCGGGCCGATGCCTTTCACCGCTGGCACCTTCTCACCACTGGCACCTTCTCACCACTGGGTCCTCTCCGCTCACCGGCGCTCCGCCCGTTCACCGGTACTCCGCCAGCCGCCGGCTGAGCCCCCAGGCGCAGGCGCCCGCCATGAGCAGCGCCGCCGCGATGACCACCGGCTCAACGCCCGTGTAGGCCCCGGACGCTGAGCGCGCGGTGGCGTCGAATACCGCCTGGTCGCTGTTGATCGCGCTGGTCAGGTCGCCCGACAGGCGCGCGAACGACGCGCCGGCGTCGCCTGGCCCCGTGCCGAGGACCGATGCGACCGCCTTGGGATGGTTGCCGTTGTCGTCAAGCGACCTGACCCGGGCGTGCGCAGCGAACCAAGCCCGCGCGTCGCTGACCGCCGCGGCGGCCGCCGGTCCGGCCGGAGTCCCCCGGGCCGCGTTCGCCGCCGTGGTGAGCAGCGTGCCGAGTGCGCGCTCCTGTCCCAGGTAGTCCGCCTGGTAGGCGTCGTCGCCGGTGTTGTCGATCAGCGTGAGGCTCTCGTCCGCGTGGGCCTCCTGCACCGCGATGCCCACCTGGGCGGCCGCCTCCACCGTCGCCGAGCCCGTGGCTTGCGCGTCAAGCAGGTCGCCGCGGGCGCCCAGGTACGCGGCGCCGAGCCAGGCGAGCGAGACGATCGCGAGCACGCCGGCGGCGACGAGCCCGGCGTTGAGCACCCGGTTGGTGCGCGCCCGGAGCCAGCGCGACGCCCGGTACAGGACGTAGCCGACCGCGAGGCCGGCGCCTACCGTGACGCAGACGAGCGGCAGCCCGGTGGCCTTGGCGCTGGTGCCGGTCAGGCTCGCGTTCTCCGCCGCGTACAGGTCTTTGGCGTTCGGCAGCAGCGAGCCGCGCATGAGCGCGGAGGCTTCCCGCAGGTAGGCTGCGCCCAGCGGGAGGGCGAGCCGGTAGTCGGCCTCCGCGTTGCCCATCTCCTGCGTATAGGTCGGCAGGCCCGCGGCGAGCGCGGCCAGGTCCCGTCCGGCGCTCCCGTTGCCCGCCCCGATCTGGGCGGTCGCGCTTTCGATCCCGCCGCTCGCCGCGCTGATGTCGGCCAGGTAGCGGTTCCTGGTGCCGGCCGGCTCGACCCCCCCGGTCAGGAAAGCCGTCGCAGCGGCGTCGTTGGCGTCGGACAGGTGCGCGTAGATCTGCTGCGCGGCCAGGCTGAGCGGCTCGCGGGTGCTCACCACGCTCGAGGCGGCCGACGCATACTGGAGCGCGGTGAAGGCCGCGAGGGCACCCCACGCGAGGCTCAGCAGGATGACCCCGATGAGCAGCAGCCATAGCCGTCCCGGGGTCGTCGCCAGGTCAAGGCGGCGCCGCCTGATCCGCGCGGGCACCGCCCGGCCCGCGGCACCGCTGGCTCGCATCGCGGCGTGCACCATCGAAGTCGCTCCCCAGCCCTGAGCTAACGTGAGTAAGAGTTACCTATTGTGTCCATAACTACCCTTATAGGGAGGTACCGTCACCCGGTCGTTATGCGACCGCGTCCGCCCGTCCGCGCGAACGCGAGCGGGGAACTCTGAGCGCGAGCCGAAGGCGCGCGCCGCCGTGCCCGGACTGAGGAGGGAGGGAGCGACGTAGGAGCGGACGACTGACGAGGGAGGACACGGCGGGTCCAGCGCGCCGGAGGCGAGTGCGGGGAACTCTGAGCGCGAGCCAAAGGCGCGCGCCGCCGTGCCCGGACTGAGGAGGGAGGGAGCGAGGAACGAGCGGACGAGCGACGAGGGAGGACACGGCGGGTCCAGCGCGCCGGAGGCGAGTGCGGGAAACACTGCACGGGTTACACCAGGGGTCGTGCCGTCGGGGCGATCGGCGACGGCAGCGCCGGGCGGGGCAGGGCGCGCAGGTACTGGTCGGCCGCGGCCGCCGCGCTGCGGCCCTCGGCGATCGCCCAGACGATCAGCGACTGGCCGCGGCCCATGTCGCCCGCCACGAACACGCCGGGCACCGACGTCTGGAAGGAGGGATCGCGGGCGACGTTGCCCCTGGCGTCGAACGCCACGCCCAGGTCGGAAAGCAGCCCGGGCCGCTCGGCGCCGGTGAAGCCCATCGCGAGCAGCACCAGGCCCGCCGGGATCTCCCTGCGGGTGCCCGGCACGGAGGCGAACCGGCCGCCCTCGAAGGCGACCTCGGTCAGCCGCAGCGCGCGGACCGCGCCGTTCTCGTCGCCGACGAACTCCTCGGTGGAAACGGCGTAGACGCGCTCCCCGCCCTCCTCGTGTGCGGAGGAGACCCGGTAGATCATCGGGTAGGTCGGCCACGGCTGGTTGTCCGCCCTGGTCTGCGGCGGCCGCGGCAGGATCTCCAGTTGCGTCACCGACAGCGCTCCCTGGCGGTGCGAGGTGCCGAGGCAGTCCGCGCCGGTGTCGCCGCCGCCGATGATCACGACGTGCTTGCCCGCGGCGCTGACCGGCGAGTCCGCGCCGTGCCGGTTGGCCGGGGGGAGGAACTCCATCGCCTGGTAGATGCCGGCCAGGTCGCGCCCGGGCACGGGCAGGTCGCGGGCGACCCGCGCGCCGCCGGCGAGGACGACCGCGGAGAATCCCGCGAGTTGCTCCGCCGACTCGACGTTGACGCCGGTCACGAACCTGGTGCCCTCCGCCTCCATCTGCGCGAGCCGCCGGTCCAGGTGACGCTTTTCCATCTTGAACTCGGGGATGCCGTAGCGGAGCAGCCCGCCGACCGCGTCGTCGCGCTCGAAGACCGTCACCTCGTGCCCGGCCCGCGTCAGCTGCTGCGCCGCCGCGAGCCCGGCGGGCCCGGAGCCGACGACCGCGACCGTGAGCCCGGTCAGCGCCTCCGGCATGACCGGGGCGACGCCGCCGTCCGCCCAGGCCCGGTCGATGATCTCCACCTCGACCTGCTTGATCGTGACCGGGTCGGCATTGATGCCGAGCACGCAGGCCGATTCGCACGGCGCCGGGCACAGCCGCCCGGTGAACTCGGGAAAGTTGTTGGTCGCGTGCAGCCGGTCGGCCGCCGCCGCCCAGTCGGAGCGGTAGACGAGGTCGTTCCACTCGGGGATGAGGTTGCCGAGCGGGCAGCCGTTGTGGCAGAACGGGATGCCGCAGTCCATGCAGCGCGCCGCCTGCCGCTCGGTCCGCTCGGCCGCGAACGGCTCGTACACCTCGCGCCAGTCCGTCAGCCTGACGTCGACGGGACGCCGCCGCGGCGTCTCGCGGGCGGTCGTCAAGAAGCCCTTGGGGTCAGCCATGATCTATCCCCCGTCCTAACCGTGTGCCGCGGCCATGACGGCCTCGTTGACGTCCCGGCCTTCGCGCTCAGCGGCGGATGCCGCGTTGAGTACCCGCTTGTAGTCCTTCGGCATGACCTTGGCGAACCGCGGTACCGCGGCGTCCCAGTCGGCGAGCAGCCGGGCGGCGACCGCCGAGCCGGTCTCGGCGCGGTGCCTGGAGACGACCTCGCGCAGGAACTCCACGTCGGCGTCTTCCATGGGGTCGAGGTCGACCATCTCCCGGTTGAGCCGCGCCGCGTTCAGGTCGAGCACGTAGGCGATGCCGCCGGACATGCCGGCCGCGAAGTTGCGCCCGGTGGGCCCGAGCACCACCACGCGCCCGCCGGTCATGTACTCGCACCCGTGGTCGCCGACGCCCTCGGCGACGGCGAGCGCGCCCGAGTTGCGGACGCAGAACCGCTCGCCCACCACGCCGCGCAGGAAGATCTCGCCGGCCGTCGCGCCGTACCCGATCACGTTCCCGGCGACGACCTGGGTCTCCGCCTCGAATGGCGACTCGGGCGACGGCGTGACGACGAGGCGGCCGCCGGACAGCCCCTTGCCGAGGTAGTCGTTCGCGTCGCCGGTCAGCTTCAGCGTGATGCCGCGCGGCACGAACGCGCCGAAGGATTGCCCGGCCGAGCCGGTGAACGCGACCGTGATCGTGTCCGCGGGCAGTCCCTCGCCGCCCCACCGCCTGGTCACCTCGTAACCGAGCATGGTGCCGACGGTCCTGTTCACGTTGCGGATCGGCAGCTCCAGGTGAACCGGGCGCCCCTCTTCGAGCGCGCCCTCGGCGAGCTGGATGAGCGTGTTGTCGAGTGCGCGGTCCAGGCCGTGGTCCTGCTCGGTGACCCGGTGCAGCGTCATCTGGCCGAGCGGCCCGTCGACGTTGTCCGGCAGGTGCAGCACCGGGGTGAGGTCGAGCCCCGCGGCCTTCCAGTGGTCGACGGCGAGCGCGGTGTCGAGCAGGTCGACGCGCCCGATGGCCTCCTCGATCGAGCGCAGCCCGAGTGCGGCGAGGTACTCGCGGACCTCTTCCGCGATGAACTCGAAGAAGTTGACCACGAACTCCGGCTTGCCGGAGAACCGCTTGCGCAGCTCCGGGTTCTGCGTGGCCACGCCGACGGGACAGGTGTCCAGGTGACAGACCCGCATCATGATGCAGCCGGACACGACGAGCGGCGCGGACGCGAAGCCGAACTCCTCCGCGCCGAGCAGCGCGGCGATGACCACGTCCCTGCCGGTCTTGAGCTGGCCGTCCACCTGCACCACGATCCGGTCGCGCAGCTTGTTGCGCAGCAGCGTCTGCTGCGTCTCGGCGAGCCCGAGCTCCCAGGGCGCGCCCGCGTGCTTGAGCGAGGTGAGCGGCGCGGCGCCGGTGCCGCCGTCGTGCCCGGAGATCAGCACCACGTCGGCGTGCGCCTTCGACACGCCCGCCGCGACCGTGCCGACGCCCACCTCGGCGACCAGCTTCACGTGCACCCGGGCGGCCGGGTTGGCGTTCTTCAGGTCGTGGATGAGCTGCGCCAGGTCCTCGATCGAGTAGATGTCGTGGTGCGGCGGCGGCGAGATCAGCCCGACACCCGGGGTGGAGTACCTGGTCTTCGCGATCCACGGGTACACCTTGTGCCCGGGCAGCTGGCCGCCCTCGCCCGGCTTCGCGCCCTGCGCCATCTTGATCTGCAGGTCGTCGGCGTTGACCAGGTACTCGCTCGTCACGCCGAACCGGCCGGACGCCACCTGCTTGACCGCGGAGCGCCGCAGGTCGCCGTTGGGGTCGGGGCTGAACCGCTCGGGGTTCTCGCCGCCCTCACCGGTGTTGGACCGGCCGCCGAGCCGGTTCATCGCGATGGCGAGCGTCTCGTGCGCCTCGGCGGAGATCGACCCGTAGGACATCGCCCCGGTGGCGAACCGCGTCACGATCGACGCGACCGGCTCCACGTCGTCAATCGGAATCTTCCCAACGAATTCGGCTTCCTCAGGCCGCTCGTCGATTCCCTTGATGCGCAACAGCCCGCGCAGCGTCTTCAGCTGCGCCGACTGGTTGTCGATCAGGGAGGTGTACTCCTTGAAGATCTCGTACCGGCGGCTGCGGGTCGCGTGCTGCAGCTTGAACACGGTCTCCGGGCTGAACAGGTGCGGCTCGCCCTCGCGGCGCCACTGGTACTCGCCGCCGGTCTCCAGGCGCCGGTGGCTGAGCCCCGCCCCGCCGGCGGCGACGGCCGCGCGGCGGGCGGCTTCCTCGGCGAGCACGGAGAACCCGACGCCGCCGAGCCGGGAGGCCGTGCCGGTGAAGCAGCTGCCGATGACCTCGTCGCCGAGGCCGATCGCCTCGAAGATCTGGGCGCCCGTGTAGGAGGCGACGGTGGAGACGCCCATCTTGGACATGACCTTGAGCAGGCCCTTGCCGAGCGCCTTGATGAGGTTCTTCTCGGCCCGGTCCGGGGTCAGCGGCTGCCCCGCGGCGCCGCGGACCTCGCGGGACGCGGCGAGATCGCGGACGGTCTCGATCGCCAGGTAGGGGCAGATGGCGGCGGCGCCGTAGCCGACGAGCAGCGCGATGTGGTGGGTCTCGCGCGCGTCGCCTGATTCGACGATGAGGCCGACCCTGGTGCGGGTCTTCTCCCTGATCAGGTGGTGGTGAACGGCCCCGGTGAGCAGCAGCGACGGTATCGGGATGAGCCCGGGAGCGGCGCCTTCGGCGCCGGCCGACGATCCGCGGTCAGACAGCACGATCAGGCGCGCGCCGCGCTCGATCGCCTGGCTGACCTCGACGCAGATCTCGGTCAGCCGGGCCCGCAGGCGCTCGCCCTTTTCGACCGCACTGGCGCCCGCCGGGTCAAACCGGCCGTCGACCACGTGGGTGGCGAGCCCCGGCATGTTGCCGTCGTCGTTGATGTGCACCAGCTTGGCCAGGTCCTGCTCGCCGATCACCGGGAACGGCAGGATGACCTGGCGGCAGGAGGCGGGACCCGGGTTGAGCAGGTTCTGCTCCGGCCCGATGTTGGTCCCGAGCGAGGTGACGAGCTCCTCGCGGATCGCGTCCAGCGGCGGGTTGGTGACCTGAGCGAACAGCTGGGCGAAGTAGTCGAAAACCAGCCGTGGCCGGTCGGAGAGCACGGCCACCGGGGTGTCGGTGCCCATCGAGCCGATCGGCTCCGCGCCTGCCCTCGCCATCGGGGCGAGGATGACGCGCAGTTCCTCTTCCGTGTAGCCGAAGGTGCGCTGGCGGGTCAGCAGGTCCGCCGCAGTGGGCACGACCCGCTCGCGGTCGGGCAGGTCGTCCAGGTGCACCAGGCCGGCGTGCAGCCAGTCCTGGTAGGGGTGCTCGGCGGCTAGGGCCGACTTGACCTCTTCGTCCTCGACGATCCGGCCGGCCGCCGTGTCGGCGAGGAAGATGCGGCCGGGCTGCAGCCGGCCGCGGCGCACGACGCGGGCGGGCTCGATGTCGAGCACGCCGACCTCGGAGGCGAGCACGACCAGGCCGTCGGCCGTGACCCAGTACCGGCCGGGACGCAGGCCGTTGCGGTCAAGCACGGCGCCGATCACGGAGCCGTCGGTGAACGCGATCAGCGCGGGGCCGTCCCACGGCTCCATCAGCGCGGCGTGGAACTCGTAGAAGGCACGCCGCCGCTGGTCCATCTCCTCGTGGTTCTCCCACGGCTCGGGGATCATCATGAGCAGCGCGTGCGGCAGCGACCGGCCGCCGAGGTGGAGCAGTTCCAGGCACTCGTCGAACGAGCCGGAGTCTGAGCCGTCCGGGTCGATGATCGGGAACAGCCGCTCGATGCCCCGGCCCGACTTCGACACGGGGATCAGCGGCGAGGCGAGCATGGCCTCGCGGGCCCGCATCCAGTTCCGGTTGCCCTGCACCGTGTTGATCTCGCCGTTGTGCGCGACGTAGCGGTACGGGTGCGACCTGGGCCAGGACGGGAACGTGTTGGTGGAGAACCGGGAGTGCACCAGGGCGAGGTTGGACGCGTAGCGCTCGTCGGACAGGTCAGGGAAGAAGGGCCCGACCTGTGGCGCGGACAGCATGCCCTTGTAGACGATCGTCCTGGTGGACAGCGACGCGAAGTAAACGCCGGTCTCGTGCTCGGCCCGCTTGCGCAGGCAGAACGCCATCCGGTCGAGGAGCAGGCCGCTCTCGCCCGCCTCGCCCGCTACAAACAGCTGCGCGAGGTGAGGCAGGGCCTCGAGCGCGCCGGCGCCGCACGCGGTGTCGTCGTGGGGTACGTCGCGCCAGCCGAGGACGCTCAGCCCCTCGTCGGCAGCGAGGTCGGCGATGCGGGCGAAGGCACGCTGCCGTTCGGAAGGATCGGTTGATAGAAAGGCCAGGCCGACGGCGTAGCGGCCGGCCTCGGGGAGGCCGAATCCGGTGACCGCGCGGAAGAACGCGTCGGGAATCTGCGTGAGGATGCCGGCACCGTCGCCGGTGTCCGGGTCCGCGCCCGCGGCGCCGCGGTGCTCCAAGTTGCACAGGACGCGGAGGGCACTGGCCACCACGTTGTGGCCACCCCCGGCCCGCAAGTCTGCGACAAAGCCGACGCCACAGGCGTCGTGTTCGAAACGGCTGTCGTAAAGTCCGTTCGACGCGGCAGGCACCATCGATTCTCCTGTCGTCATATCTCCGCTGAACTGCGCTTGCTGCGGGGGGACGACGCTGGCCCTGCTGCTACACGTAAGTTACATAGAGATTACATGACTGGTGAAATCCTTACCAGAGTCAACTTGTGGGCCTTCTGGTCAGGACTGGTGCACGTGCGACGCGTGCGCAATAGGTGGGCGACAGCGTCGACGGACACCGATACGCCGGAAGCCCGCCTGGTGCTGGGCTCCCGGGATGATCGGTAGGGTGAGCGATACCCCGCCGAAACCGCCCGAAACCGACGATCTCGCAGACCATCGGTCCGTGAGTGAAATCACTGCTGTTATCCGCGGCGGACGCCCTGCGCCAGGTCCGCGGTGAGCTCGCGGACCGCCGTGACGGCGTCGGCGGGGGTGGCGGCGTCGGCGATCCTGCGGACAAAGGCGGAGCCGACGATCACGCCGTCGGCGAAGCCGGCGACCTGCCTGGCCTGGGCGCCGTTGGAGACACCGAGGCCCACCGCGGCGGGGAGGCTGGTGTGCTCGCGGACATGCGCGACCACGCCGGCGGCGCTGGAGTTGACCGCGTCCCTGGCGCCGGTGACGCCCATGAGGCTGACCGCGTAGACGAAGCCGCGGCAGAGCCTGGTGATCGCCTCGACCCGCGGCGGCGGCGAGGACGGCGCCACCAGGAAGACGCGGTCCAGGTTGTGCCGGTCGGACGCCTCGAGCCAGGGCTGCGCCTCTTCCGGCGTCAGGTCCGGGGTGATCAGGCCGGCCCCGCCCGCGTTCACCAGGTCACGGGAGAACGCGTCGGCGCCGTACTTGTCGACCGGGTTCCAGTAGGTCATGACCAGCGCGGCCGCGCCGGCGGCGGCGACCGCCTGCACGGTGTCGAATACGTCGTGAATCCGCACGCCGCCCTTAAGCGCCCGGTAGACGGCGTCGGCGATCACCGGGCCGTCCATCAGCGGGTCGGAGTAGGGCAGGCCGACCTCGATGACGTCCGCGCCGGCCTCGACCATCGCCACGGCCGCCTTGATCGCGGTCTGCTTGTCGGGGAAGCCGGCGGGAAGGTAGCCGACGAGCGCGGCGCGGTCCTCGGCGGCGGCCTTCTCGAACGCGGTGCTAACGGTGCTCATTATGTTGCTGTTATCCCTTACACGCCGAAGTAGGCGGACGCGGTGGCCACGTCCTTGTCGCCGCGGCCGGACAGGTTGACGAGGATCAGGGCGTCCGGGCCGAGCTCGCGGCCGAGCCGGATGGCGCCGGCGACCGCGTGCGAGGACTCGAGCGCGGGGATGATCCCCTCGGTCCGGCAGAGCGCCGAGAAGCCCTCCATGGCTTCCGCGTCGCTGACCGAACGGTACTCCGCGCGGCCGGTGTCCTTCAGCCAGGAGTGCTCGGGGCCGACGCCCGGGTAGTCGAGCCCGGCGGAGATCGAGTGCGTGTCGAGCGTCTGCCCCTCGTCGTCCTGCAGCACGTAGGTGCGCATGCCGTGCAGCACGCCCGGGGTGCCGAGGGACAGCGTCGCGGCGGACCGCTCGGGGCGCCCGTCGCCGTCGCCGCCCGCCTCGCAGCCGACGAGCCGCACGCCCTCGTCGGGTATGAACGCGTGGAAGACGCCGATCGCGTTGCTGCCGCCGCCGACGCAGGCGACCACCGCGTCGGGTAGCCGCCCGGTCATCGCCAGGACCTGCTCCCTC
>Ga0207416_1004396_pt1 | contig 12315 bp, 11 predicted proteins | sample PaiPotPPM11metaG_FD_184107 | JGI IMG/M metagenome (GOLD analysis project Ga0207416, IMG submission 184107) | Iron sulfur acid spring bacterial and archeal communities from Banff, Canada, to study Microbial Dark Matter (Phase II) - Paint Pots PPM... ...
TCGCTCGACGCATTATTTTTTCACCGCCGTGCGCTGGGGCGTGCAGACGAGCGAAGATAATCTCAACCGCGATTTGCAGAAGAAGGTCGCGGAAATGCGCCGCTTCGCTTTCGAGGAGCAGGACGCGCCGGTGATCGAGGCGCAGCAACGCGTGATCGAGACCGCTACCGAACCGCTCGATCCGGTGGTGCTTGCCATCGACGTCGGCTGCGTGCGCTATAAGCGCATCCTCGGCAGGATGCTCAACGCCGAGCAGCGGTGATTTGACGCGCTGCGGCCGCCGGTGGCGCCTGATCCGGTCTCGGCGAAATGCTAGTGTGCACGCAAAATCAGGGAGGAATTTCATGGCTGAACATCTTCGACCGCTGGCCGCCGCGATAGCGGCGATCGCGCTTGCCGGCACCGCCGCGCAAGCCGCGGACAATTATCCGTCGCGGCCGATTCAGATGATCATTCCTTTCTCGGCCGGCGGCCCAACCGACATCGTCGGCCGCGTCATGGGCGCGAAGATGGGGCAAGTGCTGGGACAGCAGTTCGTGGTCGAGAACAAGGTGGGTGCGGGCGGCAATATCGGCGCCGACGCCGTCGCAAGATCTGCCCCCGACGGTTACACGGTGCTGATGGCGACGGTGTCCACCAACGCCATCAATCCGGGACTGTATAAGCACCTGCCATACGACGCGATAAATGGCTTCGCGCCGGTCGCGCGGGTCGGGGTGACGCCGACCCTGCTGCTGGTGCATCCTTCCATCCCGGCGACCGACGTCAAGAGCCTGGTCGCTCTGATCAAGGCAAATCCGGGCAAGTACAATTATGGCTCCTCCGGCCTCGGTTCGATCCTGCATCTGTGCGGCGAAGAATTCAAAGCGATGGCTGGCGGGCTCGACATCACCCACGTGCCCTATAAAGGCTCGGCGCCGATGGACACCGATCTGATGGGCGGCCAGATTTCCATGGCCTTCGACGCAACGCCGACGGCGATGCCGCTGGCGCAGTCGGGCAAGCTGCGCGCGCTCGGCGCGGGCATGTTGAAACGCCTCCCGGCAATGCCGGATTTGCCGACATTGGACGAGCAAGGCTTCAAGGGTTTCGAGTGCTACACCTGGAACGCAATCCTGGCGCCGGCGGGCACGCCGAAGCCGATCGTCGATAAGCTCAACGCGGCGGCCAACAAGGCGCTGGCCGATCCCGCCGTGTCGTCCGCTCTGGAAAAGGCGGGCATCAATCCAACGCCGGGCAGCACGCCCGAGACGACGGCCGATTTCGTCAAGGCGGAATTGGCGAAGTGGGCGCCGATCATCAAGGCGTCGGGCGCGCAAGTAGACTGACGCGGACGCGTTTGCAGCCCTACGCACTGATGCGGCAATCAGCCGATGAAGGCTTCACGCCGTTGCGGTGACAAGGCACGGAGTCGGCCATGACGCTGCCGCGCGAGCGCCTGTCCTATTCGTCGCCGTTTACCCGGCCGCCGCTGCGGCTGCCGGGCAAGGCGCGCATGATCGTCTGGTCGGTGGTCAATATCGAGGAATGGGAGATCACGCGGCCGATGGCGCGACAGCTGTCGCAGCCGCCGATGGGCCAGACGCCGATTCCCGACATGCCGAACTGGACCTGGTACGAATACGGCATGCGGGTCGGCTTCTGGCGCCTTTTGCGCGCGCTTGCCCACGCCGGCGTCACCCCGACCATGTCGATCAACGCCAAAGTCTGCGAGACCTATCCGGAGGTCGCCGCCGCGGCGCGCGACGCCAACTGGGAATTCATGGCGCACGCCTATGTGCAGATGCCGATCCAGCAGATCGAGGATCAGCGCGCCGTCATCAGGCAATCGGTCGAGGTGATCGAAAAGTTCACCGGCAAGCGGCCGAGCGGCTGGCTCGGCCCCGGCCGCGGCCAGACTTTTCACACTCTGGATTTCGTCACCGAATGCGGCCTGACCTGGTTCGGCGACTGGATTCTCGACGACCAGCCGCTGTGGGTGAAGACCGCGCACGGCCCGATCCTTTCGCTGCCCTACAGCGCCGAGATCAACGACATCACGCTGATGATCTCGCACCACCACGAGTCCGATGTGCTGCTCAAGCGCACGATCGACGCCTTCGACCGGCTCTATGCGGAATCCGCGGAATCGGCGCGCGTGATGGCGATCGGCGTGCACCCTTACGTCACCGGCGCCGCGCACCGCATCAAATATTTCGAGCAATTATACGACTACATCAACCGTCACGACGTCGTGCACTGGACCGGGCAACAGATCTACGACTGGTACGCCGACCTGGTGCCGGCGCGGTGAACGTTCCTGGCCGGCTGGGACGTGTTCATATAAATTAAAATTTGTGAGCAATCGATCACTCATCGTTCGGATTGCTCTCGAAAGCGGACTCTAGAGCCTTATCCGTTCCGGCGGTACGGCGTGGTAGCAGAGACATCGCCGCTGTGGCCATCTTCCATAGCGCCCGGCAATCGGAGTAGCCTTGCGCAAGGGGAAACGTAATGGCGGGCAGGCTGCTTCTGACCGGCGACGTCAATCTGATGAACGTCACCGATCCCACAATTCCGTTCCGGCACGTTGCCGCCGACTTGCATGCGGCGGATATTGTATTTGCCAATCTGGAATGCTGCCTGCATCTGCCGCCGGCGCGGTCGCACGCCGCCGAGGGCTTTTTCGCCGATCCGCAGGCCGGCGGCGAGGCATTGCGGCTGTCCGGCATCCACGCCGTGGGCATCGCCAACAATGTCAATTACGGCTCGGCCAACATCGCCGCCTCGATCGCCAGGCTCGATCAGCTCGGCGTGCTGCATACCGGAGCCGGCCGCAATCTCGCCGCCGCCCGCGCCCCCGCGATCGTCGCCCGCAACGGTCTGCGTGTCGGTGTCGTGCAGCGCAGCTCGGTGTATTGGCCGACCGATCACGAAGCCCACGACGATTCGCCCGGCATCGCCGTAATCCGCGGCCACACCGCCTACCATGTGCCGACCGGCCGCACTGCTCCCGGCGTGCCGCCGCCGAACCGGCCCGGCGTGCCGCCGCTCATCGTGACCTGGGCGGACGCGGCCTATCTCGCCGAGTTTCGCAAGGACATCGCGGCGCTGCGCCCGCAAGTGGACATTGTCGTCGCGTCCTGCCACTGGGGCCTCGGGCGCGAGCCGCTGCAATACATGACGGATATCGCGCATGCGGCGATCGACGCCGGCGCCGATGTCGTCATGGGAAATGGGCCGCATTACCCGCTGCCGGTCGAGCTCTACAAGGGCCGGCCGATCTTCTACGGCCTGGGTAATTTCACGTTCAGCACCGGCCATCTCGGCCGCAAGCATGCCGGCTGGATCGGCATGCTGGCCGAACTGACGTTCGAGCGCGGTGCGGCCACGAACTGCAATTTCCGCTTCGTGCGCAGCAATGACAACAACGAGTCGCTGTTGTGCCGCCTTGCCGACGAAGCCGAGACGCTCGACAATGTTGCTACGCGAAGCCGCGCGCTCGGCGCCAGCCTCAAGCCGGAGGGCGACCGCGTGCGCGTCACGTCATGCCTGTGAAAGTCATTCAAACTCGTGGGGAAATGCCATGGAACTTCCTCGTCGCAAATTTCTGCATCTCGCAGCCGGCGTCGCCGCGCTGCCGGCTGTCTCCGGTGTCGCGTTGGCGGACGACTATCCGTCGCGTTCGATCCGCCTCATCATTGGCTTCACTCCCGGGGCGGCCTCCGATGTTCTCGGGCGCATCTTTGCCAAGGGCGCCGACGCTGTGCTGGGTCAGCAAGTCGTGGTCGAGAACAAACCGGGCGCGGGATCGAGCATCGCCGCCGAATATGTCGCGCACGCCGCCAAAGATGGCTACACGCTGTTTGTCCCCACGCTATCAACCGTTACCGATGAGATCGTCTCCGCTCGATCCGTCGAGGTGAGCAGAGATTTTGCGCCGATTGCGCTCCTCGGCAACATTGCCATTGTCCTCGTGGTCAGTCCCGAGAGCAATGTGCATTCCGTTGCCGAACTCATCGCTCTGGCCAAGTCGAAGCCCGGCCAGGTGCTCTATGCCTCGGTCGGCGCCGGCACCCTGCCGCACCTTTGTGCGGTGCTGTTTGCGCAGCGCGCCGGCGTCAATCTCGTGCATGTGCCTTATCCCGGCAGCCCGCAGGCGGTCACCGATGTGATCGCCGGCCGTGTCACGATGTTCTTCGCGCCTGGCTCAGCGATCGTCGGCCAGATCGCCGCGGGAAAGCTCACGGCGCTGGCGACCGCGGCCGATAAACGCGCGGACATTCTTCCCAACGTGCCGACCATGGCGGAAGCCGGCGTTGCCGATTTCAGCACCCCACTTTGGTTGGGGCTCGCGGCGCCCGCGGGCACGCCACAGCCGGTGATCGAAAAACTCGCCGGCGCGGCACAGAAGGCGATGCATATGCCGGATGCCCTGGCAGCGCTGCGCAGCCAGGGCGCCGATACGCTGGACTCCGGGCCGAATCAGTTCGGAGCTTTTATTCGCAGCGAAGCCGCCCGCTGGTCGGAAGTCGCGCGCAGCGCCGGGCTGAAGAGCTGACGGCGGCGTTGTCACGACAAACTCAGCGAGGGACCGCCATGAATCTTCCCCGTCGCAAATTTCTGCATCTGGCAGCAGGCGCTGCCGCGCTGCCGGCTTTGCCGCGGATCGCGTTGGCGGAAACCTACCCGTCGCGGCGCATTACCATGGTCGTGCCGTTCGCGCCAGGCGCGCTCAGCGACATCATCGCGCGCGTTCTTGCCGAGGGGATGCGGACAACGCTCGGTCAAACCATCGCCGTTGAGAACGCCAGCGGCGCCGACGGTACCATCGGCACCGGCCGCGTCGCGCGTGCTGTGCCTGACGGCTACACGCTGGTCTGTGCCAACTGGAACACCCATGTCACCAACGCCGCGATCTATCCGCTCGAATACGACGTGGTGAAGGATTTCGAGCCGGTCGTGCTGCTGCCGGCGGCGCCGATGGTGCTAATCGCGAAAAAGGCCATCCCGGCAAATAATCTCAGCGAGTTCATCGCCTGGCTCAAGGCAAACCCCGACAAAGCGTCAATGGGGACTGCCGGCGCTGGCAGTCCGCCCGACCTGCTCGGCCGCCTGCTTCGTAAGGACACCGCCACGCAATTCGGCTTGGTGGCCTATCGCGGCGCCGCGCCGGCGATGCAGGATGTCATTGCCGGACAGATCGACGCGATGTTCATCAGCATTGCCGCAGCATTACCGCAAGTGACATCCGGCAATGTCAAAGCCCTTGGCATAACGACCCAAAAACGGCTGGCCATTGCACCCGAAATCCCGACGATGGACGAGGCCGGACTGCGCGGATTCTATTTCTCGTTATGGGCGGCGATATTTGCGCCGCGGGGGACACCGCGCAATATCATCGACACGCTCAACGCCGCGGCGGTGAAAACCTTGGCCGATCCGGCCACACGCCAGAAGCTCGAAGCCCAGGGCTTTGAAATTCCGGCGCGCGAGCAGCAGACGCCGCAGGCGCTCGGGGCGTATCAGAAGGCCGAAATCGAAAAGTGGTGGCCTGTCGTCAAGGCGGCCGGCATCAAGCCGGAGTAAGCGCTAGAGCATGATCCGGAAAATGCCCGTCCCCGGACTTGATCTGGGGATGGAAACCGGTTTTCCGAAAAGATCATGCTCCATCAAAATGCCAGAGCGCAATCGCTTCAATCTGAAGCGATTGCGCTCTGGCGGCAATCAGAAGCCCGCGACCGTTTCCAACGTCTTGCCGGCCTGCGCGCGATGGACAGCGTCGAGTTGTTGCGGCGAATGGCGAAGCTGCCCGATCTCCTTGGCGAACTCCGGCATGGCGCGCAGCTTTTCGGCCCAGGCGTGGACCCGCGGATGCAGCCGCGCGAACGGGTAGCCGGCGAGCGACAGCCGGTGCTGGTAGATCAGCCAGGCGATATCGAGCACGCTTAGATCTTCGCCCATCAGATAGGATTGCGCCGCGAGCTTCTTGTCGAGCGCATCGAACTCGGCGCGGAATTTCAGCGCCGAGATACGCGCGCGTTCATCGGTGAAACCTTCCTTGGCGGCGCGCTGCCAAAATTCGACTTGCACCTGCTTCTCATGGTCCTTGGCGCCCTGCACCGTGCCGGCGCCGTTGGCGACGTAGCTTTCGAGCGCGGCGGCGGGCTTCGGCGGACCGGGCGGCGCAAACACGAAGCGGAAGCTCAGCGTGCGCAGATCGAGATGCAGGTCGTCTTCATGCTTGAGCAGCGCCGCGACCTCGTTGTCGTGGCCAGTCGGAATGAGTTTCGGCGCCGGAAATTTCTTTTCGAGGTACTGGATGATGTCGTTGCTCTCGATATGCACGGCGCCGTCATGCACCAAGACCGGCACCAGCCCGCGCGGATTGATGCCGAGAAACCACGGCTGCATGTTCTCGTACTTCGGCAGATCGATCGGATGCGACTGCCACTGAATGCCCTTGAGATTGAGGAAGACGCGAAGCTTCTGCGAACACGACGAGCCCATGAAGTGCAGCACGTGCACGCCTTTCCAGCCGAGCACCTCGCGGGTCCTGATGTCGCCGTCGGCAAGCTGAACCATGGCGCGTTCCCTCTGTTGGCTTGAATAATTGCCGACTGGGCGGCCGTCTGTCTACAATGGGCCATGACATATTTTATTCGGCCAGCCGGCCCAAGGACCCGACAATGATCGACGCCGCCATTGTCGGCCTCGGACGCTGGGGCAAGGGAATAGTCGAAGCGGCGCAGGGCAAGAGCCAGCGCCTGCGTTTTATGCGCGGCGTCTGCAAAGAGCCCGAACTCGTTCGCGATTTCGCCGAAATGCACGGTTTTGAGCTGAGCACGGAATTTTCCGACGCCGTCGCCGATCCGCGCGTGCAGGCGGTGTTCCTGGCGACGCCGCATTCGCTTCATGTCGATCAGATCGCCGCGGTCGCCGCGGCGGGCAAGCCGGTGTGGTGCGAGAAGCCGCTGGCGCTGACGCGCGCCGAAGCCGAGCGCGCCGTCGCCGCCGTCACCAAGGCCAAAGTTGTGTTCGGCCTCGGCAACAACAAACGCTGCTTTGCATCGATGCGCGAACTCAAGCGCATCGTCGCCGCCGGCACGATCGGCGATGTGCTGCATATCGAGGGCCATTTTTCCAACGAGCACTCCACCCGCGTCAAAGGCGGCTGGCGCGACGATCCGCGCGAGTCGCCCGGCGGCGGCATGACCGGCGGCGGCCTGCATATCCTCGACGCTTTCGTCAATCTGGCAGGTCCGATCGCCGTGGTGGACGCCAGGCTGTTTTCGCCAAAGCCGCCGCCCGATCCGCGCGACGTTGCCGCGGCTTTGGTGCAATTCGAGAGCGGCGCAACCGGGCTCTTCGCCACCGTGCGCGCCGCGCCGATGTATTGGCGCGTGCATGTGTTCGGCACCAAAGGCTCCGTGGAATCCCGCGACGAGACCACGCTCACTGTCGCGCGCATCGGCGAAAAACCGGAAACGCTAACGTTTCCGCAGGTCGATTCGCTCGCCGTCCTGATCGAGGCCTTCGCCGAGAGCGTCGAGACCGGCAAGCCGTTTCCGGTCGCAACCTCCGATATGCTCGACGTCGTAGCCGCCTTCGAGGCCATCATCCGCTCGATGGCGGAAGGCCGGCCGGTCGCGGTGCGGCGATGATCGTGGCGATTGCCAAGCGCCTCGGATATTGTTGACTAAAGCGGCAAAAACTTCGGAATTGCGCCAGGGAGAACACATGATCAAGAAGTTCCACGTCCTCTATGTCGGCCAGATCGAGCTCGACAATGTCGGGCTGAGCGGCACCCCGGCCAACGACCGCCTGTATTCCGACCAGCGGCTGCGCGAAGCCTTCTTCACCGCGCGCGACGTCGCCCAGCTCATGGACCAGCTCGGCTTCGACGTGCTGTGGACCGCCGAGCATCATTTCCAGCGCGAGGGCTACGAAGTCTTTCCTAACCTGATCCAGCTCGGGCTCTGGCTCGCCACCCAGACCAAGCGCCTGAAGTTCGGCTGCGCGTTTAACGTGCTGCCGATGTGGCACCCGATCCGCCTGGCGGAAGACTACGCCATGGCCGACATCGTCACCGACGGCCGCGTCATCATGGGCGTCGGCCGCGGCTATCACACCCGCGAGGTCGAGACATTCGGCGCGCCGCTCATCGACGCCGAGAAGAACCGCGAATTGTTCGAGGAACAGTTGCGGCTGCTGCTGACTTGCTTCAACGAGCAGAGTTTCCACTTCAAGGGCAAATATTACGAGGCGCCGCCGCCGGTCGATTACCGCGGCTACAAGCTCAAGGACATCACCATGGTGCCGCGGCCAAAACACCTGCCGGTGGAAATCTGGATGCCGATCGCGAGCGGCAAGACCATCGAGATGATGGCGCAATATGGGCTGAACGCGATGGTGACGCTGAACGGCGAAAAAATCCTCGACGACGTGGTGCGCGCCTTTCACGCCGCCTGTCACAAGCATGGCCGCAAGATACAACTCGGCGAGGACATGATCTGGGGCGCCGGCGTCTATCTCGCGGGCAGCCATGAAGAGGCGGTCCGCAAGCTCGAACCGGCCCATGACGAGCGCTTCAAGTGGTTCGCGCCGTTCGGCTTCGTGCGCTATGCCGACGAGCAGGGCCGCACCTGGGGCACGCCGGGCGCGCCGTCGCGCACGCCGTCGCTGAAGGACGGCGTCGCGCAGAAGGCCTGGTTCTGCGGCACGCCGGCCGAAGTGATCGACGGCATCAAATCGATCGAGGCGAAATATCCGGGCCTGGAGAACTTCATGATCCATTGGGCCGAAGGGCTTTCGCCCAAGGAATTCAAGGATCAGCTGCGCTGGTTCGCCAAGGACGTGATGCCGGCGTTCAAGCGGGCCTAGCGCGGCGCCGCTCCGCCGCGCGCGGCGGGTGCGGCCGGCGCGTTCTGCGGATGCACGATCGTACCAGGCTCATCGTCGGCTTGCTGCGGCTGGGCGGCGGGCGGGCTGGGCCGCTGCCGCGACGAGACGGAATTGAGCTGCGGGCCGAGCGCGGACGGACTGACCGGCGTGAACGCGGACTGTCCGCTGCGGCCGCTATAGGTCATCAATCCGTCTTTGGTCGAGACGATGTCGCCTGGCCGCAACGTCGGATCGGTCTTCACGTCGAGCGTGGCAAGGCCGAATGCATCCCTGCCGTTGCAGGTGCAATTGGCGACCAGGCGCTTGCGATAAAGGAACGCGGTATTGAGATCGGCATAGCGCGCGCCGTCGGCGGCAACCGCACCGTCGATTTCGGCGCCGAAGTAAACCTTGGTCGTGCTGGTCGGGCAGATCGCCTTGCAGGTATCGGCCGGCGTCGCGTTCGCCATCCGCTCCATCGGAAAGTGCTGGCCGTCGCACAGCCGCACACAATAAGCGACGCCGTGCCCGGTGGTGCCGCCGTTGCCGCTGACACTCTCCTGGCCGAGCGGCGCCGGCGCGATCCGTCCCACGTCGGGCGCCGGCGGCGGCGGATAATTGGGCGGCCGCGCCGGCTGTTGCCGCTGGCCGCCGAACAGAAAATCGAAAAAGCCCTGGGCGCGCGCCGCGTCCGGCATCGACATAGTTGCGGCGGCGGACAGCGCGGCGGCAACAACAGCCGCGCGCCATCTCAATACCTTGCTGCAACGCTTAAGCACCACGGCACCACCCGACAGCCCAGCCACCGGGTTGACATCTCCCGGATGACGTCCAGGCTGGGGTAAGTATCGGCGCTTTCGGCGCTTGCCCGCAAGACAGCCGCGAAGCCTGTCCGGTGGGCGGTTACCATGCGGCCAAAGCCGAAATGGTCAATGGGCTCAACTGATCTGCGCCGCGGCGCGGACCCGGCGGGTCAGCACCCAGATCAACAGCGCCAGACAGCCCATCGTCGCGATAGTGCCGGCGACCGGCCACGCCGACTGGCCGAGATAGCGCCCGATCGCGGCGGCGGCGATGGCGGCGCACGATTGCTGGGTGAAGCCGAGCAGCGAGGATGCGGTGCCGGCGCGATCGGGAAACGGCGTCAGCGCGCCGGCCTGGCTCTGCGGCATCGCCAGGCCGAGGCCGAAAAGATAGATCGTCATCGCGGCGACCAGCCACGCCACATGCGCAAGCCCGAGCGCCACCACCGCCGCCATCGCTAGTCCGCCGGTTGCCAGCGCCACGGTGCCGATGCCAATAGTGCGGTCGAGACCAAGCCGCATCACGATGCGCGACGCGATCGTGGTGCCGAGCATGTAGCCGGCGGTGCCGACGGCGAAGGTCACGCCGAACATGACCGGCGACAGGCCGTAGCTCGCGCCCTGCATCACGATCGACGCGCCGGAAATCCAGGCAAACAAGCCGACGAAAGTCGTGGTCAGAATACCGAGATAGGCGAGAAAGCCGCGATGCGACAACACCGAGCCGTACAGCGCGGCCATGGCGGCAAGCGAGAACGGTCCCGGCGTGCGCTGGCGCAGCGTCTCCGGCAGCAGCCGCGCCGCGGCCGATCCGGCGGCCAGCGCAAACAGCACCAGCAGAATGAAGCTGGCGCGCCAGCCGAACAGCGTCTGCAGCACGCCGCCGATCACCGGGGCCACGATCGGCGCGAAGGCGGTGACCGATCCCATCAGCGACAATTCACGCCCGGCGCGCACGCCGGAATAAAGGTCGCGCACCACGGCGCGCGCCAGCACGATGGCCCCGGCGCCGCCGAGCGCCTGCACGAAACGCATGACAGTCAAGGCCTCGATCGATTGCGTCATGGCGCAACCGATGCTCGCCACCGCGTTCAAGGCCAGCGCAGCCAACAGCACCGGCCGGCGGCCGAACCGGTCCGAGACCGGCCCATAGATGATCTGGCCGGCGGCAAAGCCGAACAGATAACTCGATATGGTCAGTTGCACCTGCGCCGTCGTCGCGCCGAGCGCCTGGCCGATCGCCGGCAGCGACGGCAGATACATATCCATCGACATCGGGCCGAGCGCGGTCAACAGCGACAGCAATAATGTCAGCGCGAATGTGCCGGGACGGAGCATCGTTTATTCCGTCACCCTGAGGTGGCCGCGAAGCGGCCCTCGAAGGGCGACGGCCCGAGCAGCGCAGGCGCCTCGACCGTGCATCCTTCGAGGCTCGCTTCGCTCGCACCTCAGGATGACGGATCTCGCGCGGCGATTTCCCATTGATCCAGTCATGCTCGCTCGCGCAACGGCTTTACTTTCAGCGCGGCGGCCAGCTTGTCGAGCTGGGTCAGCAGCGCAGGCGCGATCGGGATGCCGTCGCGCAGGCGCTCGGCGCGGCATTGCGCGCGGCGGTCGCCCGGCAGGCGGATGTCATCGACGCCGGGCAAGCGTTTCGACTGCCGCAAATCGCGCAGGTGGCGATCGACCTCGGCGGTGAAAGTTTTCAGCGGCACGAAGCGCGCGATGTCGATTGCGACCATGAAATGCCCGGTATTGGTTTCGCTCTTGTCGTCGGCATTGAAGTCGATCGCGTCGCGGCCGAACGCGGCGCCGTTGAGCACACCGCCAAGGAGCCCAAGCATCAGCGCCAGGCCGCTACCCTTGTATTCGCCCATCGGCAGCAAGATGCCTTCGCCGGAACGGTTGGGATCGGTGATCGCCTCGCCAGTCTCGGGCTTGACGAACCAGCCCTCCGGCATGGCGAGCCCGCGCAACGCATATTTCTTCACCGTGCCGTAGGCGACGATCGAGGTCGCCATGTCGAGAATGAGCGGCCCCGATCCCGACGGCACGCCGACGGCCAGCGGATTGGTGCCGAGCAGCAAATCCGTGCCGCCCCAGGTCGCCATGTGATTGGCGTTGGCGACGGCGGCATAAAGCCCGATCATGCCGTGCGCCGTCGGCATTTCCGCGTAAAGCCCGGCCGGCCCGGCATGGTTGGAGCGCCGCACGCCGACCCAGGCGACGCCGGTTTCGCGCGCCATCTCAATCGCCGTAGTCGCGGCGCGGGTCATCACCAGATGTCCCATGCCGTTGTCGCCATCGACCAGTGCCGTCGCCAGCGCGGTCTTGGTCACGGTGATGTTGGGCTGCGCGTTAAAGCCGCGCGCCTTGAGCCGGCGCACATATTGCGGCAGGCGGAGGACGCCGTGGCCGTCGGCGCCGGTGAGATCGGCTTCCGTCATCAGTTCGGCGCAGCGCGCGGCATCGGCGTCGGGCAAACCCGCCGCGGCGAAAGAATCCTCGAGCAGCGAACACACCGCGCGCGCCGGCGCGCGGGCGAAACCGGCATCGCTCATTGCAGTACCCTTGGCATCATCCCTGCCGCTGCTTGCTCAGGATTTTCGCCGCGTGGCCGCCAAGAATAGTGTCGCGGTCGGCTTCCGAA
>Ga0207416_1004398_pt1 | contig 12314 bp, 10 predicted proteins | sample PaiPotPPM11metaG_FD_184107 | JGI IMG/M metagenome (GOLD analysis project Ga0207416, IMG submission 184107) | Iron sulfur acid spring bacterial and archeal communities from Banff, Canada, to study Microbial Dark Matter (Phase II) - Paint Pots PPM... ...
CACCCCCGCCCCTACAGATTCGTCCAACCACGCCAGCGCGTCACCGACGCTCCCACCGCCGAACTCCGGCAAGGGCGCGCTCTCGCCCACACCGGTAATGCCTCGCGCGGTCACGATCTCGACAATGATGCCCTCGCGCCATTGCATTGCACCGTGCGCGGTGGCGAAATGGCTGCGCAGAGGAACGCGGTAAGGACGCCATGATACGTCGCGGATCTTCATAGGCGCGCTATGGCAGGCGCGGATAGCGCGAGAAATCGGGCTTGCGCTTCTCCACGAAGGCGTTGCGGCCCTCTTTGCCCTCGTCCGTCATGTAGTAGAGCATGGTGGCGTCGCCGGATAGCTGCATCAGGCCGGCCAGCCCGTCGGTATCGGCGTTGAAGGCCGCTTTCAAGAAGCGCAGCGCCGTCGGGCTTTTTTCCAGTATCTCGCGGCACCACTGGACTGTCTCGTCTTCCAGTTCCGCGAGCGGCACGACTTTATTGACCAGCCCCATATCGAAGGCTTCCTGGGCGCTGTACTGGTGGCAGAGATACCAGATTTCGCGCGCGCGCTTGTGACCGACGACGCGCGCCATGTATGTCGCGCCCCATCCGGCGTCGAAGCTGCCCACGCGCGGCCCCGCTTGTCCAAAGCGCGCGTTGTCGGCAGCGATGGTCAGGTCGCACAGCAGGTGCAGGACGTGGCCGCCGCCGATGGCGTAGCCCGCTACCATCGCGATCACCGGTTTGGGCAGGTACTTGATCGAATATTGCAGGTCAAGGGCGTTCAGGCGCGGCACGCCGTCGCTGCCGACATAGCCGCCATGCCCGCGCGCGCGCTGGTCGCCGCCGGAGCAGAACGCTTTGTCACCTTTGCCCGTCAGAATGACCACGCCGATCTGCGGGTCTTCGCGGCAATCTGCGAAGGCGTCGATCAGTTCCGAAAGCGTCTCCGGTCGGAAGGCGTTGTGGACTTCCGGGCGGTTGATGGTGATCTTAGCGATCCCTTCAGCTTTCTCATAAATGATGTCGGTATAAGAACGTGCTTCTATCCATTCAATTGACATGTGTTTCCTCCTCAATTTTACAATGCATGTGATGCGTATGTCCGGCAAAAATCGCGAACCAACCGGTCAAACTTGTCTGGTTGTTCGAGATGGACGGTGTGACCGGCTCCCGGCACGATCTCTAACTGCGCTCGCGGCAGCAACCGCGCCATCTGCCGGGCGATGGCGCAGAATTTCTCGTCCTGCTCTCCGGCAATGAGCAAAACGGGCAGGTCCAGTTCCGGCAAGCGCGCGTGCAGAGCCGGCTGCGCGCCTGTGCCAGCGCCGCGTAAGCTGTTGGCAAGGCCCGCGGCACGGTTGTGCAAGCGCTGCCGGTGTAATGCCGCGCGCGTCGCGGCGGGCAGCGCCTGCTGGCTGGCGAACAAGGGCAACTGTTCCCAATAGTCCACAAAATCCGCCACGCCCGCGCGCTCTATGCGCTCGGCCAGCAACTCGTCTTGCTGTCGTCGCTGCTCGCGTTCCGCTTCACTTGCCAGCCCCGGCGACGCGCTCTCCAGGATCAGCGCGCGGAAAAAGCCCGCAAAAGCGGTATAGAGCGCGATGCGGCCGCCCATCGAGTAGCCAAGCAGGATCGCCTCGCCCTCTTGTACGTCCAATATCCGCAGCACATCGACGATGTCGGCGCGGCAATGCTCCATCGCGTAGCGCCGCGCGTCGGCTGGCGCTTCCGACTCGCCGTGACCCGGCATATCCAGCGCAATCACGCGCAGCCCGCCTGCCGCCAGCGCGCCGGCATGATCGCCCCAGGAAGCGGCGCAGCCGGTGAAGCCGTGCAGCAAGACAAGCGTAGCTGTCGCCTCTGCCGGGCCGTCTATCTCCGCGTGCAAGCTCATGCCATTGACGGTGACATCCTTACTGCTCCTCATGCGGATTCCTCGTGCTGCCTGGCATCTTGCAATGACCGCGTTACGGTCTGCCAGAGCTGGCGATGCATCCGCACGTTACTTTCACGCTCCGTGTCTACTTCGATGACGTGCAATCCCGTCCCCTTGAGGCCGTCGCGCACCGCGCCGCGAAACTGCTCCCAGGTTTCGACGCGCCGGAACTGCCCGCCGTACATCTCGACCGCCGGGCGCACATCCAGCCCGGTCGGCGTGCCGAAAAGCTGCTCGAAATGTTGCGAGTGCGCGGCCTGTGGCAGAAACGAGAAGATGCCACCGCCATCATTATTGATCAGCACAATGGTCAGATGTAAGTGGTGCAGGTGCGCAGCAAGCAAGCCGTTGAGATCGTGCAAGAACGAGAGATCGCCCACGACCAGGACTGTGGGCTGCTCCGGCGCGGCGGCGCTGGCTCCCAGCGCGCTGGATATCACGCCGTCAATGCCGTTCGCGCCGCGATTGCCTATGACGTGCAGGCGGCGCGCGCTCGACCAGAAAAAGGTGTCCAGGTCGCGCACCGGCATACTGTTGCCCGCGTACAGCGTCGCCTCGTCCGGCAGCAATCCGGCAAGCTCAGTGAAAATGCGCCCCTCGAAGAATGGCGCGAAGTCCTGCATGGCCGCATGTAAAGCTTCCCGCGTCACGCGGTCGGCCTCTTGCCAGCGCCGCAGCCACGCATCGTCCCCGTAGGGGCGTGGGCTTGCCCCGCCCTGTTTGGCATCCAATATTGCCAGCAATTCCTGGCAAAACGCGATTGGATCGGAATGTATAAGCATGGATGCAAGCTGCGTCGGCTCTTCCCACCCGGCGTTGCCGTCGATCACGATCTGCGGGCAAGATGGATAACGCTGCAGGTAGAGCAGGAGCGGTTTAGCGGTTGGCATCGCGCCGAAACGCAGCACAACCTGCGGCTGTTCGGCGCTTGCAAAGGCTTCATCGCGTAAGAAAGCATCATAGCTCGACAGCACGCGGTCGCGGTCATGTATGCCGCAGCGCACCTGCGAAAGCGCGTCGGCCAGGATGGGATAGTCCAGTTGCCGCGCCAGCGCCGCCAGCGCATCCGCCAGCGCGGGATCATCCTGCGGGCCAGCCACGATCAGGCCGCGCTGCGCTCCTTGCAACTGGGCGGCGATATTTCTTATAGCCGAAATTGATGGCGCTGCCAACTGCGACTCGCTGACCTCGATATAGGGCGCGTTGCCGGGTCGTCCGTACCAGGCGGCGGCGTCACGCAGCGCGGGAGGCGGCAACTCCTGGCCCGCGATGGCATCGGGCGTGAGCGGCTCGCGCAGTGGGAAATTGAGATGCACCGGGCCAGCCGGAATGGCCCGCGTCAGCGCGACGGCGCGTCCCGCCAGCGTGCGCATGTAGCGCAGCGCGGTGTTCGAGGCTTCCGGCAGGGCGACGTCCGCGAACCACTTCGGATACGCGCCATAGAGGCGGTTCTGATCGATAGCCTGCGGCGCGCCGCAGTCGCGTAGTTCGTGCGGGCGATCCGCCGTCAGGACGAGCAGGGGAATGTGCGTCAATTTCGCTTCGATGATCGCCGGGAAAAAGTTGGCGGCTGCCGTCCCAGACGAACAGAGCAAGGCAACGGGCAATCCTTCGGGCAGGGACGGTAGGGGCAGCACGGGCAGGGACAAGCCACTGCCCCTACATCTCTTTGCCATGCCCAGGGCGAAAAAAGCGGCGGAGCGTTCATCGATGTGCATCCAGACGCGTATCTCCGGTTGTTCCGCGAAGGCCAGCGCCAGCGGCGTCGAGCGCGATCCCGGACAGATTACCACGTTGCGCACGCCCGCGCGCGCCAACTCATCGACGAACGCGTCCGCGCAGGCGTAGGTGGCGTTAACCGGCTCAGGAACGGCTGTCATTGGCATTACCCCTCGCTGCCGTCTAAGCCGCGCAGCATCACCTGCAGCTTCGCGCAAGACTCGGCGTACTCGCTCTCCGGTTCGGAGTCGGCGACGATGCCGCAGCCCGCGAAGAGCGTGGCTTGATTGCCTTGCACCAGGGCCGAGCGCAGGGCCACCGCGAATTCGCCGTTGCCGTTGGCGTTGATCCAGCCCACCGGCCCGGCCCACCAGCCGCGATCCATCTGCTCGTCACGTCGGATCTTCTCTAGCGTCGTTTGCACGGGGAAGCCGCCCACGGCAGGCGTGGGATGCAGGCAGGCTACTGTATCCAGGATGCTTAATTCCGGCAACAGTTGGCCGCGAATGGGCGTCTCAAGGTGCTGCACGTTCTTGAGCCTGAGCAGGTGCGGCTCCGGCGCGACCTCTAATCCGGCGCATAAGCCGACCAGCGCGTCGCGGATCGTCTCTACGACGATGGCGTGTTCCTCGCGATTCTTGGCGCTGTTGAGCAATTCCTGGCCCAGCCGCGTATCATTCGCTTCTGTTTCCCCGCGCGGCGCTGTTCCAGCAAGCGCCGTCGTCAGCAGTTGCCCATCACTCACATGCACCAGCGGTTCCGGCGTCGCGCCGACGAAGACGCGCTCGCCGCGCTGCAGCGCGAAGATGTGCGCCGCGGGATAGCTCTCGCGCAGTCGCTGCAAGGCCGCGTTGACGTCAAACGCGCCCTCTGTCCTGGTAATGCGCACGGCGCGCCCCAGCACAACTTTCTTATAGTCTCCCCTGTGGATATCGTTGACGGCATCCGCAACGATCTCTTTCCACGCGGATGCCGAACATAGCTCCTCTGTATGAAAAGAGGTAGCACCGTCAATGTTTGCTTTTGTTGGCAATTCTGCGAGTTGTTCGCTAACAACGGCGAGATGTAGGAGATCGCGCAGCATGTCGTCGGCGCACTGTTCGATATCGTCCCCGGCGGCGATCATGCGATTGAGCGCTAGCCATGCGTTGTTCGCTTGCTTGCGCAGCGAGAGGCGCGGCAGAATCAGCAGACCGCCGGGAAAGCCAGACCAGAGCGGCGTGCGCGGCGCCAGCGGATCGAAGGCGAAACCGGCGAAGCAGATCGGCCCGTTTTCATCAAAGCGTATCGTCTCTTCTGCGCCGCCGACAACGGCATCCTGCATGATCTCGCTCCATGCATTGCTGACTGTTGTGAAATTCGTTGTGCCGTTGGCCTCAATCAGCGTGACCGCGCCGCCTCCCACCAGTGCAGCCTGTTCCGCAGGTCGCTCCCAATAAAAACGCGGACTTTGCCCGGTCCCTTCTAAGGCAGCGTAGACATGAAGCGGATCGATGTCTGCCGCCGGTAGCAGGAAAGTTGCCAGGATGCGCGGCCCTGCCTGTATGGCGCGACTCTGTGCTTCGCGCAAAAGACGCAATAAGGGAACGCGATACCAATCTATATGTGCTGACAAAGAAAGGTCAGGTCGTTCGGAAATGGACGATGTTTTCAGGTGCATAACGTTTGCCTACTATATATGTTAAGGATACAGGCGATGTTGCCTTTACTTATTTTAGGCGGTTATGCAAAGCCGTGCAAATCCCTGGGTACGTTAGGAATGATTTCGACGCGAGTAATGATGTGGCGGCGCAATTCATTGCGCCAGTGAGCAGCAGCCATCTGGTGCAATGAATTGCGCCGCCACATCATCACTCAGATTACCGCACGTGCGGCAAGACATCCTGGGCAAAACGCGCGATCTGTTCCACTCGGTCGGGCCAGCGCGGCACCATGAATTGCAGCGCCAGGTGATCGGCGCCGATGTCGCGATAGACCCTGAGCGCCTCGACCAGTTGCTCAGGGGAGCCGCGCAGGAAATGCTCATCCTGTGGCACGGGGTCGCGTGTGACTTCGATCTGCTTGCAGCAGGTCAGGCGGACCTGCTGGGGATCGCGCCCGTACTGTTCGGCCAGGCGTAAGGTGTTGTCGTAGCCCGCGCGCAATTCCCGCGGCGTAATGCTGACGTAATAGGGGAACCAGGCATCGCCATAGCGCGCCGAGCGCCGCTGTGCCGCCGCGCCCTCGCCGCCGACCCAGATGGGAGTGCGCGGCTCCGGTTTGGGATAAAAAGCCAGGTCTTCGAAGTCATAATACTTGCCGTGGAAGCTGATCCGCTCCTCTGTCCACAGGCGCGCAATGATTTCAAGCTGCTCGTCGGTCATTTTCCCGCGATCCTTGAAGGGAACGCCCAGCGCGGCGAACTCCTCTTCCATCCAGCCCACGCCGACGCCCATAATCAGCCGCCCTTTGGCGAGCCGCTCGATAGAAGCCGCCACGCGCGCCCAGTAGAGCGGGTGGCGATAGGGCAGCACCAGCACGCTGATCCCCAGCGTAATCGTACTCGTGCAGCCTGCGAGGAAGGCCAGGCAGGTGAACGAGTCCAGGAATGGCCGGTCGGGCGGCACAATGAACTCGTGATTCTCGCTGTATGGGTATGTGGTATTGATCTGCCAGGGCGTCACCACGCGATCCGCCGACCAGACCGCGTCGAAGCCCTGCGCCTCCGCGCTGCGAGCCGCTTCCATCAGAGTCTCCGGGCCGGTTGCGCGCCCCGAAATAGGAAGAAATACGCCGATTTTCATGGGTTACTCCTCTTTGTTTCGCGTGCCATCTGTAATATACTCACTTGTGGCGACGGTTGTCAAAATGGCAGCGTGCATATCATTGCCCGCCAGCAGCCCTGTCCCTGCCCTCCGCTGGCGCGCTTCCTACGGGAATCTCGTTGTCGGCTGCTTTCGGCCTGTCGTATTGCCCGAAGGGCGCGGTGGCCGCGGCCCGTTTTTCACGGCGCACAGCCGAGAAGCCCAGCGCGATGATGCAAATGACAACCGAGGCGATGAAGGCGTGGCTCATCGCGCCGGTGAAGGCTGAGGCTATCGAGGGTGCGATATGGCTGACCGTGCCGAGGAAGACTTCATTGACCAGCGCCGGGGGCATGGAAGCGGCGGCGACGGCAAGCGCGACGGCGAAGCTGAAGACCATGCCGACGTTGCGCAGCGTGTTCAGCGTGGCCGAGGCGACGCCCAGGCGGTTGCGCGGCGCGGCCCCCATGGCCGTGCTGGTGTTGGGCGACCAGAAGAGGCCGCCGCCGATGCCCATCAGCGTCAGCGCCAGCGCCAGGATCATATATGGGCTGGTTGGCGACAAGAAAACCAGCGCGACCAGCGCCAATGCTTGCAGGGCTAATCCTATTGTTGAGGGGAGCGTGCCGCCGAGGCGGTCGGCCATGCGCCCGCCGATGGGGCCGAAGATAGAGGTCATGATCGGCAGGGGCAGGATGAGCAGCGCGGCGGTGAGCGGGCTGTAGCCGCGCACGCCTTGCAGGTAGAAGACGATCAAGAAATTGACGGCGAAGATTGACAGCGATTGCAGCAGGGCGGCGGCGACCGAGAACCCGTAGACGCGATCATCGAACAGGTGCAGATCGAGCATGGGATGGGAGACGCGCCGCTCGTAGAGCGCGAAGACGATGAACGCGACAATGCCAGCAATCAGCATCGCCAGGATGGAGGGCGAGAGCCAGCCGGAACCGATACCGCTGGTCAGACCGAGCAGCAGCAAAACCAGGCCGAGGGTGAAAATGACCGCTCCGACAATATCGAAACGTTCGCCGCGCGGCTTCGGCGCGATATCGTGCAGCAAGATATAAGCGGCAAGCGTTCCCACAATACCGATAGGTAAATTCACCAGGAAAATCCAGCGCCAACTGGTGACGGCCAGAATCAGCCCGCCGAGGACCGGCCCCAATACGCTGCCTGCTCCCCAGGTGATGGCGTTGATGCCCATCGCCTGCCCGCGCTGGTTCGATGGGAAAACCTCGGTGATGATCGCCATGGCGTTCGCGGAGAGCATTGCGCCTCCCACGCCCTGGATAAGACGCGACACGATCAGCATGGTGTCGGTGATTGAGAAGCCGCACAGCACGGAGCCGACGGTGAAGACGATAAAGCCCAGATTATACATTTTTACCCGGCCAAACATGTCCGCCATGCGGCCAAAGGTGAGTTGCAATACGGTGTTTACCAGCAGGTAGCCGATGATCACCCAGGTCATGATTACCAGATTCGAATGCAAGTCTTGCAGCATGTTCGGCAAGGCGAGAATGACGATAGTTGAGTCAATTGCGACCATCAGCGAGCCAATAGTAGTCACAGAGAGCGCGATCCATTTGTAAGCGGGTTTTTTCATGTGTAATTTCTTCCTGAAAGATGTCTGTGCAGGCGCATCCTGACATGAGGCTATTTTATCACAAAGATTTCCTGCCTGATCTGTCCTCACGGACAGTTTCAGCAACGGGCAAGCAATAATTCCGCTCTCTGTTAGTTGATCACAGTAGTTGATCATAGTAGGAGATACCAGGGCGATGCTTGCCATCACCCTGGCGTTTTTTCCTGGCCGCGATGTATTGCGTCCAAATGGCCTTGTGTATGTTATACTAAATACTCATAACCTTGTGTTTGGTATACCAGGAACTCGACAACATCACGGTTATCGATACATACTGAGGTGGAATGATGTCACTTGAGACGTTACAACATGGGCGTTATCGTATGCTGCGCTCGCTGGGCAATGGGAGCATGGGTGAGGTCTATCTGTTCAGAGATACGCGCATTGATCGCGAGGTGGCGATCAAAGTGATCCGCACCGAAGCGAATCCGTATCCTGGCTCGCTCGAGCAGAGCCATGACGCCTCGCGCCTGTTTGAGCGCGAAGCCAAATCTATTGCCCGCCTGAATCATCCGAATATCCTCTCGCTCTACGACTTCGGCGAAGAGGTGGTCAATGGCGAGCCGTTCGCCTTTATGGTCATGCCGTATTGCCCCGACGGTTCACTCTCTTCCTGGCTCCAACAGCGCGGCAACGCCGTATTGTCGCCTCAGGAGGTGGCCCATTTTGTGAGTCAGGCGGCATCCGCCCTGCAATATGCCCATGAGAACGGCATCATTCACCAGGATGTGAAGCCGCAGAACTTCTTGATCCGGCGCAATAGCAGCGCGGCGCTCCCCGATCTCCTGCTGGCCGACTTTGGCATCGCCCGGCTGGCGGCAGGAACGTCCAGTTCCAGCCAGTCCATTCGCGGCACGCCCGTCTATATGGCCCCCGAACAGTGGGAAGGCCAGCCTTTGCCTGCCTCGGATCAGTACTCGCTGGCGATCATGGCTTATCAACTGCTGACCGGACGCACGCCGTTCCAGGGCGGACCGAGCCAGATGATGTACCAACACTTCAGTATGTCGCCGATGCCGCCCAGCGCCGTCAATCCATCACTCAGCCCGGCGATGGATACCGTCTTACTGCGCGCCCTTGCCAAGCGTCCCGATGCTCGTTTTCCCTCTATCTCCGCTTTTGCCGACGCTTTCCAGCAGGCCGTTATGGAGGGTACCTCAACGGTGATCTCCCCCAATCCATCCGCTCTGACAGGCGGCGCCTGGATTTCCCAGGACGCGCTGGACAGCCAACCAACGGCGTTCAATACGAGCGGCCCGACGATCTTGCAAAGTGACGGCAGAGCGTCCAGCAGCGGGATGCCGTACGTTCTCCATAATAGCGGCCAGTTTGGCAATTCGCCCGTCGCCTATCCTATGCCGGTAACAGGCACTCAGCCTCCCAGGCCACCGCAGCCTCCACAACAACACACTTCGCGCACGCTGGCTATCGTGATCCTCGCCATCGTCTTGCTGCTGCTCCTTGGCAGCATCGCAGGTGCGATCATCTATTTCCAAAGTAACGGCACGGCGAATAACGCCAACGCTACAGCAACTGCCAATGCCAACAACAATACCGCGACGGCGAACAGCCTGACTGCCACTGCTCAGAACAATTTGACGGCTATAGCGCAAACGAACATCAACGCGACCTCTACTGCCAATGCCCAGCACCAGGGCAGCGCCAATGCTACCGCGACCGCCAACGCCGCCAGCGCCACCGAGACCGCGACCACCCAGAACAACGTCAATCAGAACGCGACAGCAACAGCAACGTCCGCGACGGCGACCGTCAACGCCACGCCGTTTAGCGTGCAAAGCGTCACTATGTCCGTCAATCCAACGTCGATTAGCGGTGACGCCTGTGGCACCACCATCACTGTGACCTACACGGCGACATTTACAGTATCGGACAGTCCCGGTGGCACAGTGCAATTTTCGTATACGACGGATAACGGGCAGAGCCAGACAAACGCCAGTCTGACTTTTTCAGCGGGGCAGACGACGCAGCAGTACAAGTTTTCCCAGTCCGGCCAGCTCGTTTCTGGCGGTACCTTCCCCGGCACCGGCAAAGTATTAGTCACCAGCCCCAACAGTTACACATCGCAGGGCATCCAGCCCACCGGCACGTGTTCATAATGTGGAGGCGCAATCAATTGCGCCTCCACATGCGCGCAAGGCGCAGCCTGCCAGCGATCATGCCTAGCAAGATGCAGCCGCAGCCGACCCCTGCCAGCACACCCAGGCGATCCCCGCCGAGCAGGTAGCCAAATACGGCGGCCCACACCGGCTCCAGCGCGTAGATCAGCGTCGCTCGCACGCCGCCGATATATTGCTGTATCCGAACCATCATCAGCAGCGTGAAGGCGATATCGGCAACGCCCATGAACAAAATCGCTCCCCATACCAGCAGTGGCGTGGATGCCATCGCCCTTCCTCTTGACATCGGTTGCCATAACCTGTTAAAATAATTTTGACGGTTACATTATACCAGAGAAAAATGCAACCTGTCAATGTCCTATGAATGGTTACACAAAGACATACGAGTAAAGAACATGGCTGAAATGACTGAAATACAAGAAACCAGGGATGAACAGTCGGAATTTGACTTTACCGGCGGTCGCCTCTGTCTAGACTTTACGAATACGGTGCATGATCGCGCCAGCGCGCCGCGCGAGATGCTCTGTAGCTACGGCGATCTGCTTTTATGGGGCCAGCAAGCAGGTGAACTGAGCGATAACGATGCCCTGATATTGCGCGATCAGGCCGCGCAGCGTCCGTTCGATGCCGCGAATGCGCTGCAACAGGCAATCGCCGAGCGCGAAATCATCTATCGCATCTTCCTGGCAATCGCGGAGGAAAATTTGCCGACCGCTGCCGACCTTGACTTGTTCAATGCTGTCCTCGCGCAGACCATGATCCACGCGCGCATTGTTCCTGGAGCGGCCCGTTTCGCCTGGCATTGGGATGCCTCATCCGCACGCTCATTCGAACGTGTGCTGTGGCCGGTTGTGCGCTCGGCGGCGGATTTACTGACATCGCCTGACCTGGAACATGTGCGCGTCTGCGCCGCCGAGGATTGCGGCTGGCTCTTCCTCGATGAGAGCAAGAACCACACCCGCCGCTGGTGCGACATGAAAACCTGCGGGAATCGCGCGAAGGCCAGACGGCATTACAAACAGAAGAAACAAACGCCTTGACCTGAGCCTTTCCCCTCTACATAAGGTTGCCCGCTGCTATAGTATCTGAATAGCGCTTCTCGAACGTGCAAAGAGATAAGAAGAGTTGTACGCTTCAAATTCACCCGGTTTTTTTGCTCTCAATAGGAGCATCGTTTTTTGCCTATGACGCCTATCTTAAAGCGTAGGAGAGAGTAGTAGCGATAAAATGGAGCTAAAGGAAATTATAGGTCCGCATATGCTGCAAAAATATGTGGCAGAATTTTTGGGAACCTTCGCGCTTGTCTTCATAGGTTGCGGAGCGCGAGCAATAGTTGGTGACACCTCAAATTTTGCAGGAATCATGCTGGTGCATTTCACCTTTGGCCTGACTGTGGCTGCCATGATTTACACGTTTGGCCGCATCTCTGGCGCTATTATCAATCCCGCGCTCACATTGGGGTTTGCCGTTTCACGGCGCTTTCCCTGGTGCCTCGTCTTACCCTACTGGCTAGTTCAACTGGCCGGCGCGTCCTTCGCTAGCTTTCTGCACTTGATTTTGCTCGGCAACAAGGCTGTCGCAGTTCACTTTGGAGCAACGTTGCCCAAGGCAGGTATAGGCGTGGCGCTTGTCCTCGAATTTATTCTCACCTTTTTTCTCATGCTGGTAAATATGGCTACAGCTACTGATAGGCGCGTCAACAGCTCTGCCGCGGGTATTGCAGTTGGCTTTACCATCCTGGCTTGCGGACTTTTTGGGAACTCTTTGTCAGGCGCCAGTATGAATCCGGCTCGCAGCCTGGGACCAGCGCTCTTTGCCGGCGGTCAGGCATTAGCCACCACCTGGATTTATATTGTTGCCCCCCTGGCAGGCGCTTTGCTTGCCGCGCTCCTCTACGAGTTGATACGCGGTGATGAGGAAGAGGCGAAGCTGGTGGTGGAGGATGTACCGGCCCGGAGAGAAGACGGGGATCGGCAAAAACTCTCATCCTAGTACTTCTACCAGTTCTCGCAAAAACAGTTCCGCGTCCGTCACCAGACCGGCGGCCTGGAAACTGCCGCGATCGGCCAGCTTCGTCACCACTGCCGGGTTGATGTCCACCACGAC
>Ga0207416_1004402_pt1 | contig 12308 bp, 10 predicted proteins | sample PaiPotPPM11metaG_FD_184107 | JGI IMG/M metagenome (GOLD analysis project Ga0207416, IMG submission 184107) | Iron sulfur acid spring bacterial and archeal communities from Banff, Canada, to study Microbial Dark Matter (Phase II) - Paint Pots PPM... ...
TCCCTTTTCCGTGCACCCATAAGCGGCCCGTCGAGGGCGGCTCTTGCGCCGTTGAGCGCAGCTCGTCCCGCCCCAGATCCCGAGCAGACCCCACCCCTGCTCCGTAGCCCACGACCGACATTCGTCTCGGGCTAGGCAGGTGTCACAGACCGCCAGAATTCGCCCGAGGTGATCGTCACGGGCGGGAAACCATGAAAGCTCCGGGTGCTCCTTGCACGAAGCATCGGCGTGCCACGCTGGCCGGCTCACGTGGAGGATCGCCAAGACTTCGGCGATGGGGGTGGTATCCACCGCCCACGGTTCCCGGCCTGCTGAGTCAATGCGTGCCGACAGTACGAGCGTCCGTTCGGGGCAAAGTCGGTGCTGTTGAACCCATTGGTCGTCGCGCCGGGGTGGCTGCATGCCGCACGTTGTCGGAGTCGAACACCGAGAAGTCGAAGGGGTTCACGTTCAACCCACTCCTGCCAGCGCAGAGCTTGACGAGGGCTTGGAGTTGGCCTGGCTGCGGTCGTAACCCACGTCGCCGGGAGGGACCGAACCGAAGTTGACGAGGGTCAGCGACGCCCCGTGGCGTTTGTCAGGGTGTCACCGATGCGGGGTTCTCGCACGCCAGAGTCGGCCGTCGGGCTGGGAGCATCATTGGCCGGTACGTGTTGCGACCAGCGTCGATCACTCCCTGACTGCGCTATGCGGGCAGGGATAAGGCGACAGCACGTCGATGTAGGCCGCCGGGTCGCCATCCCATTTAAGGTCCAGCAACTGCTCGACACTGCGGCGCCCGCTCAGGCTGCGAAACAGGTCAAAGCTCGTTCCCGTCAGCGTGGCTCCCGGCTCGCCGTTGCCAACGGTCCATTCCCGTTCCGGGGAGCGCAGCCGCAGCGCCGCAAGGCCAGCCGTTCCGAGCCGCAGTCCTAGCCACGAACGGCTCACCCCGAACGCGATGCGCGTCGTCAGAGCGTCCCGGTCTTCCGGTCGGTCCAGTGCGTGGCGCACATCGTGGAGGTGACAGCTCAGGTCAAACGTCGGTCCGACCGCAATCGTCTGCGGGTAGCCGGCAGGCAGGTGCTCGGCGCGCAGCAGACGCTCCAGTCTCTCGCCGACGACAGTCCAGTGCTCGAGCAACCGGGGCACCGACCAGTCCGATCTGCGGTCAACCTGCGCCTGCGTCCAGACTTCGCGTTGCACTGCCTGCTCGGGCCTGCGCTTGGGTTCCGAGACCTCCGGGTAGTTACCGGCGAGGGAGTCTTCGGCAAGCCCGACCAGGTGGCCGAGAACGTCCCGGATCCGCCACGCCGGCGTCAGCGGGACTTGCATGTCGACCTCGTCCCCCAGCCCCCTCAGTAGAGCCGATAGCCGTAGCATTCCGTCCTCGTACGCATCGGCCATCGACATGGATCGGCATGATGCCACATCGGATAACTTCGACACATGACCGATGCGATGATCGGCATGTTGGCCTGAGCGCTCGCCAGTGACCCCGCGGCAAAGCGGTGTTCCTGTCCGCCCTGACCGTCGTGTTCTCCCTCACGGCCGTGTTCTTGGTGCCGATCATGGTGTTCCGCTCGACGGCCCTCGGCATGATCCTGTCCGTCGTCGCCGTGGCTCTGGCCTCGCTCACCTCGTTGCCTGCCGTGCTGGTCGCCCTCGGCGACCGGGTCCTCGTCACCCGAGGCCACAAAGACCCGGACCGGGCCGCCGAGACCCGCTGGGCCCGTTGGACCGGGGTGGCCCTACGCCGCCCGGCGCTCACGCTGGCCGTCGGGCTGGCCGTGTTGTTGGCCCTCGCCGCGCCCGCTCTCGGGATGCGCCTCGGGACGCCCGGCGCCCAGGTCTTCGACCCGGGCCACTCCAGCCGAGACGGCTACGACCTCGTGACCCCCGGCTTCGGACCCGGGGCGGCCGCCCACTGGTCATCAACACCACCGCCCCAACCGCTGAGCGGGTGCTCGCCGAGGCGAGCGCCGATCCTGGGATCGCCGCCGCCCAGACGGCCGCCCCTCCGGCCGGCACCGGTCGGGTCGCGATCCGGGTCACCCCACCGCACCGGTGTCGACAACCAAGTCCAACTCCTACGCGCAGAACCCGACGCAAACCGAAGCCGTCATAGGCGAAAGGACCACTACAGTTGCGGGGTGGAGCGGCCATGCTTCCAACGCAACGACCCTAGACATATCGGCCGTCTTTTCCTTTTACCGACGTGTTCCTGATGGCGACGGACGAGGGCTCACTGCGAAATGTCCAGCCGTCTTCGATCGTTGGCCGGGCAGAGGAAATATCGGTCCTCGAAAGGTTCGCGGACGATCTCGGACGAGGTCCTCACGCCGTTGTTCTGACCGGAGCGGCAGGGATCGGCAAGACGACCTTGTGGGCTGCTGGCATCGCGGCGGCCTCTAGGAGAGGCTTCAGGGTGCTGTCTTGTCGTCCCGCTGCGGCTGAAGTCCGACTTGGATACGCCGGGCTCACAGACCTGCTGGCTGGCGTCGACGAGAAACTGTTCGACGCGCTGCCCGCCCCGCAGCGGAGCGCCCTGGAATCGGCCCTCCTGCTGGTCAGCCCAGAGTCTCCGCCAGATGCGAGGGCGGTGGCGGTTGGGTTCCTCTCAGCGCTAGAGCAACTTGCAACCGAGACGCCGGTCCTGGTGGCAATCGACGACTGGCAGTGGTTGGACGAGTCGAGTGCGGCGGTAGTCAGGTTCGCGGCCCGACGCCTCGTGGGTCGAATCGGGCTGCTCGTCTCCTACCGCGATACGGAGGAGGCCGATATAGGTCTGCACCTCCCGGACCCTGACCGGCTGCGTCGGATCGAGGTCGGACCGCTCGGTCTGACGTCCCTCCATCAGCTCCTCCGAAACCGAACCGGCCGGTCCTACCCCCGTCCGGTGATGGTGTACTTGAGCGAGGCAGCAGCCGGCAACCCCTTCTTTGCGTTGGAGCTCTCTCGGGTCGTTGGAGCCGCAGGAGTTGGCGTATCTGCCTTCCCCCGTAGCCTTTCTCAGCTCGTCAGCGACCGAATCGGTGGGCTCGGCCAAGATGTCCGGGAGGCCGTGCTGGTCGTAGCGGCCCTGTCAGATCCGCGGGTGGACGTGGTTCTTCGGGTCCTTGAAGAGGGACAAGAAGGCCGGTACGGCCGCGAGGCGCTGAAAGGGGCCGAGGAGGAGGGGATTCTCGAGATTCGAAGCGGCCGCATCCGTTTCACCCATCCGCTGCTGGCGAACGGGGTGTACGCCGCAGCTTCGGCAGAGCAAAAGCGGTCGACGCACCGGCGGCTCGCAGAAGTTGTCCTCGGCGAGGAACGTGCTCGTCACCTGGCCCTTGCCGTCCTTGGGCCCGATCGCGACGCGGTGACGGCGCTAGATCAGGCGTCCGTGGTCGCAGTCGCTCGCGGTGCCCCGGCAGCGGGAGCCGAGCTGCTCGAGATGGCGATCGATCTCGGAGCGGAAGATCCCGTCCGTCGAGTCCGGGCCGCCGACTGTCACTGCCAGGCAGGCAACCTGGCCCGTGCCCAAGCTCTCGCCGAGGACGCGATCGCGGTCCTTCCTGCGGGCCCTCAACGGGCCGAAGGGCTCGCCATGCTCGGAATGATCCATTACAAGTCCTACAACCTCCCCGACGCAGCTGTCCTCCTTCAGCAGGCCGCGGTCGAAGCAGCCGGCGCCGTTGGTCTGCTCATCGGCGTCGAACTCGACTTGGCGTTTGTTCTCACGAACCTCGGGCGGGTGCCCGAAGCCCAGCCCTACGCACGATCCGCGGTGCTCCACGCCGAACAACATGGAGATGACGGGGCCGTCGCTCAGGCGCTGGGTGCCCTGGTGATGGCGGGCCTCGTGGCGGGTGAGGGGGTCGACGGTTACACACTCGATCGGGCCCTGCGTCTCGAGGATCACACCCGGCGGGGTAAGCCCCACAACCAACCGACAACGATCGCTGGCCTCTGCTACTTGTTCACCGGCAGGTTCGAAGAGGCACGGCGTGCGCTACGGGCGGCGCGCAATGGTTGCGTCGAACGCGGTGAGGAGAGCGACGTTCCGCTGCTGACGTTTTGGACCGTGCTGTTGGAGTGCTGGAGCGGCGACCTGGTCGCCGCCCAAGCGGCTGCTAACGATGTGTCGGAACGAGCCAGCATGCTTGGGAGCCCGGTGCAGCAGGCCATGGGGTTGGCGGCACAGGCGTGCGTCGGCGCACTCGGTGGTGACCCGGAGACGCCGCGGTTCGCTCACGAGTCACTGGCCATGTTCGAGACGGCGGGCTTGCAGAGCTGGGCTACCTGGCCTCTCGCCGCGCTCTGCGCGTTCGACGTTTCGATGGAGAACTACGCGCCGATCGCTGCGTCAGCAGGGCCTATGGCTGTAATGCTGCTCGAGTCCATGGGACTTGGCGAGCCCACGGTTGTTCCCCTTCTGCCCGATGTGGCGGAAGCACTGATCGCGCTCGGCCGGTTCGAAGAAGCTGAACCGCTCGTCACGCTCCTCGAGACGCGCGGCCGAGACCTCGATCGGGCGTGGGCGCTGGCGGTGGGCGCTCGTAGCCGAGCCTTGCTATGTGCCGCCCAGGGGGATGTCACCGCGGCGGCGGACGCCGCCGACAGATCTCTCATGGAGTTCGATCGTTTGGATACACCGTTGGATAAGGGTCGGACGCTGCTCGTAAAGGGCCAACTGCACCGCCGAGCCAAAGAAAAACTCCTGGCTCGCGATGCGCTCACCCAGGCGCTGCTCATTTTCGACCAAGTCGGCTCCCGGCACTGGGCGGCCCGCGCACGTGACGAACTCGGCCGTGTCAACATTCGTCCTTCGGCGCCCGGGGAGCTGACGACCACGGAGCGCAAAGTCGCCGACTTGGCGGCTCGGGGCATGACGAACAAGCAGATCGCCGCGGCGGCGTTCATCTCCGCGAAAACAGTCGAGACGAATCTCGCCCGCGTGTACCGAAAGCTACGCATCACCTCTCGGGCTGAGCTCGGCGCCCGAATGGCACCACAGGAAGAACCGCTCCACGGATCCCAAATGTAGGGAAGCCCCCGATTCCTTTGGCAGTCCCGATCCCTAGGTTCATCGGGGCGCGGTCAGGCGATCGCAGGGACGGAGGGCGGTAGTGGCGGCACGGGTCGAAAGCAGGTGGCGGGTCACTGGCGCCCTAGGGGTGGCGTCGGCTGTGCTCCTGCTGGTGTCCGCAGCGCTCGTCGCCGGAGCACCCTTCCCCAACGCGTCCGCAGCCCAAATCGTGATCTGGTACCAGCAGAACCGCACACTCGTTCAGACCGCCGCAGCGCTCAACGCGCTCGCCGCTGTACCTCTCTTGCTATTCGTGTCGGGCATTCGTCACGAATTCACTTTGACGGCCGGCGATGATGCACGACTGTCCAACACGCTCTTCGCTGGCACGATCACCTTTGTCAGCCTCGAAACGATCAGCTCCCTGCCCGCCATTGGCATGTCGCTGCTGGTGAACCGGCCGGGTTCGGCTCCCTCTGATGCTCTAGTCCACCTTCTGGCGGACCTCAGCTTTTTCCAACATGGCAACATCGGCATCCTCGCATCCGTGTTCATCGGATCCCTCGGGCTGTTGGCTCTGCGAGGAAGCATCGCCCGTCGATGGGTCGGCTGGATGGCCGTAACCGCCGCCGTGTTCGGCATCGTCGGAGGGTTCACGTCGTTCTTCCCCAGCGTCACAGGGAAGGCGAACGCCATCGCCACAGTGAGCCCATTCGGCTTCCTACTGACCCAACTCACCGTGATCATCACCGGAATCCTGATGCTCACCGGTCGAAACCCGGCGGGCGCAGGGCGCTGGAGCCCTAACCAGAACAACGCGGGTGCTGGGGCACCTCATGCGGAAAGAACCAAAGTGAAACAAGGAGACTCATGAACCAGCTCAGGGCCCGTCTCGGCTTCGCCGTAGTCGCTGTACCACTCTTGGTGCTGAGCGCCTGCAGCTCCAGCTCGACTTCCAGTTCTCAGCCAGCCGCTCCGGTGCCGAGTGCTGCGCCGGTCGCCCAAGACATCGTCGTGCACGCCGGACTCAACGACCCGAGCGACAAACACATCGCGGTGAACGCCTTCATGCCCTCTGCTATCTCCGTGCATATCGGCACCTCGGTGACCTGGAGCTGGGACGGGGCCGTCGAGCCGCACTCGGTCAGCTTCTACCCCGGCGACGGGCGTCCCGCCCCGGGCCCGCCGGACCCCAAAACATTTGCGCCCATCCCGGTCAGCGGCCCGATCGACGGTACCAACGCAGCCAGCTCCGGACTCCAACCCCTCGGCCCCGAGCCGGCCAAGCCCTTCAAGGTCTCGTTCGCCAAGGCCGGCACGTTCAAGTACTACTGCGTGATCCACCCGACGATGATCGGGACGGTGAACGTCACGGACTCCAGCGGAGTTCAAGACTCGCCCTCGGATGTCGCCTCGAAAGGGAAAGACGAGCAAGACAAGTATCTCGCCGAGGGTGAGACCGCAGCCAAGGAATTGGCCACGACCACCCCGGAGAAAACAACCGGCGCTGACGGCTCGACGACCTACACGGTCGTTATGGGCAAATCCACCATCCATACCGACGTCATGGCCTTCTCGCCGTCACCAGCCAACATCAAGGCCGGTGACAAGGTCACGTTCGTCAACTCTGCCGGGGCCCCTCACACCGCAACCTTCTACAACGGCAAGGCACCCTTCCAAGGACCCGAGGACCCGTCGGCCCAGAAACCAGCTCCCGGCACCTCCCCGCAGTCGCTCACCTCAACCGACCTGTTCAACACCGGGGTCCTGCCTCCCGACGCACCCCCCGGACACGGACCGCCGCTTCCAGTCCGGAGCTATACCTACAAGGTTCCGACTGCGGGCACCTACCCATATGTTTGCGTCTTCCACGCCAGCGAGGGCATGACCGGCGTCATATCGGCAAGCTGACTCGCGTGGGTCGGTTTCCGTGCCGTAATGCGCGGGCAGCCGGTCACGTAGTTCACCACCAGTGTGGCGCCCGCTCCGGCGCTTGCTGACCCCACCAACCCGGTGAGGTCGGAATCGCAAAAGCCAATTCTTCACCCGCAATCGCTGCGGCTCTGTGGGTGAAGGGGAGCCGAGATGTACATCATGTTTGCCGGGCTTCCCGCCTACGGCCACCTTCACCCTCTGGTCCCGTTCCCTCTCTGTCAGGCTGATCTGAGACCAGCGGGTTGTTCCCCATCCCACTGAGGGCGAGACCGGAGCTGTAGACCACGATGACCATGCCGACTTTGACCGAACGCGCCCATGATGACGTGGTGGGCGACGCGCCGCTGCCTGACCGACCCCAACGACGGAGGTATTCGCCTGACTACAAGCTGGCGATTCTGGCCGAGTACGACCGGCTGACGGCCGCCGGCGCGAAGGGCTCGTTGTTGCGCCGGGAGGGGCTTCACAGCTCTCATATCGTCGAGTGGCGCCGGGCCCGCGAGGCCGGGACCCTGCACCGCACCGGCGCTGCTGCGCCGACCAAACCGAAGGCGGCGTCCGACGCGGCGGCGTTGGCGAAGGCGACCCGCCGGGCCGAGCGGGCCGAGGCGGAGCTGGCGAAGACGAAGATGGCGCTCGAGATCATGGGAAAAGCACACGCGCTCTTGGAGATGCTTGCCGAGAGCGCGGACTCCGACCCGAAGCCGAAGAACTGATCGCCGCGACGGTGACCGAACTGGAACCGTTGGTCGGTGTCCGCCGGGCGTGCGCGCTCACCGGCCGCGCTCGGGCGTCGTACTACCGCGACGCGAAGGGTCCGGTGCACGGGCCGCCGGCCCCGCGCTGCTCGCCGCCGAACAAGCTTTCCGACGCCGAGTTCGACGCGCTGTTGGACGTGTTGCGCTCCGACGAGTTCGTCGACCTCGCGCCCGCCCAGGTGTGGGCGATGCTGCTCGACGCCGGCACGTACATGGCGTCGATCTCCACGATGTATCGGGTTCTGCGCACCCAAGACGAGGTCCGAGAACGCCGCCGCCAGGCCACCCACCCCGCCCGGGTCCGTCCCGAGCTCGTCGCCCGGGGACCGAACCAGGTGTGGAGCTGGGACATCTCCAAACTGAAAGGACCGTCGAAGGGCGTCTACTACGACCTCTACGTGATCATCGACATCTTCAGCCGCTACGTGGTCGGCTGGATGGTCGCCCCGACCGAGACCGCCGAGCTGGCCAAAGCGTTCATCGCCGACACCATCACCGCCCACGGCGTCACCGCCGACGTGCTCACCATCCACGCCGATCGGGGCACGTCGATGACCTCCAAGCCGGTCGCCGCGCTCCTCGCCGAGCTCGGCGTCACCCGCACCCACAGCCGCCCGCACGTAAGCAACGACAACCCGTATTCAGAGGCTGCGTTCAAGACGTTGAAGTACTGCCCGGCGTTCCCCGAACGGTTCGGGTCCATCGAGGACGCCCGGGCGTTCTGCGCCGAGTTCTTCGAGTACTACAACCATCACCACCGTCACGGCGGCATCGCGCTGCACACGCCCGCCTCGATGCACTTCGGGACCGCCGGTGACGTCCAGGCCGAGCGGACCAAGGTGCTCCACGCCGCCTACGCCGCCAACCCCCGCCGGTTCTGCAACCGCAGGCCCACGCCGCCCAAGATGCCCACGATCGCGTGGATCAACAAGCCCACCATCACCAACGACACTCAGAAGAAATCCTGATCTCTGGTCTCAAACCGCTTGACAGGCTCCGAGGAGGAGAAGTGTCGAGCGGCGTCGTGCGCGCCGTCTTGTGAAGCGTCTTGTCACAGTGGATAAGTCGGTGTTCGAGGTTTGCGAGGCGAAGACCGGTGACGGGGCCGATGGTGCTCGTCATCCCGTCGCGTTTGTCCTTATGGGGTGCGGGTGGATCCGGGCCCGTCAACAGTGGTCCGTGCGCCACGGCGGTGAGGCTGCCGTGACGTACTCCCATCGTGCCGACCGCCTTCGGCGGCTGTTGACGGCTGACGCGATCGGGGTTGGCCTTCGGCGCGGGTAGGAGGGTGCGGGGAAGAGCGCCCCGCACCCTCCGTTGAAGATCAACGACCACGACGACCAGCCGGACCCTGCTGCTGTCGACACCGCAGCACCTCCACAAGCTGATGTCGATTGGCTCCAGACGAGTGATTCCGGTCGACTCAGCGTCGTGGCGACACCATTCCGCCCGAGCCCGACTACCGAAGACCACTACCGAGATCTGAGAACACACCGTGGCACTTGCCAGTGGGCAGGCCCGGCTTCGTACTGGGACCGGTGATCGACACGACGTTCGGCGGCACCGCCGACACTCGGACACACGATGTCAACGTGGGCACGGCGAGCGATCACCCGACCACCGCTTGTTCCGACCGAGGCATAGCTTGTTGATCGCGATGCGGACCACGTTCGCGAAGTACTGGCAGGCTTCGCCAGCAGCACTCGGCGCGCTCAGGCCCCGGCGGGGGCCGAGCGTTCTTAAGTGTGCATTGCGAGGTCACCCGGCGCGCCAAGGGTCGCTCCGAGACTCGCTTTGCTCGCGTCCTCACTCGCCCCTGCAGGCCGTCCTTGAACCGCCTGGTCGGTAGCTGCTCACGCGGTGGACCGGCCGGCGTTGCCCGGGGCAGCTCAAGGACCTGGGGTGCAGCTGACGTCGCGACCCCGAAGCGGGCTGGCTGCGTGGTGGAGGGGCATGAGCCGGGCGCTCGACGCCGCCCTCCGCCAGATTTCTCCTCCCGAGCCCGCCGTCAGCGAAGCCGCACCGTGTCTGGTCCTCGCCGTCGGCAGATCAACGGCAAGGTGCATCGAACGATGCTGGCGGGGGTGCGTTGAACGTGGCCCGTCACTCTGTGTCACGAGCAGACGATCACGCCCGATGGCGTTCATCCCGCGAGGATCCCGCGAGCATCCCGCGGACGCCGCCTACCGCCTGATGCCACCTGGTGTCGCCTCATGCCCCTGACCTGCGGTTTTGCGGACGAGCCGACATCAGCCAACCCCCCGAAACCCGCCCGGGAGCAACTGAAAAGCGCGAGGTCACCGGATCGACGCCGGTCCCGACCACTGCAAAAGCGCTGGTCAGGCGGCTCGTCGCTTCCCAGCCCCGGAGGGCCGACTTTCGTCCGCCGGCCTTCGGGGGCATGCTGGCGCGGTGATCCGACGGCGCCCGGCCCCGGTGGCGCTGAACCGAACGGGGCTCGCCCTCGCCGCCGTGGCCGGAACCTGGCTCGGCCACACGATCGAGTACCTGCGGGTGTGGGGGTCGGGGAACGCCTTCGGCTCTGTCCACACCTACATGGGCCCGGTCGGCGCCGTCCTGGCGGTGACGGCGGTGCTGGGTGTCCGATCCACGGCCCAGCTCGCCGCCCGGCTGGAGCGTCGCCTGGCCATGCTGTGGAAGGGGTCGGCCGATCTGGAGCCCGGCTCCGCCCCGTCGTCGGTCGGTCTGCCGGGCTTGGTCTTGACGTTGTGGGTCTCGCAGGTCGGCCTGTACCTGCTGCAGGAGAACCTCGAGCAGGCGATGGCCCACCACCCGACGCCCGGCTTGGCCCCGGTGAGCGGTGTGCACGCCCTGGCGCCGGTGGTGCACCTGGTCGTCGCCGCGTCGATCGCGGTTGTCCTGTGGGCCGCCCGCCGCCGGGTGACGGAGCTGGCGGAGGCGATCCACCAGGCCGAGGGGTGGCTGCGGTCGGGCTGGCTGACGCCGGCGCCGGTCACGGTGGGGGCCCCACCCCGGGTCTGGACACCGCGGGAGCGGTGGGGCGTGGCGCGGTGGAGCCGGCCGCCACCGGCTCGCGCCTGACCCCACCCACGCCATTCCCCAACACTCGTCGGAGGTGACCCATGCGCCGATTCCCGGCGCGAGCGGGCGCCGCGGCTGTCGCGGCCGGCCTGCTCTCGATCGTCATCGCCCTCCCTGCCGCTGCCCATGAGCAGCGCCCGGTGGGCGCCTACCAGTTCACCGTCGGCTGGCAGCACGAGCCGACCTACACCGGCGTGCTCAACGCCGTCCAGCTGTTCCTGCACGACGCCGCCGGCAACCCGATCGACGACATCGGCAGCCCACCCACCCTGCAGGTGACCGTGTCCACCGGCTCGGCGACGAGCCCGCCACTGACGTTGAACCCGTCCTTCGACCCGGACACCAAGCTGGGGACCCACGGCGAGTTCGACGCGTCGATCGTCCCGGAGACACCCGGCACCTACCGGTTCCACTTCACCGGCACGCTGGGGAACCAGAAGATCGACCAGACGTTCACGTCGTCGGACTCGACCTTCAACGACGTGGTCAGCCCGGCGGCCATCCAGTTCCCCAACCAGGTGCCGTCGGGCAATGACGTGGCCGCCGGCATCAGCCGCCTCCAGCCCCGGGTGGCGCAGGCCAGCAGCGCGGCGTCCTCCGCCCGCCGCGACGCCTCGACGGCGACCACCCTGGCGATCGTGGCGCTGGTGGTGGCCGTGGTCGTCGGTGGAGCCGGGGTCACCGTCGGCCTCACCGCCAGGCGGCGCCACGCGTAAGGGCCTCGCCGGGCTGCTCGTCGGGCTGGCTGTCGTGATGGCGACAGCCGGCCCGGCAGCCGCGCACGCCCTCCCGCAGAGCTCGGACCCGGCCCCGGGCGCCACCCTGGCCGCCGCTCCGCACGAGGTGACGATCACCTTCGGCGAGCAACCGGACCTGCACCTCTCGTCGATCCGGGTTCTCGACTCGGCCGGGCAGAACCGCGCCGCCGGCGCCGTCCAGTCGACGCCGGGCGCCCCCCGGACGCTCCGGGTCGCCGTCGGGCCGCTCCCCAAGGGCGTGTACACGGTGGCCTGGCGCACCGTGTCGCAGGTGGACGGCCACCTGGCCACCGGCAGCTTCGCCTTCGGTGTCGGCGTCACGCCGACGGCGGGGGCGACTACCGGCCTCGTCTCGCGGACTTCCGGCCCGTCCGTCGCCAGCGTGATCTTCCGGTGGCTGCTCTATGCCGGCCTCATGCTCATCGTCGGCGCCGTGGTGCTGTCCCTCGCCGGCGCAACCGACCTGTCACCGCGCCTGCCCGCTCTCCTCGCCATCGGCGTGGTCCTCGGCCTGGCGGGCGCTGCCGGGATCGCGTGGGACGCGGCGGGCGCCGCCCATCTCGGGCTCTCCGATCTGGCCGGGTCGTCGATCGGCCGCCAGCTCGTCGATCGGGCCGTGCCGACCGTCGTCGCCGGGGTTCTCGCCGCCGGCGCCTTCGGCCTGCCGCTCGGGAGGGCGGCCCGCCGGGGACTGGTCGCCGCCAGCGGCCTGGCCGGGTTGGCGGCCATGTGGGGGGACGTCTCGGCCAGCCACGCGTCGGCCGCCGGCTCTTGGCGGTACCTGCGCATGGCCGACCAGTGGGC
>Ga0207416_1004404_pt1 | contig 12307 bp, 6 predicted proteins | sample PaiPotPPM11metaG_FD_184107 | JGI IMG/M metagenome (GOLD analysis project Ga0207416, IMG submission 184107) | Iron sulfur acid spring bacterial and archeal communities from Banff, Canada, to study Microbial Dark Matter (Phase II) - Paint Pots PPM... ...
CCTACCATATCCGACGTGCGTTGGCGGGCCGATGCGTATATGGCGAGCTTGCTGGGGGCAAGATCAAGGGGCAATGCCTTGCGCTTGCCCTGGCTGCCATACCACGGCATGCCTCCGGTTCTTGTCACGGTCCCAACGATGTGCGTTTATTATTGGTCCAGCAGTTTGTCAGGATTATTGCGGATATAAAAGCGCGTTTGTTCAAGGTGGTTCTGATCGCGAATACAACGATCAAAGTAATTGCGCTGCCAGATAATGCCGGGGCACTCAATGCCATTGGATTTGATATGCCGAAGCCAGGCAACGGTGGTCAAAGATTTGTACGTGCCGACAACATCACCCAATTGCGCCGGTTTTTCCACGTTGCCCTCCAACCACAGGATAAAATGGACATGATCGGGCATAATCACAAATTCATCCAATGTCGCTCCCATAAACCGCAGCGGCAATGCCTCCCACGTAGTTTGCAGTATCTCTCGCAAGGTTGGATCTTCAAATATCGGTTCTCGCCTCTTCGCACGGATAGTTACAAAATAGATGCCACTCCATGCATAATTATGATTGGGCATACGCTGTGCTTGCCGCCTATACCGTTCCGGGAACATGGGATCATATTTTCCAGGCATAACATACCCTCCTTCAGAAAAGTCACTTTTTCATTTTTCCGATGCGTTGGATTTCGTTGGACCAGGATATCCGCCAGGGAGACCCGTGGGTAGTATGGGCTCCGTAAGCCAGGATATGCGCCGCCAGGGTATCCGCAAGGGATACCCCTACCATATACGGACAGGACATCGCTTCGCTCGTCCTGATACCAACGCACGGGCCATGATTGGACGAGCGAAGCGATGTCCTGTCCGTATATGGTAGGGGCTGGGCTTGCCCCAGCCCTGGCCGACATTCGCGCAACCCTGGCCGACATTCGCGCAACCCTGGCCGACATTCGCCCATCGTCGGCTCATCGCCCATCATCGGCCCATCGCCAATCGTGGGTTCATTGCTCATCGCCCATTGTCGGCCCATCGCTCATCGCTCATCGTCGGCCCATCTCACATCACCGGCTCATCGCCCATCATCGGCCCATCGCCAATCGTGGGTTCATTGCTCATCGCCCATTGTCGGCCCATCGTCGGCTCATCGCTCATCGTGGGTTCATCGCCCATCATCGGCCCATCTCACATCATCGGCCCATCTCACATCACTGGCTCATCGCCCATCATCGGCCCATCGCTCCTCGTCGGTCCATCGCTCCCCATCGCTCCCCATCGCCCATCGTCGTCCCATCCTTCACCTCCGCCTGCTTATCCTCTCCTCCACCGCCTCTCTCACCGCCCTTTTTTGCGATCTCTTCCCTACTGCCAGCGCTGTCCATGCATCTTCCGTCTCCAGCCCGGCACACCGCAGCGCCAGCGCGCACGCCTGCCATATTTGCTGATCAACCGCATTTTCCGCTAGAGCCAGCGCGTACCGGATCTCGCTCACGGTGCGCGCTGGCAGGTAGCGCAAGATATCCAGCGCCGCCTCGCGTACCACTTCGTTGCTTGTCGCTGTGAAGGTAGGATACACGCATTGCACAATCTCTTGCACTTCGCGCTCAACAGGCTCACCTTTCTCTTCCGCTTCAACAATTTGCAGCACTCTCCCAAGCAGAATAGACAGGAGATCAACCTGTTCGCCTTGATCAGCGATAGAGAGCCGATCCATTGCCTTCTCAGCCGCATCTTGTGTAAATATGAGGTCTCTGAGGTCTTTGAGGTAACTGGGGTCTCTGAGGTCCCTGAGGTCTCTGAGGTCCCTGAGATCTCTGAGGTCTCTGAGGTAACTGAGGTCTCTGAGGTTTCTGAGATAACTGAGGTCTCTGAGGTTTCTGAGATAACTGAGGTAACTGAGATCTCTGAGGTTTCTGAGGTAACTGAGGCCTCTGAGGTAACTGAGGCCTCTGAGGCCTCTGAGGTTTCTGAGGTCCCTGAGGTCTCTGAGGTCCCTGAGGTCTCTGAGGTAACTGAGGCCCCTGAGGTCCCTGAGATCTCTGAGGTCCCTGAGATAACTAAGGTCACTGAGATCTCTGAGGTCCCTAAGATCCCTGAGGTATCTGAGGTCTTCGGTGATATTCGTGAAAAAACGCAGAGCATAGCGACAGAGCGACGTCAGGGTATCGTTATAATGTACAAGCAGGAGATGCGCGAGACGCTGTTGATCCGCCTCGTCAATGAAAAGCGTTGTCCAGAGCAGACAAGCTTGTTGGTAGCCGCTAAAGCTTTGAGCGGTCAACTGCTGTTCCAGGTAATCTTTCCAGACCTTTCGCCAGGGCCGCTCAGGATACGCCGTTTGTTGTACCAACCTCAGCAGCAGCGTGGCCGTGGGATACATGACTTCTTCGGCGCAGTCGAGCAGGGATTGATGAATACCGAGACACGTATCTATCGCCTGCTCTGATACGCGAGCGGTTTTTGAGGCATCGCGCAGCGTGATCCAGCGCCCGATAGTCTCTTCGTAGCGCCGGTAATTATCTTCGGCCAGAGGTACTACGCACGGCGTGATCAGCGTGCCGCATTCCAGCGAGTAGAGAGCCAGCAGGCGTAGATGATCGGGCCTGTCTTTGAAGTACTGGCGCATGTCGGCCAGCAGCTGGCCGGATGGTCCGGGTTTGCCCAGGAACGAGAGAACGGTCAGGGCCAGGTCGTTCACGTCCAGATTGGCGGACGCGGCGACTCCCTGCGCTGGCTGGTAGTTTCCCACGGCGGGCAGACCGGCCAGCGCCAGCAGAGGTGGGATAAGCGCCGCGAAGACGTTGGGCGGGCAATCGGCCAGTTGCTGTGCGATCTTAGCAAGCAGAGTGAGCGCGGCGCGCTGAAGTGGCGCGTTGGCGGCATCGGCGATGGTATCGCGCAGAATAATCAATACAGGCGATTGATAGGCTTCAACCGGGATACTTAATAACCATCGCAGCAACTTGGCTTCAATCAGCTTACACTTCTGGAAATCTTGGATGCGCTGCCCCTCTTCATATGATGAAAGAAGCGCATGAGCAATAGATTTCTGAAGCTCGGGCTCGATCCCATAGGGATTCGCCTCGATCAGCGAATCAGCGGCAAGCAATAAATGATCCAACATGAGTTGATTTGAGGTATTTGTTAAAGGAAACTGGTGGATAATCTCACTTGCAATCTTTTTGTTCTCGTTACTTTGATAGGCGACTGCCAGCAAGAAAGGTTCGCGCCAGGTACTTTCGTCGCTTTGTATGCGGCTTATCAGTTTGGTAATGCCTTTCGCCTGATCTTGCTGAATTTCGTTCAGCATGTGCCGCGCCACAAAGTATTCTTGAAAGGTGCGGTGCATGAAGCTGAAATAATCGCCTGTACGCTGGACAAAAAGGCCGCCGCGTTCGCGAATCCGCTTGAGGAAGTTCTCGGCTTCCTCGTCTACCTGTTCAGGCGTGCCGCCTTCGCTGGAGATAGCCTTTTTCAATGCTGCCAGTACATCTGAACGGCGGGCAAAATTGTTCTTCGTCTCTTGCATGATAAGCGCAAGCGGGCCGAGACGCCGGATCGCCAGCTCTACAGGAATTTGCGGTAGCCCTTTCGCAATATTGCGGTTTTCCAGGAACACCTCTGTCACTTTGCTGTATAAATCTACGCGCTGCCTGGGTAGCTCAATGCTGTTCTGCTGCATGACAGCCAGCAGCGTAAGCAACAACGGATTTTCTGCCAGTTCGCGCACGCCTTGATTTTCTTTCATCGCCTTGCTGAGCGCATCCGCGAGTTGTTGCGCTTCTCTGGATACCTCCTGCTCTATGCTCTCATCGTCAGGAGTCTGATTAACGTGGCTCCAGCGGACGCTGGCCTGACACCAGCGCGGCAGGAAATCGCTGATTTGCTGAGGGGTCAACTTTGCAACGGTGAAGTAGAGAAAGTTGTTGGAGAAAGCGTACTGATCGTACCCAGCAATGCGTGACGTGATCAGAAAACGGTTGAAATTATTGACGCCGGAGCTATTGCGATGATTGCTGATGAAAGTTTTGATGGCTTCTTGCACATGCTGGCGCAGCTTTGTATTGCTGATTTCATCCAGCCCGTCAAACATTACAAGGCAGCGGCCTTCTTGTAAACTTTTGCGAATGAAAGTGTCGGCTTCCGGTATGGCAAAAGTAGCCAGAACGGCCGTTACGTATTCTTCGATCGAGAGATCAGAAGCCAGATCACAAGCATCGGCGTATCTTTTGAGTCGTATCAAAAGGGGAATCAGCGGCGGATCGAAGCAATCAGCATCGAGCATATACGGGTCTGGTTCGTTCTTGCCCCGACGCGCCATGTGCAGCGTCAACCGGTCCATGAGCGTGCTTTTCCCGATACCGGGTTCACCTTGAATGATTGCAGCTGGATATATTCCCGTTAACCTCTTCCACAGATCGGCAAGGCTGATTTTATCGACTTTTTGCAGGAAACGCTGCCAATCCTTCTCTGCCTCGAAAAGAACCTGTGCGACCTCTTCCGAAATCTCGCCCCTTTCAAGCAGATTCTGGTACTTTTTTCGTTCCTCTGGAGGAAGAGGATAATCGGATGGCGGTGGATTGGGAGTAAATTGCAACGGGATGAAGACCTCATCTAACTGTACCCCAGGCGATAACAGTCCTGCCGGGATACCGGTAAGATTCAAATCTCTTGTTTCGTTGATCATGTATTGGAGATAGCGCCGTTCCGCCTCTTTCTGTTGCTCTTGTTGTTGTTCCTCGCGTACCTGTTCGGGCGTTTTTGTCGGCTTGGGGATAGATAGTGCGAAGCTATGGTAATGATGCCCTATATAGACGATGCCGAAACAGGCGAGATAAAACAGGCCAATAAACAGGAGAAGCAGTGAGTTTTGAAAACACCACCCAAGAAGTGTTCCATTGAGGCTTTTATTCGACGCGAAAGGCCATTGCAGCGTAAATAAGAAAGCCAGAATGTTGGCAAGGACACCCAGGCAAAATAAGGTCCAGAAGGCACGGTGCATTCTCCACAATCTGTCACACGCACTGGAAAACCACCCCGGTAGTTTTTGCTCCGCGTTGGTAACTGTCTCTGCCATGCCCTTGCTCCTCTCGACTCGATAAGAGAGCGAATGCGACCCTTCAAGTATGGCTGTAGTATAGCGTGTAGGGACAAAAAGGGCAAGAGGAAATAAAAGTCGAGTCTCCATCCTTCGAGGGAAAATCCGTAGGGGCGTGGGGTTGCCCACCCTTGTGTGCGACGATGAACGGTTTTTGGGCGGGGCAAGCGGCCAGGGTATCCGCAAGGGATACCCCTACCATATACGAACAGGACATCGCTTCGCTCGTCCAATCATGGCCCGTGCGTTGGTATGAGGACGAGCGAAGCGATGTCCCGTCCGTATATGGTAGGGGCTGGGCTTGCCCCAGCCCTGGCTCACCATCATCGTCCTATTGCCCATCGTCGGCCTATTGCCCATCATCGTCCTATTGCCCATCATCGTCCTATTGCCCATCATCGTCCTATTGCCCATCATCGTCCTATTGCCCATCGTCGGCCCATCCTTGCGCTCGCCCTGGCCCGGATTGCGCGTAAGTCCGCGCCTATGGGGGCAATGCCTTGCGGATACCCTGGTTGTGCTAAAATAGCTGTGGTGTGACTGGCACGAGGCATTTCCCGTTGTAAAAAATGTCAAAGTATTGAGAGGGAGAAGAATAATCGTCTATGACCACAACCGCGCCAAAACCAGCCGGCGGCAATAAAGCGTCTGCCCGGCCCGGTCGCGGGCAGGCCGGTTTTGCCTTCGGCGTCCTGTTCGCTGTTAATGTTCTCAATTATGCCGACCGCTATGTGCTGTCGGCTATTTTGCCGGATATCAAAATAGCCTTCAATATGTCGGATTTCCAGGGCGGGCTGCTTATCTCATCGTTTTTGTTCGTGTACGCCATCGCGACGCTGCCGTTGGGCGTGTTGGCTGATAGGGGAGTACGCAAGAACATCGTCGCGCTGTGCGTGGGCATCTGGAGCGTGGCGACGACCCTGGCAGGTTTCGCTCAGAACCTCGTGCAGTTGTTCAGTTTTCGCTCGGTGCTGGGCATCGGCGAGGCGGGCTATGCCCCGGCTTCGCTCTCGCTGCTGGGCGATTTTTTCTCGAAACAGTCGCGCGGGCGCGTTCTCTCGTACTGGTCGATTGGCACGCTGATCGGCGCGGCCATCGGCGTCTCGCTGGGCGGTAAGGTCGCCGATACGCTGGGATGGCGCTGGGCCTTCTATTTCGTCGGCATTCCCGGCCTGATCGCGGCGCTGCTGGCGTGGCGCATTCGCGAGCCGGTGCGCGGCGTCTTCGATCAGGAAGAAGATAACGGAGCAGGCCAGGCCGTTGCTCACGGCAAGTTGGATAAAGATTTCATGCAGACTTTTCGCAAGCTGCTGCACATTCCCACCTATTGGATACTGGTGGGGGCGTTTGTTTTTAGCTTCTTCACCATTGGCGGCACGTCGTTCTGGCTCACCACGTACCTCAACCGCGCGTTCAACCTCACGCTGACCGATGCTGGCTCGATCTCGGGTATTGTACTGGTGGTGAGCGGCATCGTCGGCACTGTGCTGGGCGGTTGGCTGGCCGACCGGGCGCAGCGGCGTTTCCCCGAAGGTCGTTTGTTTATCTCCATGCTCGGCTTCCTGGTCGGCGCGCCGTTCGTATTGCTCGCGTTGCTCATCCACACGCTGTACCTGTTCGTCGCCGTCTTCCTGGTGGCCGGCATCACGCTGAATTTCTGCACCGGCCCGCTCAACGCCGTCATTCAGGACGTGATCGCGCCCAATATGCGCGCGACGGCGGTCGGGCTGGCGCTGCTGCTGGCGCACCTGCTGGGCGATGCCTCCGCGCCAACGATCATCGGCCTGATCTCCGATCGCTCATCGCTAGGTACTGCTCTGCTAGTGACTGCCCCTACCTTCCTGTTCCTGGCCGGTCTGATCTGTCTGCTTGGCCTCAAAACGGTACGGCGCGATATGCAGCGCATGCAGGAACAATTCAGCGCAGGCAAGTGATACCGGCAAGCGACCAGGGCAAGCGCAAACAACCAGGGCAAGCGCAAGGCATTGCCCCTACCATATACGGATCGGCCTGCGGAGCCGTGTCGCGTATGGTAGGGGCAATGCCTTGCGCTTGCCCTGGTTGCCATACCACACATCGGCCCGTGGACGTGCTTCGTATATGGCGAGCTTGCTGGGGGCAAGATCAAGGGGCAATGCCTTGCGCTTGCCCTGGTTGCCATACCACACATCGGCCCGTGGACGTGCTTCGTATATGGCGAGCTTGCTGGGGGCAAGATCAAGGGGCAATGCCTTGCGCTTGCCCTGGTTGCCATACCACACATCGGCCCGTGGACGTGCTTCGTATATGGCGAGCTTGCTGGGGGCAAGATCAAGGGGCAATGCCTTGCGCTTGCCCTGGTTGCCATACCACACATCGGCTCGTGGACGTGCTTCGTATATGGCGAGCTTGCTGGGGGCAAGATCAAGGGGCAATGCCTTGCGCTTGCCCTGGCCCCGGCGGCTGGAAGTTTCATTCACGCGGTTCGGTGTGGATGACCACCGAATCGAGGCGGGGATACGCCTGGCGCAGCGACCGCTTGATCTCCTCGGCCTTGACGTGTACCTCGCTCAAGGGGGCGTGCGCGTCGAAGGTGGTATGAAGCACGAGGTCGAGCCGTTCCGCTTGCTGCCCGTTGTGGTTGTTTGTGGCAGAATGCACGCGATACAGGTGGACATCGTGCGTGCTGCCGTCCCCCGCGGTCTCGTCGGCGATACGCTGGACCTGCTCGGCCATGTCGGTATTTTGCCCGGTTACGTCGTCGCGCGGGACGATAGACTCGTTGGGCGCTTCCAGGTGCGTCGTCACGCGGCTGACGCGCGCGTTGCCCTGCAAAATGGCCTGTTCCAGGCGCGTGGCCGCGGCGTGGGCGGCATGCAGGTCCATGTCGGTATGCAGTTCGATGTCAAAATCGGCCTCGAGATAGCCATCGACTTCGCGTATATGAATGTCATGTGCGTGCAGTCCCTGTAGCTCTGCCAGGTAGTGAATCTGGTCGGTCACGGTTTCGCGCGGCGAAGCTGCCGGTTCGACATGCACGACCATATCAATCTCGTTGTTTGGCGAAAGCGTGCGAATGCAGGACAGCGCGGCCTGTTCCACCTGCTCGCTGACCTCGTGGATTTGCTCGAACGTGTGCGTGCGTGGCGCGCCAATCACCACATCCGCGAAAAACTTGTTGCCGACGCGCCGCACGCGCACACGTCGCACATCTGTTACACCCTCGACATTGCTGATGGCCGTTTGTAGTTGCGCCACGAAGCCTTCAGGGGCGCGATCAAGCAGCGCGTCCATCGTCTGTTTTGCCAGGCGCAAGCCAACCGAGATGACAATGCCGGAAACGCCGATAGCTGCCACCGCGTCGGCATTCTCAAGCCAGGCGGGAAGATGCAGCGACGTTGCCAGATACACGATCAGCAAGCCCACGATCACCACGGCGGAACTCCAGATATCGGTGCTGAAATGCAGGGCGTCGGCTTCGAGAGCCTGGCTGCCTAACCTGCGGGCCACGCGCAATAACACGCGCGAGCGCGTGGAATCGACGGCAATGGAGACGAGCATGACGCCGAACGCCCACAGTGTGATGTCTAAATGGCCTACGTGATAGAGCAGGCGGCGCATGGCTTCGTAAATCACCCATGCCCCTGTAAGCATCAGGAGTCCAGCTTCAAGGAAAGCTGACAGGTTCTCGGCCTTGCCATGCCCATAATGGTGGCTGGCGTCGGCGGGACGATCCGCCACGCGCACGGCGAAGAGCGTCATCAGCGCCGCCACGAGGTCAAGGCCGGAGTGCGCCGCCTCCGCCAGGATGCCCAGGCTGCCCGTCAGTAGACCAACTACGAGCTTGAGGCTGGTCAGGCCGACGGCGGCTCCCACAGATGAGAGAGCAACCAATATTTTTTCGCGATGAGCCGCTTGCGCGTTCGTCATGCGCCCTCCATTTGACGCATCACCAGTCGCTTGTCGTGTTTCATGCTGTATTTTGGTAGACATATCTTCACTATTGTACGGAATTTCCAAAGCAAGTGCAAGGAATGGCCCTACTTGACAATCTTTCATTCTCGCTCTTACCATAGTATGTGGAATACGCGTTCAGAAAACACCACGAAAGGTCTAGCGAACTGCCATGAGAATCTACAATACCCTGACCCGGCGCATCGAAGAGATCGTACCCATCGCGGCTGGCAAGATCAGTATGTACTCCTGCGGCCCCACGGTGTATCGCTACATCCACATTGGCAATCTCAGGACATTCACGATGGCCGACTGGCTGCGACGCGCATTCGAGTACCAGGGATACGCGGTCACGCACATCAAAAACATTACCGATGTCGGGCATATGCGCCAGGAGGTGCTTGATCGCGGCGAGGATAAGCTGATTGCCCAGGCGCGCCAGGAGGGCAAGACCTCGCGGCAGATCGCCGATTTCTACGAAGCAGCCTTTCACCGCGACGAAGCCAGGCTCAACATTCTCCCGGCGCACCGGTTCCCGCGCGCCACCGATCATATCGCAGAAATGATTGCCATTGTGCAGGGCTTGCTGGCAAGGGGCCTTGCCTACGAGGTCAATGGCTACGTGTACTATGACACCAGGCGCTTTGCAGATTATGGCAAGTTGTCCGGCAACCTGCTGGAAAATATGCTGGCGGGAATGCGCGAGGGGGCCGATGCTGAACGCCGCAGCGCCGAGGATTTTCCGTTGTGGAAGCCGGCGGAGCCGGACCGCGAAATGTCCTGGGATAGCCCCTGGGGAAGCGGCTTCCCCGGCTGGCATATCGAATGCAGCGCCATGTCCATGAAGTACCTGGGCCAGCATTTTGACCTGCACACCGGCGGCGTCGATAACATTTTCCCACATCACGAAGACGAGATCGCGCAAAGCGAAGGCTATACCGGCCAGAGGTTTGTCAACTATTGGGTTCATGCCCAGCATCTGCTCGCCGATGGGCAGAAGATGGCGAAATCCACCGGCAACGCTTATACCTGCGAGGAGATCGAGGCGCGCGGTTTCGATCCCATGTCGCTGCGCTACTTCTATACCACCGCGCTCTATCGCAGCCGCCTCAATTTCACCTTCCGTGCCCTACAGGCGGCCCAAACGGCGCTGGAGCGGCTGCGCGACCGCGCCTATCATCTCTATACACAATCTGACAAGATACAATTTGATGCTGAACCAGCAGATGCCAATCCCTGGCGTGATCGCTTCCTGGCGGAAGTTGAAAACGATCTGAACATGCCGCGCGCCCTGGCTGTCGTCTGGGAAATGTTGCGCGCTGGGGAAGATGATCCCACCACGACGCTGCGGGCGCTGCTCGATCTGGATCGCATTCTCGGCTTTGATCTGAAAAACTACCTGCAAAGCGAGCGGCCAGCGCAAAAGAGCGATCCGCAAGTTTATCTCGCGGCGGCGCCGGTTGCCGTTGCCGCCCGCGTGCGCGAGCGCGACGGCCTTCGCCGGCATCGTGAGTTTGCGCAGGCGGACCAGGTGCGTGACGCGCTGAAAACCGTCGGCTATGATGTGCGGGATACCGCGCGCGGACCGCTGCTGGTGCCGCGCCGCGCGGAAGAGGAGTTTACCGTTATCTCCAGTTCGACAGACATTCCCGACGCGGCCAGCTTGCCCGATCGCTATGATTTTTCGGTGAATTTGCTGGCCCACAATAGCCGCGATGACCTGGAACGCTGCATTCAGAGCGTGTGCCGGCACAGCGCGGGCCGCCGGGTCGAGCTGGTGGTCATCGATAACGGTTCAACCGATGAGACGCTGTCCTACGTACAGCAGTTGGCGCGCCAGCAGAACCTGGTTGGAGAGCAGGGCGAGCCGGTTGCTGTGCGAGTTATCTTCGCCGATCACAACATAGGCTTCGCGGCTGGTCGCAACGCCACCATGCGAGCCAGCCGCGGGCGTTGCATGATCCTTATGGATACGTCCATCGAAGTCATGGGCAACATCTGGGAACCGCTGGAGGCTGTGCTGTCCGATCCCCAGGTCGGCGTGGTCGGCCCGTATGGGTTGGTGACAACAGACTTGCGTGATTTCACTGAGTTCACCGGCGCTGATGTCGATGCCGTCGAGGGCTACCTGATGGCTTTTCGCCGCGCCTTGTTGCCCGAAGTCGGCTGGATCGATGAGAGATTCCGCTTTTACCGGCTCATGGATATCCATCTCAGCTTCTTTTTCAAGACGTCCGGCTATCGCGTGCTGGCTCTGCCGCAGGTCGCGGCGCTTTTGCGGAAGCATCCCCACCGCGAGTGGTATAGTCTGAACGAGGAAGAACGCACCGCGAAGAGCAAGAAGAACTATGACATCTTTCGCGCGCGCTGGCATCACGGCGAGAGCCTGCTCGTCGCCAATTACCGGCCAGACGCTCACTGGTATGGGCATGATCACCCGCGCCACCTGGAGGGGACGCATACCCACACTCCACAGGAATTGCCGCCGCCTGGTGTGACGCACAGCCACAATCACCAGCACTGGCCCGATCACTCGCACGAACACGCGCACTATCACACGATCTCTGAGTAGCTCTCCCTATTTGCAGTGATGCCCCTCTGACGATTTTGGGCAATGTATGCAGCGTGGGGTTGGCCGCCCTGTTGCTCGGCGGGATTAGCCTGACATCCGCCAGCAATGGCGGCATTTTGCATGACGTGGGTATTCTACCCGTTTTGATCGCTATTTCACGAACGGTCGGCGGGTGCTTTACAATGACAAAAGGATTAGCCGCCTGCTGCAAGGTACGACTTACGGCACGTACCCGCCAGAACTATAGATGTCGCGTCAAATGCTGTTGCGGCGGTATGGTGAGGGTCTACGTCCTTGCGGGGAAATACCGTAGGGGCGTGGGCTTGCCCCGCCCAAAAACTGTGCATGGTCTTGCGTTGCTCACCAGGGCGGGGCAAGCCCACGCCCCTACGGGTTTCGATCCCTTTTTCACCCGAAGGACGGAGACCCTATGGTGAAACGCACTTGTCTGAACTATAGATTTTCGTTAAGCTATGATAGTACATGTTTAACGAAGTGAGTTTGGGGAAGAGCCATGCAGAACCAGCAGTCACAGCATATCTCGAGTATCCTCGGCGTCGATATCGGAGGGACATTTACCGATTTTGTCTCTTATGCTCCGCCCGACATGCTAACGTCTGCGCCGGGCGAGCTGCGCATCTACAAAGCGCCGAGTACGCCGCATAATCCTGCCCTGGCTCTGCTGGCCGGTATGCAGGCGCTGGGGCTTGATCC
>Ga0207416_1004407_pt1 | contig 12298 bp, 9 predicted proteins | sample PaiPotPPM11metaG_FD_184107 | JGI IMG/M metagenome (GOLD analysis project Ga0207416, IMG submission 184107) | Iron sulfur acid spring bacterial and archeal communities from Banff, Canada, to study Microbial Dark Matter (Phase II) - Paint Pots PPM... ...
CCGCGATGGAGGTGGCGATGATCGTCGGCATGAGAATGCGCGTCATGCGGATCGCGACGCCGGTACCCGGTTCGGTCCACGATGAGGCGAAAAGTCGCGTTATCGTGGGCGCCGCGAGCCAGGCGACAAGCGCACCCACGGACAGAACGATGAGCAGCACGTTGATGACGGTGCTTGAGAGCCGCCACGCTTCTTCGGCACGCTCGTTGGCAAAATACTCGGAAAACACCGGCACGAGCGCGCTCACCAGCGCGCCGCTAAAGACCCCGAACACAAGGGTCGGGATGATCGACGCCACGAGGAACGCGTCGAGCTCCCACCGTTCCCCGTAATATCGTGCGTTGACGACCTCGCGTCCGAAACCTAGCACCATGCTCGCCAGCGTCGCGAGCATTATCGCAACGGTAGACGAGGTCATGGCCTGGCTTGACCCGGGTATCTTGGTGCGCGATAATCGGCGCTTGCTTATCAATGCTTCATTCCTTGATTCATTCCTTGGCCGCCCGTTCTACCTCGCTCGACTCATTGTTCGGAGTAACCGGCACACGGGGACTCATCCGTATCTGCGACGGGACGCCCTCTAGAGAAGCATCCAATCCCTCTGGAGAGCATCCAATCTTTCGATCGTCGCGCGCCTTGCACGTCATCTGGCTGCCGAATTACCCGACAACAATGCCGATTGCCGCCCGCATTATGGTTTCCGTGCCAGTGGAAACGGACCTAGTGCGGGCGCGAGCGCACAAGTGATCCGTGCGACACGGCGCAGTACCGCGAGTGCCGCGGTTCGCCGACCCGCCAAGCGCCAAGCTATCCAATGCCGATTGAAGGTCTTATATTCGGGCACCAGACCTACTTTCCGAAAAAAACGATTCAACGTAACGGGAGTAAAATAATGGATGTGTCCTTCCGGCATGACATATGGCGTTCCGGGTTGTCGCGATACCAATTCCCAATTCCCGGTGCCCACGAAGATGACTCCGCCCGGTTTCGTCAGCGCCGCCAGATCTTGGAGAAACTGCGTTGGACTTGGCACGTGCTCTATAACTTCTATCGCCGTCACCACGTCATAGATCTGCGTGGTTGGAAGCTCGACCGTTGGCACGCCACGCTCCCGGCAAAATCGCAATGCGATCGGAGAAAAATCACTGCCAACCGCTCGAGCCCCAACGGAACGGAGCGCCTCGACCAGCCGCCCGGTTCCACATCCAACATCGAGGCAGTGTTTTCCGGCCAGTCCGCCACAAGCGTCATCGAGTGACGCGCGGACATCATCATAATAGCTTAGAACAGCGGCACCTGGTTGCAAATAGTTAACCGTGCGATCGAACCCCAGGCCACTGAAATAGGACTCATCATATAGCCCGTTCAATGCGTCATTGGCTAGGCGCGGGGTAACGTAAACGTGCCCGCAGTTGCGACATCGCACAATTGGGAACGGGAACGGAACCACGGTGCCACGCTTTACAAATTTAATTTGCCTGTGCGTCGAAGCGCACAGGTCACAATCTACATCTACAAAACGTTCGTTCCCCTGCTTCATGCCTTCCGCGAGGTACCTCGTGCTCTGTTGTAGAGCCGGAACGCCCCCGAGGTAGCCAGCGCCGCATTTTGGACTTCACTTTCGAGCGCGCGCAGCACCGCCCCAAGAACGGTTTCAACTGACACATCTGTGCGAACGCACCGATAGCCGATGTGGCGGACGCAAGTAAATGCGCGCATTCCTTCGTCGTGGCAAGCCGGGCAGGGCGACGGTCGAAGCGCGATGGTTCTACCCGCAGGAACAGCGCGAGCCGGATCAGTCATCCCGAATACGACAACGGTCTTGCATCCTAGACCAGCCGCTAGATGCGAGAAGCCGGCATCATTGCCTACAAAAACCTCGCATTCGGCGAGCGCGCGCGCTGCGTTAGCCAGATTATCTCGAACGATTTCCAAGGACGGCGATCCGGCCATGCTCGCGATCAGTGAGCTGTCGTCGGCCTCGCTCGGCCCGAAAAATGTGCGGACTGCCAGTCCGCGGCCAATCAATCGTTTGACGAGCTCCGCAAAATTCTGTATGGGCCACCTTCTCGCTTCGTTACCTTTATACACCATCGAGCCGGAGTGCACACCTACAAGCCGGTTCTGGCGTGGCGCTCGCCAAGCCGCTGGCACGACGTAACAAAGCTCATCGGCTGAATTGAGCCCCATAGCTCGAGCGAGCCGAACATTTTCTGCAAGGCGGTGACCGCCCATCAGGCGCACAAACCGTGCGCCGGCAAGTACAGCGATGGCTTTCGATGTGCCACCGTAATCATGGATCCAAAGTTGCGAGGCACCGAGCGCAGAGGCAAGAGCCGCATATTGCCAACGTGTTGCAGGAAAAGGCACGATTATTTTATCGTAGCAATTTCGTCGGAGCGAAAGCAAACGCCGAAACTCAAAACGCTCGAGCAGGTGAGTGCTGTAAACATTATCGACCCCATCGAGCGCCGTCGCGTACTCGGCGACCGGGTCCAACATTGTGAGAATATCCAGCGACCAATCATCTCGGGATAACGCGGCCGAGAGAATGGGGCCGGCGCACAGCGCATCGCCCAGCCCTGGTAGTAATAACAACAACGCGCGCGTCGTCACGTCACGCCACAGCGGGTCCCACAAATCAAGCGCGCCAAATCCGGTGGTCGGTCTCTGTCCATTGGCGCATGTTCAGCCATCAAAATTGGCTTGGTTACCGTCGGGGAGACGGTAGAAACCAAGCGGTGGGCCCCGCGCGGCGCCGTTCGCGATCGATCAAGCATGGGAGGTTTAGCGCTCGGATGCGTTCACACCGTTAGTTTTCACGTGATCAGCAAAGATGAGTCCAAGCCTGGGATCGCGCGCGGCGACGTTTCGCACAGCAAAGCCTTCCTCTACTAGTTTTTGCGTAAGGGATCCCGGGTTGCCGTGAAATTCAAGCACAAGGTGGTCAATTTTACGGAACCCTTCACTATCAAGCGAGAGCAAGGCGGGGAATTCGCATCCTTCACAGTCCATTTTGACAAGGTCAATCGACTCAAATTGGGCGACGATTTCCGAAAAAGGTACGATGTTAATCTCCTCAAACCGCGCACCCGGTCGGACATGAGGCGGCTCTGCTAGGCCGCCTCGGACCTGGTCGCCCGCATTGAGTTCGGCATCCAGCCGCGGGAGCGGTATTTTCGCGCGGCGGTCGCCGACGCCAACGTTGAACAGCCGCGCAGGGACATTATTGAGGGTAACGTTTCTTTTTGCTATTTCAAAAAGCTCCCGGCTCGGTTCATACCCGTACACAAAAGCGCCCTGTCTGCCAAAAAAGACGGCAGTGTCACCAATGTTCGACCCCACGTCAATGACGACTTTGTCGCAAACGCTGACGCCGGCGTAATCGCGATACACAAACGTTTCCTTTAGCAGGTATAAGTCGTTAGCTAGGTTGTGTCGCCGAACGGCAAACTTTTCGCCCGTCTTCAACTCGACTAATACCAGTGGGTCGCCCTCACGCGCCTCGAAACCGTGAACGAAATCACCGCACGATTCTAAAATATTTTCAGCCGTAGGAGGACGTGCGCGGAACCTTAGGTGATCGATGATTCGCCGCAAATCGCTAGGACTACTTCGAACGAGGGCCAGAGAGGCGCGACGCAACCCGACATCCTTAACCACTCGCGCGATTTGTTTAACGGTGAGTACGAGGCGTTTAAAAAACGCAAGCGATATCGTCAATTTATCGATCACCCAAATACATTGAACGGAGCGACGACTAACCCTTTGTCTAGATTCTCAACGCAGACCATCAACTGTATCCGCCGTGAGTTCCCGTGCTCGTCGGCACAGTAATGCGCAAACTGCTGATACGTCATCGACTTGACCGCGGTCCGCTTTAACCGTCAATTATCCGCTGCATCGGCAGCTGTACGCATCACAAAGCTCGGCCGCTCCCCTCCCCCCAGATCCTGCAGAAAGTTCGGGCGCTCCGAAGCGGGCAAGGCAGTGCAAAGTTGTCAGGCGCTCCGCGATGGCCTCGGCAGCTGAGTACGTCGTTCGGGACCCTGACACACCTCCACGCGTCACGATACCTCTACCGGCGCATGACCAGGCGGCAATACTGGGCCGAAGGTTGATCCCAAACGAATCCATTGGGGTACGCTTGGCCGAGCTGGGTTTTGTTGGCGCCAGCCGTATCGATACAGGACAGACGTTCTGCTTCTCTCGAAACAACAATGCGGGGCATTCTGTGGACGATCGTCAGTGGTCAGCGTGTAGGGCTTCCGAAGGGTGCCTCCCATCGAGGCAGCACGCGAGAGTTTGGGCCTATCAGCGCATCCAGCGACATGTCCGGGGTGGCGATTCCATTTCTGGTTTAGGAGTGATCCTACTCGGACCTCCGATCTGCGGTGAATCGTAATTGTGCGCGTTGCGCTTATCACACAATTTGCGCCGCCGGTGGTTGGCGGAATACAGACGCATATCAGCCGCCTTCAACAGGAGCTGTCGAGTCGGGGTAATACCGTAGACATCCTCGGAGGCGCCGCATCCTCGCTGCCTGCCTTGAATCTTCTACCGCGAATGCGGTGGGAACTCGAATCGTATGATGTCGTCCACTTTCACGGCTTCGAACGATTGCTGCTGTTGAGTTTATTTGCACACCGGCCGCGACGGCTCGTAGTTACACCTCACGGCGGCGTGCTTGGACCCTCGCTTGTGCCGGGTGTTGCAAATCGTGCCAAGACCTGGATTGATCGCACCCGGCTGCTTCCGCTGCTCAGCCGGATCGCTCACGCGATAGTTGCGCTCCACGAGACTGAAAGACGACTGCTGCAATCCTTCGGAGTTCCTGATTGGCTCTTGCACACCGTACCGAATGGGGTTGATATTCAACTCCAGAGGGCGGTGCTGCCTTCGGATTACCTCCTTTACGCAGGTAGAGTAACGCGAGCGAAGGGTCTTGATAAATGCATTGAGCTGGTTAGGCTACTACCCTCCATGCATCTCAAGGTTGCCGGCCCTTACACCGGCCGCGTTCGGAATTGGCTTGAAACGAAGTGTCGTTTGATCGGAGTCGAAAACCGAGTGCAGTTTCTCGGCGTAGTACCACCCGAGGAACTTCGTCGCCTACGGCGTCATGCTACGGCAAACGTTCTTTTCAGTACATACGATCACCAGCCGTTGGCGGTTTTGGAAGCTTTGGCCTCAGGTGTGCTATCAGTGGGAAGCGGATCGGTCGGAATATTGGAACTCGCGCGAACGTTTCCGGAGCTCGTTCGTACGGCTGACTCGCTTTCAGATGCAGCCAACATGATATCTGCTGATCGGGCCCTATCGCTCGAAGAGCGCGAACGACGACGCGCAGCAACGGTGCCTTTGTTGCAAGCTTACTCATGGCCTCATGTCGGGTCGGCGCTCGAGCGCATATACAGCGGAGAAGCAGCATGACGGCAACAGGCAACAAGATCACCGTGACCGTCCCCGCATACAATGAGGCTTCAAACATTGGTTACTTGCTGCAGTCGCTCATCGATCAAGGTGGCATGGATGAGATCATCGTCGTCGATGATCTGAGCACGGATAGCACGAGAGACATCGTCCGATCGTTCGGGCCTCGCGTGCGTCTCATCGTCCACGAGGAGCGGGCCGGCCAGACGGCTGCGTGGCGTACAGCGCTCCGGCATGCCAGCAACGAGATCGTGGTCTTCTCGGACGCTGATTCGATACCGGCCCGGCGTTCGATAGAAATCCTCGCGTCGGCGATCGAGGCAGGGGCATACCTGGCCGGGGGCATTGCGAAACCGCGCACGAATGCTTGGCCGCCTGCTCGTTTTAGCGCGCTTATCTTGAACGAGCTTGGAAAACTTGGCCGTCCGGAAAATCAGATTATTGGACGTTTGTTTGCACTGAGGAGGTCTTGGCTACGCAACCGAGATATTCCACCAAACGTCATCGCCAATGATCTATGGTTACTGCGCGCAGCACAAGCGGACAAGAAACCGTTCGTATACTGCCCAGATGCAGAAACGTTCTATACCGCACCATCGACTGTAAGGGATTTCAAAAGTCAGACGATTCGAGCGGCAGCCGGGCGTGAGCAGCTTCGGTCGTGGGGATTTGGCGCCAATCGCCCTCTAGATATTGGGATGCTCGCTCGCGCATTTTTCAGCTCCGCCACGGAAGACCCGATAGCGGCGATCGCGTGGATTGCAATCCATGTGCTCGTTCGTTGCTGCCCGTGGCCATACGCGCCAGCAACGGCCGGCGGGATTTGGGAAGCGCAGCCGTCGACAAAAGGACACAATTTTGGCGGCTAAAAACGCAAGCCACCCTGGGCCGGCACAGCACTGGCCAGAAGTCGTGGCGGTCCTTCTGCCGGCGGTTTTCGTTCTTTCCTGGTTCCGCGGACCGGGAGTAATATACAGCGTAGACTCATATTTCGTCCTCCGACCGGAACTAGCGATCCATGAGGCGCTCTCCTCGTGGTCGACCCTGTATAGCAGCGGCACGCCTAACTTCATGCCCCAAACTTTCATCTTCTATTGCGTCTTTTTGCTGCTCGATCGATACATCGGGTTGCGAAATGCTGAGCTGATCGTGCTCATGGCGTTGGTGAGTTCCAGCGCCTTGGGGATGCGCTATTTTCTCCGCGCGCTGTTGCCGAAAAAATCATTCGCATCGTCGATCGCCGTCGCGCTCTGCTCGATCCTTTATGTTGCCAATCCATTCACGTCTTCGTACACGTGGTGGCGTCAAACGTGGTTCGAATTCACTTGGGCTATCTACCCATGGCTGCTCGGCCTTCTCGTAGCATCCGTCTCAAGGCGTGCGCGCCTTGTGCGCGCCACGTGTGTTGGAACAATCGTACTCATAATCGGAGCTCCGGGCTTCACCCACGTGCTTCTGGTGCCCTTAGGGACAATGCTGCTCTCATTCGGCGTGGCAGCTATTGTCGCGAGTCCAAACAAGAAACGGGCCGCAGCGCGCGTGAGCGCCATCCTCCTGGGCTGGACGGTCGCGATCGCATGGTGGTTGATTCCGTCGCTCGCGTACTTGAAGACATTCTTGGAGGAATGGCGCGTACAATATCGCGCTGCTCCGATGCAGCTCTTGGAAGCCGGTAGTCAGTTTTCCAACTTGCAAAATGTCGCGCGCTTCGTCGGGGTGTTGCAGCTGCATTTGTACCACGGCACACAGCCCTTCTTTCCTTGGTTTGTGCCGTACGGGCGCGGCGTTCTTTCGCTGTCGCTTTTCGCATTGCCCTTGCTGGCCGCTTCAGGTGTCATCTGCCTCTTCTTGTCGTGGAGAAAGTTGGATGCCAGCCTCCGTGCCTATGCTACGGTCTGCGTACTAGTTGCTTTGGCAGGCATGTTCCTTATGAAAGGAGACAATCCGCCGCTAGCCGCGATTAACCGGGGGCTCTTGCGCCTTCCGCTCGGTGCTGCCTGGCAACATCCGTATGACAAGTTCGGACAGGTTGCGCTGATCTCGGTTCTCGTTCTTTCTTCACTCGGTGTAACATGGTTGGTGGCGGTGACCGAACGGTGCGTGAGGCGCCCACGGTTTGTCGGCGTCACCGTCTCCGTTGTCTGTGTCGCCATCATCTTGGTTGAGGGGTGGCCGTTTTTCTCAGGAAACGTTCTCACGCCTGACGAGTTTGATATTCCGGGTGCCGTCGCTGTCGTTCCCAGGTGGTACGACCGGCTTGCTTTCATCCTGCGTGACGTGCGCGGCGATACCTTTCAGCTTCCGGCTCGCGATAATGGAGAATCGGCGTTCGCCTGGCGTCGCGGTGCGCAAACTAACAACGATCCTGTCCTGGAGAACTTCAACGGCGGCCAGCCGGTGGTAAGGATGAAGACCGGAAACTCATACGCGGACCGCCTCATCGATATGGCCAAGGCGGAGCTAGGTCGGCCACGTTCCGCGGCAGTTCTTTCTGACCTTGGTTTCGCCGATATCGTGGTCCACCATGACTGGGCTCTGAATTACATGCCCGTGCCGGATGCGTTGACGATAGAGGAGCATCTGCGTCCGACCAGGCCGCCGCCAGCATTTGCGATACTTCGGAGTGACAAGACGGCGCGGGGACTACGGCTACCGATCTGGCCATTACGCGGCGATCAGTTGCGTGTGCAATTTTATGTCGCTTTGGCCAATATTAATCGGGAACAGACACTCCTGTCGACTGACAACGGCCTTTGCTTGCGCTGGATCCCGCCAGGGAGACTTGGACTCCATGACGCCGTCTCCTCATCATCGGTGGACACCGACGTTTTGGGCGTTCACGATGGTCAATGGCTTCACATCGAGGTGATAATCGATCATTCAGTCGCAGAAATTTATGTCGACGATTTTCTCGCAGCTCGTGGCCCTTTCCGTTTCACGGAGCCACTTAGGAGTATCTTTCTTGGAAGTTCGAACCGATACAAGCCGTTTCGAGGGGCCATGTCCGCGATCGCCATCCTCAGCGCAACCGAGTTCCTTTCGTTCCCCGCGTGGGACGGCATGGCAAGCGCAATTATTAGGAACTTCAGGTGGCGAAGAATTAACACCGACGTCCTTTCAGAACAGCCCAGAAAAGACGAGGTAGTGTTGTTAGCAAGCGCAAGGTCAGGTGGTCTCAAGATACCAATGAAAGGCCCTTTCGAGGAAATGACGATCACAGCACGCGCGCGCCTTGATGACACCACCCGTGAGCATGAGATTTTCGAAACAAGTAACGGCACAGGAGTCCGTTGGGTACCGCCGGGATATTTCGTCATTGACGACCTGTCGCGACCGAATAAGTGGCTGGCAATTGACACGCCAATCGTCGCCCTTCGCCCCAATCAATGGTTTCTGATTTCGCTCCATGTCGAACCCGCTAGGCGCTCACTCTTTCTAAACGGTGAGCCGATAGCCCAAGTTTCAACAACGAAACCGCAAGCGGCGACGAGCTTGTTCCTGGGAAGTGCAAGCCCGGCGCGGCAATTCAGCGGAGCTTTCAGCGCTATTCGTGTGACGTCCGACGACCAAGAATTTGAATCGGACATCGACCCACAAGTTAAGTCCGCCGCTCGGTTCTTTGGTTGGCGAGTGCTGCGTCCCAAATCCGCGTCACCAGAGTACCTATTTGAAAAAGTAGGCCGCTTGCATTTGTTCTTAACGCCGTGTCCCGTCCCGGTGTTCTATGTGGCGGACGAAGTCGACGCCGTAGAAAACGAAACGCAAGTGCTTCAGAAACTGGACAAGGTGGCGTCCTGCAGGATGCATACCGCAGTTATAACGGGGGAGCCACCTTCAGGACTGTCGGCTAGCCACCCGGCACCGGTCGTTCTGCGGATCGGCCCGACGACGTTCAACGTAATGAGCCGCATCCATGGCAAATATCTACTTGTGTTCGATACGAGTTTCTCCGAGAATTGGCGAGCACGATCGTTGACGGGAGCCAGCCGCATCCTTCAGCACCTGGTAGTAAACGGATATGCCAACGGTTTTGTCATAAGCGCTTCGAATAGTGATACGGTCCAAATCCATAATTCGAAGCAGTGGCTCGTTTCCCAGAGCGTCCTGTTCGGGTGTTTGCTTCTCGTTCTCGCTACGCTTGGTATCATTGGCACAAGCCAGAGCGTCCGCAGGGGCGTACGGCGATAACGAGAACGCGCTCTAAGAGAAGCGCTTCGCCGAAGTGTGGCCCCAAGCTGCTCTATCTCCTTGAATGATGCCGCTCATGAGTCAGCGGGCCAAAATTTCATCGCGAGGGCGCAACGACATCTCAACCTGCGGCTGATACAGCTGCCGGCTCGTGGGTGGGCGGGCGTAGAGACGCAAAATTCTTTGCTCGTAGAATATCGCGAGCGTCTCTTTGGCAACCATAGCAATCGTGGCGATGTTAATCCGGTTGTACCGCCGCCGGAAATCCAGCTTGATGGGAGCCTCGGAGATTTTGAATCCTAGAAGGTGGGCGACGGTGAGCACGGCCACGTCGAACGCGAACCCCGCGGCGCTCACCCTCGGAACGACCGCGCGCAGCACTTCGGCGCGAAACACCTTCAGACCAGTTTGCGTATCCCGCACCGGCAATCCGAAGAGCGTCCGAACAAGCAGATAGTAACAGTAACTCATCACGCGACGCTGCCACGGATAGTTAACTTCGGATTCGGGATGCAACTTACTGCCAATCACGACATCGGCATTCTTTTCATCGAGGATCCTGAAGAAGTTCGAGAGCTGGTACGGATGTAATTCGCAGTCCGCGTCCAAGAATACGATGTAATCGCCACGCGCCGCGAGGCTGCCGCAACCCAATGCGTGCCCTTTGCCCCGTCGGTTGTGATACTGGAGGATGCGAATCGTCGGCTGGCTGTCGATGGTCGGAGCGTACAAGGCCTCGTTATGGCGGCCTTCGTCGTTGCGGCGAACCTCGATCAGACTGCCTCCAGCAACCTCGGCCCACGTGGCGTCTTGACTGCCGTCATCGACCAAAATGATTTCGAAACGGGTGTCGAGCGCGATCAACGCTTTGATCGTTTCGCGCAAGTTGTCGAGGATGTGGCCGGCTTCGTTGTATGCAGGCATCACCACAGAGATGGTGCCGTTGATCGTCGGCGACGCGCCCTCAGTCATGCCGCTTGCTCACTTTAACTGGCTCATTTGCTTCAGCCTCGCGGGCCCGGAAGTATTGTCCGCTATGTTACTGGATATGATTGTACCCGTTTCTAATCAAATTGAGCACTAGAATGGTCGCCACAATGGGTGTCCGTCGGTGGGTGGATCGACGTGTTTGGTTTGGGCATATAGTTCGCCACGCAAGCCGCTTGCCCCTCGATTTAGGATCCTACGGGATGATCGTGTGCGAGCGCGATGATGCCGGCGATCACAAGCGTAATCGAAAGGCCGAGCATGATAAAAAACGGCGCCGCAAAATCGTAGCGCAGCGTAACAACGCGATCGATTGGTGTGCGAAGTACCCACGCGTTCGCGTAGCCGTCCGCCTCCACATGTCGAGCGTCCGGAACATCGCTGCGCCAGTGGCGGTCATAGGTCTCGCGCAACACGATGGCGGATCCAGCGGTGGCCCGCACCCGGGCGCGCACGCGCCACGAATTCGAATCGATGATGTCGGCGCGGCCGGGCGCCCCGGATCGCCCTTTTGCGTGCGCGGGCGAGCCGCCGACGACTACCCACGAAACGGCGAGCGGCGGAACTCCGCGCAGCGTTGGGTTCGGGTCGCAGCGGAGTAGCGCAAAATGCATATCCAGCATTTCGACCCTTGAGCACGAACTCGATGACGGCGATCCGCGCGCCGAGCCCGCCACGAGCCATGCGGCCGGCGCACGGAGCTTCGCCAAACGTTGCAACGTGAACAGGTTTTCTGGCTCCGCAAACGTCCAAGCGGGTAAGAGAGGCCAGAGCGCTGTGCGCTGCCACGAGGTGCGTGGATCGGGCGGGCCCACAGCTTCGGTAGAGGCAATGAGCTCGGCGGCCCTACCACCGTCGATTGCACGCGTATCAACGGCATCATCGACAGAACTCATCGCCAACGTGCCAGGCTTGGCCTCAAACGGCTGAACGACGACGCGGTCGCCGCCGCGCAGGATATCGACGCCGCCGGCAGAGGTCGCCGGTTGAGCTGGTTCTCGTACGATCGATTTAAGCGCCGGCTCTAGACCCTCCCGATAATGCGAGCGCACGCCAGGGACAGTGAAAACGAATCCAATGCCGGTTCGTTCTAACAGGCGGTTGGCATCCGCCCGCCGGCCCTCGCGCAACAATCCGAGGCCGTACGACATCGGATACTCAGCTTTCGAAGAATCCCCGCTCGAAGGGTGGCTGCCGATAGGCAAGCTGAACGGCGAGTAGCCGCCGATCTCAATGCCGCCGGTCGCAAGCGGATTCGCATCCGGATACGGTAGATAGCGGCGATTGTCAGCAACGCGCGCAATTTCGGCGATGTCGGCCCGAGTCGCATTCGAAGGCGCATACATCGGAATTCCAACGGTCGTTCTTGCCGCAACGACGGCGCAGGCCGCCGCTAGGAAGCCGGCGCCGGAATAGGCGATTGCGCGCCCGGATGCATTCCGGGCATGATGAATAGCGACACCGATGAGCACGGACATGCCCAGGGCCGTCAGGGCGAGCGCGTCGTACAACTCGCGGAACAGGGCCGCGCCGCGAACGTGGCGGAAGATCCAATCAATTTCTGGCGCAAGCGGACCACGGAGTCCCATAGCGGCGAGTCCACCGGCTACCGCCAGGACAGCGAAGGCCCAGACGGTTGGGTCGCGTCGGCGCACGATCAATCCCGCGAGCGCCCCGGCCGGCAAAAGCC
>Ga0207416_1004408_pt1 | contig 12297 bp, 10 predicted proteins | sample PaiPotPPM11metaG_FD_184107 | JGI IMG/M metagenome (GOLD analysis project Ga0207416, IMG submission 184107) | Iron sulfur acid spring bacterial and archeal communities from Banff, Canada, to study Microbial Dark Matter (Phase II) - Paint Pots PPM... ...
CACCGCCGCCGCCGACTTCGCGGTCGAGGAGATCCTGGCGAGCTTGCGGCCGGAGTGAGCGCCCCACCCCCGGCCCCTCCCCAGCGGAGCTGGAGAGGGGGGAAACCGGACGGAGTGGGCAGGGCCGCCCGGCTCCCTTCGTGGTCTCCCCTCTCCAGCTCCGCTGGGGAGGGGCCGGGGGTGGGGCCGCCCTGTCCGTTTGGACAGGCCCGCGCCTGTGCAAGTGCCGGTGAGTGAGCTAGAATCCATGCTGCACACTGCCTCACACCGACGATGGGTCGCATGGATAGGGGGATTAGTATGGTTGCTCAATCCGTGGCCACGGTCCCAGCGAGCACCGATGAGCGGGTGCGCGCATGCTCCCTGGAGGAGCTTGGTCGCAAGGGCTGCGTTGTCGTATCGTCCGGACGCCACGGCATCGCCGTGTTCTATAACGACGGCTCGCCGCGCGCCGTGGACAACCGCTGCCCGCACATGGGCTTCCCGCTCAGCCGAGGCAGCGTAGCGGACTGCATCTTGACCTGCCACTGGCACCACGCCCGCTTCGACCTGGACAGCGGCGGCACCTTCGATCCCTTTGCCGACGACGTTCGCGTCTACCCCGTGGTGGTCAGTGATGGCGACGTGCTGGTCGACCTCCAGCCGCCGACGACCGACTACATCGCCCATTGGAAGGCGCGCTTGCAGGATGGCCTGGAGCAGAATCTCTCGCTGGTGATCGTCAAGGCCGTGCTGGCGCTCAGCGAGGCCGGCACGCCGGCCGCGGAGATCCTGGAGATCGGCGGCAACTTCGGCACACTCTATCGAGAGGCAGGCTGGGGTCCCGGCTTGACCATCCTCACCGCGCTCGCCAACATCATCGACCGGCTCGACCGTGAGGATCAGGTACTCGCGCTCTACCACGGTCTGGTCCACGTAGCTTCGGACTGCGCCGGCGCGCCGCCACGCTTTAGCCTGGACCCGCTCCCGAACGAGGTGGCGTCGGTTGAGCGCCTGCGAAGCTGGTTCCGACGCTTCGCCGAGGTGCGCGACGTGGACGGCTGCGAGCGAACCCTCTTGACCGCCATCCAGCGTCAGGCAAGTCCAGCGGAGCTGGCCGACATGCTGCTATCGGCAGCCACCGATCACTATTTTCTGGCCGGGGGACACACCGTCGACTTCGTCAACAAGGCCTGCGAGCTGCTGGATCACGTCGGCTGGGATCAGGCGGCGACCGTGCTACCCAGTGTCGTGCGCGGCATCGCCCAGGGCCAGCGCAGCGAAGAGCAGAACGCCTGGCGCCATCCCATCGACCTGGTCGCTCTCCTGGAGCCGGTGTTCAAGGATCTTCCCACCCTCGTCAAGCTAGACGTTCCGGCCAGCGCGTGGGCCGGCTTCGACCCCATGGTGGACCTGGTACTTGGGGACGACCCGCACGCCATCGTGGATGCTATGGTCGCGGCGCTGAGCGACGGCGCGTCAATACTGGACCTGAGCCAGGCGATCACCTTCGCGGCGGCACGGCGGCTGTTCCATTTCCACACCAGCAACGAGTTCGGCGACTGGATCACCGTGCTGCACAGCTTCACCTACTGCAACGCGCTCGATCAAGGTCTGCGGCGCGCGCCGTCGATCGAGACGGCGCGAGGGGTGTTCCACGGCGCCATGAAGGTCTACCTCGACCGCTTCCTCAACATGCCGGCGGCCAGGCTGCCCCGCGACCGTGCTGACGTCCTCAAGATCACGGACGGGTTGACCGCGCTGCGCAGTCTGGAAGAGCTGCTGGACCAGGAGCAGCGAGTCGGTGAAGCGGCCGTGACTACGGCCCGCTACCTTGATCTGACGACTGACCCCAAGGCCCTGATCGCCAGATTTGGCCACCTTGTCCTGCGCGAGGACGCGGAGTTCCACACCTATCAGACGCTGGAGGCGGGTGTGCGCCAGCACGCGGCGCTGCGCGAGCGCCGTCCCGAGGCCGCCAACACGGTGCTGATCGGCGTCGCCCGCTATCTGGCGGCGCACTCGCCCACATCGCGCGCCATGCTGCAGACCGCGCGCAGCGCCCTGCGTCTGTACCGCGGCGAGGAGTTGTACGCCACGGTCGAGGAAGACGAGTAGGGGACCTCACCCCCGGCCCCTCCCCTACGAAGGGAGGGGAGCTTCACCGGGATGATGGTTTGGCCTCGCTGCATCCTCTGGCTGGCGTGGCCAGGAAAGCCACTACCCTTGCCGTGGAGGCTCCCCTCCCTTCGTAGGGGAGGGGCCGGGGGTGAGGTCCCTAAAAATAGCTCGCCGGCTTGCGGATGCGGTTGGTGAGCTTGCCGATGCCCTGGATCTCGATAGTGTACTCCGACCCGTCCTCCATGTGGCCCGGATGCGCTGGGGTACCGGTCATGATCACATCGCCGGCTTCCAGCGTGAAATAGCGCGAGATGTGGGCGACCAGTTTGCCAACGTTATGTCCAAGATCCGATGTGGAGCTGTCCTGCTGTGACTTGCCGTCGAGGAAGCCTTGGATGCGCAGGTTGTCGGGATTAACCTCAGTCTCCAGCCAGGGACCGAGGGGGCAGGATGTGTCGAAACCCTTGGCTCGACTCCACTGGCCGTCCTTGCCCTGCCAGTCCCGCGCGCTCACGTCATTGCCGCAGGTGTAGCCGAGCACGTAGTCCCGCCAGCGATCCGGTCGGATGAGCTTCGCCGTCTTGCGTATTACCAGCGCCAGCTCGGCTTCGGAATCGATCCGCGTGGTACCGATCGGCCAGGTGATCTCCTCCCCCGGTCCGATCAACGCGGTTGGCGGCTTAAAGAACATCAACGGCTCTTCGGGGATGGTCTGGCCACTTTCCGCGGCGTGAGCGGCGTAATTGAGCCCGATGCAGACGATTATCTTCGGCTCCGCCGGGGCGAGCAGCTTGACACCGCCGAGGCTGCCCAGCGAGGCCCCCCGCCGCTGGGCCCCATAGACGTCGTCAAGCTGGAAAACCTGGTCGCCATCCAACGCGGCCCACCGCGCCGCGCCGCCCGCGGACACTCTGGCAATTCGCATCTGTTCTGTTTACCTCTCTTGCTCGATACACCGCTTTCACGCCGGCATCATAGCAGGGGGCGGGGGACAACAAGCGACTCCCTATGCCCTCGTGGTCGTGCCCGATTGGATTGGCCTCGAAACCAGAGGGTCTTTCATCACGTCCCCGTCCCCAACCTAGGGCCTTTTCGCTACGCCAGCGATCATATCCTGCGGGTTGCCGGGGCGGGGACTGCGGTCCGCCGCCAGAGTCCGGCACTGCGGTGCGCCGATCGGCTCAACATGAATGAGCGCCTCCAGTATGGCGAACTGCCCTTCCAAGCTGTCCCGACCGAAGTCGCGTGCTCTGGCGGCGGACCGCAGTCCCCGCCCCGGCATCTCCAACGTAACGATCATTTCCTATCCCTAGTCCCGAACCACTAGCCCCGAACCACTAGCCCCCAAGCCCGGGCACCCGGTGGCGGAGGATCATCCGCAGCGCGAGCCAGCCATCCGTAAGGCGGTGGAGCTTCTTGCTCGGCGTCGGGCGCGGGCGATAGCGGATCGGGACCTGGGCGATGCGATAGCCACGACGGCGCAGGTTGATGGTGAGCTCCGGCTCGATGTCGTAGCCGTTGGCGCGCAGATCGAAGGAGCGCAGCAGACGGGCGTCGATAAGCTTGTAGCAGGTCTCCATATCGCGCAGCCGGCACCCATATAACACGTCCGTGAGCACGGTCAGCCCGTGATTGCCGATGCGGCCGATCAGCGGCTGGCCGGATAGGTTGCGGTACCCGTAGACGGCCGGCCAGCCACCGTTCAAGTAGCGGTCCACCAACCGGCGATAGTCGTCGGGATCATATTCGTCGTCGGCGTCCTGGAAGATGCATATATCTCCCGTAGCTTCCTTGATCAGCGTCCGGACGCCGACCCCCTTCCCGCCGTTGCAGGCACGACGCAGCACGCGTAGACCAGGGAACTCGTCCTGCAAGGCGGCCAGGATTACGGGCGTGCGGTCGGTGGAGGCGTCGTCGTGTACGAGGATCTCCACGCCGATCGAGAGAGGCACGGCCGCGACTCGGCGGATGATCTCTTCGATCGTCCGCTCCTCGTTGTAGGCAGGAATCAGGACGGAGAGCTTCACGAAGAGCGCCTACACCACCGCCAGCGTCGCCGGAAGAGGATCCTCCTCCGTCCCCCAGGCCGTCCGTAAGATGTCTACCTCGCTCACCCAGCGCTCGCGGGCCTCACCAACCAGATAGAGCGAGCCGGTGGCGCAGACCAGGCCATCAGGTCCTGCGTCGGCGATCGCCGCATCGAGCGCGGCGGACGCGTGCGGAGCGGTCACGACGTTTCGACAGTATGGCCGGCACAATTCCGCCAGTTCGTCCGGTGGCGTCGCCGCCTTGCCGATCACGTCGGTCGCGGTACACACGATCGCGTCCGCGAACGGGGCCAAGACGCGCACCACATCCTCCGCCTGATGGCTGGCCAGGACGCCGAGCACCAGCACCGCGCGCCGCCCTCGACGCAACTCGCGCAGCGCGCCAAGCAGCGCCTCGGCTTTCTGGCCGTTGTGGGCGCCGTCCAGCAGGACTTCCGGTTGATGCTGCATGCGTTCCAGCCGGCCGGGAAAGCGAACGGTAGCAAGTCCATCTCGGACGGCCCGTTCGTCGATGGCCAGCGTATTGCCTAGCACGCGGGCGGCCGCGATCGCCAGCGCGGCATTGGCAACCTGATGACGCCCGAGCAGCGGGAGGGAGAGGTCAGGAATCCGCCCGAACTGGTCCTCGTAACCGAACCGGCTGCCCGCTCGGCCAAAGTCAGGCGCCTGTACGGTGTAATCACGTTCGGCGACGATCAGCGGGGCAGATCGGCGATGGGCCTCCTCGACAATGACCTCCATCGCCTCCGGCGCCTGTTCAGCCACGACGACGGGCACGCCCGGTTTGATGATCCCGGCCTTATGGGCGGCAATGTCCGCCAACGTGGGCCCCAGCGAGCGCACGTGGTCGAAGCCGATTCGATTGATCACGGATACGACCGGTGTGATGACATTGGTGCGATCCCAGCGTCCACCCACCCCCGTTTCTACCACCCCAACATCCACTCGCTCGGCCGCGTAGGCAGCGAAGGTGAGCGTCACCCACAGCTCACCGTAGCGTAGCGGACCTTCCGGGCTGACGGCGTTGAAATGTTCGACCTGGCTCCTGACCGCGGAAACCAGGTGTACGAACCGGTCGACGTTCATCGGCCGGCCGTTGACCAGCAGCTTCTCCAACGGCGTTTGCAAGTAGGGCTTGATGTGCAGGCCGGTACGCTGACCCGCGGCCTGGGTAATAGACGCGATCATCACCGCGGTCGAGCCCTTCCCGGAAGTGCCGGCCACGTGGATCGGCGCGAATCGCCGCTCCGGATGGTGCAGCAGGCCGAGAAAACGATCCAGCCGCGCGAATTGCCGACGATGGCGTTCCTCCGGCGTGTACAAGGGATGCTCGGCCGGAGTGTCGGCAGGGCCACGAATGTTGCTTTGGATCCAGCGCACCGCGGCGTGGTAGGCGGCGAAGTCCTCCACCCGCTGGCCGCTCCGTTCCCCGCGCTGGCGCCGATGCTCGTCCACGGTAGTCTAGCACGTGCCGGAACCAGGATGGCCCCATCGCTTGCCAGTGCCGCGCCGCGTCCGCTATAGTTCTGGCAGTGCGTCACGCCACAGTCGGTGCTTCCGGCTGTTCAAAGAGTGGGGAGTTCCGCCGCAGCATGAGTTCGGTCGTCAAGAAGCGCCGCAAGGCAATCACCAAGCACAAGCTCAAGAAGCGCCGGCACCGCGAGCGATTCCAGCGCCGACGCTAGGGAGCCGCGTTCCGAATTTCGTCGGCATTGGCGCGCCCGCCGCGCTACTCAGTTGCCGCCCAAAACGGATCCGATCAGCGCCGGCTGTCCGCGAACGAACTCCGTGGCGGACAGGGGCCGCCGCCCTTCGATCTGCAGGTCGGAAACGGCCAGTTCCCCCTGTCCGGTCGCGACAAGAATCACCGGGCCGGAACCGCTATCGAACAAGCCGGTGACCGTGCCCGGCGCTGTTCCTGACTCCTGGCGGATAGGCGCAGCCGACAGCACCACGAGACGCCGGCCCTCCCAAGTGGTGAACGTGCCGGGCCAAGGATGGAAGGCGCGGACTCGTCGCACCAGTTCTTCGGCCGGTCGCGACCAATCGAGCCGCCCATCCTCGCGGGTAAGTCGTGTCGAGTAGGTCGCTGCCGAGTCATCCTGGAGAACCGCCACCAGCTTCCCAGCCACCCAGTCGTCGAGCACGGCCACGGTGCGTTCGGCGCCCAGTGAACCCAGCCGCTCGGTGAGCGCTCCGGCAGATTCATTCGGGCCAATCGTCGTTCGTACTTGATCGACAATCGGCCCGGCATCCATCGCCTTGACCAGCTTGATGATGGTCACCCCCGTTTCTATATCGCCGGCCAGGATGGCCGAGGTAACCGGCGATGGGCCGCGATGGCGTGGCAGGAGCGACGGGTGGACATTGAGCCACCCGGCAGGAGGAATGGCGAGGACCCTTCGCGGCAGCAGCTGCGCGTAACTCGCCACTAGCCCAACGTCAGGCGATAGACGCTGCAGATCGTGGACAACCTCGGGCGAGCGCAGCGACTCCGGTTGGTAGACGAGAACCCCGGCCCTTTGCGCCAGTAGCTTCACCGGCGGCGGCTGCAGTGTCGCGGACCTCCCTAGGGGGCGATCAGGTTGGGTAAAGCTGGCGACGATCTGCCAATCAGGCCGCCCGGCCTCTAGCAACGCGCCCAGCACGTGTTCCGCGATATCCCGCGTCCCCATGAAGACGATTCGCATGCATGGGCCATTCTTGGTCGCGCCGTGACGCTAATTCGTGCCGGCAATTGCGGTGACCGGGTCAATGCGCGCCGCTCGGAGGGCGGGCACGAGGCCGGCCAGACCGCTGACGATCGTTACGGCGACCACGGTGCCGATCAACACTGGAACGGGGAAGCTGAGCGATAGGGGCGGGCTATCCGGCAACTGGATCGGCTTGATCGCAAACACGATTCGGGAAAAGGCCTGTGCGATGAGACCTCCGAGCACGCCTCCCAGCACACCAAGCAGCAATGACTCCAACAGAAAGAGCATCCCGACGTGCCAGCTGCGCGCGCCGATCGCTTTCATGATGCCGATCTCCCGAGCGCGCTCCGCCACCGCCGCGAGCAGCATATTGATGATATTGACCACGGCGAGGACCAGTGCGATAGCGGCGATGATTGCAGCAACCAGCCGCGCCGTTCCCAGCGCGTCCGAAAGGCTCTTGGCCAGGGTATCCGATGTCTCCACGTGCAATTTCAGCGTGTCGATCTCCTGGCGCACCGTCGCGACATCTTGCACACGGGCGGCAACGACAACAGCCGCGTCATAGCCGCCCGAAGGGGAGCCCGGTGACGTAGGGAGCATCGCCATCCCGGCGTCGTAAGGAATGTAGCCGAACGGCGCTCGTCCGTCGATGATCCCCACAATGCGCAGATCCACCGGCGGCGCATCTTGACCATCCGGAGACTGCGCCGCGAAAGGGATCGTTTTCCCCACCCAGCCGCCAAGGTCGACGGGCAGCGCCTGGCTCGCGCCACTTGGCGGCGTGGCCGCCGCCCCGCGCGGTCCGCCCGCACCACCGGCTGCCGGCTGACCCACGACAAGTTGCAGAAAGCCGGCGGTAACCACCATGACCTGGGCGTGGTCGTCGGTGAACAACTGCCCGTTGAGCAAATGTACACCGGCCCCGCCGCTGAGGTAGCTAGAGGGCACGGGCCTGAGCTCCAAGGGGACACCGGCGCCGTTGATGCTGGCGGTGCCACCGAGCTGCGCTTCGGCGAACGCCAATCGAACGCGCGGCAGCGAACGGAGCTTCTGTAGCGTCGCGGCGTCGATGCCGGGCGGCGGCCCGGAGGTCGGTACGGATGAGGAGACGGAGAGCGGCGGATCGACGTGGAGAACCGTGGCCGGCTCATAGTTCCCTAGCTGGACTTGCAACTGTTGCTGTAATCCCAATGCCACGCTCAGAAACAGCAAGAGTCCGGCGGTTCCGACAATCACTGAAATCAGGGTGATAGTGGACCGCAGCCGTCGGCGCAAGAGACCCTTGGCAGCCAACCCAAGCAGCCGCCTCAAGAGCAAGGGACCTTCTCCTCTACAGCGATGCGACCACTTACCAGATTGATCTGTCGGTCCGCCTGTCGCGCCAGAGAGGAGTGGTGGGTAACCAGAATGAGGGTCTTGGAGAACTCGCGCACCAGCTCAAACAGCAGCCAGGCGATCCCATCACCGGTCGCCTCGTCGAGATTGCCCGTTGGCTCATCGGCCAGAATGAGGGGAGGGTTGGTGACCAGTGCTCGTGCGATGGCGACGCGCTGTTGCTCACCTCCGGAAAGCTGCGCCGGCAGCCGGTCGGCGGTGCCGTCGAGCCCGACAATGTGCAGTAAGCGCGCCACCCGGCGCCGGCCATCCTTGACGCTCACCCCACCGAAGTACAGAGGAAAGAGGACATTCTCCGCGACCGTCAGGTCGGGCAGGAGATTAAACGCCTGAAAAATGATGCCCACGTCCCGATTGCGAAAACGGGCCAGTCCACGCGGCTGGAGTTGGAGCACGTTCTTCCCCACCACGCGCAGCTCCCCCCCTGCCGGCCGCGCGAGGCCGGCCAATAGATGGAGCAGCGTGCTCTTGCCAGATCCGGAGGGCCCGACGACCGCGGTTGCGCTGCCCTGCGCCACGGAGAACGTGACGTCGTCCAGCGCCTTAACCAGCTGCTGACCGCGATGGTAGACCTGAGTCAGTCCGCTCGCTTCCACGACCGGCACGCCCTCATCCAACTCGTGATCGTGGATGAGGAACTCCTTCTGCGCGTCGACCCCGCCCACCTCCAATCGCTCCTCATCTCAGTGTACATGGTTCGGAATGGCTTCCCGGCGGCTCCATCGCCCAAATGGGGGGTGACCTAACCCTACACGTCGCTTGTGCCGTACGACGCTTCCGGCTCAAATGGATACAGTGGGCGCCGCCGACGCCGGTAGGAGAAATGCGAGAGATCGGAAGTGGTCACGCCCGGGGTGTTGACCAGGATGATTTCGGCGGCAATCGGCTCGTACGCCGGTCGAGGTGAGACAACCCCCTTGGCAACCACTACACGCTTGCTCTCCGGTCGAATGCCCAACGAGTACATCTGTTGGATGCTCGTGTTGCCCACGCGCCGGCTGGTGAGCACTAATGTGTGCTCATCGTCTGTCTCGATCACGGCGGTGACGCCGCCGTCGAAGTAGCGAGCGCCGCCATGGGTGGGCTGCGCATCCTCAAATTTGCCGTCCGAGATCAGCCGCACCATGCCGGTCACTTCCACCGGCGGCGCCGGTGAATCAATGTCGTGGCCACCCACTCGAAAGGTGAGCGTATGTCCAACGCCGGCTGCCAGGCAAGCTGCGACGGCGTCCGGATCGTACAGGGTCTGCAAGTAGCCGCGGATGCCTAATCGCTTCGCCTCCGCGAGCAGCACCGTGGAATCGCCGGGGCTGCCGCCGCCGATGTTGTCACCGACATCCATGAGCACGACCGGTCCCCTAGGAGCCGCCGCGGCGGCACGCAGCGCCTCCGTCGGCGACGGGGTATGGCCGACGAACTCGCGCCGACGCTGCCAGGAGCGACCGGCCAGCCACTGGGCCACCTCTCGCGCCGCGACCACATTGCCGTCGTGAACTACCAGGAAGGCCATGCCCATTTCCGGTACGTCGGCGTAGGGGTAGCCCTCCGCCACGCTGGCCGACAATACGCCCGGACGAGCCATCACTGTGGCGGCGTCCTGCATGACTCCTCGCATCGGCTCCTCGCCGGTGAACTGCCGCACGATATTGATGGCCAGCGGTGGCGTTTCCAGCGCCTGGACTGGTCTGATCTCGCCGCGAATTGTCCGGACCACCAGCTCCGCGCACTCCAGCGCGCGCGGGCGCGGGTCGAGGTGTGGATTGGTGCGGTACAGGACCGTAACCGTGGCGTTGTCCACCATCTTCGCGGTCAAGTTAGTGTGCAGATCCAGTGAGAGGCCGATGGGCAGCCTCGGTCCGACCAGCGCCCGTACACGGGCCGCGATCTCTCCGTCGGCGTCCGCGTACTGCTCGGATACGGCCGCTCCGTGCAAGGCTAACAGCACCCCGTCCCATGGACCGTCGCTCTCCAGCAACTGCAGCATCTCCGCGGTGATCCGCTCAAACGCGTCGGCCGTAATCATTCCGGCCGGCTCGGTGGCGGCGAAGTACAGGGGCGCCACCGTGCAGCCGAAGCGATCGGCAGCCTCCAGGTAGCCAGCGATCGTGCTATGCGCGTGCCGGTGCCGCTGCACGACCTCTTCACCGCGCAGGATCCCGCTCTGGACGAACCGGTCATAACTGGTAGGTTGCTGCACAAAGGTGTTGGTCTCGTGACTGAATCCCAGAAGGGCTAGGCGCACGTCATTTCCTTCCTGTTTGGGCTCGCGCTGCTCATCTCTTCACAACCGCCTGACCTATCCCCTCCGTCAGATGCTACCGGCAGCCCACCGGACTCTGTCGCGCTAGTCCGCCGTGAAGGCGTTGGTCAGGTCCGTATTGGGTAGCGCACCGGGCTTGCGAACCCAGCCTGCTGCACCCGGGTCGTATTGCGCCAGAAATGCGCTTGCCGCCCCCTCCGCCGCGAGATCCGGCGGCATATTCTGACCCAGCAGGAGATCCTTCAGATAATCCACGAGAAGAATGCTCTGCGTACAACGGCAGCCGGCATCGTACATCATGATGCCGCGCTGCCAGCGCAGGTAGATGAAATTGTGATTGTTTGGGTCCATCAGCGGCTTACTTGTGGGAACGCCCCACAGCTCGAGATCGATCGCCGGCAAGAGCGCCGCGTCACCACCGTCCGGAAAGGCCGCCCGCGAAGGGACGGACGCCAAGAAGCTGGCATAGAAGTTGACCGGCACGCCGGCAAGTGAGTCCGGAGCATGGTCCTTGACCCACTTCAGCAGTGCCGGCTGGTTGGTCGGGTCGACGATGGTGGCGAGCAGACTGCTATCCACGCCGGGGACGGTGCTGCTGTTGAGGCCGGTATACGGCAACAGCCCGGCGTCGAGCAAGTTCAACAATCGCGCCTGACCGTGCTCATCAAGCTGGACAATGCGCCGCTGAAAGAACTGGACCTGGAAGCCCTGGAAGGTAAAGGTCCGGCTCGTCGGGTACCCAAAGGTGGCGACACCTCCCCGGTGGGCGAAATAGCTCCAGATCGCGTCATTGTCGATTCGGAAGCCGGTCTGGGCAAAATAGCGCCCGTCGTGCGCCAGCGATCTTGCCACGATAGAGGGCAACGATGTCCCCGGAGAAAGGGCAGCGCCATCGCCGAAGTAGGTGAGGCCCGCCGTTGCGCTTGATCCGCCCCAGATCACCATCTGCGTACCAGTCCACACAACGATTTCCCCTAACCGCTTGCCGATTGCACCCGCGGTCGACAGCGAGGACCAGGTAGCGGTCAGTGGATCGTAGGCGCCGCCGTCCTGCGGCAAGATGCCGGCAGCGCCGGCTACTCCGCCCCAAATCAGCATTCGCGTGCCGGTCCACAAGGCGACGTGACCCACGCGGGCGGTCGGCGCGCCGGTGAGCGACAGCGGGCGCCAGGATTTGGCGCCCGGATTGTACGCCGCGCCGTTCCCCAGCACGCTGCCGGTGCTGCTCGCGTCGCCGCCCCAGACGAGCATATCGGCGCCGGTCCACACGGCGGTGTGGAGGCCACGGGGACTGGGTGCACCGTTGGTGGGGAGTGGATGCCAGGTGTTCGTGGCCGGTGAGAATGCCGCTCCGTCCCCAACTTCGACGGACGGTCCGCCGAATCCGCCCCAGATCAACATCTGGGAGCCGGTCCACACGGCGCTATGACCATCTCGTGGGGTGGGCGCCCCAGTGCCGGGCAGGAGTTGCCAGGATCCACCACCCCGGTCGTCGGCGGCCGGATTGGCCGGTGACGAGGCGGCCAGCGCGGGCAGCCGGCAAGCCAGGAAGACCACGATACCCAGTAGCACGGTCCGGGGCAATCGCAACGTGCCCCGAGTGAGGCAATAAGCGCGCAAGGCCGCGAACGGGAATCGTCCCCGACGGCCCCCCTTGTCGCCGGTAGGAACCACTGGCGCCTACTTGCTTCTCGATCATGCCGCCGGCGATCCCCGCCATGCCATGGCTAGCGTCATCGCGGCAGACCAAGCCAGCATAGCACACCACGGCCGGGGGGCAGAGGGGCAGGGGAGC
>Ga0207416_1004409_pt1 | contig 12296 bp, 11 predicted proteins | sample PaiPotPPM11metaG_FD_184107 | JGI IMG/M metagenome (GOLD analysis project Ga0207416, IMG submission 184107) | Iron sulfur acid spring bacterial and archeal communities from Banff, Canada, to study Microbial Dark Matter (Phase II) - Paint Pots PPM... ...
GGGATATGCGGCGCAATGAGGGCGGTCATGTAGAGGCCGTCGCCTGCAGTGGAGTGCCAGCGATGGCTCCCGCGGCCGCGGCCGGCGGTTTGCTGGTCGGCGATCCAGACGCCTTCGCGGCCACCGGCGCGCGCGACGGCGAGCGCGAGGTCGTTGGTGGAGGGAACGCTGGCGAGATGGTGCAGGTGGCGAGCGAATTCGGTGCCGGCAACGGCTTTCTCCACGGCGCGGAGGTCGAAGGTTTCTGGCATGTGCCTACTTGAGAAGAGTAACCCGAGTTATCTGGCGACGAGGGCGCAGAGGTTGTCGGACTCGATGCCGAGGGGGCGGTTGGTGAGGTTGTAGAAGTTCTCGAAGGCATTGAGCAGGGTGATCTCGGCGATCTGTTCGTCGGAGAAGTGGGAGCGGAGTTTTTCGAAGGTGACGTCACCGGCGGTCTTGGTTTTGGAGACTTCTTCGACGTAGGCCAGCGCGGCGCGTTCGGCTGCGGTGAAAGCTGGGTCGCTGCGGTAGTTCTCAAGCTTGTTGATTTTCTCGAGCGAGCCGCCTTCGCGTAACGCGAACGCCTGTCCGATGTCGACGCAGAAGGCACACTGGTTGACCTGCGAGATGCGGATGTGGAGCAGGGCCTGGAGTTGCTTGTCGAGCGTGAAGCCGTGCTCCATCATCTTGGCGATCTCGTAGCTGACGCGGGCGGATTTCGGGACGCGTGCGGTGACGACCTTCATCGGGGTAATGACCTTGCCGAACTTGCGGCGGCCGAAGAAGTAGGCCAGGCGCATCATGAGGCCGCGCGGATGTTCGATAGGCTGTAGGCGCATGGAGCCTCCTTGAAAGTTGGATGAGTGTCAGCAGTAGTCGGTGTCCTGACTTCAGAAGGTGGCGGCGGTGATGCGCATGCTGAGATCGACGGCGGTGGCGGAGTGGGTGAGCGCACCGACGGAGATGAAGTCGACGCCGGTCTTCGCGTAGTCGGCGACGGTCTTGAGGTTCATGTTGCCGGACGCCTCGACGGTGGCCTTGGGCAGCGATGTGCGAATGAGCTTGAGCGCCTTCGAGACTTCCTTGGGCGTCATGTTGTCGAGCAGGATGGAGTCGGCGTTGCCGGCAATGGCCTGTTCGAGCTCGAGCGGGTTGCGGACTTCGACCTGGACGATCTGGCCGGGCTTGCGGCCTTCGAGCGCTTTGGCGAGCACGGTGGGCAGGCCGCCGCCGAGCGAGATGTGGTTGTTCTTGATGAGGATGCCGTCCTGCAGGTCGAGGCGGTGGTTCAGGCCGCCTCCGCAGCAGACGGCGTACTTGTCCAGCGCGCGCAGGCCGGGGATGGTCTTGCGGGTGTCGAGGATTTTGGTCTTCGACTTGGTGGCCTTCACGGCGGTCACGTACTCGTTGGTGAGCGTGGCGATGCCGGACATGCGCTGCATCAGGTTGAGGATGACTCGCTCGGTGGAGAGGATGCTGGCCGCGTTGGCGCGGATGACGGCGATGGCCTGGCCCTTTTTGACGTGGACGCCATCAAAGATCTCGGGATGGCTGACGACTTCGAAGCGGCCCACCGGGCGCGCGGTCATCTTGCCGTACAGCGAGAGGAACGCGGAGATGCAACCGATGCCGGAGACGACGCAAGGCTCCTTGGCGAGGATGGTGCCGGTGGCGCGCAGGGCGGGGTCGATGGTAAGCGCGGTGGTGATGTCGTTGGCCGCCTTGTCCTCGAGGAGGGCGGCTTCGAGGAGTGCGGTGATGCGGCGAGACTTCCAGTCCATGAGGGGATTGTACGACCCGGAGCAGGGGTGAGTCAGCGGGGGTGCGGGCGGCGCGATTTTTGCTGATTTTGTACGCTGCCGGATCGCCTTCCGTCTGCATCTGATTCTGGATGGTTCCCGACGTGATTCCGGTGGCGTTGACCCATCAGTTCGCGTTCCTCTTTCTGCTGGCGCTGCCGGTGGCGTGCGTGAGCTGGACGATTACGCACGAGGAGGTCTTTCGCGAGCCGCGAGACTTCTGCAAGAACCGGGCGGAGCTGTGCAAGCCGCTGCTGGTCCGGAAATTTTTCTACCTGTTCACGTGCGAGTACTGCTTCTCGCACTACGTGGCGCTGTTTTTTCTGTGGATGACGCGGTTCACGCTGCTGTATGAGGGCTGGCGCGGACAGCTGGTGGCGTGGTTCGCGCTGGTGTGGGTGGCCAACGTGTACATGAGCGCGTTCAACCGGCTGCGGCTTGAGATCAAGCAGACGAACGTGTCGATTGCGACCGAGCAGGCGGTGAAGGAACGGGTGGAAAGCAATGGCTCGAATGTAATTCTTTCGTAGGCAAGCCGGCTTGACATGATTAGAGTACAGCCGTACTCTTAAAGCCATGCGGTACTCACTGGAACACAAAGCGCGGAGCCACGAGAACATTCTCTCGGTGGCCGCTCGTTCTTTTCGCGAGCACGGCGGGGACAGCAGCGGCATCGGGACGGTGATGAAGAAGGTGGGGCTGACGAAAGGGGGCTTCTACCGGCACTTCAAGAGCAAGGACGAATTGTTCGTCGAAGCGGTGGCGCGGGCCTTCGACGAGATGGGGAGCGGCATGCTGGAGATTGCCAAATCCGCGCCCGAGGGTGAGGCTCTGCGAGCCATGATCGAACACTATCTGAGCGTGCGCCACGCGAATTCGCCCGGAATGGGTTGTGTGTTTTCCGCCCTGGGGCCGGAACTCGCACGAAAACCCCTGGCGGTGCGCAGACGGATTGAGGTGTCGCGCGAAGCGTATCGTGAGCGACTGCTGCCCTTTGTTCCGGGTCAGACGCACGAGGAAAAAGTGGCGAAGTTTCAACTGTTGTTCCCCAGTATGGCTGGAGTGCTGACCGCGGTCCGGCTGACGCCGTCCCCGCAAAAGCGTGAGCAGATGTTGATGGAGGCGAGGGAGTTTTTCATCAAGTCCTTTTGCTGAAGCCGAAATTTTTTTGCACCGATAGGAGTACGCTCGTACTCTTTATACTTAACAGGACGATAACCAGACGGAATCGAGAGGATAGACCGATGAAGTTCATGATCCCTTTTCTGATGGCAGTGTTACCGGTTGCGTCCCTGGCGCAATCGCAGTCCGCGGGAGCCTCCGGCGTGCCTAAGGCAGCTATCCCTAAAACCACAGCCGTGCTGGTGATTGAGACTCCCCGGCAGGGTGTGACTGCGCAGCAGATCCTGGCCGTTATCCCGCAAGAGATCGATGCAACCGTTAGGCTCTACCTCGACGGGAAAATCCGCGAGTGGTATTCGCGCGGCGATGGCAAAGGGGTGATCTTCCTGGTCGACGCCAAGACGGAGGACGAAGCGCGGGCCGTGATGGAAACGCTGCCGCTTGCGAAGCAACAGTTGATGGATCACCAATACATTCCCGTAGGACCTCTGATGCCGTTGATGGCACTGGTAGGCCCGGGAGTGCAGCCGTGAGTCTGCTCGCGCACAGAGTGCCGCTGCGAGCCTAACGAGGACGACCTCCGGACGGCGCGGCAGCTGGGGAGGCAGCGGGGGCAGCAGCAGGCGCGGACTGACTGCTTGGTGCTGGAGACGACCTTGCCGATTGGCTGCTGGGCTCAGGGCCAGACCTCGCTGCACCCGCACCACCGGTCCATGTACCTGCTTGCGAATGCGTCTGCCCTTCGGGAGCCGGCGCCGATCCACGGTGCATCGAAGTTGGAGCGAGGGTCCCGGTGGTTGCGGGCGATCCGCCATTGGCAGGCCGACCATTGCCGTTGGGAGACGATGGGCCGCTGAAGTAAACATGCGTGGTGGCCACACCGTGGTTTACAGTATCCTGCGAAAGCTTGTTGAGTTTGCCCAGACCCTCGCGTGGAATTCCCAGACCTGCTGAATCCTTGCGGAAGACAAAAGAGTCTGCCGACGCCTCCGAACGGACCAGCGGCCTCAGGTTGACGACCGAATAGGTGGGCCCGCCTGGGCGGGGCGGTTGGACTGGGCGAGTCGGAATTGGGTGTACTCCGCCGCCGCCCGCGCCGCCCGTGGGCGCAATGGCAGTTGCATTGTTCAGGGCGTTCCAGGAGCCCCCGGGCCGCCATCCCCAGCCGGCGCCGGAACAATAGGACCAGCTGCCATAGTGAAACGGCGTCCATCCCCAGGGATACGGGGATACCCAGGAGTAGCCTGCGCCTTGATACCAGGCCCAGACGCCGTTCGAGTAAGGACTCCAGTCAGCGCTGGCGAAGTACGGCCGCCACATGGATCCGCAGCCGCCGACGCCGGTAAAGCTTCCGTAGTACATCATGTCGCTGAGGCCGTAGCTGTACGGCGATGCAAAGGCAGAGACGTTCGCCGTTTGCGCATGGGAGGCCGCGGAGTTCTTGTCCCACTCATCGAACTGAGTGGACACGACATCCTTGGCGAGGGTGGGTTGAGCCTGGTCGAGCAAATCGAACGTAGCCGTCTTCTTGCGGGAAACTTCGGTGGGTCCCGCGGGTCCGTCGATGGGCACCGATCCGTCAAATACCGCGAGGGTGGCTTGCGTGTCGCCGACCTGGAGTCGAATGTGGCTGGAAGGCTGGAGCTGGAGCTTTTGCTGGCCGAACAGGAGGGCGAACTGATTGCCTTTTGTCTTCAGCAGGCTGACATAGGCCGTTCCCTTTACCAGGCGCACCGTAGAGGCGGTTGTGCCAGACGGAAGACGATCCAGTTGCGGGAACTCCACGATGGAATTCGGTGCGACTCTCAGGGTGCTGTTGTCTTCGAACTCGACCTCGGCGACACCCGCGCCCGTCTGCAGCCGGCTATGTTCGACGATCGGAAGGTTCGTCATGACGGGCTCTAACCCGCTTCCGGTGTTGCGATCCAACCGTACCGCGCCTTCCACCTCGCTGAGGCGGACGACGCGCACCTTGGAAACTTCAGGGGGCGGACCGGGTTCGTCGGCGGTCTGGGCGGGAAGAGTGCCGAGAAGAAGCAGGAAAGAGATGCACGCTGATGCGACGGGGATGGAAGTTGCAGCCATGTCCGCCTCCTTTGTAAGTTGCGGCGAACTTAATAAGACCCAGACGCCCGGAAAAGAGCTGGCGCCCATGGTGGCAGTCATGCTAGCACACGGACCAAACATGTGGCTGGAGGCTGCTCCCGCCAGCCAGCCGCGGTAGATTACGCGGGCGGCGTGTAGGTGGTGATGGTGCCGGTGGGAAGGTCAACGGTGACAGCGTCGTTGGGGGTCTTGGTGGTGCTGCCGTCGGAGGCGGGGTGGTACTCGATGCGGAGTTGGGTGGTGTCGACCAGGATGCGGGCGTAGCCGTAGTTGGTGTCGTCGTAGCTCTCGAAGGTGACGGTGTCGTTGCGCTCGGGCTGGGCGAAGATGGGCATCAGTTGCGGCGTGCGCAGCGTGGTGCCGCTGGAAATGCGGGTGAGGCCGTGGCCGCCGTTGCCGATGACCAGAAACGGAATCTGGCGGGTGGTCTTGCCCACGGGCAGCGCGCGGGTGTAGCGCTGGTAGTTGTGCGAGTGGCCGGAGAGGATGGCGTGCGGCCAAACTCCCGCCGCGATGCAGCAGGCGTCGATCTCCTTCAACATGACGGCCGAGCCGGTGTGTTTGCCGAAGGTGTAAGGCGGGTGATGCACGGCGATCAGCACAGCGCCGGCAAACTTCTCCGTCTTCACGCGCGTGAGGGCGGCGGTAAGGTAGGCGAGCTGCACATCGGAAAGGTTGGCGAAGGTGGGCTTCCCTGTGGTGGGGTTTTTGGTGGAGGAGATGACGCCGGGATTCTCCAGCATGTTGGAGTAGATCCCGAGGATGCGGACAAGCGGCGTTTCGAAGGTGAAGTAGACGCCGGGCTGGATCATGGTGGTGCGCGAGATGCCGGCTGCGTCTGCAGAGTGCGCGAAGTCGGGTGCGCAGAAGTTGGCGAGGAAGGCGGAGAGCGAGTCGGACGCGAGCCCCGTGCCGGCAGGCGGAGGCAGGACGATGCCGTCGTGGTTGCCGGGAATGGCGACGATGGGGCGGGGATAGTTGCGGAAGGCGTCGTAGAACTGGTCGAAGTAGTATTTGTGCTCGCCGAAGGAGTAGACGATGTCGCCGAGGTTGTAGAAGAAATGAGGCACGGCTGCGGGGGCTTCGCCGGTGAAGTCTGCGAGCATCTTGTCGGCGACGCTGTTTTCGCTGGCTGGGCCGCGGGTGGCGCCGGTGTCGCCGACGGCGTGGAAGACGAGTTGGCCAGATTGCTGGATGGCGGCAATGGTTGCCGGGCCGGCTGGGCCGAGCGCGTCGGAGAGAGTGAGGATGGGTTCGTCGACGCCATTGACCGAGGGGAAGGCGATGGGCAGGAACTTGCTCGCCTTGATCAGCGCATCCATCTCGTTGTAGGCCGCGGTGTCGGAAGCGTGCGGGACGGTGTATTTGGTTGGGTCGGGCGTGGGATGCGGGTCGTTGAAGATGGGATTACCGGCGGGGATACCCTTGGCCGGCTGCTGCGATGGAGTGCTGGGCGGCGGCGCGGGATGGGGCTTGTGGGCCGTGGATTTTACCGGCTTCTTTGCGGCCTTCGCGGGGGGCTTGCTGTGAGTGCTTTTCTTCGTCGCCATCGGAAACTCCTCTCGCAGATGGGAATTGAGAGAGGTTAGCCGAGGCGGGGGTGGGAAGTCGAATGAATGTTCGGTGACGGCCGGTTCCGGTTACGGGGACTTCGGCTCCTCCTGCGAAAGCAGGTCAAATGAGACGGCGAACATCTTTGCGATCTGTTCGCGGCTAATTCCGGAGGCGAGAAGCTTCTGGACCATCTCCCGTTGGCGCGCCTTGTATTCCTCGCTGGGAACGAACTGCTCTGCGATGAAGTCGCTTTCGGCGCCCATGCCGCGGCGGTCGGGAGTGCCTCTTCGTTTGGTCATGATAGGCCTACCGCTCGAATTGTACGGCGCGGCGGAATTCTAAGGCGGGTGGAGACGAACCTCACGATCAACGCGCGTGGGCATTGATCATGAGGCACCCTAAACCGGCGGCAAGGCGTCAAGGCCGCCTTGGGCCTTGTCACGGAGGATGCGGAGTTCGTCGGTTTGTTTGCGCAGGCCTCCGACGATGTGTGTGGGGGCCTTCTCGGTGAACTTCGGGTCGCCGAGGCGGGCTTCGTTGGCGTCGATCTGCTTGTTGAACTTCGCGAGGTCTTTGCTGAGGCGCTCGCGCTCGGCGGCTACGTCGATCTGCCGCTCATAGATCACGGCGACGTCGAAGCTGGGAGTGCTGCGGGCGTTGGTGCCGGAGAGCGGGTCGTCGACGATCTCGACGGCGGAGACGCGGGCGAGGCGGCCGAGCATGTCGGAGTGCGCGCCGGCGAGCGCGAGGACGCGGGCGCCGGCGTGGAGGTGGATCGGCGTCGATTCTTTCTCCGGCACGTTGAGGTCTTTGCGCAGCGCGCGGATCGTGGTGATCAGCTCCTGCATCGTCTCCATCGCGGCGAGGGTGAGCGCGCTCGAGGGGAAGTCGGAGGCCTGCGGGTAGCGGGTGAGGGCGATCGACTTCGCGGGAGGCTCTCCGGCGTAGAGCGCGTGCCAGATCTCTTCCGTGAGGAAGGGCATGAAGGGCGAGAGCAGACGCAGTGCAGCTTCGAATACGCAAACCAGCGAGGCCAGAGTGACGGCGGTGACCGCGTCGAGCGGTGCCTCCGCGTCGAAGTTGAGGCGGAGCTTGACCAGTTCGAGGTACCAGTCGCAGAACTCGCCCCAGAAGAACTGGTAGACGGCGCTGGCGGCTTCGTCGAAGCGGTAGTCGTTGAGCGCGCGTGCAACTTCGGCGGAGACGGTGGAGAGGCGCGCGAAGATCCAGCGAGTTTCGAGCGGCGTGTGGTCGGGGAGTTCGCCAACCGGGGCCGGGGGACGCATGGTGACGGTATAGCCGGCTTCCTTCGCGCGGTCGAGGTTCATGAAGAGGAAGCGGGCGGCGTTCCAGATCTTGTTGGCGAAGGCGCGGTAGCCCTCGGTGCGAGCCTCGTTGAAGGCGATGTCGGTGCCGGGCGAGGCCTGTGAGGCGAGGGTGAAGCGTACGGCGTCAGTGCCGTACTTGGTGATGATCTCGATGGGGTCGATGACGTTGCCCTTCATCTTGGACATCTTCTCGCGGTTGGCGTCGCGGACCAGCGCGTGGATGTACACCTCTTTGAAGGGCACGGCTTCGGCGAGCGGGCGCGGGCTGCCGTCGGGCATGGGCATGTCGAGCATGAAGTGCGTGCTGAGCATGATCATGCGCGCGACCCAGAAGAAGAGAATGTCGAAGCCGGTGACCAGCAGCGACGTGGGGTAGAAGGTGGCGAGGTCAGTTGTCAGTTGCAGGTTGTCAGTTGCAGGTTGAGAACCGCGCTCCTTTGTCTTCAACTCAGAACCTGCAACCTGCAACCTGGAACTCTCTTTTCCGGGCCAGCCGAAGGCGGTGAAGGGCAGCAGGCCGGAGGAGAACCAGGTATCGAGCACGTCGGTGGACTGCTCGATGTGCGTATCGCCGCAAGTGGAGCACGCATCCGGTGTGGTGCGCGAGACGGTGATGGCGCCGCACTTGCCGCAGTGCCATGCGGGGATGCGATGGCCCCACCAGAGCTGGCGCGAGATGCACCAGTCGTGGATGTTGGTCATCCACTGGTTGTAGATCTTGACGTAGTTGTCCGGGGTGAAGCGGATGTGGCCATCGCGGACGGCGGCGATGGAGGTCACGGCGATGCTGGGCCGGGTCTCTCCCTTGCTGCCGCCGAAGGGCTTGTTGACGGCGAGGAACCACTGCATGGAGAGGCGCGGCTCGATGACGACGCCGGTGCGTTGCGAGATGGGCAGGGTGAGGGTGTGGTCCTTGACCGCGACGAGCAGGCCCGCACTCTCGAGGTCGGCAACGATGCGTTTGCGAGCGGCGAAGCGGTCGAGGCCGTGGTAGGGCGAGCCGGGCAGGTTGACGTGTGCGGTTTCGTCGAAGATGTTCAGCTGCGGCAGCGAGTGGCGCTGGCCGATGGCAAAGTCGTTGGGGTCGTGGGCGGGCGTGACCTTGACGGCGCCGGTGCCGAACTCGGGGTTGGCCCAGTCGTCGGCGAGGATGGGGATCTCGCGATCGGAATGTCCGGCGGCTGCGCTGAGCGGCAGCGTGACCAATTTTCCGATGACGTCCTTGTAGCGCTCGTCGTTTGGGTTGACTGCGACGGCTGTGTCGCCGAGCATCGTCTCCGGCCGCGTGGTGGCGACGACGATAGAGCCAGTGCCGTCGGCGAAGGGATAGCGGATGCTGTAGAGATGCCCGCCGCGTTCCTCGTTTTCAACTTCGAGGTCGCTGACGGCAGTCTGCAGTTGCGGGTCCCAGTTGACGATGTAGGCGCCGCGATAGATGAGGCCCTGCTCCCACAGGCGGACGAAGGCTTCCTTGACCGCGATGCTGAGGCGGTCGTCCATGGTGAAGTACTCGCGGCTCCAGTCGACCGAGGCGCCGAGGCGCTTCATCTGCTCGGTGATGGCGGATCCGTACTGGCACTTCCACTTCCACACACGCGCGATGAAGGCTTCGCGGCCCAGGGCTTTGCGGTCGGTGCCCTCTTCGGCGAGCTGGCGCTCGACCATGGTCTGGGTGGCGATGCCGGCATGGTCAGTGCCGGGAACCCAGAGAGCGGTGTCGCCGCACATGCGGTGCCAGCGGGTGAGGATGTCCATCTCCGTCTGGTTGAGCATGTGGCCCATGTGCAGGCGGCCGGTGACGTTCGGCGGCGGCAGCAGGATGGTAAAGGGGTGGATGGGCTCGCTACTTCCGGGCTGCGGCGTGGCCACGTCAAAGAGGTGTTCGCGGACCCAGTACTCGGCCCAGCGCTGCTCGATGATCGAAGGATCGTAGGCCTTGGGGAGGTTGCTGGCGGAGGACTCAGGCTCAGGATTGGCGGGCATTTGGCGCGGCTCTTCAGGACTCATGGGTAGAAGTCAAGGGTAGCATTTTGGAGCAGTTGTCAGTGGTCAGTACTCAGTATTCAGTAGTAAGTATTCAGTGGTCAGCAGGCGATTGTCGGGTTGGCTACCAACCAACAAATACTGAGCACTGACTACTTACTACTAAATACTGATGGGGAACTGCAGAAGCCGGACGCGCGTATCGTGAGTGCATAGGCCAAAGTTGGGTAGCGGTTTTGCAGGAGGCAGAGGGATGCTGAACAGGCGGATTTGGACGCTGGCGACTGGATCGGCCGCGGCGACAATGGTCGTGGCGATGCTGTCCGGCTGTCAGGTGAATGCGCACGACAAAGGCGACGGCAAAGAGGTCAAGATCGCGACGCCGTTTGGCGGGCTGCATGTGACCACGAACGACAAGGAAGTGTTGGAGGAAGTCGGGCTCCCGGCGTATCCCGGCTCGACGGCGGTAAAGAAGAAGGACAACGACGACGGCGCCGCGGATGTGGACATGAGCTTCGGCGGTTTCCAGTTGCGCGTGAAGGCGGTGGGCTTTACGACGGCAGATACGCCGGACAAGGTGGAGGCATTCTACCGTGGCGAGTTGAAGCGCTACGGTGATGTGATCAAGTGCAAAGACGACAAGCCGGTAGGCACTCCAACGCGCACGTTCGAAGGATTGTCCTGCGAGAGCCATGAAGGCGGGCACGTTCAGGTGGACGATCATCCCGGGAGAAACGAGATCGAGCTGAAGACGGGATCGAAACTGCACCAGCGCATTGTGTCGATCGAGCCGGAAGGCGGCGGGACGAAGTTCGGGCTGGTGGTGCTGGACCTGCCCAAGGGTTCGTCCGGCGATGAGAACGACTCGCGGCAGTGAAGCTCGGGATCCAGGATTCAGAGGCCTCTGCGCTCAGAGTTCGGGGCGGCCGATGCTATCGCTCAAGGGGAGCGGCTGTTGGGCAGCCTTCAACTGCGGCGCTGACAATGGCTTAGCCGTCAAAAGAGAATGAGGGGTGGCCGGGTGAAAAAAATCCTGGACGCTTTCCGACAATTCCCGTCTATAGCATTTAGAGCTGCAAATTCCCCGGTAAAATTTCCAGCCCCACGCCTTTCCCAAATGCGGAGAGGGTTGAGCCTGGGGCGTGGAACTGGCCGGGGTAACGGATTCACGCGACGAGAGGAGAATCGACGATGCAAGCACGCGGTTGGATGGCGATATCGGCGCTGTTGATTGGCTCAGTGGGAATCACTGCACAAGGTCCGGGGGGCTGGGGCGGCTTCCGAGGCGGGTTCGGCGGCAGGCCTGGCAAAGTCGTGACCGGAGTGCCTTACACGGCTTCGTCGACGAGTACGTCGATCGAGAAGCTGACTGACGGCACGACCATCACGCACTCCAGTACAGGAGTCGAGGCGCGGGATTCGATGGGCCGCACCGTGCATACGACCACGACGGCCGGGGGAGGTTCCGGCGCCAGCTTTACGCGGACCGCGGTGATGGATCCGGTGGCGCAGACGTTGACGAACTGGGGCAGCCAGTCGACGACGGCAACCTCGATGCAGCTTCCGAATTTTGCCGGAGGATGGGGCGGAAATGGGAACAGCAAGCCGGCGAACACGGGCGGTCCCCCGAATGGGGGCAGGGTTCATCCGCAGGTGACGACCGTGACGTTGACCCCCAAGACCATCGCAGGCGTAAATGCCACGGGAGTGAAGACGACGATCACGATTCCTGCCGGTGCGGAGGGCAACGACAAACCGATCGTGTCGACGCGCGAGGTGTGGACCTCGACGGACCTGAATATCGTGGTGCTGGAGATCAGCGACAGTCCACGGGATGGGTTCCACAAGATGGAAGTGACTTCCCTGACGCCGGGCGAGCCGAATGCGACGCTGTTCCAGGTGCCGCAGGGATATACGGTGAAGGCGCAGACGCGGCACCGGGGCCAGTAAGGCTAGCGGTGGTGGCAGGGGCCGGTACACCGATGCTTGCCCGCTGGTTTGGGCTAGCGTAGCTTCGTAGGTATGCACGTGTTCTGTCACAAATGCGGTGAAGAGCTTCCGTCAACCAGCGGCGAGTCGCCGTTCTGCCCGCACTGCGGGTCGCCGCAGCTTTACCTTTCGCTGGAGAACCAGTCGGTCGAGACTGGCGGCGAGCCACAGACCGGGGCCGACGGAAAGCCGACTACGGGCACCTTGCCGCCGCCGCGTCCGCGCCAGGTGGAGTGGAAGACGGCGATCCGCTGCGCCGTGCTGGTAGCGGCCGTCGGGTCCGCGCTGACGCTGGTTTCGCTGCGGGTGGATGTGCTGTCGCCGCTGCGATTTCTGTGGATTCTGTTCGCTTCGCTGATCACGCTTGGGTTGTACCAGAGGCGGCGTCCGACGGCGTGGATGGATGTTCGCGTGGGCGCGCATATCGGCCTGG
>Ga0207416_1004411_pt1 | contig 12293 bp, 7 predicted proteins | sample PaiPotPPM11metaG_FD_184107 | JGI IMG/M metagenome (GOLD analysis project Ga0207416, IMG submission 184107) | Iron sulfur acid spring bacterial and archeal communities from Banff, Canada, to study Microbial Dark Matter (Phase II) - Paint Pots PPM... ...
CTCTGCTAGCGCGTAGTAACGATGTTTGTTCATTTGGTGGAAAGGGTGGATGGGACTCAGGCGAGATTGAAACTACCATTGAGGTTGTTGGGGTCACTCTCATTGTCTACAGGTGGAAAGGGTGGATGGGACTCAGGCGAGATTGAAACAACTCTTGCCCAATTCGCGATATTTTTCTTGAGTAGCGTGGAAAGGGTGGATGGGACTCAGGCGAGATTGAAACACTGTGTTGTGACTACCAGCCAGGACACTATCAGGGTGGAAAGGGTGGATGGGACTCAGGCGAGATTGAAACGAAGAATACCCCGGTGATGATAGTGATGATGATGATGTGGAAAGGGTGGATGGGACTCAGGCGAGATTGAAACAAGAGAAACCCAGACCGGAACGAACCCAATTTTATAAAGTGGAAAGGGTGGATGGGACTCAGGCGAGATTGAAACTACTCAATTTATTTTGCTCTGTCAAGATTAATCAAGAGTGGAAAGGGTGGATGGGACTCAGGCGAGATTGAAACACACGTCTTACAGCGAACCCCGATGGATGTACTCATGTGGAAAGGGTGGATGGGACTCAGGCGAGATTGAAACTTTTTCATGTAGGTCCGATTCATCTGCCATATGGCTTGTGGAAAGGGTGGATGGGACTCAGGCGAGATTGAAACCTATGGTGGCTTTTCTGTATCTCAAAGTAGCCACGATGTGGAAAGGGTGGATGGGACTCAGGCGAGATTGAAACAAGGTCTGGATCTATCCTATCGAATTGCTCTATGAGTGGAAAGGGTGGATGGGACTCAGGCGAGATTGAAACTGGTATTGCAATCCTACAAGAGGATCTAGACAAGGAGTGGAAAGGGTGGATGGGACTCAGGCGAGATTGAAACTTTGGAGTGTTAAACCCGCCTTAATACGAGCTTCTGTGGAAAGGGTGGATGGGACTCAGGCGAGATTGAAACAGACTAGATAGTTATCGACTTGGGGACTGGTCCCGGAGTGGAAAGGGTGGATGGGACTCAGGCGAGATTGAAACAGGCTCAATTATTTCTTCCTCTTCCTCAGTCTCAAGGTGGAAAGGGTGGATGGGACTCAGGCGAGATTGAAACCAACTCGGACCAGCCCGTTGGCGGCGTAAAATTGAGTGGAAAGGGTGGATGGGACTCAGGCGAGATTGAAACGTACCACTGCTTTCCAGAGGTAGCACCAGACACACCGCGTGGAAAGGGTGGATGGGACTCAGGCGAGATTGAAACAATGGAACGCCTCTTGCAATTTGGTTGTCACCAGTGGTGGAAAGGGTGGATGGGACTCAGGCGAGATTGAAACATAGACGGAAACCAGTCATCCAAGCTTGCTGCTACGTGGAAAGGGTGGATGGGACTCAGGCGAGATTGAAACTGTGACAAGCATGGTATAGCGAACTAGGAGGGACCTAGTGGAAAGGGTGGATGGGACTCAGGCGAGATTGAAACGAAATCTATGTTCCTGATGAAATCAAGGCTGAAACTGGTGGAAAGGGTGGATGGGACTCAGGCGAGATTGAAACATAGCTTTCATTGCTGCTTTCTTGCCAGCCGCGCCGCGTGGAAAGGGTGGATGGGACTCAGGCGAGATTGAAACTTGATACTGTTGCCGATGTGCCACCAGCGGTGCCCGGTGGAAAGGGTGGATGGGACTCAGGCGAGATTGAAACATCTGGTATCGGCACGTGATACCAATACGCTGGTCGGTGGAAAGGGTGGATGGGACTCAGGCGAGATTGAAACGTGCTTAGGCAGTGGAGGCGCTTCACCTGCTTCTTGTGGAAAGGGTGGATGGGACTCAGGCGAGATTGAAACCAATCGTACCACTGAGTACCACCCACTGGGTATCAGTGGAAAGGGTGGATGGGACTCAGGCGAGATTGAAACTTCTCAAATGCCAATTCGGCAACGTGGGCTAAGCGGGGTGGAAAGGGTGGATGGGACTCAGGCGAGATTGAAACCTCCCATGGTCACCTCCTTTCAATTTTGATTTTACACGTGGAAAGGGTGGATGGGACTCAGGCGAGATTGAAACATCAAAAAGGAGAGGGACTCCAAGCCTGCACCAGAGGTGGAAAGGGTGGATGGGACTCAGGCGAGATTGAAACTGGCATGAGTCGGCCTACTTCACGTAGATAGTTACGTGGAAAGGGTGGATGGGACTCAGGCGAGATTGAAACATCTGTATTTCTTATAGCCATAGGGCTGCACGCGATAAAATACACTTGTTCTTTTGCCCGTTAGGAGCAATTTACTATAAAGCCTATCGAAATGATCTCTATTGTTAACATGTTACAAATAGGATATGGATAGTAAAATGTGATAATTGAAGATCATTGATAGAAAAGAAGTATAAGGTTTTAGATCAATAAAGATACTTCAGTGGCTAGGCTACAAATGTGACATTTCAAGTGTAATTGTACTTTCCCTAGCCCTGTCTCAATCCCCAGCCCCTGTCTGATCGTGTGAGGATGAGTTGAAAGAGGCAATTCAATCGTATAGTATGTAGGGGAACGTTGCTCATCTGACATTCCCCTGGCTAAAGCCGAGGGGGTTCTTCCTTCACCCATGAGACTTGCCCAATGAGTATCACTACTCAGAAAGTAGAGGCCCGCATGTCCAGAAGCGTTTCGCACTTCTCTTTGAGAGAAATACCTGTTTCCGTGTGCCCCACGGTACAGTCTTTAAAGTCGAAGAGAGATGAACAGACCGTTAGGCATGTATTGCGCTCTTGCCAAACAAGACACAAGATGTTACGCGATCTCTCCTCTTGTTTTGCTCTTTGGTGAACACGCTAGTGCTTTTACCCAAGCGAACGATTTAGCTTGGAACCCGCAAACACTATTCCGTTGTCAAAGTACTACAAGGAGGAGTATAGCATATGTGTCAATATACACATATTCATGATGAAGTACGAACAAATGAATACTTTGTCATGAAAACAGGACCCCTGTGCCCAAACCCCAAGAAAGGAAGACCCATTCATCCCCGCTTTAAAAAGACGGGGCTTTCTGGGTCGAGTGCTGTAACCGCTCTGCGAGCAGAAAAAAATTGCAAGGCTGGAGGATCATTATGACTTTTCCAATTCAGTGGAACTGGCAACAGGCTGTGCTTCTGCTGGTGGCGATTGCTGCCGTTGGTCTGATTATTTCTTCTGTTATGAGTCTAGTTGTTAAAGTCAAAGAGATAGAAGTTCTGGAGGACGAGGAGGGCCGTTCCTACCGACTCATGCGACGGCGACGGCACTTCCGCTTGCATCATGGTGTGGGGGGATTGGTGATATTGGTGGTGGCTCTGTCTCTGTTATGGTTAACTTTTCTTATGGGGACATATCTAGGGCTCACCGGAACTATCAAAGTAGCTCGTGTACATGCGACACAAATACAAAATGCAGATCATCAGATGGAAGTTGAAATAACTTTCTATGATCAATATGGGCGTGCATCAGATCCAAAAACGTATATTGTCGGAGGAGATGAATGGGTACTCCAGGGCAGCATCATCGAATTCCCCAGTTGGCTTAATTTGCTTGGTCTCCATGCAGGGTATAAGTTAACACGATTATTCGGTGAGTATAATGATGGAAGGCAGGATTCAAAGCCAAATTTCCTCAATGGAGGCGATGATGACTTTTTTAAGGCTGCACGAGATAAAACATTGCCAGTCCCTTTGGCACAAGGGTATTATGGAAGTGCAGTTATTGTGCCTGCTAATGGACATACATATGATGTTTCTGTATCTCAAGACGCTGTAAAAGCTGAGCCTGTAAATTGAGCTTTAATTATTCATGATGTGAACTTATTGGAGGTATCCTGCATGGGCAGGGTACCTCCTTTGGCTAAAAGTGTGCCTTTCTTAACGAGCAGTATGACAGATTGCTAAAGACTCCTGGTTATCTATCAGGAACCAAGAATATCTATGCACATACCCCAAAGGACAGATTTATCGCTGCCATTAGTCCCTTGACACCTCGCATGCTCCACAAAAGACTTTTGTGAATCCAGAAGTAAGCCGATAGTAATAGTGGTAGAAGAGCTTACATTAGGGTCACGGCAGACCTGACATGCTTATACCCAAATTGTTCAAAAAGTATCTTTAACATGTCAAGCTTTCTGTTCCATTAGAGATTTCTAAAAGAGAAGAAGACTAGTCGTTATGAAGCACACATCTTTAGCAGTGGAGGATCCTGTGGATAATGTCCAGAGAGCGGTGTTCACTCAGGTAGAGCTATCCCTAGGTGCGAAATGCTTGAAGACCAAAGAACTGATAGGCATGATCTGGGCCTATCGACTCTTCTGGTTCACCTTTATCTTGTTCTTTGGTTCGACTGCCCTGGGGAAATTGTGGGATCGCGTCTGGCATCTCACCCACCGCTTTGATACCTTCTGGTCACCCCCACACTTTTTTATCTTCGCGATGACGACACTGACGAGTCTGGTGGTTGCAGCGATTGCCTTCACGCCCAGGCTGCGTATCTGGTTTGGTCCAAGCTTGCGTATCCCATTGATCCCGTTCATGGTTCCAGGTTCGCTGGTTATCCTGGGTAGCGGCTTGGTCGCATTGAGCTGTACGATTATATTTGATAACTTCTGGCACAGTACTTTCGGGCTCGATGAGACACAGTGGTCGGCTCCGCATGACATGCTAACGTGGTGCTGGCTGACGATTATCATCGGCTTTGTGGCAGCGCGTCTGGCGTTTCGTCCGTATCGTCCTACAACCTGGGTGACGGAACTGGTGATGGCCGTGATGGTGCTGGAATTTTTGTGTCCGCCCATTCTGGGTCCATTCTATCTAAATTATACGCCGGGCCTGCTGCGTGCCATGCAGAATATGCCAATCGTACGCACGGAGCCAACGGCGCAGCATATGTATGATATCTATCTGCATTTCGGCTTGACGCGTCTGACGAGTCCGCTATTCATTCCGATGGTGGCACTGTTTGCAGGGATTGCAACAGCATTTCTGCACTGCTTGGACCGACGTGCCCGAATATTTCTGGCAGCCCCGCTGGTCTGGTCGTTGACACTGATGGCACGCGATCTGTATACCATTCTATTTCTACATTATCAGGGTGTGAAGTTGTTGAGGCAGATCATGCCCATTGCACTCAGGGAGCCATCGCTGTGGGTACCCATTCCACTCTTTGTAGCGGTTGTAGTCTGTGAAGTGATACGTCGGACGAGTTTTACGGAGAACCGGATCTATGTCATCTGTGGGAGTATTTTCGGACTGTGCACGTATGCTATCTGGCACGTTGCGTCCTGGGAGATATGGCTAGCTGTTGCGGCGGGGCTGGCCATGCTCTACGGTTCGTGGATCGGCAAATGGCTCTACCGTTTGCTAGAGAAGCCAACATTTGCGGGTCTGATGCGCTTGTTGTTGACGACCTGTGTGCTGATACCAGCTCCGCTGGGTGTGATCGATCTGTGCTTACGTTGGTCGACGCCGTGGTAGGGGCAAAAAAGGCACGAAATATAGCCCTGATCTGCCACCAAAAGAACCCGATAGGTTTCCTGGTTCGGCAGATCAAGGATACTTCGGAGGTATCGATTTGTGCCAGTGCTTTATCATGCACGCAGTACAGAGAGCCTTGCACTTCACACATAGCGACGATGTCAAGCTAGTGGGATATACTTTATCTGTCCTGCTTCGTGATATGTTACAAGGTATCCAGCCTTTACCAGTGACCGTAGCATAACGTCGATGGTAGCGGCCTTCATCTTTGCAAATTGGCTGCACCGACGCTGGATAATGCGAGCGTTGACCGGTTCGCCAATCCTGCTAATCTGCGTCAGCAGTGCCTGCTCAAGCCGATTGCTTTGCTGACCTCCATTGACCTGACGGTAGAGTTCATGCAGGCCCCGGCGCAGCCGCTCGGCTAGTTCCTGAGCTCTGACCCAGTGACGAAACTCGATATGGTTATCGTTCTCCAGGCTAGCCATCAGCATTGCCATCTTGAGTGCAGTGGTCGGCAAACGATCATAGGAGCCATGGAAGGCTTTATGGGGGAACGAGAGCAGCATGGCTTTGAGTTCCGAGCGGTAGTGCTGCCAGGCGTCCTGAGCATCCGTGTCCATGGTGCAACGGTGTAGTGGCAGTTCACTGGAGCGGATAACACTGTACTTACCTTCCATGATTTCGTTGTTCTTATCGCGTTGTCGCACGATATCCACCTTCGGCATGCCTAACCGACGGTGCCACTCTTGCAAGGGCTCGATCAGGTGATGAGGAATCTCAATATCTCCGACGCTCAGCGGAGCATCAATGTATTGATCCGGTGGCGCGGTCACGAAGGAGACGCGTGCCCAGAAGCCATCAGTCCAGAACTCGCTTCCAGCTTTGGCAACGATTTGCAAATTGGCTGGTGTCATAGCTCCCAGCACGGATATGTAAGGATTATAGATCGCCTCCGCGCCTCGTTGCAATGTGGCATTCTCGTAGATCTCCGGGCAGCTGTCCAGTTGCATGAGGATATCGATGAATTCGGCCTGGGGACCACTCGATTTGCTGGCTGCTTGCACAAACTTACCAAACTCATCGTTATACCAGCCACGCTGTGCCGCCATCGCCAGACGATTGCTCACCCGTTCCTGTTGCTCAGGAGTCATCTCGGCGTAGCTGGCGGGTACCTGGCGTCCGGACATATCGCTTAGCAATTTCTGAGGCGTGGTGCGCTCCGCACCCAATAGGAAATCCAGCCCTGCACTGTGGAGCAAGGCCTTGGCTGCTCTGGCTGTGGTAGTCTTGGCGAACAAGCTGCTATCGCCACACAGCGCGATCGTCAGATTGGGATAGACACTCATTGTTCTCAGTGGCAGGTAGATGCGGCGGGCGACCACCGATGAGAGCAGCCAGACACCGCAGAAGGTGTGAAAGTCCTCAAAGCCTTCCGGTGAGGCCTCATGGCTGAAGCTCTCGTAGCTACCCAGCCAGGAACACGCTTCTTGGCTGTATGTGGGCAGAATCTGCTCACGAGAGGACAGTTCCGGCATGTCCAGGTTATCAAATGGTTGTGATGTTGTCATAATATAAACTCCCACGTGTTTTTACGATTCACATAATTCATACACTTCCTACATTCCACACAACCCACACCTTTATAAACAGACGCTGAATTAGAAAACTGACCTGACTAGGAGGCTCGTAATTGCACTACGAGGAGAAAAAACCAAGGGGAGATGATATGTTGCACATTTGCTATTCCTTTCGCTCATTCCCTTACCATCAACGACACAACTGCAATTCTGCTTTCATTGAAGAATTGCACTTGTATTGTACACCATATTACCAGAATTTGGAAAGTGGAGGAATGCCAAAAGTTGTCCTCTTTTGTCACCTCAAGTTGCCTCCTTTTTTAGAGAAAAAGAAGAGAATTGAAATGGGTGGGGAGGTTCATGGCAAGATTCGGAGGTGTCCCCAAGACTTCTACCATTTGAAAGGATTTGAAATTACAGGCCTTTCCAGGAGAAAAAGCTTCTCTGGAAAGGCCTGTATTCTCTTCTCAGTCTGAAGTACTCGCCGCTCTCAGGCATTACTAGCGAGGTACTTCTTACTGACACTCCCTGGCATAAATGCGCAGGGGTTCTTCCTTCAGCCATGAGCCTTGCCACTGTCTCTGACGAGGGCAGCAGTAGAGGGCCGCATGTCCAGAAGCGTTCAACGGGACGAGCCCGTCACATCCGTTCCGATGTGCCCCACCGTACGGGAGAGAAGCATTGGCGAGCGTGAGGCAATCTATCCGTTAGGAGAGAAGAGCGCTCCTATCAAACACAACAGGATTTTACGCAAGCCCATCACTCAATGTACTTTATGCTCTCATGAGCAGTATAGCAGAGGTGTCAATCTATCACTATTCATAAAGAGAGGAGACGGAGAAGGGATATTTTGTCAGAGAATGGGTACCCCTGTGCCCAAGCCCCTGATAAGGTAGGACTCTTCATCCCCTGGATCAATCACAGGGGCTTTCTCGTCCCAGGTTTGTAAATACCTCATGTTCTGGGGCGTATCCTGGTCCACATTGCACGTGTATAGGCAGTGTGCATCCCCATACGTTCCATATTGGTCTCAACTACGCTGCCAGCCTCCGCTTGCCCAACAATTAGGGTGGAATCGGCCTCGGCGGCAAGAGTGAAACGCCGGGCGAGCGTTACCGTCTGGCATCCCCTGTTCCTGAATGAGGGAATAGTGGCACCTCCGGCCAATGACGCTATACTATCCTGAATATAGAGCAGACCGATGCTGGCTGGCTTCTCATCAACACTTACCAGACAGAATTGCCATCCCGCACGTCCATAGAGCACTTCGAGGGCACTCCCAAGCAGATGCACTTCGCTCCCTTGCCCATGCAATGCCTCTTGGAAGCCATGCATATATACGTCGACAAAGCGATCCAGACGCTCAAAAGAGACATCCTGGATGGTCAGAGATGGAGGGAGATCCAACGGTACTACTGATGGGACACCGTATAACATGTTTTGAAACATGTACTCATGAAATCCATAGTCAACCAGCCCTGCCAACAAATCAGCACTAACATGATAGGGATTGATATCGATACGATACGGTACTCCTTGCACCTCATAGAAGCGTATGATGTCATCGAGCTGAGCTGTATGCTCTGGACCTATGCCAATCACACGATTAAAGAGGCCTACATGGGCGAGGTTGCGGGCCGCGAAGGCTCTTGCTCTCCCGAAGTGCTGGATCGCGACACCGAAAGGATTACCCGGTTGCTCGCGCATGCCTTGCATCCAAGACTCAATATAGTCTGCTTTTGACTGCTCTAATCGATCTGACAGTTCTTGCGTCATGATCGGAACATCCATCTCCATTTACCTTTCTTGCAATGAAAATTCCCATTCTCTATTCTATAGGAGTTGAAGCCGTTCTCTCTATGTCGATGGCTGTTTGCCTAAGAGCATTGTATCATCAAAAAGAGCGACGTTTCCTCTTCCCCATGATAACTTTAGGGGGAAACGTCGCTCTTTTTCTTTGCGGTCTATGCGTGCCACACTTGTACTGTTTTGTCTCTGCCTGCCGAAGCGATGCGAGAGCCATCCGGGGACCATTGCACAGCATTCACTTGGTCAGAATGGCCGCTATAAGTCCAGATGTGTGACCCTGTAGAAGCGTACCATATCTGCACTGTCCCATCAGTACTTGCCGATGCAATCCGTGTACTGTCTGGAGACCAGGACGCTGCCTTCACATTTCCGCTATGCCCCTCATAGGTCTGGACCTGCACTCCCGTCATTGTATCCCATACCTGCACAGTTCCTTCATAAATGCTGCTTCCAGATGCAATGCAAGAGCCATTCGGCGACCAAGCTACCGCTGTAACATCACTGATATGATTTTCATAGGTCAGAAGACGCTCTCCTGTGACCGCGTCCCATATATGCACCTTCCGATCGTTTCCACCCGAGGCAATGCGAGTGCCATCTGGCGACCATGTTACTGCATACACATAGCTCTTATGGCCACGAAAGGTTTGAACATGCATGCCCGTGGCAGCTTCCCACACCTGTACGGTACCGTCGACACTTGCCGAGGCAATGCGTGTGCTATCCGGGGACCAAGCCACTGCAGGCACACTGGTGAGGTGACCGCGATAGGTATAGATTTGTCTTCTATTGGTGGCATCCCATATCTGCACAGTTTTATCCCAACTCCCTGAGGCAATAGAGGCTCCATCTGGCGACCAGGCCACTGCAAATATCATCCCTTCCGGAATTCCCTCTCCCACAGCCTTGCTAGAAACATGATGGTCATAGACCAGGATGGGCTCTTCTGTAGTAGCGTTCCACACATGGATTGTCTCATCCCAGCCTCCTGAGGCAATGCGTGAGCTGTCTGGCGACCATGCGAGCGTCTCTACAAATTGAGGATGGCCGCGATAGATAGAGATCTGTGTGCCGACAAGTGGTAGCAGTACAGCTGCCTGTGATAGCTGTGCAGGTTGGTCGGATATCAATGCCACTGTTACTTCGCCTGACGAATCTTCCTGGATATTTGTCTGCTGAGGGAATGCAGATAATAATGTCTGCATATCGAGCGGGCATGCCTGCTCAAGAGCAGAGGCAAACTCCAGGATGGAGGGAAAACGTTGCCGTGGGTCCTTGGCTAGGGCCTTCTGTACGACTTGCTCCACTTCCGTTGTGATACTAGGAACCCTTGCTTGCAGTGGTGGTGGTGGATCAGAGAGATGTTGGAGGGCGATTTCGATGGGGGCTGAACCTACGAATGGACATGCTCCGGATAACCATTCGTAGACCACCACGGCTAACGCATATTGGTCACTAGCCGGGCGTGCTTTGCCCCGAATCTGTTCGGGGGCCATATAGGAGGCCGTGCCCATGGCATCATGTGTATTAAGCGATTGGGTTTTGTGGGCAACGATAGCGGTGCCAAAGTCACTGAGCACAATATGGCCCTGTTCCCCCACTAACATATTCTCCGACTTCACATCTCGGTGTACGATTTTCTGATCATGAGCATACTGCAGTGCTGCTGCCACTTGCTTCACGTACAATACCACTGTCGGGAGTGGAACGGTTGTGCCCTGTGGGTGGCACTGACGTAAGGTGCCACGGGAAGCATACTCCATAACCAGGAATGGTGTGGCATTATCTAAGCCAAACTCCAGTACTCGCAGGATATGAGGATGCTTCAAGGTTGCAACCATTTGCGCCTCTTTGAGAAAACTTTGGAAGTCTTGGTCTGTCATCTGTTCAAGCAATACCTTGATAGCAGCCTGGGTGTTGAGATAGATATGCTCGCCCAGGTAGACATCAGCAAACCCTCCCTGTCCCAGCAGATAGGCCAGTCGATAATTGCCAAGTTGTTGTCCGACGCGATCCTGTATGGTCATTTCCACCTCAGTTAAATAGAAGACCTCATATATATGACTAATGAATCATCCTGAGTTTTGATCTAGCCGGTCAATGGTTTACCTGTGGTGTTCGCTATAAGGAGTACGTGATTTCTGTTGAAATGGAATGTACTACGTGGCACTTTTTGATGAGCTATATACTTACGCAGTCTGGGGCTCTTCTTGAGCAACAATTTCAACTTAGCTACAGTTTGTACGGTCAAAGACTTGGTTACGTTGCTTGCGTCAATAGAACGACCACTTTTCCGTATACTATTAAAATGGTCTAGCTTCATATAATTAAGAATACCCTTCCTCTAGGAAAAAATATAGCTCTTTTTTAACATAATGGTATCTCTTTTGCTATTACCTGCTGGTGCATATTAGCAGGAAAGTACTAGACAAGCATTATAATTGGGTACTTCTATACTCTTCTGACGCTCTGGGCTCAGAAAAAGTTCCTTATATCTTTCTGGCACAACTGTTAGTTCTCACTTTAGCATAAGCGTTATTAAAAAACAAGGGAACCAGGGAAGTGGCTTCTACTGCCATTAGGGAAAACGGAGAAAGCAAAGAAGCCATACACGAAGAATACCTAATCTCGTTGTTGCATGTCAGAGGAGTGCGTGGAGAGCGCAAAACGGCGGCTCTATCCTCCCTCGCACGCGAAATTCCCATCCTCTTGCGAAAGAGAGGCTAGTATCTTGCTAATATCTAGATGTTATAAATAGATCAATAATATTTGGTGGTTGTATTTATCGATATATAAGAGGTAGATATATAAGCAAAAAAAATGTTATAGTTTTCTCTGGGGAATCGGACGATTTTTACTGATCCGATCGTTATGTCAACCGTTGAACGAGAACTGAGTAGAACAGGAAGACCTAGAAGATTTCCTATGTGATTGCAAAAAGGAGAAACTCGATGATGCAGACATCAGTCGGAAGCTATCGGGAGGAGCAACGTTCATTATGGAGGCGGCTGATTCAGTTCGCCGTTCTATTGGTGGCTGGACTCTTTCTCGCCAGCTTGGTTACCGTCTTCATTCCAGCTTTAAGTAGCACTGCTCACGCAGCCGTAGTCCAACCGACAGGAATTGTAGGGCGTGGAGGTGGAAACGTTGTGCAACCGACAGGAATTGTAGGACTTGGAGGTGGAAACGTTGTGCAACCGACAGGAATTGTAGGACCTGGAGGTGGAAACGTTGTGCAACCGACAGGAATTGTGGGGCGTGGAGGTGGAAACGTTGTGCAACCGACAGGAATTGTAGGACCTGGAGGTGGAAACGTTGTGCAACCGACAGGAATTGTAGGACCTGGAGGTGGAAACGTTGTGCAACCGACAGGAATTGTAGGACCTGGAGGTGGAAACGTTGTGCAACCGACAGGAATTGTAGGACCT
>Ga0207416_1004412_pt1 | contig 12293 bp, 9 predicted proteins | sample PaiPotPPM11metaG_FD_184107 | JGI IMG/M metagenome (GOLD analysis project Ga0207416, IMG submission 184107) | Iron sulfur acid spring bacterial and archeal communities from Banff, Canada, to study Microbial Dark Matter (Phase II) - Paint Pots PPM... ...
GAGAGAAGCCCTCGCCGAACGTGTTGACGGCGGCGTCCACGCGCATCCCCCGGGCTACCCGCCCCCGGCCCAGTGGTATCCTCGGGGGTACGACATGCTCGGCACGATCATCGCGGAAGCGCACGCCCGGGGGATGCGCGTGGACGCCGCCGTCAACACGTTCGGCGAGGGCTTCTCTCCTCTCGGCGCCGGACCGGCGTTCGCGCACCCGGAGTGGCAGGGCACGGCGTATATCGCGACGCGCCCCGTGATCGCATCCGACGGAGCAACATACGCGCTGTCCGGGGTGAATGTTCCGCGCGACCAGGACGCGCTCGTCCTGTACACGCCGGCGAGCGGCCCGGCCAGCCCGGCCTCGCGGTGGGGCGCGGAGGTCGCCGTCAGGGATGGGACGGTGGCGGAGGTGCGGAACCGGGCGGCGGGCGATGCCGATCCCGGCCCGATGGCGATTCCGCGCGACGGGTACGTGCTCTCCGGACACGGCGCCGCCGCGGCGTGGCTGCTGCGGGCGCTCCCCGCCGGGACTCCGGTCACGATCGGCCCCATCGATACGCGCCTGGTCCGCTCGTCCGCGCACAGCATCTTCGCGTTCGTCAACCCGGCGGACCCCCGGGTCTGGAACTATGAACTCGGGGTCCTCTATGAAATCCTCACCCATTACGACGTCGACGGGATCGTGCTGGACCGGACGCGGTATCAGGACGTGACCGAGGATTTCTCGGACCTGAGCCGGGAGGCGTTCGAGCGATTCCTCGGCCGCCGGGTCGCGCACTGGCCGGACGACATCTACACGTACGTGCCGAGCGGCTACTGGGTGGCGAGGCGCCCGGGGCCGCTGTACAAGCGCTGGCTGGGGTATCGGGCACACACGATTCTCGCCTACACGCGCGCGGCAGCGCGCCTGATTCACACCCTGCGGCCCCGCGTGGCCGTCGGAATGTACGTGGGCGCGTGGTACCCCGTCTATTACGATGAAGGGTCCAACTGGGCCAGCCCGGACGTCCGGCCGCCCTACGCGTGGATCGGAGACGAGTGGGTCAGCGCGGGGCTCGCGCCGCTGTTAGACTACCTGATGATCGGCCTCTACTACCGGCCCGTGACGATGTGGGAGGCGATGCGGCTGGGTGATAACCCGACCATCAGCATTCAGGGCGGGGCCGCGCTCGGCCTTTCCCTCGTCCATGGTGACACGCCGCTTCTGGGCGCGCTGCTCGTCTCGCTGTACGCCACCGACCCCGGGCGGTTGACCCGGGCGATTCGGATGTCAAACAGCATGACCCGGGGCACGATGCTGTTCGACCTGATCTACCTGGACAACGACCATCTGTGGCCGGCGGTACCGCCGCCGTAATGCGCGAGGGTCCCGCCCAGCATCGGGCGGGACCCTCGTTTCACCCAAGCACGGTCTTTGCTATGCCACCGAGCCGGCTCCCTCGGGACCTGCGAGCACGAAAGGAAGCCGTAACCTGAACCTCCCGATGCACCGTCGTCGTCCAGCTAAGCCGCGGTCCGACGACGGCCGGGGTGCGTGTGGCCTACCCGGCCATCACCTCGCACGGATACTGGCGGCAGGTCGGACGGTGCAGCGTGGAGCGTCTACTATAGGCCATCCGCATCACCTCCTTTCGTACTAACCACATCATCGCTTCCCCGTCCAGGCCTGTCAAGAGTGGACGGGAACGCATCAAACTCGACGGAGCGTCACGGTTACCGCTTGCCGTTCCGCTTGCCGTTCCGCTTTCCGTTGCGCTTGGCGTGACCCCGCAGCCAGACCGCGATGCCGTCTCGGGTCATCCCGCCGCGGGCCACCGACGTAATGAACTCGACAGCCTCGGCCGGCGGGCTCAGCATCAGGCGGTATCCGGCGCTCTCCAAAAACTGCCGCGTGGCCTCGAGGGCCGTGCGCTTGTTGCCGTCGTGAAATACCTGGTCGCGGACCAACCGGTCCAGATAGAACGCGGCCAGGTCCCACACCGTCGGCTGCGGGCGCAGCGCAATGCGCGTCTGGACGAAGTTAACCAGGGACTCGAGGCTGGGGGGGTACACGACGTTCTGTTCGCCGGCGAGATACAGGCCTCCGGTCGCACGGATCATCCGTTGATTCACCGTCTTCAACTGGTCGGCGGTCAGGTACTTCATCGTTTGGCGAGGGCCTCCCACAGCGGACGGTAATCCCGAAGGCTTCGCTCGAGACTACCGAGGAACAACCGTTCGCTAACAGACTCGGCGGGGGGGAGCGGGCGGGACGGCTTGCGGGCGCCCGTAGACCTCGAACGGACGACCTTTACCCGGCCTCCAGATCTGGTCCTCGACTTGAGCCGGGGCCTCGACTTGAGCCGGGGCCTTGGCCCTCGCCGGCGACTGGCACCGGATTTCGATCGGGCGGGATGCGATTTAGCCCTCTTCTTGCTCTTGATCCGCCTCAGATTCACTCTTGCGGGCCTACGCGCCATCTCTCGCCCCCCTCGGTTTAATCTAGCATGGTCGTAAGGGAGGTGCAACTCCCGGGGGTAGAGAAACGCCCTTAAACGTAGAGCAATCCCACAAAAAACTTGAATTCTGAGTGTCCGCTCATCAAAACCTGGCCCATGCGGCAGCTGCCCGTGCCGCCAATGGGAAGGGCGCCGGATTAGGTGAGCCGGCGCCCTTCGGATCAGTTGGCTATCGACGTGTTGAGTCGTTGTTCGATTCAGCCCACCACCCTGACGTTCTGGGCCTGGGGGCCCTTCTGTCCCTGGGTAATCTCGAATTCCACAACCTGGCCTTCTTCCAGGTTGCGGAATCCCTCCCCGGCGATCCCCGTATAATGAACGAATACGTCCTTGCCTTCCTCCGGGGTTATGAATCCGTAGCCCTTCTCCCGGTTGAACCACTTTACAGTCCCCTTCGGCATACGCTCTTCATTCCTCCCCTGGGGCCGGCTGGCCATCTCAATTTCGCCCCCCTAATACTACGGGCCTAAACTCTAATCCTGCCTGGGGAACGGACCGCCGGTCGCGAGCGCCGAGAGCGGGATCGCGCGTACGGGTGGGCGGATTCGCGGAAGCGAAAGGCGGCCGATGGGCACCTCCAGCGCCCCGCTGAGCCACCGCATGACCGGCGTGCCACACCGGCGCCACTGACAGAGGCCCATGCCGCACCGCGTCATGCGTTTGAGATCGTCGGGGGTGCGGGCGCCGTCGTCGAACGCCGCCTGGAGGGCGCCGGCGGACACCGCCTCGCACGGGCAGACGATCGTGTCCGGGGGCCCCACCCACCGCTCGACGACCTCATCGGGAACCGCGCCGACCGCCAGCGCTTCACGCGCGCGGGCGTGCAGCGGGATTGACGCGGCCGCCAGTCGCTTGCGGGACTCTTCGATCTTCACCTCGGGATCGGGGAGGAGACCGAGGGACCGGAGCGCGTACTTGGCGGCGAGGCGTCCGGACTCGGCCGCGGCGCGGGGGCTGTCGACGCCTGAGGCGTCGCCGGCCACAAACAGCGCGGGGGTGGGCCCGTGCAGCGCGAACGTCCGATCGTAGCGGGGGACAAACCCGCCGAGCAGCGGCTGATAGACGCACGGACAGCCGGCCAGACGGGCCAGTTCGGTGGCCGGAACGCGAGGGGATTCGACGCAGAGCATGCGGCATGCGTGTGTCGCCCCGCTCGCGAGCACGACCCGGTCAATCGCGCCCGATCCTTCGGCAGCGGTGATCGTCCCAGGCTCATGCGACACGGCGTCGGGAACGCCTGCGGGCCGCTTCGCCCCAATGAGGGTGACGGCCGCCCCCCGCTCGGCGAGCCGGCCGGCCAGCCCGCCTGCCTCCGCATCCCCCACGACGGACACGGGGCCCGTTTCGGCGCCGACGCGTCCCGCGCGGACGGCTTCCCAGCCGGCCTCCACCGTCATGACGCCGTCGAGTGTCCACCCGGGAAACGGCAGGATCACCTCGCGCGCGCCGGTCGTGAGGATCACGATCTGGGCCGTCACGGTCTCCACGCGCTCGCCGCGGAGCACGGCAAGCGTGCGGCCGAAGAGGCCCCACACGGGACTGCCGCGCCAGGCCTCGGTACCGCCGAGGTCACGCATCAATCCTTCCGTGAGCCCGCGGGCGCCCGGGACCATCATGGCGCGGCCGCCGAGCGCCGGCCGTTCCTCGATCAACAGCACGTGGGCGCCGCCGGCGCGCGCCTCTCCGGCCGCGGCGAGCCCCGCCGGACCGGCGCCCACGACGGCGATCTGGACCGCGGTCACGATCGGCGGGGCTCCCCGAGCGCAGCGACGAGGGTTTCGGGAGTGATCGGAAGCGACGTGACCCGCGCTCCGGTCGCATCGGCGATGCCGTTCGCAATCGCCGCGGCGACCGGTACGACCGGAGGCTCGCCCACGCCTTTGGCGCCGTACGGTCCGCGCGCCGAGGGGACCTCGACGAGGTGCGCCCGGATCATCGGCACGTCCCCGGCCCGCGGAATGGCGTAGTCGAGGAAACTCCCCGTCGCCAGCGTCCCGGTCTCATCGAAGTCCATCCGCTCCAGAAGCGCCCAGCCGATCCCCTGTGTCACGCCGCCGTGAATCTGCGCCCGGACGGCAGCCGGGTTGATCGCCCGCCCGACGTCCTGGGCCGCCGCGTACTCGAGCACACGGACCCGGCCGGACTCCGGATCCACGCGCACGTGCGCCGCATGCGCACCGAACGCCGGCGCGCGCTCCGTGATCGCGTCGGAGGCGACCCCAAAGATCGGCGGATGCGCCGCGCCGAAGCCAGCGGTCAGCTTCGCGAGCTCGGCGACCGCGATCGTCCGGGCCGGCGTGCCCCGGACGCCCACTTTGCCGTCCACGAGCTCGAGATCTACTTCGGCCGCCTCGAGCCGCTTCGCGGCGAGCGCCAGCACCTGCCGGCGGGCGTCCTCGGCCGCCCGCTGCACGGCCGCGCCCACTGTGTACGTGATCTTGCTCCCCCCCGCCATCCCGGCCGCCGGCGCGCTGTCGCTGTCGGCGCCGATGACCCGGATGCGATCGACCGGCATGCCCATCGCGTCCGCCGCGATCTGGGCGAGGCTGGTCGCCGTCCCGCTGATGTCAACCGATCCCACGATCACCTGCACGGTCCCGTCGGGGTTCAGCCGGATGCACCCGCTGGCGGGCTCGAGGCCGCCGAGCCAGCCCCCGATCGCGATCCCAATCCCTTCGTGCTCGCCCCGCCGGCGCCCCCGGCGCGCCAGGGGATCCTCCCGAAGCGCCTCCAGCGTTTCGCGCAGTCCGATCCGGGGCCACGGCTCGCCGTTCGGCATCGGGTCTCCCTGCTGCGACACGTTGCGAAGGCGGAACTCGATCGGATCCTGGTCCAGCGCGCGTGTGAGCTCGTCGACGACCGACTCGATCGCAAACGCCGCCTGCGGCGAGCCCGGCGCCCGGTAGGCGCCCACGGGCGGCTTGTGCGTCAGCACCTCATGCCCGCGGATGTCCAGGTGGGGAAACCGGTATACGCCGCTGAGCAGCAGCGCGGCGATGTTCACGGGCGCGCCGGGAAGCGCGCCCGCGTCGAACCGGAGGCGCGCCTGGAGCGCCGTGAGCGTCCCGTCCCGTCGTGCGCCGATCTTCACCTCGAGGGCGGACTGCGGCGCCGGCGTCCCGGTGCGGAACTCATCGACCCGGGAGAGCAGGAGTTGAATCGGGCGGCGCAGCCGCATCGCCAGGGCCCCGGCCAGCGTCTCGAGGAGGAGGATCTTCGCCCCGAAGCCGCCGCCGACCGCCATGGGGATGACACGGACCGACGATTCGGGCAGGCCGAGGACGGCCGCGACGTTTTCCCGCACGTAAAACAGCCCCTGCGTCGCGGTCCACACCGTCAGGCGGCGCGACGTGCTGTCGTAGTCCGCGGTGGTCGCGTGCGGCTCGATGTACGCCTGGTGGATCACCGAGGTCCGGAACCGGCGGCTGACGACGACCGCCGAGTCCCGAAATCCCTTCTCGACGTCGCCCCGGACGAAGCGCACCCGCCCTGTCACGTTGCTGGGCGCCCCTGCATCGGCTTCCTCCTCGGTCTGGAGCGCCGCGTGAAGCTGTGCCTCCGCGCTCTTGCCGGAGAGATCCGGCTGGACGAGCGGGGCCGCCGGATCGGCCGCGGCCTCGGGATCGATCAGCGCGGGAAGGAGATCATACGAGGCACCGGAGGCCAGCTGCTCCAGGCCATCCTGCGCCGCCGCCTCGGATTCGGCGACGACGACGGCCACCGGCTCGCCGGCGAACCGCACTTCTCCTCTGGCAAGGAAGCAGCGCCCTCGTGACGATGGGGCAGGATCGCCGGCCGGCAGATCGTCCGCCGTCACGACCGCCACAACGCCGGGGACGGCGAGCGCGCGGCGCTTGTCGAGCCGCCGGATGCGCGCGTGCGCGTGTGGACTCAGGAGAATCCGCCCGTGCAGCAGTCCGCGGAGATCGAGGTCCGCGGCGAACCGGGCGCGGCCGGTCACTTTCTCCTCGCCGTCGAGGCGGGGAAGCGATTGGCCGATGGCAGAGGGCATACGGGTGGACCTCCTCGTACAGCATGACAAACCGGATGGGGATACTCAGGGGTTCCAGACGGACGACGACCGGTCCTGCCTGTCCTCGTGCGCAGCGGACCGGCGAGCGCGCCCGGGGCCCGGCCCAGGAAGGACGCTCCCCGAGGACGAAGCGAGGACCACCCGGACACTGGATCCAGATAGGAGTCGGGCATCATGCCGATTCGGTTGCTTGCCCAGCGCTGCGCTCGAGGCGTCGCCGTCCTTGCCCTGCTCGGCCTCTTGCTCCTGCCCCAACCCGCCGCCGGCCCGGCCTGGCAGGGATCCCGGATCGCGGGCTCGCCGGCCGCGGTCGCGCCGCTCCCGCGTGGGGACGCCCGATTCCTCATCGTCGGACTCACGCAGGACCTGCACCGGACCGATACGCTGATGGTGGTGCAGTGGGACGACTCCCGCCACCAGGTGCGCATCCTCGGCGTCCCCCGCGACATCGGCGTGTCGGTGGGCGGGAGGGGTACCACGAAGATCGTCCACGCGTACGCCACGGGCGGGATCGGCCGTGCGCGGGCGGCGGTCGTCCGTCTGCTCAACATCCCCATCGCGCATTACATGGTGTTCAGCCTCCCTGCGATGCGCCACCTCGTCGACCTCATCGGCGGCGTGCCTCTCACGGTCGAAAAGCGCATGGTATACACCGACCGGCAGCAGGGGCTGTTCATCAACCTCCAGCCTGGACCGCAGCGCCTGGACGGCGCTCGGGCCGAGCAATATCTGCGGTTTCGCAACGATCCCGAGGGCGACATCGGGCGCATCCGGCGCCAGCAGCGCTTCCTGCGGGCGGCCCTGCCGTCCGTTCACAATCCGGCCGTCTGGATGCGGCTCCCCCGCATCATTGAGGCGGCCCGCGGTGATATCGACACGGACCTGACGGCCTCGCAGATGCTGGGATGGGTACGGCGGGTTGAGGGGTTGTCGGCGGACGCGATCTCGGCTTACACGATCGAAGGACGGCCGACTGTACAGTGGGACGAGCTGGCGCGGATGAAGCTGGACTTCTGGCAACCGGATCCCGACGATCTGCGCGCCAAGGTACGCTGGCTGCTCACCGGAGCCGTTCCGCCAGTGACGACACCGTGACGCGTGACATGTGCCGCCTGTCAGGCCGGGCCGGCGGGCTCACCGTGACGAGGGTCTTCAGCCTGCCCGACGCCCGGGTCAGACGGTCCGGCATCGGGCGCACCGGCCACACCGCCCGGCACCGACACATCTGAAGAGGGGCCGCCGCCCTCCTGCTCGGCCTTTCGGGCGTGTCGCTTGGCGAGCTTTGCCTCGCGCTTCGCCTTCCGCTTTAACTCCTTCTGCCGTTTGACGGCGTTGTAGTTCGGGCGGGCCATCGGTCACGCTCCCTTCATTTGCAGCTCGATACCTTCCATTAAAGCACGTTGCCGCGCCGATTGCACGGTTATGTCCAGCCTTCCATTTCCCGAGGCGACGTTCCCGAGGGCGGAGCCGCGATCTCGATCCGCAGGCGCGCGACGGTCCCCGAGGATGTCGTCTGGATCTCCGCCGAGTCAACCAGCGCCTGCATCAGGCCGATGCCCCGCCCCCGGCCCCCGGGCTGGGACCGCTCGGGCCGCCACCGGCCGTGGTCCTCGACGTCCACCGTAACGGCATGACCCTCGCGCCGGACGTGGAGCCGAACGGCGCCGCCCGCCGCCCCGTAGGCGTGCTCAATCACGTTATTCACCGCCTCGCCGACGGCCACTTGGAGGGCAAACAACCGCTCCTCGTTCAGCCCCACGGCATGGCCCAAGCGGCGCAGCGCCTGGCGGATGGCGATCAACGCGGATGGCTCCGCCGGCAGGGTCAGCTCGAAGCGGTCGAGCGGAACGGGTGAGAGCGAGACTGTGAGCACCGCCACGTCATCGCGAAGCACCCGCCCGTCCAGAATGCGCTCCTGAATGGCCCGGGCGGGATTCGTCGAGCGCGTGACGGCCTCCGCCTTGACGGCGCCGACGAGCGCGGCCTCGCCCCGGATCACGTCGTGGTCGTACTCGACGAGGCCGTCGGTATACAGCACGAGGAGTGAGCCGGCCGGCAGGGTGACGGTCCACTCCCGCCGGGGGTCGGGGCCGTCGATGCCCAGGGGCAGTCCTCCGGAGGCGAGCAGCTCGGCCCGCCCATCCGCCGTGGCGAGGACCGGAGCCGGATTGCCGGCAATGGAGTACGAGAAGGTCATCGCTCCGAGGTCGAGGATGCCGAAGACCGCCGTGGCCATTCCGCTGGACCCGAGGCTCAGCTCGAGCAGGCGGCTCGCCCGCGCGAGCACCAGAGCCGGCGCGTGATTCTCGAGGGCGGCCGCGCGGATCGCCTGGCGCACCTGCCCCATCGCCACCGCGGCCTGGAGGCCACGGCCGGCGATATCGCCGATCGACAGCGCGACGCGTCCGTCGGGGACCTGGAACACATCGTACCAGTCCCCGCCGACGTCCGACTCATGGGCGCCCGGCAAGTAAACCGCGTGCAGCCCCACGCCCGGCAGCTCCGGCATGCCGGCCGGCAGGAACGCCCGCTGGAGCGTCTCGGCGACGTGCCGCTCGCGCTCGTACGCGCGCGCGTTGTCCATGGCGAGCGCGGCGCGGCGAGCGAGATCCTCGGCGAGCGAGAGATCGGCCGGGCCATAGCGCCGGCTCGACTCGGTGAGCGCGAACGTGATCGCCCCGAGCGTCCGACCGCGTGTGCGGAGCGGCGCGATCATTGCGGACGTCACACCCAAGTCCCGGAGAATCCGGAAATGCCCGGCATCGCGCACGCCGGCCGCCGGCATCTCATCGGGAATCGCCGCGTAGAGCGCGGAGTGCCCGGTCCGGATCACGCTCTCCACGCCGCCTCGCGCTTCCGCGGGATGCTGCTCCACGAGCCGGCGGGCCATCTCCGCCTTGGCCGGATCCCGGTGCGCGACGACCAGCGTACGCACGACCCCATTTTCGTCCAGCATGTCGACGGTGCACAAATCGGCGACCGTCGGCACCGCCAGGCGCGCGATGCTGGCTACTGTCGTCCGATGGTCAAGGGAAGAGGCCAACAGCTCGCCGGCTTCGGCGAGAAATACCAGCTGCCGGCGCGCGTCCTCCGCCGCGGCGACCGCCTGCACCTCCGCGGCATAGCGCTTGGTCAGCTCGATCGTCCCGCTCAGCGCCGAGGCGACCCGCTGCATCACCGAGAGGTCGATGGGCCCGAAGGCGTTCGGCGCCGTCGAGTCGACCTCGAGCAGGCCGAACGGGCGCCCACGCCAGATCAGCGGGACCGCGAGGTAGGATCGGAGGGGGTTCGTCGGTTCATAGCCCGCGGCGACAAGATCCCCGCACTGGAACGGCTCGCCTGTGTCCACGACCTGCCAGATCCGGCCTTGCCCCCGCGGCAACCGACCGCCCAGGGCGTTTCCGGCGAACGGCCCCACGGCCGCCCGGCAGACGAGCTCCTCGCCCTCGAGCAGGACGAGCGACCCTCCGGTAAAGGGGATCACCCGCCTGAGATGGCCGAGTGCGGATGAGAGCATGTGCTCAAGATCGTCGTCGCCAGATGCCGTGGTGATCGCGTTGACGACCTCGGTTGCGGCGCGGACGCGGTGCTGCGCGTCGAGAAGGGCGGACCGCTCGCCCTCGATGTCGCGCAGGCGGCTCGCGGCAAGCGCGACCGCCGCGGAAACGAGCGCGAACACCGCGAGGATGCCGGCGGCCGGCCCCCCGTGTGCGCCCGTGAGCGCCGCCGGAATCTGAAAGACCATGGCCGATACGGCTGAGAGCGCGACGGATACAAGTCCGGACGCCCGTCCCCCGACGTAGGCCGCGGTCGCGACCGCCGGGACATAGAGGAAGAGGTAGGGGCTGTAGCCAGGAAAAGCCGCTTTCAGGAACACCGACGCGACCGTGGCTGCGGCGACTAGGCCAACAGCGATCCCCAGAGGGCGCAGGCGGCTATCAACCATTTGGGCGAGCCTGTTCCATGTCCGTTTCCGCCATTCCTGTGCGTCTGGCTCCGGGTGGCTCGAGGCGGTCGCTGCGCCGAATTCCCACCGGCCCCGTGGCTCATTCAAAGATGCCGGGCCCAATCCGGGGGAAATAGTCACTACGATGGAAATTGAGCGCAAGGAGTTTTGGTCCCCCGGTGCGACAGGAGAGCGGGAGCGCGACGTGGAGAGCCAGATGGCGCCGACCTCTGAGCTACAGCAGTATACGGCGGCGCTGCGGGAGCGCGGGCTCAGGCTGAAGGATCTCGCCGCGCACCGGCGTCCGCGTTCGGCCGGACTCCGTCATCGGCTCCAGATCGTCGGCCGCGGGCTCGCGACCGATCCGGACTTGGCGGAGACCGTCCGGAGCGCAAAGCCGCTGCCGCTCAGGCCGCTCGCGCGGCGGTTTCAGATTTCCCCTCACACGATCCGGAAATGGGAGAACTTCCTGGTCGCGATCGCGCTGGCATACTTGTACGACCTGCCGAGCATTCAGCGGTATCTCGACGACATCTTCGAGGCACCGCTGGCTGCCCGTACAGTCAGCCGGTAACCCACCGCCGCGGTCGCCCGCCCCGCCTCGGTTACCCGCCACTCCACCTGGAACCGGGCGCTGCCGATTACGCCGCCCGTTCGCCGATCACGACGGTGAGCTCCCGCAGCTCACCCGCGCGCACGATGCGGACCGCGACGCTTGAGCCGACCCGGTCGGCGCCCAACGCGACCAGCAGATCGTCGAGGCCTCCCACCGGCTGCCCACCGACGGCGACGATCACGTCGCCCAGCAGAAGACCTGCACGCTCGGCGGGACTGTCCGGCTTGACGCCGACCACCAACAAGCCCGCATCCTGGTGCAGCTGCTGCTCGAGCGCGGCCGGGAGGCGCACGGGGTGCGTGCCCACTCCGAGATAGCCGCGCCGGATTCGGCCGTACGCCAAGAGCGTCTCCACGACACGGCGGAGCGTCGCGACAGGCACGACGACGCTGTGCCTCCGCACCAGCCCCGCGGTCACGAGGCCATGGCTCCGGCCCCCTGTGTCCACAAGCAGCGCCCCCGAAAATCCCGGGGCTCGGCGAATGTCCGCCGCGAGATACCGGTCGATCTCGCCGCCCGCCGGCGTCCGCCAGCTCTCCGCGTGCGCGGCCACGATGCCCAGACCCGCCCGCACCGTCCGCCCGGGCCGCGCGATCGCCAGCACGAGATGTCCCACACGCAGGACGTCACGGTCCTCCCAGGCGGGCGGGGTCAATCCCGAGGCTGCGATCCGCAGCACCGCGAGATCCGTGGTGGGATCGCGCCCGACGAGCGTGGCGGGAACGGTCCGGCCGTCCGGCAATCCGGTCTGGACCCGGTCGTCGTGCCCGAGCACGTGATCGGCCGTGACGATGATGCCGTCAGGCGTCCACACGATACCGGTCCCGGGCCAGCGGCGCCGCGCGTCGATCCGGACGACGCTCGGGCCCGCTGCGTCGACCACGCCGGCCAGCCTGTCTGAAAAAAGACTCAGTGCATCCATCTTCACCTCACCTCCGCCTCCAACTGTAGCGGTGCCGGAGGTGGCGCACATCCGCCATCCGGCCAGGTGGCGGCCCGGTAGAATCACCGGATGCACCCTCAGGTGGGGAGGCCGGCGTTCGGATGCCGGCCGCATTGATCGCCGCGCCGGTCATCAACAGCGCCGCGCTCACCAGCATGGCCAGGTGAAAGGCCCGTGTAGACGCGTCGTGAGCCGCGGCCGCGAGGGGGGCGGGGGTCCCGGACGCGGCTCACGACGCGTCTACACGGGCCTTTCACCTGGCC
>Ga0207416_1004413_pt1 | contig 12291 bp, 11 predicted proteins | sample PaiPotPPM11metaG_FD_184107 | JGI IMG/M metagenome (GOLD analysis project Ga0207416, IMG submission 184107) | Iron sulfur acid spring bacterial and archeal communities from Banff, Canada, to study Microbial Dark Matter (Phase II) - Paint Pots PPM... ...
ATTATGAGCGCCGCACGCGCGATTGGGTGAAGATCAAAGCTCAGCTGATGCAAGAGTGCGTGATCGGCGGCTTCACCGAACCGCGCGGCAGCCGCAAAGGGTTCGGTGCCCTTCTGCTCGGCTTGTACGACCGCAAAAAGTTCTATTATGTCGGGCACGTTGGAACCGGCTTCGATACGAAGACGCTGGCGTCGATGACCGCGCAACTGAAAAAAATCGAACGCAAGACGTCGCCGTTCGTCAACGAGGTCGAGTCGAATACGAAAGCGCACTGGGTCGAACCAAAACTGGTTGCCGAAGTTCGATTCACGGAATGGACGCGCGACGGCGTCATGCGCCAGCCCGCGTTTTTAGGGCTGCGCGTCGACAAGAACCCGAAAGATTGCGTGCGCGAGGTTCCGCTGGATACGGACGACGTCGCCTAATGGCTTCGCGCACGACGCAGAAAGCGAAGGTCGGCGGCCGCGAGCTCACGTTCTCGAACCTCGAGAAGGTCTTGTGGCCGCGTGACGGTTACACGAAAGGCGATCTCATTACGTATTACTTGAGCGTTGCGAAGTGGCTGCTGCCGCATTTGAAAGATCGCCCGCTGACGCTGCAGCGCTATCCCGACGGAATCGGCGGCCAATCGTTTTTCGAAAAACAGGCCCCAAAGTTTACGCCGGACTGGATACGAACGATCGACGTCTCGGCCGAACAAGGAGCTCGCAAAGTCGCCTACATCCTGTGCAACGACGAAGCGACGCTGGCATGGTGCGCGAATTTGGCGGCGATCGTGCTGCACGTCTGGTATTCGCACCGGCCGACGCTCGAGTATCCCGACTACGCGCTCTTCGATCTCGATCCCGCCGAAGCTTGCACGATGAAAACGCTCGCGACCGTCGCGCTCGAGTTTGCGGACATGCTCGCGGAGATCGGGCTCAAACCGTTGGTCAAGACGACCGGCGGCAGCGGGTTGCACGTCGTGATTCCGCTGCAGTCCAAATATTCGTACGAAGCGGTCAAACAATTCGCGGAGATCGCCGCGCGCCGGGTAGCGCACGAATTGCCGAAACTGACGACGCTGGAACGCTCGATCGCGCGCCGCCCCAAGGGCACGGTGCTGCTCGACTGGGTACAGGTCGGCCGCGGGAAAACCGTCGTGCCGCCCTACGGCGTGCGGGCCCGGGACGGAGCGCCCGTTTCGATGCCGCTGGACTGGTCCGAGGTGAAGGCGATGGGCTCAAAACGCTCGACACCCGAGGCCGCCAACGGCCGCTGGACCATCGCCAACGCCCGCAAACGGCTGCAGAGCGAGGGCGACCTCTGGGGCGGCAAGGCGTGGAAGCCCGCCGCGCTGGAACCGGCCCTGAAGAAGGCCCAGCGCGCTTGGGGATAGGGCGGCCCGGCTCCGGTCGGGTATACTGAAAGTCGCGGTTATCCACAGGGGGCAATTCTTTGGCACACGCGATCTGGTCCGGGTCTATTAACTTCGGGCTCGTCACGATTCCGGTCAAGCTGTTCACGGCCGTCCGGGCGAACGAGTTGTCGTTCAATTTACTGCACGGCAAGGACGAGGGGCGCATTCGCTACGAGCGCATCTGCACGGTCGAAAACAAACCCGTGCCCTGGGACGAGATCGTCAAAGGCTACGAATACGAAAAGGGCGACTACGTCATCCTGACCGACGACGACTTTAAGAAAGTCAACCCGGAAGCCACCCAGAGCGTCGACATCTTGGAGTTCGTCGAACTCGACAAGATCAATCCGATGTATTTCGACAAGCCATATTATTTGGAACCGACGAAGCAAGGGCGGCACGCCTATGCGCTGCTGCGCGAAGCACTCGAACGCGCGAACAAAGTTGCCATCGCGCGCGTCGTCATCCGCACGAAAGAAACGATCGCGGCGGTCAAACCCTCCGGCGAAGCGCTCGTGCTCGAAATCATGCACTGGGCCGATGAGATGATCGAAGAATCCAGTCTCGATCTTCCGGGCGAGACGAAACTGCCCGAACCCGAGATGAAGATGGCCAAGATGCTGATCGACGCGATGAGCGTGGACGAGTTCGAGCCCGAGAAATTCACCAACGCCTATCACGACGAGTTGATGGCCATGATCGAAGCCCGCGCCGCCGGCAAGGAACTTCCCAAACCGAAGAAGGCTCCGGTGCGCGCGAAGGTCGTCAATTTGATGGACGTGCTGGCGCAAAGCGTCGAGGCCAGCAAAAAACGACGCAGCGCGCGAAGCGCCGACGTGGAAAAACGGGCAGCGCACAAAGCTGCACCCAAGCGGCGCAAGAGCGCCTAACTTCTAGCTCGCCGCTTCTTTCGGCGCGGCATGCGGCATCGGCACCTCGCGTCTTCCTTGCACGAGCCCGGCGAGAAACGCCACGGTCGCAAAGAAACACGACGCAGCCCCGGCCCAATGCGAACCCAATCCGCCGAGCGCCGCCGTGGAGAGCGGCGGCGAGACGATTCCTGAAAACGAATCGAGCGATGAGGTAACGCCGAGAACGGTGCCTTGACGGCGTGCGTCTGCGGTATTGCTGATCAGCGCCGTCAATCCGCTGTTGCTGAGCGCCATCCCGACGCTAAAGAACGCCGCCATAACTGCGAGCTCGTAAGCCGAATTGATAAATGGAACGAGCGCAAATGCGATGACGAGCACGAATAGTCCCAACGTCGACATGCCGCGATCGCCGAGGCGATCCGCGACGCGGCTGATCAGGAATACATTGACGATGACGTTGAGCGTGGCGATGACCGTGAAAAAGTAGTCCGTCTGTATGAGTCCAAAGTGCAATTGCTTCGCCAGATATAAAGCCATGACGCCGAACCAGGCATACATGGCAAGCGAAAGCGCGAGCTTCTGCCACAGCAGCGGCGAGAATTTCGGGTTCTTGAACGTTCGCAGGATCTCGGTGGCGCTGACCACGGCTTCAGTCTTGCTGCGGGACTCGGGCAGAAAGCGGATCGTCGCGAGCAGCGTCACAAACTGCAAGCCGGCGGCGGCGTAAAACGGTGCGCTGTAGCCGAACCGGGCGTACAGCACCGACTCGATCAGCGGTCCGAAGATCATGCCCGCCGAGAACGTCGCCATGATGTAGCCGAACGCGCGCGAACGCTCTTTTGGTTCGACGAGATCCGCAACGTACGCTTGCGTGACGCCGATGTTTCCACCGGAAAAGCCCTCAAGTACGCGCGCGGCAAAGATAAAAGGAATACTCGTCGCCGCACCGAGCATTGCCCATCCTATCGTAGCGCCGATCTGACTGATGATCAGCACGCCTTTGCGTCCGATGCGATCGGAGACATTTCCCCAAACTGGGCCCGAAACGAGCTGGCAAAAAGAGAACGTCGCAAAGATGACGCCCACGGTAAAGGGCGAGGCATGAAAATGCGTCGCGAAATACGGCAGCAAGGGAATCAGCATGCTGAAGCCCAGGATGTCGATGAACGTGATGCCGAGGATCGGGGCTAAGCGGCGGATCACTCGGCTTCGATTGGCAGGACTATTGGCTGCAAGCGTTCGTTCTTTCGAATGAGCGTCAGGCGATAACTGCGCCGTAGATCGATCAGCGTGAGCGTGCGGTGCAGATCGTCAATGCTGCGCAATGGCCGCTCTTCGAACGCGATGAGGACATCGCCTTCGCGCAGTCCCGCGGTCTCGGCGGGGCTCCCCGGTTCGACTGAAAGCACCAGTACGCCGTGAGGCGCGACAAGCTCATGGCGGCGTACGATCGCGCGCGGCAGTTCGATGTCTTGTCCGGCGACGCCTAGATAACCGCGGCGCACGCGTCCGTCGCGAATCAAGACCGCGCCGATGAACTTTGCGGTATTGATCGCAATCGCAAAACAAATGCCTTGCCCGGGAAAAACTGCCGTGTTCACGCCGATCACTTCGCCTTGTGCGGTGACGAGCGGTCCGCCCGAGTTGCCCGGATTGAGCGCCGCGTCGGTTTGGATGACGTTGTCGATCAGGCGGCCGGATTGTGCGCGCAGCGATCGTCCGAGCGCGCTGACGACGCCGGCGGTCACCGTATACTGCAAGCCGTACGGATTGCCGACGGCGACTACTAACTGGCCAGGCTGCAATTGCGACGAATCGCCCAAGTGCGCCACGGAAAGATCTTTCGCGTCGATGCGCAGCACCGCGAGATCGGTGTGCTCGTCTGCGCCGACCAGATCTGCTTCCAGTTCGCGGCCGTCCAACACCGATACCGCAATGTGCTGCGCGCCTTTTACGACATGCGCGTTCGTGAGCACCAAACCGTCCGGTGTAAACACGAATCCCGACCCGTTGGCGCCGCGCCGTCCGGTGCGGACTTCGATGGCCACGACGGAAGGACTGACCATCCGGGCAGCATGGGTCACGGCTTGCGAATATGCGTCGAGCGGTTCCAGCGCCCGTTCATCTGCCACGTACATTGTGGGCTCAGAAACCGTCACACCAGGGCCCAGAGTTTCAGGAGGGCCGGAGAGCGGATGCGCGAACCGCTCGGTCCCGCGCCCAGATGGCGGAATTGGTAGACGCGCTGGTTTCAGGTATCAGTGGCCGCAAGGCCGTGGGGGTTCGAGTCCCTTTCTGGGCAGAGCTGCCGAGTGAATGAGGGTCGCAATGATAACGCTCTGTATTCGTTACACGATCGATCATAACAAGGCTGGAGATTTTGAAGCCTATGCCAAAGCATGGCCGGAAACGATCCAGCGGTGCGGCGGGAAGCTGATTGGATACTATCTGCCGACCAGAATCGCCGGCCCGACAAATTTTGCGCTGGCGCTGATCGACTTTGAGAACCTTGCAGCATACCAGCAGTATCGGGACAACCTGAGCCAAGATGCGGAGGCGGTCGCAAACGTTGCGCGCATAGAGCGTTCGGGCTGTATCCTCAGCGAGGATCGTTCAATACTGCAGCGAGTCTAAGGACGATTCGTGAAGCCACGCCGGCCTGCGTAAGGAATTTGGAGGTCCACGGTCGCCGGCGGGGAGGTGAATTCCGCAGGGTCTCCTTGGTCGAAAATTATGTGATTTTTTCGATACTTCTGAATCGTGCGTCCGTCGCCCACGACCGACAGGAACGACTTGGAATCGAACGATTTATCCTCGGCTTTCGCGGGCGTCTCCAGAAACGAGAATTGGCAATGAAGAAGGCGGCCCCCTAGCAAGGGCCGCCTTCGAGGACCGGAGGACTCGTCTCCCTTACGGGCCGAGCGTCGGCTTAATTGCCGCCGGGGTTTGTGATGGTTGAACCAGTAATGATGGGGATTGAAACAGCACCAGTTCCCAGCGAAGCGCCGCCTGCTAGCGCTCGGCCGGTAAACGTCGTGGCGTTTATCGTGATCGATGAGAAGGCGAGTACGTTCCCATAGAACGTCGCGCCTCCAAGCGTTGCTGAACTGCCGACCTGCCAATAGACGTTGCAAGCGTTCGCGCCATTGGTCAAGATCACGTTGCCGCCGACTGAACCGTTTAGTACCGTTGTCAGAGTAGACCCAATCTGGAAGATGAAGACGCTCTGAGAGTTGCCGCCACCGTTCAGCGTGAGATTTCCCGACGCAATCGCAAGCGTTGAAGTCGATTTGTAGACGCCGGCCGTAAGGGTCTGTCCGCCGAGGTCCCCGGCGACGGTCGCCGTCGTCGCCGCTCCGGCGAAGGCATTATAGGCGGTGGTCAAGGCACTTTGGGCGGCTGCCGGTACGGCGGCGTTCGAATTAAAACTGGCTGAGCCGGTCGCGTATATGGCGCTCGGCCCGTCCGTGTCCGTTGCAAACGGGTAGAATCCCGTCAGCGCACCCTCCACCGCCGGAGACCCCGGCGACACGCCGATGAGATCGTCATTGGTTGTCCCGGTGACAGCGCCGGCGGCGAACGTAACGGTTGTAGCACCGGTAGTAGTAGAGGCACTCGTGATCGTGCTGCCGGCGAGTAGCGCGAACGGCGCGAGTGCCGGTCCGAGCTTGATCGCCGAGGCGCTTTGGCTGCACGACACCGGCGCTATTGTAGGCGTCGGCGAGGGCGTCGGCGAGGGCGTCGGTGACGGCGTCGGTGACGGCGTTGCGGGGTGGATGGCAGGCACGTTGCAATTACCGCACCCGCTGCCGCCGCTGCATGCGACGAGGGCCGCAATGGCTACTACTCCGGCGGCCTGCCGCAGGTGGAGGAAGCGCAGTGAGTTCAGCATGTTTATCATCCTCCGACCCTTAGAACTTCACGCCGAGGCCGACGTACGGACCGTTATGTGTCTGACCGATCGGCGCGTTTTGCTTCGCGGTGTACATATCGGCAGCGTAGCCGCCATACAGATATATCGGGAAGCGTGACAGCGCGAGCGCGAGACCGATGTCGTACTTCGTGATCGCATACTGCTGCCGGTAGGTCTTGCCGTTATTACTACTCGCAGCGTTGGCGATCGTATAGTTTCCGCTCGCGGTCGGATAGTAGAATGCGGAGCCGAACCAACTGATTCCGGACCGCAGCTCGGGCAGCTTTTCGATCCCGACGCCGAGGCCGGTGAGTTGCGGATATCCGTAGTTGTTGGCGGTGCTGATGTATCCGAGGCCGATATAGATCTTCGGAGCCGCGATTTGATACTCCAAGCGTGCGTCCCAGTTGCTTTGCCGCGCCAGAAAAACGGGCGTGAACGCGGTGCCGCCGTCGATGGTCGCAAACTGCGTAAGGTGGTTGCCATATCCGTTCGTGAGATTATCGCTCGTCACATATGCGTCTTGGCGGAAGTCGACTTTAACGGCGATCGGGGAATTCTTCAAGACAATAGCCGCGGCCACCAAGTACGATTGGGGGCATTTTCCCCCGGCCGAAAACTCATTGTAATTTGCGCGCGACGATTTTGCGGCCTGAATGAAAACGGTATACGGCTGCTCTATGGGCACGGGCGTCGGGCTCGGTGCGACGGTTGGCGCCACGGTGGGCATGGGCGTCGGTGGCGGCGTCGGCGGAATGTAGCGCACGACTACGAGCCGTTTTTCAGGAACCCACTGCACGTATGCGCCCATGCCTTCGGAGATCACGCGCACGGGGACGAGCAAGATGCCTTTGTAGAGCATCGGCGGCACGTCGAGCGGCCGCGTTTCGCCGTTGATGACCACCTCGGGTTTATCTAACGTAACCGAAACGCTGGCACCGTTCTTGACGGCAGTGACGGTTTTGCCATCGGCCGACGCCGTAACGGTGGCGCCCATCTGTTCGAACATGCTCCGCAGCGGCACATAGATTTGGCCGTTTTTGACGAGTGCGGCCAGCACGCGGCTCTGCTTGAGGACGTCGGGCTTAGCGTAGACAGTGTGGTCGTTGTACAGGATCGGAACTTCACCCGAAGGCGGGGTACCGAAGTTGGCCGCCGCCGGTGCGGGCGACGCCTGCGCCACCTGGCTCGAATCCGCGTTCGCGACGGCGCCGGAAACGAAGAAAAACAGCGCGAACAGCAGTGCTACTGCCAAGTGCATGGTTGCTTGGCCCCCGACCTTGCGATTACTGAGCGATATCCGCATACAGCCCTCATTGTACGGAACCGTAGTTGTCCCTTTTAAGTCGTACAACGCCGTATGGAACTGTACCTCTGCAAGTCTGGTCATTATTTCTCACCTTGGGATTTATGGCGTCCCAGCGAATCGGTGGGTACTTTGAGCGACGATTCACGTGAGGTGCTGGCGCGAAACTTACGCTGGAATCATTCCGCAAGACCACATCGAGCGGCGCACGGTCGGCTCGCGCGCCGCGCTGTGGAACGAGGTCCTGCGCACCGGCGACCAGATCGTTTTCGTGGCTTGCGATCGCGACGGAAAGGTCGTCGGATTCGCTTCAGGCACAGCGTCGAGCGAGCCGGTCGAAGGATTCGATGCGGAGCTGGGTTCGCTCTATATTCTCCCGGAAGCGCAGCGCGAGAAAAGCTTTCGTTCGGTATGGGTGCGCGTGCTGACCGATAACCCGGCAGTCGAGTTTTATAAGAGAGCGGGCGCCGAATTTATTTGTAAGTTTTACGGCTGGCGCGACGTCGCAACGATGTGATGCGCGCCTTACTCATCCTCAATGAAAAGTCGCGCCGGGGCGCGCGCGACGGCGGCCTCGTTCTGCGCACGCTGGAGGAATGTGGAGTCGAATGCGTTCGCGATTCGCAAGATCGTAACATCGAAGCTATTATAGCGGCCGGCGGCGACGGCACCGTCGTGCGAACGCTGCCGCTTGCGATGGAACGCAATGTGCCGCTTGGAATCGTTCCACTCGGAACGTTTAACGATTTGGCCCGCACGCTCGAGCTGCCGATGGACGTCGCCGAAGCCTGCCTGACGATTGCGTCCGCACGCACGCGCACGATCGATCTCGGCCGCGTCAATGCCGTCTATTACGTGAACGAAGCCAGCATCGGGTTATCCGCGCGCATCGCACGGCGCCAAACGCCGGACGTCAAACGACGTTTCGGCGCCCTGGGTTTGATCGCAGCCACGCTTCAAAGCATACGGCACGCGTCTACAATTGCGGTTGAAGTGCAGTACGACGGCCGGATCGAACGATTTCGCACTTTGCAGCTCACAGTCGCAAACAGCGGCCGGTTCGGGGGCATCATCGAACGTGCCGACGCGTCGATCGATGACGGCTGGCTGGATCTCTACAGCGTGGAAGTGCGAAATTGGCCGCAGGCGATCGCGGTTGGACGCAAGATCATCGCGCGCGATCCGCGATCCGGGGAAGGCTTGCGTACGCGACGATCAAAAGCTTTTAAAGTAGTGACGCGGCATCCGCATCGCATCGCGGCCGACGGTGAGCCCGCCGGTACAACGCCGGCGCTCTTCGAAGTCGTTCCGCGCGCGTTGCGCGTCCTCGTTCCGTAGCACTAAGCGCGCGGTCCCCAGCCCGAAAACGAGTGGCTTTCGGGAGTGCTTGCGATGACGCGGTCGAGCGGGATCGTGGGACGCACGTTCTGGGGTTGCTCTTTCTTAAGTGTTTTCACGATAATTTCTCTCATCATTCCTCTGGCAATTACCGCAAGGCGATGAGATTTGTTTCGGCTTTACGTTCCGGCGCCGCCGCCGAAGCGGAAGAGATACTTCACGATGAAACGGTCGAGTGTCGTCGCCGCGGCCGGCGTACCGAAGTTTAAGAAAAGTTCGTCTCCGTTGCGGAAGCGGCGGTGATACGCGGCCGCCAAATTTGTTCCGGGCGGCGAGAAGCCGCCGCGTCCGTTGATCGAGCGCAGCGAAATCGTCAAATTCTCGTCGGGGCCCAATTGCGCGCCCAGCGAGATGCGCCGCAGCCATTGCGAATCAAAGGCGCCGGTCGTAATGGCGCGCTCGAAGCTTCCGTCATATTCCAGTCCGAGCGAAAAGACGCCGATTGGCCGCGATGTCGAAATTGAGTACAGGTGGAGATAATCCGGGCCGTTGTCGTTTGGCCCGACGAAACCGAATCCGAACTTTCCGAAATTAATCGATGCGTCGACGGGCCTGGCGGTTCCGTCGCGATAGCCTAATGCCGCCGTGAAGAGGTTGAACGTATCCGTTCGTCCGCAGAAGTAGCCGGGGTATCCCGTGAAATAGGTGCGCGGAAGGCTCGGATCGTTGCAGGTCGTGCCGAAGCTCGCTGGATCGATCACCGAGTAGCTGCGCAGTTCGCTGATGCCTGGTCCGACGAAATTCAGCGAGAAACCGTCCGGAAAAGTCGCGCTGATGCCGAGGCTCGAATCCGCCTGGTGCACGGCTCCCGATCGATCGACGAGCCGATCGGCATTCAGAGAGACTTGATAATTCTTGACGCCGCGGCCGGCTCCGGTCGCGTCGCCGAAGAAGCTAAAGCCGCGAATGTCAGAGTTGGCGGTAATCCCGTCGATTGGATTATAGTTCGGACTGATATCGCCGTAGTCGATGTTTATCTCATAGTTCGGCTTGTGAACGTCCACGAAACTGTTGAAGCTGTGCGCAACGCCCTGCGGCACCCACGTGCCGTGTTCGCTGGCATCGTCGATCCCGTAGACGAAGCCGTTCTTGAGATTGCGTCCCTTGATACCGGCTTCCACGGCGGTGTCGCTGCCGAAAATGCTGTGATGCGCGATGACGCCGTCGGCCCAGTATAGGAACGTGCGATCTTGCAGGGCATGCGTGTAGCCGAACGCCGTGTCGTTGAACGCGTTGCCCGTGCTTTGATCGTAGCCTTTGAAGTTCAGCACGCCGAACGACTGGCGCCCGAAGGTTCCCTCAACCTTTGCGCCGCGATCGAACGGGCCGACCGACGGCGAGTAAAAGATCTCATTGCCGCCGATCGGCGCTTGGTTCGGATTAAGAAATTGCGCGCCTTGCGCAAAGAACGGGCGGTACTCTTGCAAGAAACGGCGGAACTCTTGCGGCGCGATCGTCTGCTGATCGATCTCGACGTTGGAGAAGTCGGGATTGAGCGTGCCGACGAAATTGATCGTGCTCGCCAGCGGATACGTGACGTCGAGTCCCACGGGGCGAGCGTTTTGCTGAAGAAACTGCCCGTTGGCCTGCTGGAAGAGTTTGCGGTCGCGCCCGATGCTTTCCAGCGCGAAAATCTCAACGTGTGGTTTGGGCAGTGCGGCGCGCGCGCTCACGCCGGTGATGCCGGTCCAGGATGCCCAAAAGCGCGCCTCCGTGAAAAGCGGCCAGCCGTTGCTGACCTGCAAGTCCTGCATGACGCCGTCGTAGGCCCACGTGTAGCGCTCGGATGGCGCGGCAACGCTGCGAAAGAAATTGATCCGCCAACTCTGCGGGGAGCCGCCGTGGATGCGCATGGCGCTGAGCGGGATGATCAATATCGCGCTCCACGAGTCACCTTGGATCGCCGCCGCGGACTGCCAAAGGGGACGATAGCGCGCGTTTTCGCTGGCTTGTTCGTAACGCACGCCGCGCGGCGTCGTCTCGAAAAAATAGACGTTACTGCCGGCTCCGCTCGTGTCGATTCCTACGCCCACGAAATCGTCGGTGACGAAGCCGACGTCGTTGGTCGTCTGTGTAGCCGTGATCGGCGTACCGCGCTGGTCGGCGTGAAATGCGACGTAGAGATTGGTGGCGTCGTAGAGCATCCACACTTGCGTGGCGTGCGGCGCGACGGTTCGGGTGGTGAGATCCTCAAAGCCGCCGTTTTCGGGAATTGCCCCAGGCTGCCAGGCCGCCGCCGGGATGGCCGGGTCGAGCGGGAGCGGCGCGGCCGCGCGGGCGGCCGGAACTTGCAGCGTGGCCGGCACCGAGGCGCGCGCGGGCAGAACGCACGCAACCACGAGCGCAGCCAGGGCGGCCGCGGACGCGACGCGCGCATAACCCATCAGAGGAAACACCACATTTCAACTACTAAATTAATACTAAACGGTTTCGGCAGTCTTGAAAAAGTTCTCAAAAACAGGAGTGCGAGACATGAGCGCCTACAGTTTCGGCCCTTTCCGGCTCGACCCCGAACGCTTGCTGCTCACGTTGGCCGGAGAGCCCCTAGCGCTGGGTCCCAAAGTCGTGCAGACGCTGCTCGCGCTCGTCGAGCGCCCCGGCGAAACGCTCACGAAGAACGAGCTCCTCGATCGGGTCTGGCCCGAGGGCTTCATTGAAGAGAGCAGCCTGGCGCAAAACATCTACGTTATTCGGAAAGTTTTGCGCGCCCATTGGACCAATGCCATTCAAACGATACCGCGCCGCGGGTATCGTTTCGTAGGCGACGTCGCGCGCCCGAGCGCGGGCGTCGCTGCGAAGCGCGGCACAACTCCGCGCTTCTATTATGGAACGGCCGCCGCAGCGCTGGCGCTCGCCTTCAGCTTTGGCTTGTTGCACGACACCGCTCGCTCGCAAGCACAGCAGCTGAACGCTCCCGCCGCCCGGCTTTACGCGGTGGGCACCTACTATTGGAAGCAACGTACGCCGAGCAGCGTGCGAAAGAGCATTGGCTACTTCAGGGCCGTGATCAAGATGGATCCGAAGAATGCGCGCGGGTATGCCGCTCTCGCGCAAGCCTACGCGATCGCGGGCGACTACGGCTACGGGCCGCTCAAGCCGGCGAAATCCTATGCGCGCGCACGCGCGCTCGCGCGACGGGCCTTGGCGCTGGATACGAATCTGGCCGAAGCTCACGCGGCGCTCGGAATCGCCGAGGATCTGCCCGGCACGCGCACCGCCGCTCGCGAGCAATTCCGCAGAGCCCTCGCGCTCGATCCGGATTACGCGACGGCGCACCAGTGGTACGGATCGGCGCTGTTGGAGCAGGGGCGCCCGCGCGAGGCCCTGGCCGAACTTCAAAAAGCTGCGCAGCTGGATCCGGTCTCGGTGGCGACTTTGGCATGGCTTTCGAGCGCGGCATACC
>Ga0207416_1004418_pt1 | contig 12278 bp, 9 predicted proteins | sample PaiPotPPM11metaG_FD_184107 | JGI IMG/M metagenome (GOLD analysis project Ga0207416, IMG submission 184107) | Iron sulfur acid spring bacterial and archeal communities from Banff, Canada, to study Microbial Dark Matter (Phase II) - Paint Pots PPM... ...
GCCCTGGGCGGCGTCAATATGGAACCGGTGCGCCTCTACACGGTAGAACAACAGCTCGAAGGGCAGCCCGTCGTCAATACTGATGATTGGGCCAGGCATATAGGCCCGATCTTGCAAACGGGCATGGCCGATTTCCGCCCCCCGTCCGACTTCCGAGCCAGCAGCGACTATCGCCGGATGTGCGGTACAACGCTGGCTTATCGCGTCCTTGAAGAAGCCACCAACGGTTCGCGCTGGCGCGGCAAATTTTCTGGAAAGAGAGCGTAGCAGATGGAACTGGAATTGCGTATCAACGGAGTGGTGAAGAGCCTGGATATCGCGCCCAATGACTCGCTGCTGGCGATACTGCGGCGCGAGGGCTATTTCAGCGTCAAGCACGGCTGCGAGACCGGCGAGTGCGGCGCGTGTACCGTGCTGGTAGACGGCGTGCCGCGCCCCAGTTGCGTGATGCTGGCGGCGCAGGCCGGCGGCTGCACGTTGACCACGACGGAAAGCCTGGGTACGGCGCGCAAGCTGCATCCCATCCAGGAAGCTTTTGTCGATAGCGGGGCTATCCAGTGTGGCTTCTGCACGCCCGGCATGGTGCTTTCGGCTTACGCGCTCTTGCGGAGCAACCCGCGTCCGACCGAAGAGGAGGTGCGCGACGCGCTTTCCGGCAATCTCTGTCGCTGCACCGGCTACGTCAAGCCCGTGCAGGCGGTGCTGCGCGCGGCGGCCATCATGCGCGGCGAGCAGGTCGAGCCGCTCAGCAAACCGCCCGTTCCCACGGACGAGCAGCCCTGGAATCCCGGTCGCTCCCCGCTTGAACATGCCGAACACGGCGCGGGCGGCGCGCCCTTCTCCGGGCAGGGACAAGATGATAAATCGGCCCCCACGGATGACGGCGGTGGCACAGCCACGCTGGTTGGAACGCGCGCCAGCACCGAATTGAGCATTGTCGGCAAGCCGGAGCGCAAGGTTGATGCCGCCAAGCTCGTGACGGGCAAGCCCGCTTATGTCGATGATATCGACCTGCGCGGCCTGCTCTACGCCCGCCTGCTGACCAGCCCGCACGCTCACGCCATCATTCGCGACATCGACGCCTCCGAGGCGCGCGCTTTCCCAGGCGTTCACGCCGTGCTGACCTACAAGGACGTGCCGCGCATCCCGTATACCACCGCCGGGCAATCCTGGCCGGAGCCAGGGCCGCACGATCAATATTGTCTCGATAATCGCGTGCGCTTCGTTGGTGATCGCGTCGCCGTAGTCGCCGCCGAGACGCCGGAAATCGCCGAACAGGCGCTGCAACTCATCCATGTCGATTACGAAGCGCTGCCTGCCCTGCTGGATCCGCGCCAGGCCACCGCGCCGGACGCGCCGCGCGTTCACCCCGAACCGGAGTCGTATCGCATTCACGACGCCTCGCGCAACATCGCAGCGCACCTGGAGGCAGAGGTTGGCGACGTGGCGCGCGGTTTCGCCGAATCCGATCTGGTCGTCGAGGGCGACTACATTGTGCCGCAGGTGCAGCAGACGCCGATTGAAAACCACATCGTCATCACCTACTGGGACGAGGATGATCGCCTCGTCGTGCGCACCAGCACGCAAGTACCCTATCACGTGCGCCGCATCATCGCGCCGGTGATCGGCCTGCCGCCGCGCCGCATCCGCGTGATCAAGCCGCGCATCGGCGGCGGCTTCGGCGTCAAGCAGGAAGTGCTGATCGAAGATCTGTGCGCTCTGCTGACCATCGCCACGGATCGCCCGGTCAGGCTTGAGTTGTCGCGCGCCGAAGAGTTCCGCAGCAGTCGCTCGCGCCACCCCCAGATTCTGCATATGAAGACGGGCGTCAAGCGCGACGGCACGATTGTCGCCAACGAGATGACGGTGCTTGCCAACACGGGCGCGTATGGCACGCACTCTATGACCGTGCAGAGCAATACCGGCTCAAAGCCGCTGCCCATCTATCCCTGCCCGAATATTCGCTTCGAGGCCGTGGTCGTCTACACCAATCTGCCGCCTGCCGGGGCGTTTCGCGGCTACGGCGTGCCGCAGGGCTTCTTCGCGCTGGAAAGTCACATCGACGAGGTTGCCAAACAATTGGGTATGGACGCGCTGGAACTGCGCCGCAAGAACTGGATCAAGGAAGGCGATGAGAATCCGCTCGCGCAGGCGCTGGGCGAGGGCAAAGAAGGCTACGCGCAGGTCATCGAAAGCTGCGGCCTGCCGCAATGCCTGGACATCGTTGAGGAGAAGCTGGACTGGAAAGAGAAGCGCGGCAAGCCCGGCACGGGGCGTTACCGGCACGGCGTCGGCGTCTCGCTCGCTATGCACGGGACGGCCATTGCCGGCCTGGACATGGGCGGAGCCAGCATCAAGCTCAACGATGATGGCTCATTTAACCTGCTTGTCGGCGCGACGGATATCGGCACCGGATCGGATACGGTGATCGCGCAGATCGTGGCCGAAGTACTCGGCGTGCGCCTGGAAGATGTCGTCATGCATTCGTCCGATACCGATTTCACCCCATTCGACACGGGCGCGTATGCCTCTTCGACCACCTATATCAGCGGCGGCGCGGCCAAGAAAGCGGCGGAACAGGTGCGCATGCAGATACTGGATGTGGCCGGGCGGATGCTCAAAGTCAACCCCGCTGATCTGACCATCAAAGACCGCGTCATCAGCGCGCCGGATGGGCGCGCGCTGACCGTCTCGCAGGTTGCCCTGGATTCGCTGCATGTCGAGAACCAGCAGCAGATCATGGCAACTGCCTCGTGGATGAGCTACCAATCGCCGCCGCCGTTTGCCGTGCAGGGCGCGGAGGTCGAGGTCGATACCGGGACGGGCGTGGTGCGCGTTCTCAAAGCTATCTCCGCCGTCGATGCCGGGCGCGTGGTCAACCCCATCATGGCCGAGGGGCAGATCGAGGGAGGCGCGACGCAGGCGCTCGGCTACGGCGTCTGCGAGGAGATGGTTTACGACCAGAACGGCGCGCTGCTCACCACGAATCTCAGTGATTATCGCATTTTCAGCGCCGTGGATATGCCGCAGATGGAGTCGTACCTGGTGGAGACGCACGATCCCTTTGGCCCCTTCGGCGTCAAAGCCATCGCCGAAATTCCCATCGATGGCATGGCTCCCGCCGTCGCCAACGCCGTCGCCGACGCCCTCGGCATCCGCATCCGCCAGATCCCGCTCACGCCGGAGCGGGTGCTGCGGGCGATTTATGAGAACGCCCAGAACACAACAAAATAAATTGAGAGAAATTGATTGTAGAATGAGTAATCAAGATGAAGGCTCCGGCCTTCCCCATCTATCTCCGTTTGAAGCGATTCGCAGAACTGCCGATGATGGCACTGAGTATTGGTCCGCGCGCGACTTAGCAAAAATACTGGGCTATACAAAGTGGGCCAATTTTATCTATGCCATTAATAAAGCAAAAGAAGCGTGTGAAAACAGCGGACACAGCTCTTTGGGTCATTTTGCTGGAAGCAGCAAATTGATCCGAGCTGGAAAAGAGGCTCAGCGCAAGATCGAAGATTATCAGCTCTCTCGCTACGCCAGCTATCTGATCGTCCAGAATGCCGATCCAAACAAGCCTATTGTTGCGCTCGGACAAACATATTTTGCTGTGCAAACACGCCGTCAGGAAGTAGCTGATGAACTTACTGGTTTGTCCGAGGACCAACTTCGCTTGCTCAGACGTTCACAGATGTCGGTATATAACATACAACTGGCAGAGGCAGCACAGCACTCTGGCGTCGTCCAGCCTATCGATTTCACGATCTTTCAGGATCATGGCTATATGGATTTGTATGATGGTCTGAAAGCGCAAGACATCCATGAGCATAAGAGCCTGGAGAAAAATCAGGAGATACTTGATTACATGGGAAGCGATGAATTGGCCGCGAATATTTTCCGCGCCAGCCAGACAAAGCAGAAGTTAGAGCGTGAGCGGGTGCAGGGTAAAGAAGCGGCTAATCGCACGCATCACGAGGTGGGTAGGGAAGTACGAAAAACCATCAAACGCCTCGGTGGCACGATGCCAGAAGATTTGCCGACGCCGCAAGAGAGTATCCAGCAGCTAGAGAAGAAGGAGCAGCGGCGCCTCAAACGCGGCCCGCAGTTAGAGAAGTTTGATCAACTTCCAGAAGCTAGATCAGACCAGTCAGAGTCATAAAAGGAGGAATCAATGGTTGATTGGAATCGTAGATCACATATTGCCGACAGCATACTTGACACGGCGGGGATGACGCCGATGGTGCGTTTGCACCGCGTCGTTGGCGACGTCAAACCGCAAATCGTCGCAAAAATCGAGTACTTTAGTCCCAGCGGCAGCGTCAAGGACCGCATTTTGCCGTTTCTTGTCTCGGAAGCCGAGCGGCGCGGCGACCTGCGCCGTGGCATGACTATCATTGAAGGCACGACCGGCAACACCGGCATCGCTACCTCGTGCGTGGGCGCGGCGAAGGGCTATCCTGTCGTCATTGTCATGCCCGAAGGTATGAGCGATGAGCGCAAGAAGACCATCCGTGCTTATGGAGCGAAACTGGTGCTGACGCCGGGCGCGGAAAGCGACGTGGACCTGGTGATCGACAAGGTCAAGGAACTCAAGGCCGCAGCGCCGGGAAAATACTGGGAGGTCGGCCAGTTCGTTAACCTCGACAACATCGAGGCGCACTATCGCACCACCGGCCCCGAAATCTGGGAGCAGACGGAGGGCAAAATCGGCGCGCTCGTGCTGTCGCAGGGAACGGGCGGCACGGTGACGGGCGCGGCCAAATACCTCAAAGAGCAGAATCCCAACATCAAAATCTTCGCTGCCGAACCGGAAGAGTGCGATATTCTCGCCGGGGGTTCGTGGGGCGCGCACAAGATCGAGGGCATCGGCGACGGCTTTATCCCGGAAGTACTGCACGTCGAGTACCTGGATGGCGTCGTCACCGTCACCTCGGACGTGGCCATCTCAATGGCGCAGCGCATAGCACGCGAAGAGGGCATCTTCTGCGGCATCTCGTCTGGCTGCAACGTGGCTGCGTCGCTCAAAGTGGCGCGCCGCTATCCCGACATCGGCATGGTCGTCACCGTCCTGTCCGACAACGGCCTGCGCTACTTCTCGACCGAACTGTGCAGCAGTCCGACCGAACTGGAAGTGCTGGATCGCGAGCATCCCATCAGCGACGAGGACAGGGCCAAATTAGCGCGTGTGAAATTAGAGGTCATCCGGTAATGTAGAGGCGCAATATCGCCGGGGCGTAGGGGCCAGCAGCCTCTCTCCCAGAGAGGCTGCTGGCCCCTACGCCCACGCCCAACTTCTGTCTCTATGAGGTAATACTATGCCAGTCAGCCATATTGCCAATCTCGAATGCGTTCTTTGCGGAACCAGCTACGTTCCCGCCGCGGTGTCCTATGCCTGTCCGGCCTGCGGTCCAGCCGGCGTGCTGGCCGTACACTATGATTACGAGCAGATAGCTCCGCACATGAGCCGCGCGCAACTGGTGGAGAACCGCGATCAGACGCTGTGGCGCTATCGCCCGCTGCTGCCGATTTCGTATAGCCGAAAAGACACGCCGCCGTTGGCAATTGGCGGGACGCCGTTGTATCCCGTCGAGCGACTGCGGAGGCATCTCGGCATGAGCGACCTCTGGCTCAAGGACGACACGCGCAATCCCAGCGCCTCGCTCAAGGATCGCGCCAGCATTATTGCCATCATGCTGGCGGAGGGACGAACTGTCGCCTGCGCCTCGACGGGTAACGCGGCCTCGTCGCTGGCGGTGCTGGCGGCGGCGGCTGGTCTGCCCTGCTACATCTTCGTGCCGCACTACGCGCCGCGCGCCAAGATTGTGCAGTTATTAATGTGCGGTGCGACCGTCTTTGCCGTTTCTGGCACGTATGACGACGCTTTCGATCTCTGTATCGAGGCGTGCGGCGCTTTTGGCTGGTATAACCGCAACACGGGCTACAATCCCTATCTCGTCGAGGGCAAGAAGACGGTCGGACTGGAGATTGCCGAACAACTTGACTGGCGGGTTCCTGATACAGTGCTGGTGCCGACGGGCGATGGCTGCATCATCAGCGGCGTCTATCGTGGCTTCGAGGATTGGTATCGTCTCGGCCTGATCGACCGGATGCCGCGCCTGGTCGCCGTGCAGGCCGAAGGCTCGCCCGCCATCGCGCGCGCGCTGGAAGGTGACGGCGTTGTGCGCGAGTGCGAGGCGCAGACCATCGCGGACGGCATTTCCGTTGGCTTGCCGCGCAACGGGGCGATGGCCGTGCAGCACATCCGCGCCAGCGGCGGCTGTGGCGTGACGGTCTCCGACGAGGCGATCCTCGCCGCCGAGAAAGAACTGGCCAGGCTGACCGGCGTCTTCGCCGAGCCATCCGGCGCGGCTTCTTACGCCGGCCTGCTGCGCCTGCTTGCCGAAGGCAAGATCGCGAAAGATGAGCGCGTTGTGCTGCTAGTGACGGGCAGCGGCCTCAAAAGCATCGATGCCGTCGCCCAAACGGTGGGAAGCGTGATACCCATTGCGAAGGGATCGGAGGGCATGGCGATGGTAAGAGAGAAAGTTTTATGAACTCGGACAGGCGCGGTATTTTTTGAGAAGATTCTAAGGATGGGATAGTATGCCAGATATCTTGATCGGCAATGGCACAGTCGTCACGCTCGGCGCTGGCAATCAGTTGATCGAGCAGGGCGGGGTGCTGGTGCGCGGCGAGCGCATTGCGGCCATCGGCGCTGGCAGCGAGTTGCGCCAGCAATACCCCGACGCGCAGTATGTCGATGCCGGCGGCGGCCTGATCATGCCGGGCTTTCTCTGCGCGCACACGCACTTTTATGGCGCGTTCGCGCGCGGCATGGCGACGCCGGGCGAGCCGCCGCGCAACTTTCTCGAAATCCTTGAGCGACTCTGGTGGCGACTGGACAGGCTGCTGACGCTGGAAGACACGCTCGCCAGCGCCGAGGTGTTCCTGGCCGATGCCATCCGCCACGGCACGACGTGCGTAGTCGATCATCATGCCAGCCCCAACGCCGTTGAGGGCAGCCTGGACGTCATCGCCGAAGTGGTTGAGCAGGCCGGTACGCGCGCCTGCCTCGCCTACGAGGTTTCCGACCGCGACGGCCCGGCGGTGATCAACGCGGGCATTCGCGAGAACGAACGCTTCATCCGCTCGCTGCGGTCTCAACGCCGCCAGCAAGCTGAAGCAGGCATGATTGCCGCCAGCTACGGGCTGCATGCCTCGTTCACGCTCAGTCCAGCCACGCTCGAACGCTGCGCGTCTGGCGGCGCTGATCTCGGCGTCGGCTTTCATGTTCACGTCGCGGAAGACGCCAGCGACGAGAACGATAGCATCACCCGCTATGGCGCGCGCACCGTCGATCGGTTGGAAGCGGCGAGCATTCTGGGACCGCGCAGCATCGCCGCTCACTGCGTGCATGTCGATAGCGGCGAGATTGGGCGATTGGCTGCGACGCGCAGCAACAGCGTGCATAACCCGCGCTCTAATATGAACAATGCCGTGGGGCGCGCGCCCGTCGAGGACATGTTGCGAGCGGGCGTGAATGTGGGCCTGGGTAATGACGGATTCAGCATGAACATGATGCAGGAGATGAAAGCGGCTTACCTTATGCACAAGCTGGCCCTATCTGATCCGCGCGTCATGCCTGCTGATATTGTGCTGGATATGGCTTTTCGCCGCAACGCGCGGATCATGGAGGCGGTTTTCAGCCCCTTCTGCTCTGATTTTCCGCGTGTGGGTGCATTGAGCGTGGGCGCTGCCGCTGATCTCGTGCTGCTCGACTATTGGCCGCCGACACCCATAAGCGTGGGCAATTTTCCGTGGCACCTGATCTTCGGCATTGATGCCCAGCATGTCAACTCGACGATGGTCGCCGGTCGCTGGCTGATGCGCAATCGCAGGTTGCTCACCCTCGACGAGGAGCGCGTTCACGCGCGAGCGCGCGAACTTGCCGGGTCGTTGTGGAAGAGAATGTAGGGCGCAATGATAAATGGTAACAAGATATTCCAATTCTGCTGTGGCGGCGCAATTCATTGCGCCAGTCAGCAGCAACAACCAGGGTCAATCCTGGCGCAATGAATTGCGCCGCCACAGCAGAATTGGCCGTTGTGAGAATCTTTTTTCAGGTAGGGAAGCAGGTAGTATGAACATTTCGGAATTAGTTGTTGTGAAAATCTTTTTTCAGAAAGGAAAACAGGTATTATGAACATTTATGAAGCACAACGTGCTGTGAACGAGGAACTGGCGCAGCGCCACGACACCATGATCCAGTTCTTGCGCGACATCGTCGCCATTCCCAGCTATGACAGCCAGATCGGACCGGTGGGAGATGCCGTTGGCGCGCGCATGGCCGAGCTCGGCTTCGACGAGGTGCGGCGCGACGCGATGGGCAACATCCTGGGGCGCATCGGCAGCGGCCCGCGCACCTTGCTCTACGACAGCCACATTGATACTGTCGGCGTGGGCGATCTCAGCCAGTGGCAATGGGATCCCTTCAAGGGCAAGCTTGAGAATGGCATCATCTACGGCCTGGGCGCGGGCGACGAAAAATGCTCGACGCCGCCCATGATTTACGCCCTGGCGGCGCTCAAGAAACTGGGCCTGGCGCAGGACTGGACGCTCTATTACTTCGGCAACATGGAAGAGTGGTGCGACGGCATCTCCGGCAACGCCCTGGTAGAGCATGAAGGCATTCGCCCAGACTTTGTGGTCATCGGCGAGCCGACCAACATGGAACTCTATCGCGGCCATCGCGGGCGCACGGAGATCAGCGTCACCTTCAAAGGGCGCAGTTGCCACGCCAGCGAGCCGGAGCGCGGCGACAATGCTCTCTATAAAGCCATTCCGTTTATTCAGGGGATAGAGCGATTGCACAAGGAACTCAAGACGCGCCCCGATCCGTTCCTCGGCGCTGGCTCCATTACCGTCACCAATGCCAGCACAGTCACGCCCTCGCTGAATGCCGTACCCAATGAATGCACTCTCTATATCGACCGCCGGATGCATCCTGCCGAGACCAAAGAGGTCATCTTGAACGAACTGCGCGCGCTGCCCAATGCCGATCAAGCGGAGATCGTTATTCCCATGTACGAGGAGCCGAGCTATACCGGCTTCGTCTTCCCGGTCGAGAAGGTCTTTCCGGCCTGGGCTTTGCCCGAACAGCACCCGCTAATCGGGGCCAGCAAAGCCGCCTTTGCCAGTTGCTACGGGCAGTCGCCAAAGATCAGCAAGTGGGTTTTTTCCACCAACGCCACCTATTGGATGGGCAAAGCGGGCATTCCTTCGGTTGGCTTCGGCCCCGGCGAAGAGCGCTGGGCGCACAGCGTGCTTGACCAGGTTCCCGCCGAGGAAGTAGCGCAGTGTGCGACGTTCTACGCCATGCTGCCCCTGTTTTTGGAGAGATAAAGAGATGGTGTAGGTGGCCGCTGTGCGGAGGGTAGGGGCGATGCTTGCCATCGCCCCTACCCTCGCGCCGCCAGAAACCTCTACATCTCATATGGAGGACATCACATGAGCAAATTAGCAGTAGTTGCCATCGGCGGCAACTCCCTGATCAAAGACGAAGCGCACAAGAGCGTTCCCGACCAGTTCGATGCCGTGCGCGAGACGGCAGTGCATATCGCCGACATGATCGCGCAGGGCTGGAACGTGGTCATCACGCATGGCAACGGCCCGCAGGTCGGCTTTATCCTGTTGCGCTCGGAATATTCGCAGCATGTCCTGCACACCGTGCCGCTCGACTCGTGCGGTGCGGACACGCAGGGCGCGATTGGCTATATGATCCAGCAGGCGCTGCACAACGAATTTGCGCGCCGCCGCATCGCGCGCCAGTGCCTCACCGTGGTCACGCAAGTGCTGGTGGATAGCGACGATCCGGCCTTGCAGAACCCGTCCAAGCCGATCGGTTCTTTCTATAAAGAAGAGGCCGCGCGAGTGAAGATGGCAGAAGAAGGCTGGCAGATGGTCGAGGATGCTGGGCGCGGCTGGCGGCGCGTCGTAGCCTCACCGCAGCCGCAGGAGATCATCGAGCGCGACGCCATCGAAACGCTCATCAACAACGGCTTCATCCTGGTGGCCGTCGGTGGTGGCGGCGTTCCCGTTGTGCGCGACGCGAAGGGGTTATTGCACGGCGTCGAGGGCGTGATTGATAAAGACCTGGCCTCCAGCCTGCTGGCAACAACGCTCAACGCCGACCTGCTGCTCATCTCAACGGCGGTCGAAAAAGCGTCGATCAACTTTAGAAAGCCGGATCAGCGCGACCTCGACACCATCACCCTCAGCGAGGCGAAACGCTACTACGCCGAGGGGCATTTCGCCAAGGGCAGCATGGGGCCAAAAGTGCAGGCCATTATCAATTACCTGGAACGCGGCGGCAAAGCCGCCCTGATCACCATGCCCGAAACCATCGGCAGAGCATTGGCCGGTCAAACTGGCACATGGATCGTCCCGGACAAGCATAACTCTTAAAGGATCAGCTTCTGAGAAATATATTTTGTGTCAGGCGCAATCGCAGATTGCGCCTGACACAAAATATATTTCTCAGCGATATCTGGATTAGAAAGGAACCATACTATGAAAACAAATTTACGCGGCAGAGACTTCATCAGCACCCAGGAATGGACAAAAGAGGAGCTTGAGACCGTCCTTCAACTCGCCTTTGACCTCAAAATGAAGTGGGGACTCGATCTTCCCACGCGGTTGCTGCGCGACAAAACGCTCTTTATGCTCTTCTTTTTCTCGTCCACGCGCACGCGCAACTCGTTCGAGGCCGGTATGACGCGCCTGGGCGGCCATGCCATCTTCCTCGATCCCAGCAAAACGCAGATTTCGCATGGCGACACGCCTAAAGAGATCGGCAAGATTCTCTCGTCCTACGGTCACGGCATCGCCATTCGCCACTGCGATTGGGGCGAGGGCAACCAGTACTTGCGCGCCGTGGCGGAACATGCCAGCGTGCCGGTGATCAACATGCAGTGTGACGTTTACCATCCCTGCCAGGCGATGGCCGATCTCATGACCGTTGTGGAGAAGAAGGGCGACCTGCGCAGCAAGAAAGTCGTCATGTCCTGGGCCTATGCCAAATCGTACACTAAGCCGCTCTCGCTGCCGCAGTCGGTGGTCGAACTCTTCACGCAGTTCGGCGCGGACGTCGTACTGGCGCACCCGCCGGAGTTCGAGCTGATGCCGGAAATTCTCGATAACGCCGCCGGCAACGCGAAGAAGACAGGCGGCAGCTTCAAGATCGTGCATGATATGGACGAGGCATTCGTGGGCGCGGACGTCGTCTACCCCAAGAGCTGGGGGCCGCTGGTGACGATCAAAGATGACTCGCAGATAGTGGATGTAATCCAGCGTTACCAGAGCTGGATTTGCGACGAGCGCCGCATGTCCCTGGCGAAAGAGGACGCAATCTACATGCACTGCCTCCCAGCGGATCGCGGCGTCGAAGTCACGGACGCCGTCATCGACGGCCCGCAGTCCGTCGTCTACGATCAAGCCGAAAACCGCATGCACGTCCAGAACGCCATCATGGCGCTGACGATGGGAGGAAGGTAGGAACAGATTTTTCTGGCCTCTTCACTGGGTACGCTGCACTTGCTGATGTTGATGTTGCCGGATTGTGTACGACACCGTTGCTGACGTCAGAACAACGGGCAGCAGCAGCAGTTTGAGCCAGTCCCACAGCGTATCCCCGTGAAAGCCTGTCCATGACCAGCCGAGGAAGTAGCCGCCGAATACCAGCACGAGGAACACGAATCCGAGAAGCGCCAGTATCCATGTCCATTCCCGGTGCCATTGCGGGTGCGCGCTGAACCAGAGCGAAACTCCTGAAAGCGTCAGTGGGAGTACGAGCAATTGGAGCCAGTCCCATAAGGTGTTGCCGCCAAAACCTGTCCATTTCCAGCCCAGGTTGTAGCCCCCGAACGCGAAAATCACCAGCAGGACTACTGCGATAATAATGGCTACCGCCAATGGATTTGTGCGGGCTGTGCTGTTATTGCCTGGCCCGACGCCTGGAGCATAGACAGTCGGCAGGTCTCCTTCCCTCGTCCTGCCGCCAGGAGGTTGTCCGTAACCTTGATTCATGGCATTACCCTCATTGCTTGCTTGTATCCATAATTCCGTGTTTTGCCGCTCATATATAAGATATGCAATGCATGGCTCGTTGTCAAGCGGAAAATGCACCTGGGGTGCGATTCATTTTTGCGGGCAAGGGTGATAACCAGCACGTTTTGCGTATCCGTAAGGCGGGTCCGCAAAAAATGAACCGTACCCGGCCA
>Ga0207416_1004421_pt1 | contig 12275 bp, 10 predicted proteins | sample PaiPotPPM11metaG_FD_184107 | JGI IMG/M metagenome (GOLD analysis project Ga0207416, IMG submission 184107) | Iron sulfur acid spring bacterial and archeal communities from Banff, Canada, to study Microbial Dark Matter (Phase II) - Paint Pots PPM... ...
ATTCCTTACGGACACGGGTATGTATGAGTTACAAAAAGTAAGCTGCACGCTATTGTATTGACGTTTTAATTATACCTTACGGATGCATGAAATGTACACATGTTGGGGGAATTGGGAGAACGAGATGCAGGAGAGCAGGGTCAAGGGTTCGGCGCGCCGAACCCTTGACCCTGCGTGTAGCCAGACCCCCACAAGGGAGGTCTCTACATCTTATAACCCGTCGAGGTGTGCGACATGTAGAGACCTCCCTTGTGGGGGTCTGGCTACGCGCCCTGCCTTCTATTGGCCGGATGGCTGAATGTTCTCAGGGGTCATATCCTTTTCGATATCCTTGAGGATTCCTGGGATATCATGGATAAACTTTGTACTTCCTTCAACGAGATGCACACCTGTCAATGACGTTTTGACGAGTTCAATGGCCGGGTTTTTGATTGGCTCCTCTATTGTCCCCTGGAAAATTCCTTCGACTGTATGGACAACCTCTCCCGCGCTAGCTTCGCGCGCCGGTAATATCTCGATAATGATTGGATCTCCCTCTACCCCTATTTCCACATCTTTGAGTACGCCGCGAACCATCGTTCCTGAGATAGAGGCTTCACTGATCGCCGAGGTCATCACGCCATCCTCCGTGGTGGTCTCAAGCAGTAGCCCACCTCCTTTGACAGCCAATTCCGAGCCACGTACCATTTCGCCGATGTCGAAAAACAAAAGAACGTCAAGGCCAACTTCCAATACGAGATTTCCCAACGCCAAGAGCTTGTCGGACAAACTGGCTTTGCCATTGAAAAGCGTCTTGATATCATTGATGATATCGGTAATCCCGAGAAAAGCGTCTACAAATTTCCAAACGATCTCGCCGATGACCTTGAGACATTTCAACACGCCCTCACAGATGCGCTGCGCCCAGGGGACAAGCGCCTGTTCAAGCTCATCGAGCAAGAGAAAAGCATCAGCAACCAGGCGCGCTGATTCCGCTACTTCTTGCTCAGCGTCGCCCGCGGCAGCCGCAAAGTGACCATGAATCAAGTTCCCGAAGAAATCGCCGCCGCTGTGCGCCATCTTGCTGAGCGTTCGCCTCATGTCGTTGATGATGGCGCTAACCGCGTTGCCGCCCTCGCGAATCACATCGTCGTGCGTCAGATTTGCCAGCACATGAGCAACCATGCCCTCGTCCAGCGGAAACGCTGCCGCGATAGCAACCGCCTCAAGGATACTGGCGGCGCACGTACCGATAGAATTGACGGCCTGATCGAGACTTTGCAGGCACGATTCCGAAGCTCCGACGCACAAATCGATGACCTGAGAGAAAGATTTCGCGCCTTCTCCTACGAATGCATCGATTCCGGCCGCCTGCGTCAGGTTATTGCCTTGCGCGAACAAGCGCGTATGCGCATCGCGGTGCAGCGCGGCGAACTGCGAAAAATGGGTTTGTAGTTCTCCCAGTGGGCCGGTGATCGGGCTGACGAAGTGGCTCAATTGCCCAGACATGGTTTTCCCCTTATCCTGTCGCTGTTATGGTCTATTGACCAACCAGCGGCGCATCGATGGCCTGTTCGGTGGCCGCAGCAAGATCCGCCGCTTGAGTGAGAGTCTGGCCGATGCTCTGGCGCAGGACAAGAATATGTCCCATGTTGCGCTGCAACTGCTCGAACAGATCACTGAAACCGCCCTGCATCGATCCAGGCAGACCGCCGTTGGTATTCTGCATCTGCCGGATGCGCGCAGTCGTTTCGCCCATCAGCGCCTCGGTGTCGCTGGCGATCTGCTGCGCTATCCGGCGCATATTGTCTATAGGAAAAGCAATATTGTCGCTCATTGTGTGACCTCCCGCAGCCTGTCTTACTTACACCCTCGCTAATTCCGCGAAATACGATAACATTTGTTTTTTCATGCTTTCCGCGCTGGTCGTCTCTATGGTCAGTCGCGGGACGCCGGGGACGCGCTGCCGCGCCGACCACGCCGCCTGCTCGTCTTGCAGCAGGGCAAGATTGCGCCCATCGATGATGGTTTCTTTCGCGCAGCGCAGGAAGGCGATATTGTCTACCATGACCAGCTCTTCCAGCACGTGCAAGAGGGCGTCGGCGGCAAGGTCGGCGATGCCGGCGCTGCGCAGGACATCACGCGCTTCATCGTGCGCGCGACGGCCAGCAAGGCTCTTCACCGTGAAAAAGGCGTCCTGAGCCAGTTCCATCCGCGTATCGACCACAGAAAATTCCTGCAAGCCGCACAGATTGCTCATGCGCTCGATCAGCGCCGCGAGGTCTTCCAATTCGTTGAAGGCATGTTGCCGGCTGCGCATAGTATGCTCGACGATGTGGCCGTCCCATTGATAGAACCAATACCTCTGCAAGCCGGCGCTGTGATCGTTGTGCAGCAGCATGATGGCGATGGTAGGATAGGCGACGGTGGCGACGAGGCCGGCCAGGGCCGCGTCGAGCGTGGCATGACTATTGCGCCCGTGCTGCATCAATCCGCGCTGTTTGAGCGAGTCGCCGCCGCGCTTCACTGCCGAGGCGCGCCGCTCGCCATCGGTCGGGAACAGGCGAGTCGATGGGATACTGACGATGGCCTGCGCGCCCATCACGTCCAGCGCGGCCAGCAGTTCGGCGTGTTCAAGTTCGATAGCATACATAATTCTTTCCCCTCTTGCCCGTTTAGCCGATCGAGAAGCCGAACGAGATGAACGGCAACTTGATCTCGGTATGAGCGCCGATCGAGAAGCCAAGTTCGGCTTTGATGCCAATGGTCGCGTTCACGCTGGCGTTGACGCCGTCGATTTTCGCGCCAACGCTGCCCGTCGCGGAGACCAGCGTTCCTCCCACATCAGCGTCCAGCGAGTCATCTTTTACGCCGAGCGTGCCATCGACCGCGCCAGCTTCCGCCTCGACGCCTCCGGTCAGGCCGAGATTGTCGGAGCCGAAAGTCGCGTCTTCGCCGGCCTGGATCACCGAGAAGCTGCCCATCAATCCGGCATCGGTCATGCCATCGTCGCCCTGGTGGACGCCCACGCCGATGCTCGCGTTGTCGATGCCCACCTCGCCGCTCGCGGTAAGCGGCACGCCGTCAGCGCTGGCGATCTGTGTGTCGCGAGTCTTGAACTTCAAGACAGAGCCGCCAACGCCGGCGTAGAGCGAGGTATCGCCCGTGCCTGATTCGCTGGTATCCGTCTGATCGGTTTCGCTGGGAGCGCCCGGCGTATAGCTCCAGACCTCGTGATCGCCGCTGCCCGTAAACTCAATTGCGCCCTGATTGATCATGGCGAGCGAGCCGACGTTGCTGGTTTCAGCGCCGGTGATATCATTAGCCGATACGCTATCGGCCTGAGAGACCAGGCCGTCGAGATCGAAGGATTGCACGGCCAGGAAGGCGGATGCCGCCAGCGTCCCGGCAGTGGCCGCGTCGGCAGCGGGATCAAGGCCCAATTGTAAGACATCGAACAGCGTCAGCCCGGCCGTCGCGAGCAACAGCGCGTTGGCGCGCTGTTCAAGGGCCTGTTTTTCCTGGAGAACCTCTTCCAGGCGATTCGCCAGGTTATTCAGAGAATCGCCGGTATGATTGAGCGCGGCGATGGCGCGATGCGAATGAAAGTCATACTGGCTCCAGGCATCCTGGAATGCCTGGCTGCCCGCGCCCCTCCAGTTGCTCGCGCTGTAGGTTATATCGATGGAGATGCCAAAGAGGTACTGAGCGCGTGACAGGATATCCTGCGCCGCGCTGTAGAAGCGGCTAGAATTGCCGCGCAGGCTATCGATAGTTTCCTGGAGTCGATTTTCATTTATGCTCATAACATAATTCCTCATGGTATGGTAGTAAGCTACCAATGTGGCGGCAGAGTTCATTCATCAATGCATGGCGTTATGGTCCGTAATCTGATACCCATCAGCAGCAGCGTCGAGGTTATCGGCCACCGTTTGCATGGCGCCGGAGAGTGTGATAAGCGAGTCGTACCAGCGGCGCCACAGGGTATCCAGGGCGTCGGGCGCGCGAACCAGTTGGGCGCTATACATATCATTGAGCAAATCGCGCGTGACCCCGTCAAGCCGGCTGACCAGATCAAGCGTATCTTGAGAGGCGACGCGGAATCGCGGCGAGACCGACCTGAGCTGATCGGGCGTGACATTAATGCCATCGTTGGCTCCCATATGGATAACCCTCCATCATTGATTGTTATTGACATAGGCGATTTGTATTTGCGTTACGGGATATTTGCGGCGAATGAGATAGCCGCGCCCCGGCGGGAACGGCGCGGCGCGCTGGTTGCCCAGGATCGCGCCTTCGGTAGGATTGCCGCTCATGACCAGCCCCGGCGTCCCCATGTCTTTGAGCGACTTGAGGATCGGGTCAAAAGACGAGGCCGCGCCACCGGCGGAACGAGCCAGGATCAGGTGAAAGCCGGTATCGCGGGCCTGGGCCAGGTAATTGTTGAGCGGCGTGAGCGGATTGGCCGACGTTGGGAAAGTATCGTAATCATCGACAAAGACGAAGAAGCGCGGGCCGTCCCATTTCTTCTCATCATCCAATCGTTCGAGTGGGACTTGCGCGCTCTCCTGCAAGCGCCGGTCGATGGTGGCGCGCAGGCCATCGATGCATTGCTTGAGCGTGTCCTGGTTATAGGCGTAAAGGGCGCATTGCTTGCTATTCCTGAGATCGACCAGCTTGCGGCGCAGATCGATCACAGCGAATTCCGCTTCTTCCGGCGGGTAATAGCGCTCGATGCCGCGCACCCAGGCGCGGATAAGGCTGGTTTTGCCGCATTCAGCATCGCCGAAGACGAGGAAGTGCGGCCCGATGGCTGCCAGGTCGATGAGGGCCGGTTCCAGGCGAAATTCATCAACGCCGATGGGTACGCCGCGCACAGGCGGCCTGACCGCCGCGATGAGATCCTGCCACCTGACCGTACCCGGCAACATGCGCACAGGCGGCGCGACCGGCCCGTTCCAGGCGCGCCGCGCGCACTGCACGAACGCCTCAATGGCTTCCTGAACCGGGAGCGACGCGCCGCCGCCCTGGCAGACGATTGGCAGCGCCGTCTGGAAATGCAGCTTATCTTTGTTGAGGCCGCGGCCTGGCACACCGGCAGGCAACGTGGCCGCCGCCGCTTTACCGAACTCCGACTCGACAGGATCGTGGAGATAGAGTTCCAGGCGCGTGCCGATATTGTCGCGAATCTTGGGCGGTATTTCGGCCCACCGATTGGCGGCGACGATCACATGCACGCCGTAGTTGAGGCCCGTCGCCACCAGTTCGATGATTTCGTCGCGCAACTGATCGAGGTCTTGATTGAGTTGCGCCATGTTATCGATGATCAGGAAAACATCGCCGTAAGGGAAGCTGGCAAGCTCACCAGCCTGGCGGCGCGCTCGAAAAGTCGCCATGCCGTCGATGCGCTGCTGCTGAAAGAAAAAGCTGCGATCCTCGATAACCTTGCGCACCTGGCGCACGAGGCGGCGAATTTTGTCACCCTCCATCTTGCTGCTGGCGCAGACGGAGCCGACGTGCGGGGCATCTTCGAGGGAGCGCAGCAGGCCACCGCCCAGGTCGATACAGTAGAATTGGGCCTCGCGCGGCGCGTGTGTCGCGATAAACGAGGCAACAATGGCGCGCAGCAGCGTACTCTTGCCCGACTGCGGCGCGCCCACCAGGGCCAGGTGTCCGCCCGTGCCGGAAAAGTCGAGAAAAAGCGGCTCCTGCGTCTGCTCCAACGGCTTATCGAGCAGGCCGATGGGAACGCGCAGCGGGCCAAAGGGCGGCGCGGCGGGCCAGCGAGATCCGTCCAGGTTGCTCCGGCAATACTCCTTCAGGATGGTATCAAGCGTGAGCGTCTTGCTCAGGGGCGGTAGAGAGACCTGGTGGACGGGCGCGCGCTGGAGCGACGCGCTATAGGCGTGGTCAAGGCCGTGAATCACCACTTCCATTTCGGTTTGCACTTGCGCTGCGCCCAGGCTGAGCGAACCGGTCGGCGCGTTCAGACTAATGCCCGCGCGCGCCAGCGCCGCACCGTTGGGGACGAGCCATCCCGTCGGCGTGAACTCGCGAATCAGCGTCAGGGGCGACTTCTGCTCCTGCGCGGGTACAAAGGGCATCGAGATAAGGGCGGTTTTGAAGAGCGTGATGCTGGTATCGACTTTGCAGTAGCCCACGCCTGGCGCGGACGGTAGGTAGAAGGCATCAGGCGTACCCAGGGCTATGTTGCTCTCCGCCGCGCTGAACGTGCGCAGGCAGAGGCGATAGCTGAGGTAGGTTTCCAGTCCCTTGAGTCGCCCTTCTTCCAGACGCTGCGTCGCCAGCAGGAGATGCATCCCCAGGCTGCGCCCGACGCGCCCGATGCCGACAAACAAGTCAAGGAAGTCGGAGCGGTTGCTGATCAGTTCGGCGAATTCATCGACGATGATCATCAGATGCGGCATCGGCTCCAGCGCGCCGGGGTTGGCGCGCCACTTCGCCTGGTATTCTTTGATCCTGGTGAGATTTCCTGCCTCGCGTAACATGCGCTGCCGCCGCTCTTGCTCCCCTTGCAGCGATTTATAGACGCGATCTACCAGCGAGAGATCGCTTTTCAGGTTCGTGACGATACCGGCGACATGCGGCATAGTGGCGAAGTCGGCGAAGGACGCGCCGCCTTTGAAGTCTACCAGCACGAAATTGACCGTGTTGGGATCGTGCGTCACTGCGAGGCTGACCACCAGCGTGCGCAGCAGTTCGCTCTTGCCGGAGCCGGTCGCGCCGACGACCAGTCCATGCGGCCCCATGCCTTTATCCGCCGCCTCTTTGAGATCGAGCAGGAGCGGCGCGCCGCTGCCTTGTCTGCCGATGGGGACGCGCAGCAAGTCGCGTTCCGCGCGCGGCTTCCACGTTTCCTGCGTCTGCACCGCGTCGGCGGAGACGACGTTGAGCAAGGGCAGCAGGTGAACATCTTGCGAGAGATCTTGCTGCGATTCCTTTTCGGCCAGGTTGAGCGGGGCCATGCCGCGCGCGACGCGCTCGGCAGTCTGCGCGTCCGGGCTATCTGCTTCAATGCCCTCCAGGTGGCTGCCGCCAACCTGGATGGTCTGGAACTCTAACTGGCCGCGCTCGCTGACGGTGACACGCGCTTTGATCGCCGATGGCTCCTGGCGAATGCTGTTGACGAGGCAGATGACGGTGACGCCGTGGCGGGCCGGATCGAGGCCGCTCGCCTCCGGCGGTTGGAAAAATTTCTGGATGTCGGGCAACTGGCCGATGCTGCTGCTGGTGGAAAAGCCATCCAGCACGATGATGAGGTGAGGCTTCATCAGCGTTGCGGCGGCATCAGCTTTATCCTCGCTCAATTGGTGGCGGCGCGCCAACTCAGGGGCAATCTGTTTGCCGAAGATGTCCTGAAAATCGGGAACCGAGTCCGCCAGCAGGCAGAGCGGATCGGGAGCGTGCTGCTTCTCCGGCCTGACCTGGAACAGGCGGCGCGTGTGCGGGAGCCACTTGAGCCAGCCCCACTCGCGGGCCGCTTCGGACGGGAAATAGGCGGCGATGCGCACGTCTTCGGGTGAATGAAAGGTGGCGATCTGGCAGAGCATGGCCCGCACCAGGGCGCGCGTGACGCGGCTATCGCCCGTGACGGCCAGCGTGCCGACGGTTGCCAGTTCGATAGGAATGGGCGCGTGCGTGAGCTGGGTATACTCGCTCACCAGCTTCTCCGCCTCGGCTCGCAGTTCGGGAACGTACTGGATAAACGGGTTCGGCCCCAGGTCAACGCGCACCGAGCGCGAGAGACGCATCGTTCCCACGCCCGCGCGCACCTGCAAGAAGTCGCGATCCTCGAAGCGGCGTTCCCACAACTGGGGCTGCTCGCGATTGAACTGCGTCACTATGGCGGGCAGTCTGGCGACAGGCGGGTAGAGGTAGTCGGCAACAACCTGCTGCAGGTGCGCGGCCTGCTCCATCTCCGTGCGTATCTTGCCCAGGTAGTCGCGGTAGGCTTTGCCATCGGTCTGCTGGCGTTTTTTCGTGGAATGCGACTGCTGGACACGCATGACGACGCCGATCAGCACGGAGGCGAGCGCGGCTCCCACGGCGGCGACGATGATCAGCGGGTTCGTGTGGTAGACGAGAACGAAGGTGAACGAGGCGAAACTGCCCACCAGCGGCACCAGCAGTTGCAGCCAGACCATCGCGCCGCTCTGCTTTGGCTGGACAACAGGAGGCGCGACGATTACTACTTCATCGCGCGGGAGCGCGCCGAAGCTATAAGCATAGTTTCTGGGCGGCCTGTAAAATCTGGTGCCAGCCATAGCCTTTCTCTCTGTCCCCCCTTTTGCGTATAGGCGCGGTGGTCAATTACACCAGCGGCCCGTTGCCCCAGGTTACGCCAATGCCCCCAGGTTGGGCCTGGATGGTTCTTGGCGTGAAGGCTGGGCGCGGTTTCGCGCTGCGCAGCGCCTCTAAATCCTGCAATTCGAGCAGCGCGCCATCAAGGATGCCCACCTGAGCCAGCGACAGGTTGGGCTGGAGGATCTGCTGGCTTCCCCATGGCCGCAATCCCCACACGTTCCATAAAAATGCGTCGGACAGAGAGGCGCGAAAAGGCTGCGGGCCGCAAATCTCCAGCAGCGTCGGCAGCAATTCGCTGATCGGCGTTTCTCCCGGCACCTCAAGGTCAACGGCGCGTCCTGGCCCTATTACGGTAACAAGCATGGTGTTCATCTATATAGTGGTCCAGGGCGAGGGTATAGGCGCCAGGACTGGGGCAAGCCCAGCCCCTACTCTCATGCCTCGCTTGCGCGGGTAGGGGCGATGCCGAGCTTGCTGGCGAGCTAGACGGGGTCTAGATCAAGCAAGATCAAGCTATCGCCCTGCTTTCCCGACGCTTAGATTGACGATGCAGCTATTGAACCTGGAAGCCGCGAGCGATGCCGCTATCGGCCTCGCCATAGCCGGTGGAAGCCTGCGCGAGATGCTGGCTGACGGCAGTGAGAACGTCATGGATGCCGTGGACGTCGGTTGTCCATTTCGCCATGAGGGAGGAGAAATCCGATGCGGCCTGACCCTGCCACGTACTACTGAGAGACTGGATTTCATTTTGTACAAGCGAAAGAAGTTGCTCCAGTTCGGCGGCGCGCCCGTTGAATTGAGATGATGTTGCTTGAAGATCGCTGAGACTTACGGCAATGTGATCGAAAGGCATTGTTAGACTCCTATCTATGTTTTCTATAGTTTCCCCCAGACGGCCGGAGATGGTGGCTGTCATTGCCCCAAGAATATCAGCGCTAGATGCGTTTGTCAATATATTTCAATCGAGTGTGACTAAAAGTCCTACTCGAACCGGCGTATCTCCTGGCGGAATAAATTGGATCTCCATCCTTCGGCCATTTTCCGGTTGCTTGACAGAGAAGAACAAATCATCTAGAATATGGATGTACTCTACATTGGTCAACCAACGAAAGCGGCGCTGAGCCATGTTTCTATGCTATTCCTATAATTATCTGTATCCTGTAAAGGAGATATCCCCTGCATGAGTCATCTATCCATCACTTCAGAAAAGCGTTTTGCAATGGTTGTCGAAGAACTGCTCGGCAATCCTGGCGTCACCCCTCCGTCGGACGGAACGCAATCGAAAAAGGGATTCGGTTCATCAGGGCTGAAAATTCACAATAAAATCTTTGCCATGCTCGTCAGGGGCAGACTCGTCGTCAAGCTCCCGAAGCCGCGCGTGGACGCGCTCGTTGCCACTGGCGAGGGTGAACGCTTTGATCCCCGCCACGATGGCCGCCTCATGAAAGAGTGGCTGGTCGTCGATCCGGCGTCCATAGTAGATTGGCTGCCGCTGGCGCGAGAAGCGATGGAGTTTGTGGATGCTGTGAAAAAGTAAGAAATGATACCTCTAACCTATAGAACTATGTTTACGCTATTTACATACTGAACTACAAGTTTTCTCCAAAAGCCAACCGCCGAGCAAAGGCGACCTTTTTCCGCATGTTGCTGGTTGTTCCAGGGAAAGAAAGCAAATCTGCCATGTAGGGCAGATTGACGGGCCGCAGAATGACCTGGGCGCGGCGGGTTTTATAGACAGGATCACGGATTACAATACGCGCTTCTCGCGCGAGAGAGTCCATCGTCGGATAGAGCATAGCGGCAGTAGTACCATTTGGCTGACTAAGCGCGTAGAGCGCCAGTTGATAGAGCATATGCTCAGGCAACGGATTCTCCCAGAGATCGCGATGCTTGGCATCTAAGATCGCTACGACTCTGGACTGCCATAACACAACATAGTCAGGGCGCGGCGTAGGAGCACGACGTCTTCTGGGGTTGTAGGCTGGATCATAGCTCATCATGCCATGTATTCTGTACTGATCCTGCACGGTATATTCCGGCAAATGCTCCTTCAAGAAACGAGAAAGCAGCGCCTGAAAAAACAGGTCCATATTAAAGAGGAATCCGGAGAGATGTATGGTTGCTGGAGTTTCATCCATGCCGATGCCCTGCGCCGCCAGCAGCAGTTCGATGATGGTGATCGCGGGCTGGTATGCAACGGTGAGGCGGCTCATCTCCCTCTGCAATTTTTTCAAAGCGTGGGAATCGAGCCTGATGGGATAAATATTCTCAAACATGCTAGCCAGACGGAACAATTGAAGACGCAGCGTACTATTGTTGGTGAGATTTGCTGCAAGCAACAAGCCCTGGAGCAATATCTGGTTGATCAAACAATCCTCAAGACGAGGATGATACGTGCATGGCAGTGTTGCCTCGATAACGCCGCCACGATTGGCAATGCTCTGGATATTGATCTTCCCACGCGGATTGGCAAGGTCCGCGTCGGTGCGCACATACTGACGATGCAGTCCACGCCCCACCAGCTCAGTGACTTCCGCAGCCAATTGCTGAATCAGCAATTCCTGAAATGAGTCTCTTTCGCTGCCAAATGCGGCGCTCGTCATCAACCTGAGATCTCGCAAGCCATAAGCGTAACGCAACAATTTTAGAAAAGGCGCGTCGTCGATTTTAGGGCGAATGGTGATCTGAACGTTGCCCAACGTAATCCTGCCAACATAGGAAAAAGACTGAATAGACAATCCTTCACGTAGCTCAATAATTTCCAGCCTGCCCGATTTCGATAACTCCTGGGCTAAACGTTTTGTCCCTACATCGTCCCCAATCGTTCCGCCAATCGGCTTTACCCTCGGATCATCAGGCGCGAGGCGTTCCCATTCTTTCAATGTAATAGTGATCGGGGATTCGCTCATGCTTCCTGCTCCGACCCAAGATCGCTAATCTCATCTTCATCATTTTCTAGCAGCTCATCCGCTTTTGCTTCAGCGTCGGCAGCCTGCTTGGTGGTAGTAATTTCACGCGAAGGCTCCAGTAATGCCTGGATCAGTTGATCGCGATTGGCAGGATCAAACAGACCATAATGAAATTGCTGCTTTTTGGTGTCAACAAGGGTAGAGCCCAGGATATTTTCTAACTTTGTAAAATCCTCGTAGCAATATTCTTCCAGCAAAGGCAGGATATCTTCCTGGATAATCTGTGCGAATGTTGCGAAATCCTGCACGGGCTGCCCATTTTCGAGCAAAAAGTAGGAATGACCAATCTGCAAATTGCGAGCGTCACGGCCCACGTACTCGCAGATGCGCTCATTCAAGGCTTGTAGCCAGAGTCCCAGGGGTATACCGCCGACAGCGGCATCGCCCAGCGTGCTGATGTCCGGCATCAATTCGATAAAGCCGAAACGCCGCCGCAGCGCCGTATCCAGCAGGGCAATAGAACGGTCGGCGGTATTCATCGTGCCGATGATATACACGTTCTCCGGCACGCGAAACGGCTCGCCCGTCAGGGGTAACAAGATCGCTTTACCGCGCTTGTTCTTTTCCAGTACCGTCAGCAGCTCGCCGAAGATGCGCGGGATATCGCCGCGATTGATCTCATCAATGATCAGGTAAAACTTCTTGTCGGGATTGGCTTGCGCGTCGCCACAAAGCCGTTTGAAAATACCATCACGCAGCGTAAAATACATCTGGCCGTTGACCGATTCTGGTCGGAAACCTTCAAGAAAATCTTCGTAGCCGTAGGCCGGGTGGAAGCTGCACATGCGCACCGTGCCACTAGAATGCGTGTCAGTGCCGAGAAGGCTTGCTTTTTGCCCAGCATTCAACTGATCAAAGGACGCGCCGAAATTCGCGCGCGCCGCTAACTCGCGCGCTGTGATCTCAGCCCAATAGGTTTTGCCAGTTCCAGGCGGCCCATAGAGAATCACCTGTCCCTTGCGCTCAAGCACAGCCTGAATACGCGCTGGAACACATTTTAAC
>Ga0207416_1004422_pt1 | contig 12275 bp, 9 predicted proteins | sample PaiPotPPM11metaG_FD_184107 | JGI IMG/M metagenome (GOLD analysis project Ga0207416, IMG submission 184107) | Iron sulfur acid spring bacterial and archeal communities from Banff, Canada, to study Microbial Dark Matter (Phase II) - Paint Pots PPM... ...
GGCGGCAACGATGCGATCGTGGGCGGCAGGCTCAAGCTCGATCGGCCGTGCGCCGAGCGCCCGGACGAATTTTTTGGCGCGCGCGAGCGCGCTGCGCCGGTGCAGTTGGGGCGGCGCGCAGATCGCGAACGGCCGCGCGGTGAAAAGACCGGCGTCGGCATTTTTCGCGCCGGGGCGTTCGGATCCGGCCATGGGATGACCGCCGACGAAGGCGATGCCCGGCCAGCGCTTCAGCAGCTTCGTCGCGTTCGCGACGATCTTTCTTTTGACGCCGGCGACGTCGACGATCAGCCCGCCGCGCCGGGCGTGGCGGAATACGGCCGGCATGAGTTTCAGGACCGCATCGTGAGGCGCGGCCAAGACCACAACGTCTGCCGAGCCGACGGCATCGCGAAGCGTCGGCGCAAGCGCGTCGATCGCGCCGCGCCGCTTGGCTTGCGCGCCTGCCGCCCGCTTTGCATCCCAGCCGATGATCCGCAAAACGGACGCACGCTTTTGCAGCGCGAGTCCGATGGACGCGCCGATGAGCCCCGTGCCGAGAATGGCAACCGTTGTCGTGCGGGCCAAGTTACACGGCGGCTTCAGCCGCAGCCATCCTGCGGCCGACAGCCTCCGCGATCGGCCGGATGGCCGCCATGAGGCTCGCGAACCGATCGAACGTCAGCGACTCGAAGCCGTCTTTCAGCGCCTCCGACGGATTCGGATGAACCTCGATCATGAGTCCGTCCGCGCCGGCCGCCAGACCCGCGCGCGCCATCGGCGTCACGAGGTTCCAGCGACCCGTGCCGTGACTTGGGTCGACGATAACCGGCAGATGAGTCAGCTCCTTGACGAGCGGCACGGCATTGAGATCCAGCGTGTTGCGCGTGGCCGGCTCGAATGTGCGGATGCCGCGTTCGCAGAGGATGACGTTGTGGTTCCCGCCCGCGTAGATGTACTCGGCGGCGAGCAGCCACTCCTCAATCGTCGCGGAAAGGCCGCGCTTGAGCATCACCGGCAGGCGCGCCTTCGACACTTCCTTCAGCAGGTTGAAGTTTTGCATGTTGCGCGCCCCGATCTGCAAGACGTCGGCGAACCGCTCGACGGTCGGCACGTCTCGCGGATCCATCACTTCCGTGATGACCGGCAGGCCCGTGACGTCGCGCGCTTCGGCAAGGATTTCGAGCCCGTCCTTTCCCATGCCCTGAAATGAGTACGGCGACGTGCTGGGCTTATAGGCGCCGCCGCGCAGCAGGGTTGCGCCGCACGCCTTGACGTGCTTAGCGGTCTCGAGCAGCATGGCACGGCCCTCGACCGTGCACGGCCCGGCGATCACGTGGACGGCGATGCCGCCGATCTCGACGCCGTTGCGCAGTCGCACGACGCCGTCCGCGTGGCCGCCCTCGCGCGCCACCAGCTTGTACGACTTGCTGATGGGAACGACGCGCTCGACGAACGGCAGTCCCGAGAGCTGCGCGGCGAGCACGTCTTTGTTATCGTGAACCCCGATGACGCCAACGATCGTTCGTTCCTCGCCCTTCGATACATTGACGCCATAGCCCATCGCCTTGATCTTGTCGACGACGGCTTGTGTTTGATCGGGCGTCGCGTCGCGCCGAATGACGACGATCATCTAGCTTCGTCCCTCAAACTCGGGGCGCAGCCGAGCTGCATCTTCGAGATACACGTGTCTGATCGACGCCTGATCCTTTTCGGTATTGACCAGCATCAGGACGCGAATGCACGACGCAAGGCGATCCGGCACGTCCATCTCGTGACCGCACAGCAGCGGAACGTTTTGCCAACCCAGCGCGCGCGCCGCGGCTGCCGGAAATTCCGCATTCAAATCGGGCGTCGTCGTGAAAAGCGCCGCCGCGATGTCTGCTGGGTCGATGCCGTTGCTCGCGACCATCTGACTCAACAATCGTTGTGTGGCGGCAAGCATGGCGTCGCGCGTATTTTCTGAAGATGTAATTGCTCCCCGAATCCCTCGAACGGCCATATCCGATACCGCGTTTGAGCGCGGGGTGGGCAGGCCCTCTTCCGCTTCAGCGCTTTGTCACGTGCGATCGCGTCGCGGTTTGGCTCTGCCAGCGCGACAGCGCATCGCGTTCGGCGCGGCTGAGCGGTCGAGTCGCGCCGGGCGCCAGCGCGTCGAGCGCAACGGGGCCAAATTGCGTTCGCGTGAGGCCCACGACGCGCAGACCGAGCTGCGCGCACATGCGCCGCACCTGGCGGTTCTTACCTTCGCGAAGCGTCATGTCAAACGACGTGTGTGCGTCGGGACCGTGATTGACGTTGCGGGCTTCCAGCCGGGCGGCTTGCTCCGGCGTGAGAACACTGGAGACGCGAACGTGATACGTCCGTTCGATGCGCGACGACGGATGGGCGAGCAAATGCGCCAGCTCGCCGTCGTTCGTGCAGAGCAGCACTCCGGCGGTGTCGGCATCGAGCCGTCCGATCGGAAATAACCGCGGCACCTTTGGCAGTACGTCCGCCACCGTCTTCCGCGCGTGCTCGTCGCGCAGCGTGGTGACGACGCCGATCGGTTTGTTGAGGACGACAACGCAGTAACCGGCGCGCTCTGTGGCGGGTGTCTTTCGACGATCGGCTCGAACCCGTTTCCCGTCGATCGTAACGGCGTTTTTTGCCGGATTCACGAGTTGACCCGGTTGCGCCGGCGAACCATCAATGCGCACGGCGCCGCGCGCAACCAAGCGATCTGCGCCGCGCCGCGACGCGACCCCGGCCGCTGCGAGGAATTTATTGATGCGAACGCGGCGCTCGGCCGTTATTCGTCCGAACCCGCCATCGAGAGCGCTTCCTTCGTTACCGACTTCAAGAACATCTCGTTGCCGTCTGTGCGGCGGAATCGATCCAGGATCAACTCGGTCATCTCTTGCGTGCCCAGCACCGCGGTCGCGCGGCGCAGCATGACCACCTTGCGCAGCTCGATCTCCGATAACAAGAGCTCCTCGTGGCGCGTCCCTGATCGTTTGATGTCGACTGCCGGGAAAATGCGGCTGTCGGCCAGCTTGCGGACCAGGTTGATTTCCATGTTGCCGGTGCCCTTGAACTCTTCGAAGATCACGTCGTCCATTTTCGAGCCGGTTTCGATCAGCGCGGTCGCGATGATCGTCAGGCTACCGCCGTTCTCGATGTTGCGCGCCGCGCCGAAGAAGCGCTTCGGTTTGTGGAGGGCGCTCGTGTCGAGGCCGCCGGACAGCGTGCGGCCGGTCGCCGGCATCACCTGGTTCCAGGCGCGCGCAAGGCGCGTGATCGAATCCAGGAGGATGACGACGTCGTGACCGAGTTCGACGAGACGCTTGCAGCGCTCGAGGGTAAGCTCGGCAACTGCGGTGTGGTTGTCGGGATGCTCGTCAAAGGTCGAGGAGACGACCTCGCCTTCGATGGAGCGGCGCATGTCGGTGACTTCTTCGGGACGTTCGTCTACCAGCAGGGCGAAGAGATCGCACTCCGGATGGTTGGAGGCGATCGCGTTGGCTATTTTCTTCAGCACCGTGGTCTTGCCCGCTTTCGGCGGCGAGACGATGAGCCCGCGCTGACCCTTGCCGATCGGACAGAACAAATCGAAGACGCGCCCGGTCATCTCCATCGGCGATGTCTCCATCTTCAAGCGCTGTTCCGGATACACCGGAATCAGCTTGTCGAAGACCGGCCGACCGCGAATGCTGTCGGGATCCTGACCGTTGACCGCTTCTACTTTGAGGATGCCGTGATATTTCTCGTTATCCTTAGGATCGCGGATTTGACCCGCGATGAGGTCACCGGTGCGCAATTCGAACCGCCGAACCTGGGATTGCGAGATGTAAACGTCGTGCGCCCCCGGGCGCATGTTCTCGCGGCGCAGAAAACCGTAGCCTTCGGGCAAGATCTCGAGCACGCCGGTGGCGAAATTCACACCGGCGGCTTTGGCTTGCGCTTCGAGGATCGGGAAAATCAGATCTTGTTTTTTGACGCGCTGCAGGTTGGGGATGTCGAGCAGCTTCGCGTATTCGACGAGCTCGGTTCGGGTTTTGTCTTCGAGCTGCTTTACCGAAAGCGTCGTCATGGTTTCGCCGTTCTTCGCGACGAACGTCTTGGGCTGCACTTCGACGGGGCGTTCGCGCATTTCGAATGGCCGCATCTGGTACATGCGCCCGCGATCGCCTCGAGCACCCCGGTCGCCGCGGTCTCGATCAAAGCGGTGCCCGCGGTTGCCGCGATCGCCTCGCTCGTAGCGCTCCGGACGGTCGAGGCGCTCGATGCGGTCCGTGGGCTCGTCACCGTTCGGCTGATATGACGGCGCCACATCGGCCGATTGCGCGAGCGGCGGACGCGGGCGGTGGCGGGGAGCGGGAGGACGATGTTCGGGAAGAGGCGATTCGCCTGACTGAGGGTCGTTTGGTTCTGACACGGTCTCTTTAACCTAATGGAATTTCGCGACGCGACGAGCCTGACTCGCGCTTGCGACTGATCGGATGAAGCACCCCTGCGGTGAACATGTTGACGAAACGCGACAACGTCGCCGATAGTTGTGACGTGCGCTGTGATGAAGGCTTCTGGACGCTTGGTTGGAGCGGTCGATCGTGACCGTTCATTTGGAGCGGCCGTTCTTGCAGACGACCGTCGTCCCAAACTATAACATAGCGTTGTGCGCCCGTCAATGGAGTAATACCCATTATCGGGCTCTTTTAGATACGCTTGCGCTGCCTTGATCGTAGAAGCGGAGCAGCCAATCGGCTGCAACGCGCAAGCCGATCCTCGGCGCCGCGACGATTCTGGATTGGTCATCGTTAGACGACCGGCGCGGACGCGGCATCTCGATGCGAAGCAGCTCGTCATTTGATAGATCGATACCGTCGCACGACCGATCTATCGCCATCGCGCGGCACAGATTGCCGGGGCCGCTCAACAGCTTGGAGTCTTTGACGCCGGGCCGGCGCCGCCGCATCGCTTCGACGCCGCGCAATGCCTCGAGCGCGCGAATCAAGACGGCGGCGCCGACGCCGGCCGATTCGGTGGTGACGTTCAGACAGTAATGATTGCCGTAGATAAAATACACGTACGCGTTACCGGGCCGTCCAAAAATGGCCGCGTTGCGCGGCGTCGGCCCGCGGTAACCGTGGCATGCGGGGTCGACGAGCGGGAGATACGCCTCGGTCTCGACGATGCGACCGGCGAGTTCGGTACCGGCGTCCGGATTATCGGCCGGCAGCTTGCGGATCAGAGTTGCGCCGATCAGCCGGCGCGCCACCTCGATGGTCGGCCCTTCAAACGACGTTTCTTCCTTAATAGACGACCGACGTTTCGTCTTCACGGCACAAACGTTCGGACTTGACCGTTGCCTTGCTTTTCGTGATTATAGTCCAAAGCGCGCCATCACGTAAGAAAGGCAATTGCCGTGAGAGTATGTCGCGGATCCCGCGCTTTTTCTCTTATCGAGCTGCTCATCGCGGCCGTCATTTTGACGCTGCTGCTCTTTGCCGTGGGCGATGCGATCACGCGCACCCTCCGCTCGGAAACGCGCGACGTCGGGCGGGTCGGGTCGAACCGCACCGTGACGGAGCTTGCAGCCCGGCTGCGTGAAGAGGCGCGCAGCTCGACCGCGGTGTTCGTCCCGCGCTTCGACGTTAACGGAAGCGCAAACGACGACGGACACGAGGTTGATTTCTTCAGGCGAAGTTCGTTCGGCGCAGACGCGTTCGTCGCTTACTTGTTTGATTCGCGGTCCGGACAGGTTGTGCGCGACGAATACTCGACGAGCAGCGGCTTGACGTCTATCGCCCATTCGGACTTGGCGGCCGGCGGCATCAGCGCATTTTCAGCGCAGCGGATGGACGTGGGCGGCTCGAACACCGTCGTCGACGGCGCAGACGTGAAGCCGGTTTCAATTTTGTACGGTCGTCCCGAAGTTTCGGGCGGAAATGCGGTCGTTTTGGTATCCGTGCAAACTGGCGGCGGGACGACCCTCGTGCAATCGGCTGAAATTCATCTCGCGGCAAAGGCAGCGCCTACTTCCTTGGCCGTCGTCGTGCCGGCGGGTACGCCGCAGCCGACAAGCAAGGTAATAAAGATCCCGTTTGTAATCGTCGAGCAACCATCAACCGGTAAGATCCTGTTGCCACATGGCCCACGGCACCAGGGCGATCCTGGGAATCTGGACCCAACAGCGGGCATACATAGCCCGGTCGTAGCTGGACTAGCGGTTTTTTACGGCAGCGGGACCGGGGTTAGTTGGTCTGACGTCAGCGCAAATATGAACGTGCTGGCCGATGGCACGTACCAATTTAAGGGTGAAGATGGAGCCGCGGTGAGCGTTACGATATCCTGCGAATTGGGCCCATGCCCCCAATTTGTTCCGCTACCGGTGTCTGACCCGAAAGATGCTCCGGCGGGTGGCGTAGTTTTTGGCGCCGCACCTTAATCCATTAATGCCGCGATAACTTCGTTCCGGCCTTCGGGCAGGGGTTCCACATCCGGTCGGCGCAGTTTTCGCCACCGAACTTTCGGGGTGAGGAGAGGCGGCTCATGGGCGTCCCTCCTTTGTCTAGCAGGGCGGGTTTTGGTTTTCACGGGAGGAAAACTCAAATGTTGAGGAGCCTAACTCGGGCGCTGTTGATAGTGGCCTGCGCCGCTGCGTTTGTTTGCCAGGCAACAGGGACACTGGCTGGAACGACGGGCGGCATTCAAGGCACGGTCAGCGACGCCTCAGGCAATCCAATTGCAGGCGTGCACGTGTCGGTCGTTGCGCCGTCGTATACGTATGCGACGACCACCGGACCGAATGGTTTCTATGCCATGTCGGGGCTGCCGCCCGATACCTACACCGTTACGTTTGCGAAAGCGGGTCTGCAAACGCAGCAGGTCGCGGGCGAGACGGTAACCCAGGATCAGACGATTTCGCTGAACATCCACATGCAGCCGGAAACGGTAAAATCGCTCGGCATCGTACCCGTGCGCGCCGTTACCTCGATCGTCCAACCGAAGACGACGGCGGACGTCTATACGATCAGCACTTCGGTGATGCAAAATATTACCGGAACTCCTCAAAACCCGGCGGAGTCGGCGGTGCTCAACTCGCTGCCGGGCGTCACCACCGATAGCGGCGGTTACCCGCTCATCCGCGGCGGTCTCGAAAACGATGAGGGCTACCAACTCGAGGGAATCGACGCAACCGAACCCGTCACCGGCCAGTTCATCAATAGCCTCGTCGCAAACGGCGTTTCGCGCTTGGTCATCTCGACCGGCGGGTACGACGCGAGCAGCGGCAATACGAACTCCGGCGTCGTCAACGAGGTCATTGAGCGCGGCGCGTACCCGGGCGGCGGTGAATCGACGATTTCCGTCAATTCGCCCAATTTCTACCACGGGCTGGTCTTTAACTACGGCAACGCAACTCCGGACAACCGCTTCAGCTACTTCGTTGCCTTCAGCGGCAGCCGGTCGTTCCGGGTGTACGGGGACCAGCACACGTTTGAGCCGCGACTTTGGGGAGAAGTTGGCGACGTGTCGATCAACGACGACATCGTCAATTTCTTCTACCGCTTCGGGAAAAATAATGCAAACGAGATCCAATATTTTGGCGAAACCGGCGCAAACCAATTTCAATTCAACTATGAGAATGGCATAAACGTCAATCTCGGTCTGTGCAGCGGTGGCCCGCCGTTCTTCATCAATAGCCCCGGCGTAAATGGTTGCCTGCCGTACGACACGGCGAACCTTTTGACGCAAGTATTCACCGGCGGAGCGAGCGCGTTTACGACGTTGTTCCCGGGCCAGGTCAACGTCGAACAGCCCATCGGCTACCCGGACGCCGAAAACAACGTCCACTTCATCGAAAAGTTCAACTTCAAACATCAATTCGGCGCGGCCACGTTTGCCGAGATTCGCGCCTTCCGCACGCACTCCCACGACATCTTCCTGTTTCCGTGGGACGGCGGTGCCCTCTCGGGACTGTACGAACACAACATCAGCGACAACTGGGGTCTCGGCGGCGATTACGACACGCAGCTCAACAGCAAACATGAATTCAGCTTCGGCGGGGAAACGATCTTCACGCGGCCGCGGTTCGACATCAACATCCCGACGCTGCTTGAAGTCTTCACCGAGGCGCACGAATTTCCGTACGTCGGGACTCCTGCGCTGCCGCTGTTTGCGGATTCGGCGTCGACCGTCTTCGACGGGGTTCACCGCGGCGATATCTGGGTCAAAGATCGCTGGTCGCCGGGCAACAAATGGACCGTTACGCCCAGCGTTCGGTTCGATCAGGAAATCATCGGGCTGCCAAGCAACGCGCAGGCGCTGTCCGGCGGTTACGTCACAACGTCGAAGGGCATCGTCGCGCAGATCCCGGCGCCGCCTATCGGCACGAATGTCACCCGGCCATCACAGATCAGCCCGCGGCTGGCGCTCAGCTATCAATCAGGCGAGCGCGACGTGTTCCGGGCATCGTACGGGCGCTTCATCGAATACGCGCCCACGTCGGACGTCGAAAACGTCTACAACTACGTGCCGACGTCACTGAGGTCGTGCACGATCGCCAGCGGCTGCTTCACCCCGTTGCCCGGCTTTAATCCGAGCTGCGTAAACGGACAGGTCGGAGGCGTGCTTTGCAACAACATCAGCAACCTCTACGACCAAGTCATCATGGATTTAAACCAGAACGATTTTGCGCAGTACACGCCTCTGCTGCCGCAGCGCGCGACCTCGGTAGACTTCTCGTGGGAACACTCGTTCCCAAACAACTTCGAGCTGAAGATCACGCCCTACTACCGTAAGGGCACCGACTACATCGTCGCAAATACCCCGTTGATCACGACATTATCGGATGGCACGCCGGTTTTCGGCGCGCCGCACGAGGAAAATTCGGGAATCAACTACACCACCGGTGTCGAGTTTGCGATCCAACACCAAGTGGCATACGGGTGGTCGGGATTCCTCAACGCCACATACGACAACACGCTCGCGAACTACAACAGCGACTTCTTCCCCGTCACCAACAATGCCGCGCTGGCGCTGGGTCACTTCTTCCACGTTTCGTACCTTGCGCCGATCACGGCAACGGGCAACGTCAACTACCACACGCGCAACGGTTGGCTCTTCGACTTGACCATACCGTTTGAATCGGGCTACCGCTACGGCGTCGGCAAAAAAACGTTTGTGTTCCTGCCGACCGGCCCCGGCGGCGCGCTGGTCCCGACGGAAGTGCTCAACACGGATTTGGCGGCTTCGTCGCTCGGTCTCAATGCAAATACGAGCGCGTACTACTTCACCGACCCCGCCAATCCGGGAACGATTGCGAATCCCAACATCATCGGATCCAGAGGAACCGCCGATCTGGCTGACCCGGGGACGATCAAGGGGATTCCGAGGGCCTTTGTCAACCTCGCAATCTCGAAAGAGATGGGGGTCGGCCCTCAAAAAGTTGAGGTGGGCTTCAGGGTCCTCAACCTCCTTGGAAACTACTCGGATAGCGTTCCCGGCGGTAATTCGCGCTATCGGAACAACGGCTACGGCGCGTATAGCGCGACTTCGGGTACCAACGGGGTATTGCCCGCGTTTGAACCCGGCCAGTTCCCACGCTCACCGCTCCCATTCGAGTTCGAACCGATCGGCAACGCACGTCTGTTCACGTTCTTCCTTGATACAAAATACTAAGCAGAGCGTGCCCGTCTCCAAGATCAAGATGAGAAAGGATAAGAACTCGATGCAAAAGCTACAGGCGGGGATCGTCGTTCTCTTCTGTACCGCGGTGATCGCGGGGTGCTCGGGCGGCAGCCCGTTCTCGACGAATAACCAAGTCGGCAATCCCATTTTTTCGTCTTCGAACGCAAAACTACAATTGGCCGTCGGTACGCTCGACGACGCGGCTGGGACGTGGACCTCACTCGACGGGGACGGCACCACGCCGGCCGTTTATCTCAACGCAGTCTCAACCTTCCGGCAGACAAACGGAAACACTGCCTTCACCAATACGGGTGACGCCAAACTGACGGGCCCGGCGGGTTTCGCCTCTTTCGTCGACGGAACTACGATCGTCGACCTCGGCGCCCTGTCGTCGTACGGCCAGCTCCCGGGCACAAACGCGGTGACCGGTCTGCCCCCCACCTATCCGAGCGTCGGCGCACCTGCGGCCGGCTTCTCGACTGGATTTCTCGCACAATCGAGCGTTAATCCGCTCGGAAACCCGGCTCCGGGATCGTACAGCGTGAACGTCAACATTTTGCAAAACGGCGTGACGACGCCGTACAGCGCGACGGCGACGCTGCCGGCGTCGCCGACAGTGCTTGGACCGTGGGGTACTCCGCCGGTGTTCGTAGCTGACGTCAGTCACGACGGCGGCGGGACCTTTACGTTACCGGTGCGCCCGGTAGGCGTGACGGAAACGCTCATTTTGGTCTTCAACACGTGTGGCGCACCTCCGGTGCCGGGCCCGGAAGTCGCATCGGTTGAAACGACGAGTGGAACCGCCACGTTGCCGCCTGGCACGCTCGCGCCGTTGTGTTCGGACGGTGTAACCACCGCCACGTATTCGGCAGTCGCGTTGGGCGCAGACTATCCGCTGGTGGAATCGGGACCGCCGGCGAGCACCAGTCAAACGCCGACGATCACCGGTTCGAGCGGCACCGCCGACTTGACGTTTTCCGCGTTCAGCGCCAACTTCTCCCCGTAACTGGGTCCGGTCAACACACGAAAGGGCGGCGGCGATGCCGCCCTTTTCCTTGCGCGACCTCCGGTCGCAGCAGTCATCGACCTTTGGTCGAACCACTGCACGACCAGTACGGCGCCGTTGCACACGTGCCGGTCGCGGAACGACGCAAGGTCGGTCGATCGGGTTCTTAAAACTAATCCGGCATGCCAGCACCCGACGATCGCCTGACCCGGCTGCTCAAGCTCGCCGCGCTCACGCTGCTCGCTTTGGCGCTCACCTATGTCGTCGTGCTGTTCCTGGGCAAGATCCTCACGGTCGTGGTCGTGCTCGTTGGCGCGGTTTTTCTTGCGTATTTGCTCTACCCGCCGGTCCTGTGGCTGCAGCGCCATCGTTTTCCGCGCTGGCTGGCAATTTCGTGCGTGTTCTTGGCGCTCATCCTGATCATCGGGGGCATCGGAGCGTTTGTTGGGCCGCGACTCGGCGCCGATGCGCGTGCGCTGGCGCAACAGTTTCCAAGCATCGTCGCGCAGGTCCGTAACGCGATCGTCAACACGCACGCCAGCATCCTGCAAGCCGTTCCCCTCGAATCCCGAGAGTCTGCCGTCAACTTTATCAATGACGCCGCCGGGCAGCTCCAGCATCTGGCGGGTGCAATGGCCGGCCGCGCGCTGACGATCCTTCTCAACGTTTTCACCGTCGTGACGGGCGCCATCATCGTGCCGTTCCTCGCCTTTTACATATTGCTCGACCTCGACCGCCTGCGCGAAGGCGCCGTCGGCATGTTTCCGGGCCGCTACCGCGACGAAATATTGTCCGTGCTGCGCGACATGGATCGGGTCGTCGGCGGATTCATCCGCGGGCAAGTGATCGTCGCCGCCTTCGTGGCGGTGACGAGCTCGATCTGGCTGGCGATCTTGCACGTCAAGTTCGCGCTCCTCATCGGCATCTTTGCGGGCGTTTCCGATATCATTCCATACGTCGGCGCTATCGTCGGCGCCGTTGCGGCCCTGATCGTCGCGCTGTTCAACCAAGGCGTGTGGTGGGCGCTGTTGGTGCTGGCCGGCTTCGTGGCGATTTACGAAGTCGAAGGCCATGTGGTCACGCCGATTGTCGTGGGCGGGCGCGTCGGACTCCCGCCGCTGATGATCATCGTCGCGATCCTCATCGGGGCGGAACTCGGCGGCATCGTGGGCATGTTCGTCTCCGTGCCGGTCGCCGCGATCATCAAGGTGCTGTGGGTGCGGCTCATGCATCCGAAGGTTGTGACCAGCCCCGCGCAGCTGCAAGAGCCTATCGTGCCCGCGCCCGCGGAGCAGCTGGAGCCTTCCATTGTGATTGCGGAAAAGTAAGCAGTCGCCCGAAGGCGACCGCTACCACGAGACGTTAGACGGCGAGGGGCAGCGGGACCGGGCGCTTGCGCGGCTTTGCCGCGCGGCCCAAAGCTGCTGCCAGCGACTCGGCTTTTAAGCGCAGACGCTCGAGTCGCTGAGGTGGAACCGCGACCACCTTCGCATTCGAAAACTCATTGAGCTTGCAGCCCACCATGATATACAACAGCGTCAGATCTCGGTGCGGCTCGACCTTTTTGTCGAGCTCTGCGGCCAACAGCTGATCGTCGACTTGCACGACGGCTCGGCGCACG
>Ga0207416_1004424_pt1 | contig 12269 bp, 15 predicted proteins | sample PaiPotPPM11metaG_FD_184107 | JGI IMG/M metagenome (GOLD analysis project Ga0207416, IMG submission 184107) | Iron sulfur acid spring bacterial and archeal communities from Banff, Canada, to study Microbial Dark Matter (Phase II) - Paint Pots PPM... ...
TGCTCCCGTTACTGCCCACAACGTGCAGTCGCGGATCAACGGTGGACGGATTGCGCGCGCAATACTGCTGTACAGTCGCGCTTTTCTGGCCGGACCGATTGATGACCGGAGAGCTCCGTGTAATTTGGCTGCCGGTCGCGCTTGAAAAGAAAGCGCAGGGGTCGGCTATCGCCGGCGTGACCGCCGACGCGACGAAAACGCCAAAAATGAGCGTTGCAAAAACGCCGAGCCGCTCTGAGTAAACAGGCATATCGAACACCTCGCTTGGTCAGGCACTCGTAACATTCCAGGCGGCTGCTTGGTAACCTTCGCTTTAGTTGCGCGTGGGGGCCGTTCGCGCGAAGACGGTGACACCAAGGGCGCTAAGAAGCAGTAACGTTCCCGCGACGATCGCCGGAGGCGAGGGAATTGCGACGATTTCCACTGCCGGATACGAAAATACGGTGCCGCGCAGCTCCAGGCCGGCAAGTCCGACCGTCGCGCCGCTACGCGCGGCGTCGATCGCGTGCGGTAACGGACGATCGCTTTCATCGTCCACGGCAAACAACACCGCGGGCCCGCTGCCACCCGAAAGTCCGTGCATCACGGATGCTTCTTGCTCGCTGAACATCACGGCACGCACCAGCCGATGCGCCGCCGGCACGGCAAACGAATCGTACGGCACGTTGAACCCTGCAATGGTTTGACGCTGCTGCATGAGCAACACCGGCGAAAGAAACGCCGAACCGGACGGTTGCGTAACGGTGAGCCGCGCACCGCGATCGTCACGCGCTTCCACGAAAACGACCTGTCGCAAACTCGGCCGCAGGATGAAACTACCGGCTATCCGTCCACGTTCACCCAAAGGCACGTCGCGAGCACCGCGTTCCAGTACGATCGTTTGCGCAGCGTTGGCACCGATCGGTGAAGCGTCCGCAGGCGGATAGATGAGCGATCCGCCGAGATCGTCGACGCGAACGCGCTGCCCGGGCGCGCCGACGATCGTGCGATTGTCGGGCGCTAATAATCCGCTCGCCGTACCGGCGAGCGCAAGCACCGCGGCACCGAACGCGGCGGCAACGATCGCACCGCGCGCTCCAGCGGAACGCGCGCGCGCGAATTCGCGCCGCGCCAGCACGACGGCGGCGATCCCGAGCGCCAAGAGCGCAACGTTAAACCATCCCGTGTGATAGGTATCATGGCCGGGCAAGAACATTTCAGCAACGACGACGGCGGCGACGCCGAGGCAACAGGCTGCGAACGCGTTCAACGAGTGACGGCCAATCCGTTGACCGCGGCACGCAGTTGGTCGTAGGTCAGCGCGCCGTCGTATCCGTGCACGACGATACCGTCGCGCCCCACGACGACCGTCGTCGGCAAGCCCAGCGCAGTGAAGGCGCGACCATATTGCTGACCGTCGTCAAGCCAGATCGGATACCGGATCGCAAGCGCCGTTGCAAAGGCGCGCGCGCTCTGCGCGGATTCACCTTGATTGACGCCGACGACCGTTAGACCGCGAGACGCATACGTGTCGGCAAGCCGCTGCAACTCGGGCATCTCCGCGCGACACGGCGGACACCACGTTCCCCACAGATTCATCACCACGATGCGACCGCGATAGTGCGCGAGCGAAACGGGCATGCCCGCGTCGTCACGCAATGCGTACACCGGCGCGGGCTCACCCGCAAATCCCGCCGGGCCGGCCGGACGATCGGAGGACGGCGAAAAGAACGGCGCTACGATGACAATCGCGGCAATCACGCCTGCAACGGCGGCAACGAGCCAGACGACGCGCGCGCTCACGGCACTACCAATCGCCCATGCGGCCTTCGTCGACCTCGCCCTCTAGCACGACCGTTCCGCAAGGCAGCACGGCGGCGTAGAGCGGAATGCCGCGAAAGCGCACTTCACGGCGCCGCGCTGCGTCATCGGCTCGTTCGAAAAGACGGCAGTAGCGATCGAGCACTTCCGGACTGCAGCGTGCAACGCTCGGCGCGACGTTGTACGTCTGCACGAACGTATCGAACGCGCGCTCGAACTCATCGGCGGCAAATCGCGTATCGAGTTGAATTTCGCGACGAACGCGTTCCAGGGGGTATGCCTCCGTGGGCGGACGAAACGGCGACGGCGTGCCGGCTCGAATACTCGACGGGAAAGCGCTCGCCGCCGACCTGCGCACCGAACTCCTCGAACGTACGAGTGCGCTACGCGCCGCCGGGATTCATCCCAAACTCGCGATCGTCTTCGTCGGTGAGAACGAATCCAACCTCGCGTACGTGCGCAACTTAGCGAAGACCGGCGAACGCTGCGGCGTCGAGGTCGCCGTCGACCGGCTCCCCGAGAACGCTTCCCTCGCCGACGTTCGCGACCGGCTGGAACGCCTTGGCGACGACCCGTCGGTGCACGGCGTGCTCTTGCAGCAGCCGTTGCCCACCCATTTGCCGATCCGCCGCATTGCGGACGCGATTCCCGCGCGCAAAGACGCGGACGGATCCCATCCGATGAATCAAGGCCATCTCGCCTTTGGCAGCGGTACCGACTTCGTACCCGCTACGCCGGCTGCGGTGATGCTGTTGCTCGAACGCAGTCCGCATTGGCCGTTGCGCGGGAAGCGTGCCGCGATCGTGGGGCGCTCGATCGTCGTCGGCGCGCCGGTCGCGTTGTTGATGCTCGCGCAAGATGCGACCGTGACGGTTTTGCACAAAGAATCGGGAAATCTGCGGCCGTTTCTCAAGCAAGCCGACGTCGTCGTCGTCGCAACCGGTGTCCCCGGACTGATTCGCGGAGAAGATCTAGCGCCCGGTGCGACGGTAATCGACGTCGGCACGACGCTGGTCGACGGAAAACTCCGCGGCGACGTAGATTTTGCCAGTGCGCTAGAGGTTGCCGGCGCAATTACGCCGGTACCCGGCGGCGTTGGTCCCGTGACCAACATCGCGCTGCTGCGCAACGTCGTCAAGAGCGCCGAACGGATGAACGCAACCGACGTCTAAGAATCTGCATTCATGACGCCGTCGACCGACCAAATCCGCGCGTATCTCGAGGCCGCGCATTCCGAACCGCCGGCGCTGCTGCTCGAGCTGGAGCGGCACGGGCGCAACGACAACGTTCCGATCGTGTCGCGCGAGACCGGGCGCCTACTCTCGACGATCGTGCGCGCGATGCAAGCCAGCCGAATTTTGGAGATCGGAACCGGATACGGTTATTCCACGTTGTGGATGGCGCTCGCGCAGCCGCGACTCGGACGGATTTGGACGCTCGACCCGGATGCGGCGCGCACCGGCGTCGCAATTCAGTACTTCAAGCAAGCCGGAGAAGACGATTTCATCGAGGTTTTCAATACACCGGTGCTCGACCTACTCGAAAATTTTCCGCATCGCAATCTCGACATCGTTTTCGTTGATGCCGACAAACGCAACTATCGTACGTATCTCGATCTGATCGTTCCGATGCTGAAACTCTCGGGCCTGGTGATCGTCGACGACTGCCTGCTCGGCGGGCGCGTTGCCGAATCGACCGTATCGGACGATCCCACGGTGGCGGCGATGCGCGACTTCAACCGCTATTTCTTGGCTCATCCGGAACTCGACGCGACGATTCTGCCGCTCGGAAACGGCACCGGCATCGGAGCACGCTGGCGATGACGTCGGCCAACGATTTCAAACACGCCATGCGTCACGTTCCAACCGGCGTCACCATCGTAACGAGCCTGAGGGACGGCGAACCGCGCGGCCTGACGCTGAGTTCGTTCGCAAGTGTGTCGCTCGAACCGCCGGCGCTGCTGATCTGCGTCAACCGCGAGGCACGTTCGTACCTGTACATTTCGAGTTCGCGCATTTTTTGCGTGAACGTATTGGCCGGCGAACAGCGCCATTTGGCCGAACGCTTTGCCGGCAAGGTCCGCGAGCGGCAATTCGACCAACTCGAATATGCCGACGACGTGACCGGTGCGCCGGTACTGGCCGGCGCGATTGCATACTTCGATTGCGAAGTCGCGGCCGAACATCACGTCGGCTCGCATTCGATCTTCATCGGCAACGTCGTTTCGTGCGCGGCACGCAGCGGGTCGCCGCTGGGGTACTTCAACGGTGGCTACCACGACTTCGGCATCACCATAGAGTGACGGTATAGCGTGATATTGGAGACGTTTCGCGTCGGGCCACTCGCGTGCAACTGCACGATCGCCGGCGACGAGTCGAGCGGCGAAGCGATCGTCGTCGATGGCGGCGACGGCGTTGACGAAGTCGTCGCTCGGTTAGCCAGACTTGGTCTGCGCGCAACCGCGCTCGTGCACACGCACGCGCATATCGATCACATTGCGGATTTGGGGCGGTTACGCGAGTGCACCGGCGGTAGAGGATTGCTGCATCCGGCCGACGTTCCGTTGTACCAAACGCTGCCGATGCAAGCCGGTTGGATCGGGTTAGCGCAGGCTCCGCCCGTGGTCGAACTCGACGGCGAACTCGCCGACGGCGACGAGTTGCGCGCCGGGAATTTGCGTGTGCGCGTCTTGCACACGCCCGGACACACGCCGGGCAGTGTCTGCTTCGAAGTCGACGACGGCGCCAACGCGGTGACGCTGCTGAGCGGGGACACGTTGTTCGCCGGATCGATCGGCCGTTGGGATCTCGGCGGCACCTCTATGGAAGACATCGTCGGCTCGATTCGCGTCAAACTGTTGCCCTACGCCGACGTCACACCGGTGATTCCGGGGCACGGGCCGTTTACGACCATCGGCATCGAGCGGCGCTCCAATCCCTACTTGCAGTGAAGGTGCCGACGCGGCGGCTGTTCGCCGGCATCGCGCTGGAATCGAACGAACGCGCCGCGTGCGCGGCGGTCGGCGATGCGTTACGGCGTTGCGGCTTCGCCGCAACGTACGAGCACGCCGAAAAATTGCACGTCACGCTGGCGTTTTTGGGTAACGTCGCTGCTTCGCGCGGCGACGAAATAGTGCGGCGCCTCGACGAAGCCGTCGCCGCCGTCGCGCCGCTTACGATCGTGCTCGACAAACTCGGCGCCTTTCCGCACGAGCGTAAGCCGCGCGCGGTGTACGTCGGCGCGCGCGACCAAGGTCCGGCATTTCGAACGCTCGCGCACGAGGTTCGCCACGCCTACGTGGATGCCGGATTCAATTTCGGCGACGATCCGGTCGCGCACGTGACGATCGCGCGCGTCAAATCTGCAGTGCACGCGTTACCGTTGGTCGATTTCGCACCGATACCGGTGCACGTCGCGGACGTATGTCTTTTCGAGTCGCACTTCGACACAGCAGCAAACACTTCGCGCTACGAAATCCTCGCCCGCGTTGCTCTCACCCCGTCATCCTGAGCGGAGCGAGCGGAGCGAGCGTAGTCGAAGGGCTGAGCGGAGCGAGCGCAAGATCATGTCATCCTGAGCGGAGGCGCGAAGCGCCGCAGTCGAAGGACTAGCGCAGACTAATCAGGATTTTGCCGTCGCCGTTTGCGGCCGCAGGCGCGGCAGCTGCGGGAGCCGGTGCGGCGACCGGATGCGGCGCTGCCGGCATCGCAGCGAAATCCGGAATCGCACCGTTTGCAACGCGGGCGCGATAATCGTCGAGCGCGACGCGCAACGCCTCCAGCGCGCGCTCCGGATAGTCTTTCTTCTTCTCGGGATATCCGCCAAGTTGCGCCTCGACGTCGGCGGGCGTTATCGCCGCGGCATCCTCGACCGTTTTGCCTTTGGCAAGATCGACGACCAGGCTGCACGTCGCCGTACCGAAACCGCATCCGGTCGTAAAGTACGAAATATCCTCGATGACGGCGCCCGGACCAACCTTCAAAAAGAAGTTGTACATGTCGCCGCACGAGTCGCTGAAGTACTCGCCGCTCGCGGTCGGGTTTTCCATCGTCCGGAACCCCGTACGCTCTTCGACCAAACGCTGAAACTTTGGAAAGTCCATCTGTTCCCTATCGCTAAGATGCCGACGTTGCGGCGGGTTTTATTTCGAAGCGGCACTCTTTTCCGCCCCGCGCCAGCGACTCCGTCTGCTCGTGTTCGCCGCCGATCGTCTCCTCGATGACCTGATGGATCACCTGGCAAACTTCGGGATGCTCCTTAGCAACCGTCGTGTACGGGCAGTTGTGTTCGTGCAGCGCAAAGCCGCCGTCAATCAAACTGTAGTCGGCGACCACGCCGCTTTCGCGCAAAATTTCCGTGAGCTGCTCGACCTTTTTTTCGGGCGTCTCTCCAGTGATGCGCCGGCGCGCGCGATCCACCGCCCGCTTGGAGAGTCCGTCGAAGATGCGTCCGACCGCCGGCGCACCAAACTGCTCGCGGACCTCGCGCAGCACCGCCGAGAGCATCTTGTCGTGCCCCTGCGGGAAGAGTTTGTCGGCCTCGGGTGTCAGGGAAAATTCGAGCGTCGGTTTGGTCGGACCGCGCCGTACGGGATGTTCGGCGACCAAGCCGTCGCGTTCGAGGACGACGAGTTGCTGCCGAACCGCGTTAGGCGAGAGGCCGAAGGCTTGCGCCAGATCGGCAGCCGAGGCGCTGCCGTTGCGGCGCAATTCGGTCACGATCTTCCCGCGGGTCGAAGCAAAAAATCGGTCGGCGTGCATGGCTACTACGCGTATCCTACCACGCTGTTCCTAGATAGTAAAGTTTCTCCTTGACTTTCTGGGAGAGCCTCGGCTACGATACATGCGGGACCGCAGCACTCTGCGGAAATGAGCGTCGTTTAAGGAGAGTCATCGCGTGACCGAGCCGGGCCTACGCATCGCCGATCTGCATTGCAGCGTTGCCGGCAATGAAATCCTTAAAGGAATCGACCTCACCGTCGAGTCCGGCCGAGTCCATGCATTGATGGGTCCAAACGGGAGCGGGAAGTCCACCCTCGCGTTTGCGCTCACCGGTCATCCGCATTACGACGTCACCAAGGGCAGCGCGCGTCTCGACGGCGAGGATCTGCTTGCGCTCGCGCCCGACAAGCGCGCCCGCGCCGGACTCTTTCTCTCCTTTCAATATCCGGCCGCGATCCCGGGTATCAAAGTTGCCAACTTCCTGCACGCCGCGCGCCAGGCCGTTCGACCCGGTGAATTAGCGCCCGCGAAATTCCGCGCGCTCCTGCTCGAGAAGATGGATACTCTCGGCATGGATCCTTCGTTCATGGGGCGCTATTTGAACGACGGCTTCTCGGGCGGCGAAAAAAAGCGGCTCGAAATGCTGCAACTCGCGGTGATCGCGCCGAAGTACGCCATACTCGACGAAACCGATTCGGGACTCGACGTCGATGCGCTCAAAGACGTTTGCGATTCGCTCAACGCACTTCGAGCGAGCGAAGAGGGCCGCTCGACCGGTTTTCTCATCATCACGCACTATCCGCGCATCTTGCAGTACGTCATCCCCGACGTAGTCCACGTTATGATCGACGGCCGCATCGCCAAGACCGGCGGACGCGACCTCGCGCATCGAATCGAAGAGCAGGGGTACGATGCGATCCGCGAGGAGGTTGCCGCGATTGCTTAAGACGGCCAGCTCGGTCGTCGTCGCGCGGACCCACGGCCTCTACGATCGTCTCGCATCGTTCGAAGGCGCTCCGCTCGATCGGCAAGCGCGCGTCGCCGCGCTGGATCGTTTTTTCTCAACGCGCAGTGGACGCGAGCGGCCGGGACGCTATTGGCGCGTCGATCTTGAAGGGATTGCGCCGGCAGTTGAATGCGTCGATGCATCGTTCGGCACCGTCCGCATCGTTAACCCGAACGCGCGTGTCGTCGCCTGCGATCTGTCGACCGCTGCGTCAGCCCACGCCGATCTCTTTGCCCAAGTGTTTGGTGCAACCGGCGTAGCGCAGAGTAAATTCGGCGCGCTCGCAACCGCATTCGCCCATCTGGGCGCCTTCGTATACGTGTCCGCCGACGTCGCGGCGGCAGAACCCGTGATGGTAACGTACGACGCGCCCGACGGCACTGCCATTTTCCCGTATACGCTCGTTCTCGCGGAGCGCGGGGCCCGCGTCACCGTGATCGAACGATGCGACGGCGGTAATGCGTTCGCGTGCGGCGTGAGCGAGATCGTTACGAACGAAGGCGCCGACGTAACCTTTGCGACCGTTCAGCAACTCGGTAGCGAGGGGCGTGCCGTCTTCACACGCAGAGCCGCACCCGGACGCGATGCGACGGTTACGTGGGCGGATGCGCAACTCGGCGCCGTGCTTGCCGCTTGCGACATTTCGACCGCCGTGACGAACCCCGGCACACACGCCGGCGTGACCGCGCTGTTTTTTCCCAACGCGCGACAACACGTTGACGTCGTCAGCACGATCGACCATCTCGTCGGCGATTCGACCTCGGAAACGCTCGTCAAGTCGGCGGCAGTCGATGCCGGGCAAGCGCGGTATCTCGGCAACATCCGCATCGCACCGCATGCGCAAGGCAGTGACGCCAGCCTGCGCGACGACGCGCTGCTGCTTTCCCCGGACGCGCACGTGGATTCAGTTCCCGCTCTCGAAATCGGAGCCAACGACGTCAAGGCATTCCACGGGGCGACGGTCGGCGCGCTCGATGCCGAACAAATTTTCTACATGACGACGCGCGGCATCGAACGCGATGCCGCCGAGCGCATGATCGCGCTTGGCTTCTTCGAGCCGGCGATCGCACGTTTTCCCACCGAAGCGCTGCGTGAACGCATCCGTGCGGCCTTAGCAGCAAAACTCTCGTGACTCAAACGCTTCACTCGCTCGAGCTCGATCCGAAACTTGCCGCAATCGTTGCGGACTTTCCGATCTTGGCGCGACCGACGTCGCGCGGAAAGCGTTTAGTCTATCTCGACTCCGCTGCGACGTCACAGAAGCCGCGCGCCGTCATTGACGCTTTGGTCGAGTACTACGAAGGTTACAATGCCAACATCCATCGCGGCGTGTACGAGATTGCCGAACGCGCGACCGCCGCGTACGAAGCGGCGCGCGTCAAACTCGCACATTTCATCAACGCCGGCGTGTCGGAGGTCGTTTGGGTTCGTAATACGACCGAAGCGGTCAATTTGGTCGCCTATACGTGGGGCTCGCAAAACGTTCGTCGGGGCGACGCAATTCTCGTTACCGAACTCGAGCATCACTCGGATCTCGTTCCGTGGCAGGCGTTGGCAACCCGGACCGGTGCGCGGTTGCGCTTCATTCCAGCCAATCCGCGCGGCGAATTGATCCTCGACGACCTCGACCGTCTGCTCGACGGATGTAAGATCGTCGCGATCGGACACGTTAGCAACACGCTCGGCACCATTGCGCCGCTCGAACGCGTCATCGCGCGCGCCCACCAGGCGGGCGCCGTGGTATTGGTAGACGGCGCACAAGCCGCTCCGCATTTTCGCGTGGACGTCAAAGCGCTCGACGCCGATTTTTACGCATTCAGCGGACACAAAATGCTTGGACCGACGGGGATCGGCGTACTGTACGGCAAGCATGCGATACTCGAAACGATGCCGCCGTTCGACTACGGCGGCGACATGATTGCGCGCGTCGAGTATCGCGGCGCGACGTTCGCCGAGCCGCCACGCCGCTTCGAGGCCGGTACCGCCAATATCGCCGATGCCATCGCCTTTGGCGTCGCGGTGGAATATCTCGAAAACGTCGGAATGGATTGGATTCGCGCGCACGAGCGCGAGCTGACCGCCTACGCGCTGGATCGTCTCGAGCAGTTCGAACCGCGCGGCCTGGAAATCTACGGACCGCGCGATCCGAACCTCAGTTCGGGCGTCATCTCCTTCAACTTCGCCGACATTCACGCCCACGATCTCGCGTCGATCCTCGATACCGAAGGCGTCTGCATCCGCGCGGGCCACCACTGCACGATGCCGCTGATGGACAAAATGGGCTGGTCCGCCACCGCGCGCGCGTCGTTTTACTTATACAATTCGCATGCGGACATTGATGCGCTCGCCGGCGGCCTGGAGAAAGCCGGCCGCGTCTTCGGAGTATAACATTTCGCTGCTCGCATCCAGAGTTCGGTTGGGACGCACCGGGCGGAGCGCCTTCTAAGTGGACGACTTTTACCGCGACTACATTCTCGATCACTATCGCAATCCGCGTAACTACGGACATCTCGAGAGACCGGACGCGCAAGCCGAAGATCTGAATCCCCTGTGCGGCGACACGATTCATATGGAACTCGAGGTTGCCGGCGACGGCACCATTCGCGACGTCCGCTTTTCGGGCAAGGGCTGCGCCATTAGCCAGGCGTCGGCGTCGATGCTCACCGAAAGCGTCAAGGGGATGAAGTTGGAAGATGTCGCGCGTCTTTCCAAAGACGTCGTTTTGGAGAATATCGGAATCGGAATCAGCCCCACGCGAATGAAGTGTGCGATGCTTGGCCTGCGCGTGCTAAAAAGCGCCGCGATCGGCGAGCTCGCCGCCTGGCCCGACGAGGAATAACCGACGGATCCCGTCCTCGCGCTGGACGCGGCATCTCGGTTGACGGGCGCGATCGTCCTTGCGTTGGCCGGAATGATTGCAATTAAGACGCGATGGGCGGGGCGCTGGCATGGCTGGCCGCTGCGGCTGACGCTCGCGCTTCCGCTTTTTGCCGCATCGTTGTGGCTCGTCGTCACCGCCATCCCATACCCGGCCGATCCCGGCATGCCGACCTTCTCGATCGTTGCTAGCGCCGTCTTCGTGAGCGCATTGGCAATCGAAGAACTGCTCGGCCCCGACGTCAGACGTTTTCTCGGTATCCGGTGACAGGCCGTTTCGCGCGTCCGGAAAAGACGCGGGTGGTGCAGCATCATCGGATCACGCCGGACGAGTGGAAGGCGCTGGCGGAAGAGCCGGCCTTCCGCGCGCTCATCTCGGCGCGCCGCCGCTTTGTCGTTCCCGCGACGATTTTCTTCATCGCGTTCTATTTGGCGCTGCCGCTATCGGTCGGTTTCGCGCCCCAATTCATGAGCCGGGCGATATGGGGGCCGCTAACCATCGCGTATTGCTTTGCACTCGCACAGTTTGCGATGGCGTGGCTCGTCATGGCACTCTATCTTTGGCAATCGCGGCGCTTCGATCTCGCGGCGGCGCGTATCCGGCGCCGCGAAACCCACGAGTTGAAGCAATGAGCGCGCAACCGTCGTTGGCGATCTTCGCCGTTTTCCTCGGGATCACGCTGGTCGCCACGTACGCGGCGACCGGGCAGAGCACGACGAGTCGCGGCTTTTACACCGCGCACCGCCGCATCGGCAGCGCGCAGAACGGCTGGGCGGTTGCGGGCGACTATCTCTCGGCGGCGTCGTTTCTCGGCATCACCGGATTGGTTGCCTTCTACGGTTTCGACGGTTTCATGTACTCCGTCGGCTGGCTGGTCGCGTATCTTGCCGTCTTGCTGCTGGTTGCCGAACCGTTGCGCAACACCGGCAAGTACACGATGGCCGACACGATCTCGTTTCGCCTGCGCGGGCGCGGAGTTCGCGCGATTGCCGCCATTTCGACGCTCGTCATCACGCTGTTCTACATGATCGCGCAGATGGTCGGAAGCGGATTGATCGTCAACCTCTTGCTGCCGCAGTTTTCCGACGTCGTCGCGATCGGCGCGGTCGGCGTTTTGATGCTCGTCTATGTGTTGTTCGGCGGCATGCTCGCTACGACGTGGGTGCAAGTCATCAAAGCGTCGCTGCTGCTGGCCACGGCCGTCATGTTATCGGTGTTGGTTATGAGCCGTTTTCATTTTTCATTGACGGCGTTTTTGCAGGCTGCCTCCTCGGTTCACGTCGGCGGCACGCCGGTCAATTTGTTGCAGCCCGGCTTGCTCTACCACGGCCCGATGGGCGCCTGGAATCTGATCTCGCTCGGTCTGGCACTCGTCTTGGGAACGGCGGGACTTCCACACATTCTCATGCGCTTCTTCACCGTGCCTTCGGCCAAGGCGGCGCGCATTTCAATCGCATGGGCGATGGTGTTGGTCGGCGCGTTTTATCTGACGACGTCGTTCATGGGATTAGGCGCCGCCACCATCGTGGGTCGAGAGCACATTGGCAAACGGCTCTACGCCGGCGCTGCAATTTCGTATATAGCCCAGCATCCTGAGCAGAAGGAGCAGCTCGATACGCAACTCGTGCATAAGGGCTACGTCGTTCCCACTCCCAACACGAATCTTGCCGCGCCGTTGCTAGCGGACAACCTCGGCGGCCCTTTCCTCTTCTCGTTCGTCGCTGCGGTAGCGTTTGCAACAATTCTCGCCGTCGTCGCGGGACTGACGATTACGGCTTCGTCGGCGTTTGCGCACGACATCTGGTTTAATCTCGTGCGCAACGGCCAAGGCGACGAGCGCGAGCAACTGCTCGTCGCCTTGGCC
>Ga0207416_1004427_pt1 | contig 12265 bp, 17 predicted proteins | sample PaiPotPPM11metaG_FD_184107 | JGI IMG/M metagenome (GOLD analysis project Ga0207416, IMG submission 184107) | Iron sulfur acid spring bacterial and archeal communities from Banff, Canada, to study Microbial Dark Matter (Phase II) - Paint Pots PPM... ...
TCGCTCTGGCGGCGGGCTCATCAAGCCGCAGCACAGAAATCTCATATCAAACAAAAATCACAGCTGTAATGTTAGGTCGCGTGGACAAACCTACTGACGCAAGAATCGCAAATTGATTCAAGGCTGCTCTTTGCGGAGGGCAGCCTTGATTCGCGGACTGATGACCGACGATGAGTGGGCGTACTTCGAACCGTTCCTGATCCATCGCGGCGGCGGCCGGCCGCCACGCAATCATCGCCGCGTGCTCGACGCGGTGTTTTGGTTGATGCGAACCGGCGCACCGTGGCGCGACCTGCCGGAGGCCCCAACGCGGTCCACTATGTCCTCGCCGCAGTGAGCCTAACTGCGTCCGTTTCCGTCGAGGCTAGCATCTTAGTGACGACCACCGAAACGCCCGTGTTCGTCTATAACCTTCAACCAGACAACACCTGCCTCTATCCGGCGCACGTCCGATTCCTTCTGCAAGAAAAAGGTGACGATCTATCGGGGACGAACGGCAAGCAATATTTCAGATGGTGGTCCAACAACGTAGCGTACCAACTAGCTCCCGGGCCTGCCTTCGAAGATGGCCAAGTAAGTTATTGATATTCGAAGAGAGGCTGGGGCGCACATTGGGTTCCTTTCGCAAAACAAGGATGCAATCACTGACGTTCATTACTGTGGCTTCGTTTTGCCAAACTACAACTCCTAGGCATTTCATCTGCGCTATACACGTATTACGTGTGAACCGCGTCCCGACCGCTGTTAAGTAACATTCGGTTCGTGGTTCGGCTGCTCAGGCGCAGCAGCTGCCTGAGTATCAAACATCATTCTCAGGTTCATAAAGTTGCGGATAGCACGTTTTTGTTGTGACCAGGACCGCCGTTCATAGCGGTCCAGCCGAATTAGGTCGGCTGCGGCCTCTTCCAAGGCCTCGAATTCATCCCGTTCTTGTTCTTCGACTAGCTGCCGGGCACGCTGTTCGTGTTCGATCGATTCTGACGACTCTAGAAGGAATATGAGGCTGCCTGGAACGATGATTCCGGAGCGCGCCCCGAGCCCTTGGCTCTCGATCTCATCCTTGTATTTCTCGAGGAGCCTGGGAACGAGTAGGTCGATCTCCTTCCTGGCGCGCCGGGTTTGCATCAATCTTGCCCTTCCCAGTTTGAGGCTATTGTCTCCTTTCGCTAACGCAATGGCGGTGGGCTCTCGCAGCCTTTCGACCACGGCAAGTCTTTGTGCACCGATTGCTCGCAGTACCAGCGCGTTTGCGGCGATTGCACGCGCCTGGGCGAGTAGCTCGCGATTTTCGCTGGTGCCACAGAAGGCCTTGGCTAGCCGCTCGATCTCGGCGGAGGGGACGGGCTGCCGGTTTACAACGGCCGACAGCCCATGTTTCAGCGCATTGCGGCTGGCAGTTGCCTTGCCAGCCGCTGTCCGCGGTCCGCAACTCTTGCCGCTGTTGCGTTTGTTTGCCGCTGCCTTGTGGTCCGAGCTCACTTGTCCTCCTTGAAAGCGGCGGTCTCTTCCAACTCAATTGAAGTGAGGGGCGGTTCTACCTCTGTTGAAACCGGAGTCGGATCGGCCTCCCGAGAGGAATTTGGAGTTTGGTCGATCAAGACAATTGAAGGTGCTCCGGTTTGAGGAAGGGTATTCTCGCCCTGCTCTCGGCAGCTGGGCGCGAGAAGCTTTTGCGCCGCCTGACGCAGACGGCATGCTAGCCCCTCGTTGTAGTGCTCCAGAAGTACAAGCGTTTCGTTGAAGCGCTTGGTGGCGCTCGAGGTTAATTTGTCGAGCTGCTCGTGGAAGACGATGCCGTTTCCGAGCGCTCGGTTGTGTTCCAGCTCAGTCGGGGTGCGCTCGAGAATCTCGTCGCCGTCTGACACCGTCTCAAGAATGGTATCTTCGAGATACTGCGAGTGCGCAAGGTCAGCTGGAGTCCCGCTCATCTTGTCGGCGAGAAAGCTCGTGCGGTTTTCTTTTCTTGCCTTTTGAAGTTTCATCCGCTGTGCTTGGAATTCGAGACTTTGCCGGTACCAGCGTTCCACGGCAAGCGTCTGGTGGCGGCTGTAACGTTTGATTAACCAAGCGTTTTCAACAAGGCGATCGACCAGATACCACTGGACGACGTCTTCGGGCGCGAGGCAGTCCATGAAGTAAGCGCGAATTTTGTCGTAAAGCTCGGGATCTTCCGTGCGCAAAATCGGCGGGGGGCCGGACAAAGCCTCGAGATCGGCTAGATTTACGCCTTTGGTTTCGCTTCGCATTTCATTACTCCCATTTAACCTTGGCGTTTCAGCCGTTCTGGCGACGCCGTACATAGAAATTTGTGGGGTCGGCTGGTGAATTACGAACACCACCATTTCGGTGAGTCCTGGTTTTTCACCAACTCTGCTGCTCGAACCGCCGGCAAGTGCTGACGCCGCCTCAAAGGGCCTCTCTTTTCAGATTTGCCTTCGCTGATGTGTTCTGGCCGCCAGCGAAATACGAACGGCGGTTTTTAAACCGCCGTTGGTTTTTCACCAGCTTTTGCGGCAAACAATCGATTTTCGCCGAGTATGTTCGGGGGCAATACCGATGTGGGCTTTTTAACCAGTCCTTAACTTCTTTTCGAGGGAGCGTAGGTGATCGCCGTCATCGAGATCGCGCAGCGTGCGTTCCCAAAAGCTAAGGCCATCCCTAGGAGCGCCTCCAAACAGGTCGAAGAGCGACCGGCCGCGTGTCGACGCAATGAGCTTCTGAAAATGTGCCCATAAGGTAGCCTCGCGTCGCCCTCGTTGTGTGCCCTTGGGGAAGTACCTTGGCTTTTCGCGGTAAGGAAACAAGCGCATTTTTCTTGGGTCGGCCGCAATCTTGGCAATTGCACGACGCTGGCTCAATCCGGCTTGCGTAAGCATTATGACTTCGCGAAGTAGTTCGAGATCTTGGGTTAGCGTCCATTTCGTTGCATTTTTGTTAGTACGCCGGGGATACCAGGCAAGGTGGCCAACCCCATGATGATAATACGCTAAAAGGAAAAAACCTCGCTTCCAAGCGTCTGGACGTGATGGATCGACGCCGAGACCTCGTAAAAGCTTTTGCATTTGAACTTCGTTGCGCCGACGCAGCACGGCCAGGACTGCAGCGTCATCCCCATCGACGTGTTGGCTCGCTTTCGCTTCGGCCAATAAAGATCGAAGATCGTGCGCTTCGAAAATCGGTAGCTTCTTGCGTCTGGCCTCAACCTCTCGATCGGGTGGCAACAGCAGAATCTGTTTTTTCCTTTTCCTTACCATGTCTGGGTCTTGGTTTGGGACTCCACGGCGCCTGCGGCGTTTTTAAAGGTGATCACATCGGCGCGGCGACCGTTAGAGCGATGACGTTACGCTTTAGCCGCTCACCGGTACTGTCGAACCGCTTCGAGCCGCGGTCATCGCCTTGGCGGCTTGCGGCTATTGGGTGTCGCTCGGTTCGCCTCTCTTCAGTTGCCGCTGGCGCAGCCGCACCCCGGGGCCGCCCCCGTTTTCGTCAATGAACTCCACGCCGGCGGCTTCCAGCGTTTGACGGATCGCTCGATCGTTTGCGCTCGTCAGCGACGTTTCGCTCTCAGCGAGTTCGGCGCGTCGGATTGTCGTGACGCTCAGGGTGGTCTCGTTGGCGAGGTCCTCAGCGCTCCAACGAATGAGAGCCCGAGCAGCCCGGATCTGCGCGCTCGAGAGTGGTCCGATTCTCATCTTGACGTTTATCCGGCTAAATGGTATGTTTCATTCCATAAGATGTTAATAACGCCAAAAACAGCGGCCGAATCGGGTAGCCATTTTTTGGCTCGGAGGAAAAGATGGAAAGTAAAACATGCAAAAGAGGGCAAGAAAATCGTCGATTTTTTATCGGCGGCTCGGACGCCCGAGTAATTATGGGCAATGACGAGGCAGCCCTGTTGCGTCTGTGGCGCGAAAAACGGGGCGAAAGCGAGCCCGAGGACCTGTCCGGCAACCTGGTCGTCCAGCTCGGGGTCGCTACCGAGGACCTCAATCGGCGCTGGTACGAGGCCAATTCGGGACAGATTATCGCAGATATCCAGCGGCATGTTCGGCACCCAATAGTCCGATGGATGGGCGCCACCCTAGACGGCCGGATCGAGGCGACCGGGGCAATTTTTGAGGCCAAATTCATGCTGCCCTGGTCGTTCTCGGAGGGAGCCGCCGCCGAGAAGTATATGGCCCAGCTGCAGCATAACATGTGGGTCGTGGCGGCGCGGGCGGCGGTGTTGTCGGTGATCACGGGGGGCGGAAAGTGGGTGGAGATCACCACCCATGCGGATGCGCTCTACCAGCACCTCATCCTTACGGCCGAGCGCAAGTTTTGGAAGTGCGTGGAGAGCGGCGAGCCCCCTCACCTGTTCGGGGTCGAGCCACCGAAACCGCGTATCCAGGCGGTCCGGATCGTCGATATGAGCGGCTCCAATGCCTGGGCGGAATTTGCCGGCCTCTTCGCTCGCACCCGCGCCGCCTACCTCGAGCACGAGCACGCCAAGACCGAGCTCAAAGGGCTGATGCCAGAGGATGCCAAGGAGGCGATCGGCCATGGCGTCCGCGCCAAGCGCTCGAAATCCGGCGCCGTGAGCTTCGATCTCCTCGTCCAGGAGGGCAGCCATGCAGCGGTCGAGTGAATCCATCGCGTCCCTGGCGGGTGCACTGGCGAAGGCGCAAGCAGAACTGACCAATCCGGAGAAATCGCTGGTGGCGACCATCCGGCCAAGTAGCGCGGGAGAGCCTGAGCGCTCGTTCCGCTATGCCTCGCTGTCGAGCGGGCTCGACATCGTCCGCAAGACCCTAGGCACGCATGAGATTGCCACCGTGCAGACAACGGCGATCGACCAGACCGGTGGCATTGTCAATCTCACGACCATATTGGCGCATTCCTCCGGGGAATGGATCGCCTCGGATTGGCCGGTCTGCGCCTTAAGCGAGACGGCAGCGCCCCACCGGATGGGAGCGGCGCTGACCTATGCCCGGCGTTACGCGCTCTTCACCTTGGTCGGGATTGCCGGCGAGGACGACATCGATGCCTCCGATTTAAAGGCCCCAATGCCGCCGGCATCGGCAGCTGCAAAGCCGACGCCGAACAAGCATACCCGGTTGAACGGCGGTCAAACCATTCCGGACCGTATCGGCTCAAAAGCCGTCTCGAATCCCCCAAAGCCAATCCTGGGCGCCGCGGCTTCAGCCATGTTGCGCGACCAGCTCGGGGAAGAACTCAAAGCAATTGCTTCATCGGACGACGCCGCTATGTGGGCGCACCGAATCCTTGGCACCAAGAACAGCCTTACCGAGGCTGACGCGAGGGTGGTCGAAGACGCATTCCAGGCCAAGCTGGCTACCCTCGAAGAGGCTATCCCCTCACCAGCCATTCCTTCCGCACCTCAGGTATGGCCCTCGCGGCTGGCGTGGCCGCCGGTAGAGCCCGCGGGCACCGCTGCAGCCGACGGCATTGATAAGAGTCGGCTTACCCATCCGGAGCCACGCCGCTTTCGTGACAGGGAGCACGTCAAGTTCGTGGCCAAACGGGCGTGCCTGATTTGTGGACGCCGGCCTGCAGACCCCCACCATTTGCGCTTCGCGCAGCACCGCGCGCTAGGCCGTAAGGTCAGCGATGAGTTCACCGTCCCGCTGTGCCGCGGCCATCATCGCGAGGCCCATCGCTCCGGCGACGAAGCCGCATGGTGGAAAAAAGTTGGCGTGGATCCGACCACCACCGCCCGCGCACTGTGGTTGGAGACGCATCCCCTCCCGGCCGAATTCCCCAAATCCGGTTGACCCTCGATGACTTCCTTCAAGCAATTCGAGGCGAACCGCCGCAACGCTCGGAAAAGCACTGGTCCGACTTCGGAAGAGGGCAAGCAGCGCTCCCGCTGTAACGCCGTCCGGCATGGGCTCACAGCGGAGACCGTGATCGGCGCGCTAGAAGATGCTGAAGATTACAAAACGTTCGAAGCGGCTATTATTGCGGACTACGATGCCCAGTCGGCCGTAGAGCGGGAACTCGTACTGCGATTGGCCAGCCTTCTGTGGCGCCTGCGCCGCGCGACAGCTATTGAAACCGGCTTGTTCGAAAGCCAAGCAGACCAACGGGGTGGGCTCAACCAACCCCGCCAAGTTTCCCCAAGCTCTCGAGAAGTTGTGTGTGCCCTGTTTGGACGGGCTGACTCAGGCAGTTTCGACCCAGATCCAGCGTCGCACGGCAGCGCATATGGACCCGGAGACGTACCCGTCAAAGCGGCTGTGCATCCCGCCAGCGAACTCGCGCTTTGCTTCTTGCGACTAACCGATATGCCCAATTACGCGGTTGACCGCCTCTGCCGATATGAGGCAACCCTTTGGCGCCAAGCCGGGCAGATCCTTTTTGCCCTTGATGCCTTGGATCGCCGTAAACCGTGGGATAGAAGGCGCCGCTTCCGTGTAGGCGGCCGACAAGAACTCCCTGTCTACGATCCGGAGGAACGTTAACTTCGAACTATCCAGGCATTGCTCGATCATTGCTCAGCTATTCCATCAGGCCTACGCTTGGCTTCTCAAAGGCCCCCTCCCCGCTCGCGGTCGACAAGACGCGGGGCTTAAGCCATTCGTATTTATAGATGCACGGCCTCGATCAACGAGACCGCCCTGGCACGAAGGGTGCCTTGTCCGCCCTGATGAATTTTCCGCAGAAAGCGTTCATCTGCCGTAACAAACTGGCATTTGTTGTCGATAGCCAGGGCAAGGTACACACAATCATAAGCAGCGTGGTCGATTTCGATTGACATTCGCACTGCAGCCTCAAGCAAAGACTGCATAGGCAGCAATTCGATTTCGGCGCTCTGGAGAAGGTGAGCGGCGAGCAGCGCTTCCTCCTTCAAAAGCTCCTCCCGTTGAACTTTTTTCCAGAGGATATTCGCGCACTCAGCGACCAGCAATTGGGGTGCAATCATCTTGCTCCTTTGGCGAATCGCCAGCGCCTCCGCGGTACCGTCCTCTTCGACCACCCATTTGACGGCGATGCTGGCATCGATCACGAACGTGTTCACCTCTCCTCACGTCCTTCCCGAAGGAGGACTTCCGATGGCGTCTGTTTCCGGCGTCTGGTCAGCTTCCGCAGGTCGCCAGCCAATTTTTCGAAAGAAGGTTCAACTTCGTTGACAAGGGCTTGGCGGAGGATTTCCCGGTGCTCGGCCTCGGTCGAGCGGCCGTGCCGTGCCGCACGACGCTTCAAACGAGCGATTAGATCATCATCCAAATTGCGAACATGCAGGTTTCCAGCCATCAAGCTGCTCCGTGAGATCATTGATCTCAATGATCTCAGATCAGCAAGGGTGTCAAGGGTCAAACCAGGAGATCGCCCGTCATCCCCCATGCCAGTGCCGGCGCCGATCGGACGTCGACCTTACGATCATTACGTGTACCGCGTGCGTTCAGCTACTTCACTGGCGGCTTTTTCGCAGTCGAAAACGAAGATTTCCGCATAACAAATTAGTAACCGGTTGCTATTAGAACGCGCGTAAGTGGGAGCGCGACCGGCCAAAGTGCTTGCGGTTGGGCGGCGAAAATAGCGAAAACTAGCAATGCGCGGTTCGAGGCCCGGAGAGCGCCGTGGCGGTCGGCAGAAGGGAACGCCAAACAAGAAGACGGCGTATGTGCGCGCGGTGATGGCCGCGCATGCGGCTCAAGAAAACATATCGCCGATCGATCTGATCCTGGCCGTAATGCGCGAGCCGCATGTGGCGCTTGGCCAGCGCGTGAAGATGGCGCTCAAGGCGCTGCCGCATGTGCATGCCAAAGCCAAGGCTGGTCGCCGGGATGACCTAAGTAAGGCTGCGCCAGAGAAGGGCAGCAGCGCGGCGCACGTAAAAGCAAACTCGAGAACCGCGCGTGAAGCGGTCAATCAGGAACTGATGCCGCTAGACTTTTTGCAGAGCGTAATCCGCGATGCGAAGACGCCGGCCGCACTGCAAATCAAAGTGGCGCAGGCTATCCTTCCTTATATTCGGCCAAAGCGATCAGTCCGGCCCAAGAGGTCGGCGATTGGTGCCGACCAGCATGGCTTTGCCGCCGATCGCGAACTCGCACGCAAGCTACGGAACAAAGTGGCGCAAATATTGCAGCTCAGGCGGCGTCGAAACCTCAGTCCGGCCGACAAGAAGCTCTTTGTGCGACTAAGCCAAGAAATAAAACTCATGGCCGCGGCACTGCCGTGTCCCTGCCCGTCTCGATATAGCAGTCAAAACGCAGAATCCGATAAACGACGAATTGCGTGGCTATGGCGCAAACGCCGGGCGCGCCGAAAGCTCAGCTCAGTGGAGGATGCGGAACTTGCCCACGTCAATGCGCGCTATATGGCTTTCGTGTCAGGCCCGGAAATGCAGGGCCGCGCCTGGTTGGCCGAACTGAAAGAAAAAGAACGAAAGTTCCTCGTCGCATTTGGTCCGCCTTTGACTTACCGCGAGCAGGCGCTCCTTATATGCCTGTCAACGCTCTACCCGCAGAACAGCGAGATCCGCGATCCCGACATTGCTGCGCAGTTTTCTGTATTATTCCCGATGGTAGACGTCGGTGATGACGGATATTCGTTACAGTATCAACAAGCCAAAACCCCGGTGCTTGCTGGTGCTGGCGCCTCGCCCGCCAGTGACTCGGCGCCTGCGGAAGAGCTAGACGCCGGAGAGTGGAGGACTGTCCAAAGTTTGCAGATCGCGAAGAGGCTCAACGACGCCTAGAGCACCGCAGAACAGCGGGATGTCCGACCGCACATCCGGTCGAAAATGAGAGCAAGGTTGTGATCGCGGCCTAAAGCTCTCAGGCTCAGCGGCGGTAGTTCTTGATTCGGGATGGTGAACTGGCACAGTAGTCCCGGTCGGTACAGTCTAACAGACTCAAGTGCGCGCAAATGAGTAGAACACGTCGATGGGTTCTCGAGCTGCTGGACGCGGTGGCTTTGCTAGAAAACCACCAGGCCCTGTGGGCGCGCGGCGAACAACACAACAAGAATAAACTGCTCAAGGTTCTGTCTTTCAGCACATCCTCGGGGTTCGAGCATGATGTCGTAAAGCGAACTGACGAGGGGCAGTCGCTCTCTGAAACCAAACTCACAGAGCTTGGGACGACACACGGTTTCGATGTTGTCGCTACGAAGGATGCGCGCGTGTTCGATAGCGATTTTAGTCAGTACGACGCATTCTTCTTCTTCACCACTGGGAATCTGACCGAGGCACGCACAAAAACAGTTTCGCCCGGCGCCGGACTAGCACCTGAAATTACCGTTCTTGCAGACGCGGAAATTCCCGAACGGAGAATGACCGTGGCCTGGTCGCTACGCCGCAATACCGACAAGGCTTTGCCGGCTAGCCACACGATCGAGATCAAGTTCAACCTGCCCGCCGATCTTTCCCGGCCGCGGCATTGCCAACGTGCCCGGGATCCTGATGGCAGAGGCCGATCAGGTGCGCGGCAGCCCGCTCTCAGGACTTGCCGTTAAGATGACAGACGGGTTTTACGTCATAGGGCTGTCGGCAGTCGATCCGGACATGCAGCTCAACGAGCAACTACTCAAAGGTCGCTCGTGGTTCTACATCCCGATCGTCCACACTAACGGCGGTCGTGCTATTCTGGCGATGGAAAAGGGTCCGCCCGGCGACCGCGCTTTCGCCGAGGCCTTTGCCGCCGCCTGGGAAAAGAATAACGAACGACGCGAATGGCGATCGCCACAGTCGGGCAGGCCCATTGCCTCAAAACCGGAAAGCCCGGCAGTTTCACACTTATCGCTCTGCGCGATATATCGTTTGTCGTAAATGGGTGCGGGACCAATGGTGAAAGGGACGTTGATTATCTTGGGATTGCTGTTACTTGAAGCTTGCAATGACAGCGGGTCATCGCCTGGTATAGCGCGCAAGCTTCTCCAAAGCCGCCAAATGTATGCGGATTTTTCCTCGTCAGAAACGTACCTAAGGGAATGCACACCGAAAGAGTATTTTAGCGAATTTCGAATAGTGCCGGTTGCCTGTTCATTTTCCCTCCAAACCGCTCAATTTATTCGAAACCGCAGGAGAACATTTCGATCACTTTAGAGCTCACCTTCCAACCATCTGGCACAAGCCGAACCCATCAATCCTGAGAAAGTCGCTCATTGGAATCGGGAGTTCGTCACCGCCCGAAATTCGACGAGCTCTCCGCTATGCATCATCGTCCGGCGGCCTTGTTATTATTCGCAAAAGCCTACTGCGCCACAGCGTGTGCCTGACGGGCGCGCGTTGACATTTGGAATAGCCACTCAAATATGGTATATAATCCTTATGAAACGCGACGAAGCCATAAGCCGGTTGAAGCAACACGAGACCGATTTGAAACGGCTCGGTGTCGAACATCTTTACATGTTCGGTTCAACCGCACGCGGCGAGGCGAACGAAGATTCCGACGTTGACTTGTTTTTCGATTACGAAAAGGGAAAGCTCGGCCTCTTTGAACTGATGGATGTGAAGGAGTATGCTGCTAGTATCCTCGGTCGTAAAGCCGACATCATGACGCGTGACAGCCTGCACAAGACTTTGCGGCAGCAAATTGAAGAAACCGCCGTACGCGTGTTCTAGTGGCTGCACGTTCGCTCATTCCCCGCCTGACGGACATCATCGAGGCTATCGAACGCATTCATTCCGTGTTGGGGGATATACCTCTCGATGTTTTTGAGACCGATTGGCAACGGCAGTGGCTCGTCGAGCGCGGCGTCGGGATTATTTCCGAGGCGAGCCGCCACCTCACGGAGGACCTGAAGGCCCGTCATCCAGAAATTCCTTGGCAGAAAGTGGCTGGCATCGGCAACGTGCTGCGCCACAACTACGAAAGCATCGCTGCGCCCATCATATGGAAGCTAGCGCAGGCCGATTTGCCGCTTCTAGAAAAAGTCTGTCGAGAGGAACTGGCAACGGAGCTTGCCCGCAAACAGCGCGGTTGATCGTTGCCACACATGCCCGTGTAAGAGGTTTTATTTCATCGGGATGTGGATGGATTGCGTTGCGGTCGGGTCAACGCGATTGCAGAAACGGATCCGACAAACAGATGATACGCCAAAGTGCCATTTGTGAATAGCGCCGACTGGGCGCGTCATACGCGGAGCACGCGAACCCTTTGGGGGCTTTCGGCGGAATGACTTGCCAGATCGGGTCCGATTTCGACCGCGCGCCAACGCTCATCGGCAAGATCAAGATAGAGCCGGCCGACATGCTCAGCGACGCGGGTATGGACTACCTGCTCGCGGCCATCAAACCCGCGCGCGCTTCAGCCGCCCAGTCTTTGACTATCCCACAAACCTGAACCCGACTGCGGCGAAATGGTGATCGAACGTGTATGCAAGCCGAATTCGCGCGCGCTTCATGATCGCGAAGCTCGTCGCGTCGACGGCCGACAGTTTGTACAGATCCGCGTGACGAAAGTATTCCCACGACTGCTGCAAATCGCGCAGCTCGCAGGGAAGGATTTTTACGGTGCCGGGCTTATAGATCGATTCTCTCCACGTCAGCGCCACGTCCCGGTTGGCGTTGCGATCGAGAAATGTGAATGTCTCGATGACAACGGGAATGGAGGTGTGAAGCTTCGCGCCTGCTCCATGCAACAGATTCCATTGCTCGCGCGCTTGCGCATGTAGAGGATCCCGCGACAGTGCAAGGGCGATCCACGCCCCGCTGTCGACAAAAACCGCCTCCCCGTGCCGCATCAGGGCTCGTCGTGAACGCTATCGTGTTCCATGGACGCACGCTTTGGCTCGCCGTCCCAGATAGCAACCGGACCGGTGGCCTGTGGTTTGAGCACGACCTTGCGGATTGCGTCGCGGACCAGCTCCGCGATGCTGCACCCCGACCGCGCGGCGGCCTTGCGCAAAGCGTCTAGTTCTTCCTTGCGGAGGTAAACCTGAGTCTTTTCCATATATGTCACTCTAATGCCGCTAATGACATACGTCAAGGCTGGTGACGATTAGACGTGGCCTTTGCGTCAGCACCGTCAGCATCGTCTGCGGCCGTACCGGGCACCTGCAGGGTCGAGCGTGCCGCGGCTCGACGGCTATCGTCCCAACGGCACTGGCAAGATCCGAGGAATGTCGTTCTGAGCCGGGGTTCAAGCCCAGCATCGCGGACGCTGCTGACCCACCTACCGCTTCGGCGCTACCTCTTCGTGTACAATGACAACGTCTCCCATGCTCATCGTGCCTTTCGAGTTGCCCGCTTGGCTCGCTTGTGAACTCGGCTCTGTCGAGCTTTCGTGGCGGTTGTCCTGGCCCGATAGTCGGC
>Ga0207416_1004429_pt1 | contig 12261 bp, 9 predicted proteins | sample PaiPotPPM11metaG_FD_184107 | JGI IMG/M metagenome (GOLD analysis project Ga0207416, IMG submission 184107) | Iron sulfur acid spring bacterial and archeal communities from Banff, Canada, to study Microbial Dark Matter (Phase II) - Paint Pots PPM... ...
TTGACAAAAAAGGGCTTTAGCCCGCCGCAAGCCGCCATGGCTTCAGCCTGAGCGGTTAGGCGTCGTGGCTTTAGCCCAAGGTCTGTGAGCATGTGATTCGTTCCTCTTTTTCCTTATACGATCATACTTTGTTGGATATTTCAAGGTTACAGATTGAAATATGCTTCGTTGTAGATAATAGAGCACCTTGAAAACTGAATAGTGTACGGGTTCCGTAGCGAAGGGCTACGGGTAAAAACACTACCGTGTTATTCCAGATGTCCAAGCTATTTTGCGCTACGAAGGTTCCGGTAACCAATCCAAAGGGCTTTAGGAAGTGTGGCGCTTGAATAAAGAATAGCATCAGGAAAAGCCTCCACCTATGTGGGTACGTTCCCATAGGCGAGCATCGTAAGATGCGGGTGTTGGTCTTCTCCAAGACGCCAAAAGCGTAGGGACCCAGCCACCTACTGGAAACGCAAGGCATGAGAACACCAACGGGCATGGCACCGCCCAGGACAGTCACTCGAGGATGGTCGAGCCTGTTCGCGATTTCGCCGATCCACTACGCACTCAATCGAGCCGTGGCTACGCCACACCTGCTCGGAGAAGCGACTACGTCGGGGAGTCAGAAGCTGTGGGACTTCAGTCCCTGCGGAGTGTCACAGTTGTTCATAGAACCAATTAGATCTGAATGACTTTCTGCCCTTCTCTTTCTAAGAATAATGCGAGAAGAGTGCTTTGCCCAGAACAACTCATTGGCAACTTATAGACATCTTGGCAGCAAAGGAGGCATCATGGGCATTGAGCGGAGATTGCTACTCGACTCCCTTCTTTGAGGAGCTGTCAGGAAGCATACCCAGAAGCCGCCAGTAGTGAGTGTGCGCTATAGAGAACCCGCCATCGACAGTGAGCGTTTGGCCTGTAATATAGCTGGCCTTTTCCGAGGCAAGAAAAACCATCGCGTGTGCAATATCTTCTGGAGCACCTTTATAACCTAAAGGAATGAAATGATTGCTGCGTTCTTGTTCATCTCTTATCGCTATCCAGCCCGGTGCAACGGCATTTACGCGAATACCATAGGCAGCTAATTCTAGCGCGGCCTCGCGTACAAGCGTCTCTATGGCTGCTTTGGAAGCACTGTAAGCTGGCCGTGTACTAATAACACGAGCATGAGAAGAAGAGGTAAAGAGCAGGGAGCCCTTGATATTTCTCTCAATCATTTCGCGTGCAACCCTTTGAGAGAGAAACAGGTGTCCTCTAAAGTTGGTCGAGAGAACAAAATCAAAGTTTTCTGGAGAAATCTCCAGGATTCGATCAACTCCTGGAGTATTGATTCCTGCATTATTGACTAAAATATCGATCTTCCCAAATGTTTCAAGCACTCTATCGACAAGGCGATTGTTTTGCTCAATATCTCGAACATCGGTGGGAACAGCGAGACAGGATCGCTCAAGGTCTCTAATGAGGCGTAGAGTCTTCTGGCTTTCTTCTTCATCAACATCCGCAATAACCACGTCTGCGCCTTCGCGGGCCATCTCAATAGCAATTCCTCTGCCAATTCCTTTTGCGGCACCGGTAATGAGTACTGTTTTGTTCGTCAACAGTGAAATTTTACTTTGTTGTGCATTTAACATATAATCTTCGTTTTTCCCTTCTTAAAGTGATATTTTCATCTTGCAATGCATAGTATTTCCATATAACCTCAAGTCATCACACTCAACTTCCGTTATGAGAACATGGGTTCAGACCGGCTACTTATCTCAAGCCACATATATATTGTATAAGGTTGTGAGCTGATAAGCAAGATTTCACTGGCAACACGCAGGGTTTTTCGAAAGTCTTCAAGTGCTCTTTTATCCAAGCGTGTTTTCTTGCCTACTGAAGGGCTTTTTAGGGGTTAGGAAGTGTGCAAAACTCGGCGGCCACTGGCAAATGATCGCTGGCACGATCGGCTGGCATTCCCTCACCTTCTGTGATAACGTAGCAATTCGTCAGCCGATCTGCCAGTACTGGGCATGCAAAGATATAATCGATACGTCCAGCAGGGGTAGTGGCAGGATAGGTAAAGCCTCTTTCATAAGGATGCAGACACCGAAAGCAATCCATATAAAGTTTCCGCAACGGACGAATAGGGCCGCGTGGTGCGTAGAAGTAGGCAGCAGTGTCAAAGAGACCAGACAATACTGTGCTCTTAGCTACTGTCCGCAACAGTGGCTTGAGGAAGCGTAGGCGTCGAGGCACGATCCCGTTGAGGTGAGGAAGGCCACTGATCAGTTGGCCAGAAGAGTATTCGATATCGAGTCCCAGTACATAGCGCAATAGGAAGTTGGCCTTAAAGGCATCACCAGGAGAAAGTGTATTGAAATCTCCCATCAACACATGAGGCTTGCCCTCTGCTCGTATCGGTGCTGTGATGCGTAGTATCTCCTGCACCTCACGCTGTCGGATATGATTGCCAGCCCAGCCACGATTGAAATCAGCTGATAGATGGGTCAGGAACACCGTTAGTTGTTGACCATCAGCCTCCTTCACACATACCTCTAACAATGGCCTGACGAGTAAGTCAGGCCGAGAGTGTATCTTGGTATAGACGATTGGGAGACGGGTAAGCAGTGCTACCGGATAGTCCCAGCGGCGCTGAGCAAATTCCCTGCTGATGATCAGTTGCATCCCCAGTGTTTCCGCGATCTCCTCGATCACCGTTGGTTTTTCTGTTAGCCGTGGATTCACCGCCTCTACCAACCCTACAATATCTGGCTGCACAGAAGAAATGATTTTGGTCAGTTGGTGAGTGCGTCGGGTATCCTTTGCTCTCAGGTCGTAGCCACCCGCCAGAATGTTATATGAAATGATACGTGTCATTTTACTTCCAGGCTACGTGCTCCAGGAGGTACATCGGTAACTCACTAATAGGGATACGAATCTGGGTCATTTGATCGCGTTCACGCACAGTAGCCGTTTGATCATCCAGAGTCTGGAAGTCAACTGTCACACAGTAGGGTGTACCAATCTCGTCTTGGCGGCGATAGCGGCGACCGATATTACCAATATCATCATACTGCGAGACCATCAGGCGTTGCAAGCTCCTGTGAATAGACTTCGCAGTTGTGATTAACTCCTCTTTGTTTTTCTGCAGTGGGAAGACTGCGACTTTGACTGGAGCCAGCCACGGATGTAAGTGCAGCACTGTACGCGGCTCTTTCCCAGTTGGATCGGGCTCCTCTTCGTAAGCGTCAAGCAAAAGATTCAAGAACGTGCGATCGACACCGCCAGAAGTCTCGACGATCCAAGGAATATAGCGCTCTTTGGTAATTGGGTCCGTGTAGCTCAGATCCTGACCACTAAACTGCGAGTGACGGGATAGATCCCAGTCTTGCCGCCAGTGAATTCCTTCCCATTCTTGCCAGCCCAGGACAGTGTGATACTCAACATCGAAGGCCTGTTTGGCATAGTGGGCCAGTTCGTCAGTGCCATGCGCACGAATACGCAGGCGATCTTTATGGTTAATAATGCTCTTGTACCAGTCAAAGCGATACTGCTTCCAGTACTCAAACCAATGTTCCATTTCGTTGGGATGCACGAAGAACTGGAGATCCCACTGCTCGAATTCGCGCTGACGGAACAAGAAGTTACCAGGTGTAACCTCGTTGCGGAATGCCTTACCAATCTGGCAGATCCCAAATGGAATCTGCATGCGTGAGGACTTGAGGACATTATCATAGTCTAGGTAGATGTTTTGACAGGCCTCACCACGCAGGTAGGTTTTCATACGATCGCCTTCAACCACGCCAAGGTATGTCTCCATCAGCAAATTGAAGACACGTGGCTCTGCCATGAGTTCGCCACCACAATTGGGACACTTATGCTGCTCCATATTCTCTGCTGGCAGATGATCAATTCGGAAGCGTTGCTTACAATTCTTACAGTCTACGAGACGATCAACGAAGTTCTCAACATGGCCACTGGCCTCCCAGACACGCGGATGGGTAATGTTTGCGCCCTCAATGCCTACCACATTATCATGGGTCTGGACCATTGACCACCACCAGAAGCGGCGAATATTGTTACGGAGTTCAACTCCTAACGGCCCAAAGTCATAGATACCAGCAACACCGCCATAAATTTCAGAGTTAGGGTAGACAAAGCCACGGCGTTTGCATAGCGAGACAATCTTCTCAATTGGAACCAGAGGGGTATCACTAACCAAAGGTTTGTTTTCTGTCTGTGTCATGAGTGAGTGGTTTCCTTTCACAAAAAAACCCCAGGCGTTGCTTACAATACAATTCGCCCAGGGACGAATATGCCGACGTAGGCCTGGGGCCACTACATCCGCTGAGCACATCCGCGGTTCCACCCTGCTTCTTCACCATTTAATAGTGAAGCTACTCATTATTAGTAAAACCAACTCCGAAGCGCCCTTCACCTGCTTTCAAATTGCCGACCTCACACCACCTATCGGCTCGCTACAACTTCTAGCAAGTTACTCCTCTTCATCGACGTTGGGAATATATTCTATTATACGCTGGATTGTAGTATAGCGGAGATCGATAGAAGTTGCAAGAGAAAATTCTCGGTATCTAGCAAGACCGATTATCATGTTCACTGTCGAAACTATGATATAATCCTTCAGGATTAGTTTCGTTCCCATCTTCATTACTAATCAAGGAGGATCCATGCAAGGGCCACGGCGTATTGCAATAGATGGACCAGCAGGTTCAGGAAAAAGTACGATAGGTGAAAGATTAGCACGCCAATTGGGCTATCTCTACATTGATACAGGGGCAATGTATCGGGCTGTGGCTTGGCTTGCTTTGCATAGGGGGGGAAATATTAATGATGGGCCAGCATTGGGGAAGCTGGCTCGACATGCAGATATTGAGATCAACCATCCGCTGATTGACGATGGGCGCCAATATACTGTAATAGTACATGGACATGATATAACTTGGGATATTCGTGCGACAGATGTTACACGTGCTGTCTCGACAGTCTCTGCTCATCCAGAGGTGCGTTCAGTACTGATTGCTCAGCAGCGGAAAATGGGAGAGAGGCAGCATGTCGTTATGGTTGGGCGTGATATCGGTGCTGTAGTGTTGCCGCAGGCAGAACTCAAGATTTATCTCACTGCAAGCTTGAAAGAGCGTGCGCGGCGGAGACGTGCGGAGCTGGCTGAGCGCCTGAGTGAGGATGATCCCTCTTTACCATCTCTTGAAACTGTGATGGACGATATACAACTGCGTGATGATACTGATCGTGAGAATATGTTGCCTGCCAAGGATGCTGTGTTTATTGAGACTGATCATCTCAATGTATCACAGGTACTAGCAAAAATCTCTCAGTATGTGGAGGAATTATGTGAGACAGGATATGAGTCCTGATACTGCTACCGCAAGAAAGGCAATAAAAACAGCTCTACCTGAGAAAGCCAAGAAAAACTTGTATAAGCCGTATCAAACTCCTCGTGTAATTTGGGGGCTAATCAGTTTTGCTGTTCGCATCATCGGTTTCTTAACTATGCGTGTTCATTTGCGCGGTCGCTATAACATACCCAGACGTGGACCCTATATCATGGCGGCTAACCATCTTTCGTGGATTGATATTCCTATCATTCCTTCATATGCCCTCGCACGAGTTGTGTATATGGCAAAAGAAGAGGCTTTTCATAGTAAGATGGGCTGGTTTGTTCGCTTCCTGGGAGCATTTCCGGTGAAACGTGGTGAAGCTGATCGTCAGGCTATGCGAACTGCCGATGAGGTACTGAAAAAGCAGAAAGTGCTGGCGATCTTTCCAGAGGGAACACGTAGCAAAACACATACAATGGCGAAGGCACATGCTGGTCTGGGAATGATTGCGCTGCGTGCAGGCGTACCTGTGCTCCCCGTGGCCATCTGGGGTAGTGAGCATGGGCTCAAAAAGTTTGGGGCGCAGGTGACTATTTGCTATGGAGAGCCTGTCGTATTCAAGCCAAAGGGGGCGAAGATGACGCGCGAAGAAATTGAGTCCGCCACGGAAGAGGTCATGCGCCGTATTGCAGCGATGCTTCCAGCTCGCTATCGTGGGGTATATGGCGAAGCAGTAGAGGTAGCGGAGCAAAATCAAGCAGAACAGAAGCAGAACTAGTGTGCTGCTGTTTTGCACGCTAAGAAGTTGAAGAGTAAAGGCTTACAAGCTTGCTTTGTGGGCTTGTGAATTGCAGCCTAGCCTATGCCGGGCAAATCCAGAAGAATGGACAGCTTGGGCAGCGCAAAGGCTGCGACGGTTGGGCTGGGTAGTGGTTTTGCTGTAGCCCCTTGAGAGCCTTTTCTACGCTCTCATAAAGGCTCTGCTCCTTCTTCTGGGTGAGTTTCATTGAGGTAACTTGGTCCGTACTCATGTTATGGCTGTGTAGCTCCACGCTTTGTCCTGGATGACGCTGGCGATAGGCAAGTATATAGAGCAATTCGCGTGTCTCCGCTGTCGCCTTCTCTTTGCTCTTCCCAAAGCGTGTACGTACAAACCTGACTGGTGTGCTAGCCTGGTTCGTTGTTTCTACGCGGTCGATGGTGACACGAACTGGTGTGCCTGCTATATCCACATCCAAGCCCATGTGTAGATCCCAGTTGACCTCTTGTTGTGTAATAACTTTGCACCGTAGGGCTTCGACGACTTCATGCCCATGCTGCTCATAGAGGGCGGCAAAGGGAGTCGTGTGCCCATCCAGTTCTTGCCAATACTGGGTATAGAGTTGCTGGATTTCCTGTTGTGTTGGCACGTGTCCATGATCTGACTCGCTCGTATTGGTTCCCTGGCAGCGTTTACGAAGTTCTTCAACTGTCTTTCTTGTAGCCATTCTAAAAAGTTGATAGGCGTTAGGATCACCTGAGAAGTGGTAGATGGTATCGTAGGCGTATTGGCGCGGGCAGCGCTGGTATGCTTCGATGGCCGATGAGCTAAGCGTGGGAGGTCGCATGGCGCTGATGAACTCCTCGCTGGGTTGGGACGCGTCCGCTGAGCAATTTATTGCGTGGGGTGTAGGGACCCGATTAACCGTGTGCCCTTTGGGTATCGCGTCCGTGGGGGCTGGGGTGGGCTCACTGTACAAAAGCTGATTGTCAACAGATGTTGTGCCTGGGATTGTACCATCCCAGTGGAGTCTGCTAACACGCTTAGCGGGTAATCCAGCTTCCAGGGCGTCCAGGTACAGCGAGCGTTTGTAAGCTTTTTTGCCGTAGCGATCACTATGGCTCAAGATCAGATGGTCGCGTGCCCGAGTGGTGCCTACATAGAAGAGACATGCCTCGCTGGTTTCGTGGGCATTTTCCCCTGTGCTGGCCTCAGGTAGCATGCCTCTGGGGGGATATACAAGATTGGGCATAGCACGAAATGGAAAACGCTGCTGTACCAGTTCTGGCATATACACAATCGGAAATTCTAGACCCTTGCTGGCGTGAACAGTCATGACACGGATAATGTCGGTATTCTCTCCATTGCCCTCGTCATTCCCCGACCGATTTCCTCCATCCTGCCGCAGCAGAACCAGCAGAGTAAGATATTCCAGAAATCCTTTGATGCGCTCCTCAAGTGGGGGTAATAAAGGACTATCCTGGTTTTGCTCGCTCACTGCTTGTAGCTGTCTCTTGGCGTGAGCGGTTTGCTGCTGATCAAAGTGCCGAGCCAGTTGAAGCAAGCGGTCATAGTCAGCCAAGATTGTGTTGCGCTGTTTGTTCTCTGGTGAGGCAAGCAGGTCTCGGATGTATGATGCTTCAATGAAGAGATAGTGTGTGAGTAGCGACCAGATATCAGGAGTATGCTGTAGCGTTTGTAAGATCTTTGAGAGGCGGATAAGTGCATGGCGACCTTCTGTACTCATGGTGAGAGGAGCCTCTCCCGAAATTAGCAACTGGCGTGGGTTTGGACCTGGTTCGCGTGCAGCTAGCAGAAGGGCTTCGATATCTTGCTGGGTAAATGGATGCGATGGTTGGTGGGCGATACGGAGCAGTCCCATACCTGTGGGATCGATCAATAGCAGGAGGATAGTAAGTATATCTTTGATATGTTCTTGCTCAAGTGTGCTTCCTTGCTCTGTAACTGGTAAACCCGCCTGGGCCAGGATGGTAGAGATTTTTTGTGCCTGTGCTCGTCGTCGACACAGAATAACCATATCCTTATATGCATAGCCGCTGGCGTGTTTGTAGCGTATATCCTGTAGAATGCCTGCGGTCTCACTGGCCTCATCAACTGCACTAGCCAGGGTAACATAGGTTTCGGAATGGGTGGGGCGCACTGGTTGATTCTTACCCGAGTCCTCGTCCGGCTCTAATCGTTGGCAGCGGAACGACTCTGCCATGGCTACTAGATCGGGGCGTGAGCGATAGTTGCGGCTGAGTGGCAAAACGTGTGCGCCTGGAAAATCCTGTTCGAACTGGCGAATATTGGCTGGTGAGGCGCCCCGAAATGCATATATCGCTTGATTAGCATCTCCGACGACCCAGACACGTTGCTCTGTACCAGCCAGTTCGCGTAGCAATACGCCGCTTGCCCGGTTCATATCCTGGAATTCATCGACCAGGATATGCTGATACTTTTGGTGCTGAGCGTGCAAAACGTCTGGTTGTTCACGGAACAATTGTAAAGTCAGTGTCAGCAGACCTCCGAAATCGCTATCACCACGCCGTTTCAATTCCTCCTCGTAGAGTATGTAGATATGGGCAATCTCCAATGCTTTTTCGGCCTTCTCCTGGCTATCTTCATCGTGCGCTTGCTCGAGCATATTCTGTGCCAGGGTCGTGTAGGCTGCGGGCGAGACAAGTTCGTCCTTTGCGCGTGAGATTGCTTTAATGATATCGGGAAAATAGTGGGTGGGAGACCAGAGTTGCTGGTAATGGCGCAAGCGCATCTGGCTAGCGAGTTGGCGCAGCAAAAAGTAGCCTTCAGCCTCATCAATCAAGCCAAAGTCAGTGCGAAGACCTGCGAGGGAGGCATATTGGCGTAATAGGTCGGCGCAGAAGGCGTGGAAGGTACTGACCTTGGGAATTGTCTGAGTCTGTCCATCCAGCACTTGCCGCAAGCGATCCTCCATCTCCTGGGTAGCTTTGCGTGAGAAGGTCAAGGCCAGAATGTGCTCTGGTTGGATGTTGAGCGTATCAATCAAATATTCAATGCGACCGATGAGCGTACTGGTCTTACCACTGCCGGGACCTGCTACGATGAGTGCAGGCGTTGAGGTTTGAATGGCCGCTTGCTGGAACTCATCATAGCGTTTTTGGGAATAGGCGGACGCGATAAATCGGGTCCCTACCTCCTCGGGCAATAAATTGCCTTTGTGGGTTGGTGTAGGTGTTTGATGTGTTTGTGATGCTGGAGATATGGGTGCTTTGAGTAGGCCTACTAGGCGATTGAGCAATGCTGCTGATGAGACGCCAAAAATATTTACCAATCGCTCAGGAGGGACGCGCTCTAGCAGGTAAAGTGTACGTATGCGCTCGAATGGCAGTAACAGTTCGGCGGCGAAGAAATTTGCAGCTAGTTCACGCTGGCTACGCGGATCATAACTCTGGCCAATACCGAGAGCCTGCTGGAATTGCTCCTCATCCAGATAGCCAGTCATATCTGCTTGCACATCCATATCATGGCAGGGATCGATGGGTGAGAGATCTGGCATGCTCTGTTGAATGGTCGCCAGCATTGTTTGTGTGATGAACTCGGCCTCTGCACTGAAACGCTGAACTAACTCTTGAAAGCGGCGTCCTCTGTGGCAATGGAGGATGATGTGTCCTAGTTCATGAGCAAGGGTAAAGCGGTGGAGGGTTTCTGGCAAGTCGCGGCACAGCCAGACCAAATTTTCGTCTTCATCAGGGTCGATGAAACCGTAGGTGCCCTGTGGATAATCCATGGGAGAGAAGGTTGCGACGTACAGGCCGAGCCAAGTTACCAATTCGTCAACTGGAATTTTATCGTCGCTCCAATCGGGATGGGCGTTGCGATAATCCTGAAGTAGCAGGCGGGCTGCAACCTCTGCCTGTAAGCGCATAGTATTATCCACAATAATCTCCTGCCATTTTAGTGAGAGTGGGGATGTTTGATTGCACTCTATTTGTTTAGCTCATAGCATTATACCTCAGTGCATCGTTGTTTTCACTAGAGCCCCCAAATTAGGAGAGTCTGTGTAGCTTCTTATGTGGTAAAATAGCGCTCATAATAATTGAGCGCCATTCTTCTCATACCAATGAGTGCGATTGTAAAGACGTAACAAATACTGGCCAAGACTGGAGAAGAAAACGCCTATGCTACTTGCCGTTGATATCAGCAATACTAACATCAAGTTTGGGCTTTATCAGGGTGAATTGATGAAGCATCACTGGGTCATATCAACTGTGCGGCAAAAGACCTCTGATGAGTATGCCATGCTGTTGAGCGATCTACTCCGGCATGTTGGGCATACCCTATCTGATATCGATGATGTTATAATATCATGCGTTGTTCCCTCTTTAACGCCTGTTTTTCAAGATCTGACACAGCGTTACTGTGGAAAGGAAGCGGTTGTGATCAATCACGACCTTGATCTGGGAGTCAGGCTGCTCGTAGATAATCCCTGGGAAGTCGGTGCAGATCGTATCATGACCATTTTAGCAGTCCATCATCTTTATGGTGGACCAGCTATTGTGATTGCCTTTAGTACTGCAACCACTTTTGATGTTGTTTCAGCGCAGGGAGAATTCCTGGGAGGAGCTATTGCGCCGGGACTGGTCATTTCGGCGGAGGCGCTCAGCAGTGCCGCTTCGCAGCTATTCCGGGTAGAGATGAAGCCTCCGCACGCCGCTCTGGGCAAAAATACCATTGAGAACATGCAGTCGGGTATCATCTATGGTCATGTTGGTTTGGTGCAGGGCCTCATTGCTCGTTTGCGTAGCGAGATACCTGATGTTACTCCTGAAAACCATGTCAAGATTGTTGCGCATGGTGGCCTGGCACAGTTGATGGCTCCCATCATCCCTGAGATTCAGTATGTTGACCAGTTCTTACCGCTAGAGGGCTTACGGCTAGCATATAGCAGATTACAGGATAAAATGTAGAAAGTGTCCTCGCTTGCGGGACACCCAAGGATGTATTGCTTGTATGGAGGGTAGCATAAAAAAACCCGCCTATACAGGCGGGTGGGATGGCGACGTCCTATTTTCCCACGGGGCTACCCCCGCAGTATCGTGAGAGCTGGAAGGCTTAACTTCCGTGTTCGGGATGGGAACGGGTGTACCCCTTCCGCTATAGTCACCAACCCACCTGCATGTATAAACAGGTAAGCGATTCCCGGGTGGAGATGAGGGGACTCGAACCCCTGACCTCTGCCGTGCAAAGGCAGCGCTCTTCCAGCTAAGCTACATCCCCGTCTACGAGGTGGGCCTTCCTGGACTCGAACCAGGGACCTCAGTCTTATCAGGACTGCGCTCTAACCGCCTGAGCTAAAAGCCCTCAAGTCAATGGTATATTATACCGACTGTTCACAAAAATACAAATGTTTGCTGCAACAACTGAAGAGTGGTAAGGCTCTACAAAAGAATGCCAGCCTTCTGATAAGCTTAATCTATAAATCACACGGATGTGATTATCGACCTAGGAGTGGATACTCAAGAGAGAGTATCGAAGCTCCCTAGAAAGGAGGTGATCCAGCCGCACCTTCCGGTACGGCTACCTTGTTACGACTTCACCCCAATCACCGACCCCACCCTCGACGCCTGCTCCCTTGCGGTTGGCTCAGCGGCTTCAGGTGTTGCCGACTTTCGTGGTGTGACGGGCGGTGTGTACAAGACCCGGGAACGTATTCACCGTAGTGTGCTGACCTACGGTTACTAGCAACTCCTCCTTCATGCAGGCGGGTTGCAGCCTGCAATCTGAACTGAGGCCGGTTTTGTTGGGATTGGCTCCCCCTCGCGGGTTGGCAGCCCGTTGTACCGACCATTGTAGCGTGTGTGTAGCCCAGGACGTAAGGGCCGTGCTGACTTGACGTCATCCCCGCCTTCCTCCGCGTTGATCGCGGCGGTCCCGCTAGACAGACTAACTAGCGGCAGGGGTTGCGCTCGTTGCGGGACTGAACCCAACATCTCACGACACGAGCTGACGACAGCCATGCAGCACCTGTGCAATCGCCCCGAAGGGACGCCCCATGACGGGCGGTGCAGTTGCATGTCAAGTCCTGGTAAGGTTCTTCGCGTTGCATCGAATTAAACCACACGCTCCGCTGCTTGTGCGGGTCCCCGTCAATTCCTTTGAGTTTTAATCTTGCGACCGTACTCCCCAGGCGGACCA
>Ga0207416_1004432_pt1 | contig 12249 bp, 9 predicted proteins | sample PaiPotPPM11metaG_FD_184107 | JGI IMG/M metagenome (GOLD analysis project Ga0207416, IMG submission 184107) | Iron sulfur acid spring bacterial and archeal communities from Banff, Canada, to study Microbial Dark Matter (Phase II) - Paint Pots PPM... ...
GAGCGTACTCGCGTCGAGAAGCAGGGGTCACCGAGGCCTCCGGGGTCCTGGAGTGGGTCAGGCGCCGGTAAGATTTTCGATGAGTTGACGATACGGGCCCCGGTAAGATCTTAGATGAGTTGATACGCTGTCTTGGACAGCGGCCTTCGACTGTGTTACCCTGGGGAGGCGCTCGGCGGCCTTGACTGAGAGGCGGTCGAGCGTATCGGTGGAGGTGGCACGGTGACCACAGTGGTGCTGATTATTCATCTCATCGCCGCCGCGGCGGTCGTCGGCGTGATCGTCCTGCAGGGCCCGAAGGGCGAGGGCCTCGGGGCGATCGGCGGCGGCGGCGCCCGGCTCTTCCATGGACCCAGACCGCGCGAGACGATGTTCCTGCGGGTGACGTCCGTGCTGGCCGTCGTGTTCGGCCTCACCGCGTTTTACCTGGTGTTCGTGCACTTCGGTCGGTAGGCCCCCGACGTGGCGGATGCCCCGCGGCCGCTTTCCTCGACTGAAGACGTTCAGCGCCTGACCGCCGACGCGCGGAACCGGCTCCACAGCGCGACGCACGCAGAGATCTTGTCGGGCGCGACAACCGACGTCTATTTCATCCGCACCCTCGAGATTCTTCGGTCGCTCGGCCTGGCCGATACGCCTGTCGTGGCCGAGATCTTCGCGGCGCGGGACGGCGTCCTCGTCGGCGTCGACGAAGTCCGGTACGCGCTGCGCGACGCCGGCGTCAAGATCGAATCGCTCCGGGAAGGCGAACCCTTCGCCGCGCGCGAGATCGTGATGCGGATCGAAGGTCCGTACGCCCGGTTCGGGCTGTTCGAGACCGTCGTGCTCGGCATGCTGGCGCAGCCGTCCGGGTGGGCCACGGCGGCGCGCCGCATCGTGGAGAGCGCCGGGGAGAAGCCCGTGTACTCGTTTGGCGCGCGCCACGTGCATCCCGCGGTCGCGCCGGTGCTCGAGCGGTCGGCGATCGCCGGCGGCATGCGGGGGGCCGCCTGCATCCTCGGCGCGAAACTGGCCGGCCAGGAGCCCGTCGGGACCATGCCGCACGCGTTCATCCTGATCGTCGGCGATACCCTGCGGGCCGCGGCCGCCTATCACGAGCAGATGCCGGCGGGAACGCCGCGCCTGGTGCTGGTGGACACGTTTGCCGACGAGGCGGCGGAGGCGCTGCGGGTGGCGCAGGCGATGGGCGACGACCTCGAGGCGGTGCGCCTCGATACGCCGAAGGAGCGCGGGAGCGTGACGCCGGACCTCGTGCGCGAGGTCCGCGCGCGGCTGAACCTCGCCGGGCATTCGCACGTGCAGATTTTCGTCTCCGGAGGCCTGACCCCCGAGCGGGTCGTGGAGCTGTCCTCGGCAGGCGCGGACGCATTCGGTGTCGGAAGTTATGTCAGTTCCGCGCCGCCGATCGACATGACCATGGACCTGCGCGAGATCAACGGGCAACCGATGGCGAAGCGCGGGCGGACGCCCGGGCGAACGCCGTCTTCGAGGCTGCGCGCATGACGATGAAGCGCCTGCAACTGATAGGGATCATGTGCACGGCGATGGCCGCCGTCACCGTGTTGGCCGGCAGCGCCGCCGCCGATGCACTGCCGGGCTGCGCGTCCGGGGGGGCACCGGGCCAGACCGTGTTCACCATCGGGGTCTCGGCGTGGGGGACACCGTTCGTCTCGACCTACGTCGCGTCTGCGCCCACGGCCTCCGGCAACGTGGGATGCATCTCATCGTCGGCATTTCCGCCCCCGACGTTCAGCGTGAACAGCCCCGGCGTGGCCGTATATCCACTGTTGCCCGTGCCCATAGGTCCGGCCATTTCGGGCGCCCCGGCAATTCCGACCACGGTGAACCTGCTGCAGGTCGGACCGTATCTGCTCACGGTGCCCGTGATTCCGGGGCTGCAGGTGTACCAGATCGCGCCTGGATACTACGTTGTTCGATCGCTCGATCCGACGCAGACCTCGACCGTCGTATTGCCGCTGCCGGGCGTGCCGCCGCCGCCGAACATGGGACCGATTCCAAGCGTCATTCACTAACGTCTGACGTCCGCGCGGCGCCGGCCCGGCGTGCGTGCGGTTCGATTGACACTCGCGTCACGCGGTCCCTATAATGGGAAAGCATTTTGATGCTCTGCGCCTGCCAGCGCAGGGCGTTCTGTTCGTGCCGGGATGGCGGAATCTGGCAGACGCGCACGTTTGAGGGGCGTGTGGGGCAACCCGTGGGGGTTCAAATCCCCCTCCCGGCACCAAGCGTTTGTTCGTGCTCTACGGTAGCTATCTTGCGAACGTGTCTCGTCTTTCCTTGTTCGGAGCCGTTGCGCCAGCTCTGTCCCGCTCTCGTCCCGGGTTGGGATTCTCGGGACCTGAACGCCGTCCGCCTTCAAAACAGGAAGGGCCGCGGTTGCAAAGCGCCCATAGTATGCTAGCATACTAGGTAAGCTCGCGAGGTTGAGCGCGGAAAGACGGGGGCGATGAGCAGCGATCCGCCGGCGTGGGTAACCGTCCTCTTGCGACTCCCTCTCTTCTACAACCCGGATGATGCGGGCAATCGCTCACCGGTCGAGGACAAGAAGTTCCTGGAGACGGCAGACGAAATCGCGCGGCGGTTTGGCGGCGGTACTCTCTTCATGTTTCGCCACGATGCACCCCGGGGTTTCTGGTGGGACCAGGGCATCGTCAACAAGGACGTGTTGGCCTTAATCGAGGTGGACGTGCCGAACACGGCGGAGTCCCGCGAGTGGCTGCGCGCATACGCTCGTGATATTCTGCGGGAACGGTTTCGCCAGCGAGCCATTTATCTAAAATTTGTCGGCGCCGTCGAGCAGCTCATTGTGAGCGACGAGGAGATCGGCGATGAACACCGTTGATCGCGATAGCCGAAATGCCCGAGTTCCGGAGAAAGCGTCCGTGACGCTGTTTGCGGCGATCGATGGAGCACTGCATGAGAGACTCCGCGCTATTCGTATGAGAGATGATTTCGTTATGCTGGTCGGCGGATAGTCATGGCAGCGGGGAGCGTGAGGCAGATCGTTCGCCGTGACGGAGTCTCGTTCCATCGAGGAAACAGTTCAGGTTGCTTCGGAGATGAGGGGGGCGATGATGATGAGTGAGCGTACTACAAAGGTCGTTGTAACGCGTCGGAGCTCCAGAGCCGGCGACAAGAAGCTCGCGTCACCTGTGACGTTGTTTGCGGCTATTGAAGCAGAGCAGCATGAGGCACTCCGAACAATCGCGTTCTCTGAACGACGATCGGTCGCCGACGTTGTGCGTGAAGCGCTGAGCAAATTCATTTCTCATCATCCTGCGGCTCGTCGGCTTAGTGTCGCTAAGCGGTAATGCGTGATGGACGAGAATCTTCGTGAGGTCTATAGGGCTCTTCGCGAGGCTCAGAACAAGTACTCCTATTTCCTGCTTGCCGCAGCCGGTGCTGCTATCGGCTTGGCAGTGAACCAGACACAAGACGTTGCCATGGCTTGGTCGCAGACTCCGTTAGCGGCTGCGGCGATAAGTTGGGGCTTGAGTTTTCTTTTCGGCTGCCGCCACCTTGCATACGTGAATTCTAACCTCTACGCGAATGCGGAGCTTCTTCGGGTCCAAAGCGGCGAGCATCCGGAAGCCAGCAAGCACCCGCAGATCATTGCCGCGGCCAGTGAAGGTATTCGGCGGGCTATTGAGAGCAATGCCGAGCGAGCGAATCGCTTGGGCCATTTACAGTTCAACTTCTTGGTCGGGGGCGGCTTTCTGTACGTAGTGTGGCACGTACTAGAAATGTATCTTCGTGGCGCATCCTAATTACGTCTCGAGCTTAAAGAGAAGGTGGCCAACGTTGCGCCGAGCGTCCGTCAGCAGGAGTTGTCGCCCGGGATGATTTGCCGTAAGGATTGAAGGATCAGAAGCGACCGGATCCTAAAGGACCCCTCAAGAGCCGGGCGAACACGGGCTCAATAGAAGCGGATCGCGCAGCCTGTACCGGGGCAGAGGATATCGACACGAAGACCATTAGGGAGGAGATACAGATGCCTGACACAGTCCGGCTCGTGGACTACTTCTACATTGTGACGACCGACAAGCCGGGAGAGGGCGCCCGCATTCTGCAGCACCTCAAGGATGCGGGCGTGAACCTGGCGGTCTTGTACGCGTTTCCGGCCGGGCGGAGGACCCAGGTGGACATTGTGCCCGCGAGCGGCGAGGCGTTCAAGGCCGCGGCCAAGGCGGCCAAGTGGAAGGTGGTCGGACCGAAGAAGGCGTTCGTCGTCGAAGGCGACGACCGCGTCGGTGCACTGACGGAATCCTTCGCGAAGCTGGGGGACGCGAAGATCAACGTGACCGCGACCAGCGCGATCGCGGCCGGGGCCGGCAGGTTCGGGGCGATCCTGTGGGTCAAGCCGCGTGATGTGAAGCGGGCAGCGAAGGTGCTCGGCGTCGGCTAAGAGGCTGGGGCGGCTGATCGGGGTCCTTCAAATGCCCTGACCTGACCGACCGCATCTATCGTAACTTCACAATGAGGCGCTGCAAAAACTAACATTTCCGTTTCTGTTTCATCTCCTGCCACCGACGTCTTACCTCTTGGATGAGGTCTTCGCTCACATAGAGATAAATGCCGCGCGGAGACGCCGATTCCACGATGGCGGCGTCGAGCTCGGTAGCCGTGCGGACAACGCGGCGTTCCCCTGCACCAGTGCGCATGAGCCAACTCACTTCAGCTTCGCTCCGATACTGCACTTTTTCTGACTCCCAGTCATCCCAATCGTGGAAGTCGATGAGATGTAGCTCTCCCGCAAGGGCTGTGGCCCTGAAGAATCGCTCAGCCATCGATCATCAGCACGGTACTTCTCTTGGCGGATCGGGGAACGGTCTCTTGGTCGGTTGTGGTGCCGGTGCCTGAATGCGCGGTCGGAGCTCCGGCGGCAGTTGCGTACATTCTCGAACAGCTGACGCTCCGAGACCTCAACAACGAGTGGTGACACGACAAGTTGGCGGGCTCTCGCTCACCGCATCTCCCCGGGGCGATGTCGGAGCGACCGTTGAGGAAAATCGACCGCCGCGCCTTTAGTTGAGGCGACGCAATCATCTTCGTCGCGGTTCACCGATGAGTAGGGAAAACCTTGGGCCGCAACGTCACACTGAGTCGGAGGGGCACCTGGTGAGGTGGGTGCAACACAATACCCCTTCAGAGTGACAGACCAGGACCTCGTCGCCGGGCACGCCGGGTCCGTAACTGTACCGCCGGCGAGCTAACGCAACCCCGATTCTGCTGGTCAAGGCGTTGCGCGAAGTGCTTGACTGCACGCTCGCCAGCGGCGTCCGGCATCATGATCAGGGACCTCTCGGCGTGAGGGCGCGGGTTCTTGCGGCGTTCGTCGGGGGCCTGGGAGTCGGGTGTCGTTGGACGTGCCGACTGCTCCGTCGTTTCCTCTAGCCCCCCGGGAATCTCGATTCCCACGTTGTTGTGGACGTGGGAGTCACCAAGGCCTCCGGGTTCCTGGAATGGGCGGGCTCTCGGTAAGCTCTTAGATGACGCGACCATAAGGCCCCTGGTAAGATTTTCGATGGCGCGATTCGCCTTGCCATTGCCTGTCACCCGTAGTACCTTGGGCATGAGAGCGGCCTCCTCTCGCATGGTGTCTGAGCTGTCGCCAACGATTCCAGTCACCATGCCGGAGCCGCTTCTCGCATTCTCAACGCACTATAGCACACCCCCATTTTGGGCGCCCGCGGGGGACACGGGGGGTTCCAGCCGGGGCCCCTTCAGCGTCAGCGGACGTCGAGGGCGTCGCGAAGGGCGTTGCCGATGAAGAAGACCGCCACAACCGTGAGGGTACGACGCACCCCGGGGGGGCGGCCAGGATCGGGTTGCTGACGCTGCAATCGTCGGCCCGGGTCATGAGATTGCCGCCGGTGGGGATCTCCGGCGGAGGTCGAAGCCGAGCCACGATAGCGGGCCGGGAAGAAGGCGAGCTATGACGGGCGCGCGATGCCGAGCGTGTGATATCAAAGTCGGGGTTGGATTTCTTACACCGACGTTGAATCGGATCGGGCTTTGTGACGATTGCCAAAGGTCGGTTGAGCACGGCGTACTCCGGGAACATGATGGTCAGATTGAATGGTGGAACCCTGCACTCCTCATACAACGAGATGGACGCGGACGACGCGGCATCACGGCACACTGGACCGTGACGCAGGCGCCCAGGCAGAGAGGGGCTCACCCGCGAGATGCTTGAACGATTCACGGAGCGTGCCCGCCGGGTGATCATCCTCGCCCAGGAGGAGGCGAAGCGCCTCAACCACAGCGCGGTCGGCACGGAGCATCTCCTCCTCGGCCTGATCCGCGATGGCGAAGGGGTCGCCAGCAAGGTCCTCGAGTCCCTCAACCTCAATCCGGAGCGGGTGCGGGCGGAGATCGAGAGCGCGATCGGGCGCGGGGAGCGCACACTGTCCGAGGAAGTCGCGTTCACTCCCCGGGCCAAGAAGGTCCTCGATCTCGCGCTGGACGAGGCCCGGCGTCTCGGGCACAATTACATCGGCACCGAACACCTCCTCCTCGGCCTGATCCGCGAGGGCGACGGCGTCGCCGCGCGCATACTCGAGGCGATGGGGGCCGATCTGGAGCGCGTCCGCTCCCAGGTCGTCTCCCTCCTCGGGGAAGAGGGCACCGCCTCCTCCACCAAGCAGGCCAGCAAGACGCCGATCTTGGACGAGTTCGGCCGCGACCTGACCAAGCTGGCTCGGGAGACCAAGCTGGACCCGGTGATCGGCCGGGAGCGGGAGATCGAGCGCGTCATCCAGGTGCTGTCCCGCCGGACCAAGAACAACCCGGCCCTGATCGGCGAGCCGGGCGTGGGGAAGACCGCGATCACCGAGGGCCTGGCCCAGCGGATCGTCCGCGGGGGCGTCCCCGAGGTCCTCCGGAACAAGCGGGTGGTGCAGCTCGACCTCGCCGCCCTCGTCGCCGGCACAAAGTACCGCGGCGAGTTCGAGGAGCGGATGAAGAAGGTTATGGAGGAGATCCGCAAGGCCCAGGGTGAGGTCATCCTCTTCGTGGACGAGCTCCACACTCTCGTCGGCGCCGGGGCGGCCGAGGGCGCGATCGACGCCAGCAACATCCTCAAGCCGTCGCTGGCCCGCGGCGAACTGCAGTGCATCGGCGCGACGACCCTGGACGAGTACCGCAAGTACGTCGAGCGGGATGCGGCGCTGGAGCGCCGGTTCGCTCCGATCCTCGTCTCCGAGCCGACCGTCGACCAGACCGTGGAGATCCTCCGCGGGTTGCGGGAGCGGTACGAGGCGCACCACGGCGTCAAGATCGGCGACGACGCGCTCGTTGCGGCGGCCACCCTCGCCGACAAGTACATCTCCGACCGCTTCCTGCCGGACAAGGCGATCGACCTAATGGACGAAGCGGCAAGTAAAATCCGGCTGCAGGCGAGCTTCCTGCCGCAAGAGGTCCGCCAGGCGCTCGAGAAGGCCGAGCGGGCCCGCTGCGAAAAGGAAGAGGCGATCAAGAACCAGGGCTTCGAGAAGGCCGCGAGCCTGAGCGACGAAGAGAAAGTGCTCCGGCAGAAGCTCGAGGAACTGGAGAGCTCCTGGAAGACCGACAAAGGGCGGGATATCAGCACTGTCACCGCCGATGACATCGCGGACATCGTCTCCAGCTGGACCGGCATCCCGGTGACGCGTTTGGTCGAGGAGGAGACGGAGAAGCTCCTGCGCATGGAGGATGCCCTGCACAAGCGCATCGTCGGTCAGGAAGAAGCCGTGCAGGCGATATCACGTGCGGTGCGCCGGGCGCGGGTCGGACTCAAGGACGCGCGCCGGCCGATCGGGTCGTTTATCTTCCTGGGGCCGACCGGGGTGGGCAAGACCGAGCTCACGCTCGCGCTGGCCGAGTTCATGTTCGGCGATGCGCAGGCCGTGGTCCGGATCGACATGTCAGAATACACCGAGCGGCACACGATCTCCCGGCTCGTCGGCGCCCCGCCGGGCTACGTGGGCTACGAGGAGGGCGGCCAGCTGACCGAGCAGGTGCGGCGGCGGCCATACTCGGTCGTGCTGCTCGACGAGATCGAGAAGGCGCATCCGGAGATCTTCAACGTCCTGCTCCAGATCTTGGAGGACGGGCGGCTCACCGACGCGCAGGGCCGGACCGTCGACTTCAAGAACTGCGTCGTCATCATGACGAGCAACGCCGGCGCCCCTCAGATCCAGCGTGAGGGCGGGCTCGGGTTCCGCGGCGTGGAGAACGAGCAGGGCGACGCGCAGCGCATATACGACGGGATGAAGACGCACGTGATGGAGGAGTTGCGCCGGACATTCCGACCGGAGTTCCTCAACCGCGTAGACGAGATCATTGTGTTCCGGCCGCTGACCCGCGAGCAGATCAAGCTGATCGTGGACATCCTGATGGAGCGGGTGCGGCGCGAGCTCCGGGGGCAGGGCATGGATCTCGTGATGACGGACGCAGTCCGCGCCCTCTTGGCGGAGGAGGGGTACGACCCCCAGTACGGGGCGCGGCCGCTCCGGCGGGCGATCCAGCGCCTGGTAGAGGATCCGCTGTCGGACGACATACTCCGGGGCCAGTTCAGCCAGGGCGATGAGATCACCCTGGACGCCCGGGACGGCCAGCTCGTCTTCGAGAAGAAGCGCGAGCCGGTCTCCGCCAACAAGGGGTTGTAAGGAGGCACGTGGTCCCGAGGAGCACCGTGGCGGCCCGGGGAGGGGTCGTATTCGAATCGTTTCCGGATCGCTTCCTAGAGTGGCTATCGGGTGGCCCTTGGTCGACCATCGCGAAGGTGTCGGGGAAAAATTGGATGAATGGAGCGGGTGCTGTAAGCGGAAGAATGGAGAATCGTGAACAAGTACCTACGTAGCCTGCTCGTTGGGGCGCTGATCCTGGTGGCCGTGCTCTACCTCATGCGACCGCTCTACCACCCGCCCACCCGTCCACAGGAGATCTCGTACAGCGACTTTCTCGACAAGGCGCGCAGTGGGCAGATCATCCAGATCACCGTCGACGGCGGGGGAGTGTCGGGCCAGCTCAAGGACGGCCACTCGTTTCGCGTGTATGTGCCTGCACGCGACCGCTCGTACATTGCCCTGCTGCAGTCTCAGGGCGTGACGATCACGGTCGAGCCGTCGTCGCGGTCGACGCTGTGGCCCAACCTGTTGATGATGATCCTGCCGTTCCTTGTCCTCGTGGGCCTGTGGATGCTGATGCGCCGGCAGGCACAGCCGGGGTCGAACCCGGTGATGTCCTTCGGAAAGAGCCGCGCCCGGCTCCACACCGAAGCGAAGCCCCGGGTGACCTTCGCTGATGTGGCCGGAGTCGACGAGGCCAAGGAGGAACTGGAGGAGATCATCGAGTTCCTCCGACACCCAAAGAAGTTCCAGGCGCTCGGGGCCAAGATCCCCCGGGGTGTGCTCCTCGTGGGCCCGCCGGGGGGTGGCAAGACGCTGCTCGCCAAGGCGATCGCGGGGGAGGCCGGGGTGCCGTTCTTCTCGATCTCCGGCAGCGAGTTTGTCGAGATGTTCGTCGGCGTCGGCGCGGCCCGGGTCCGCGACCTGTTCGATCAGGCGAAGAAGAGCGCTCCGTGCCTGGTGTTCATCGATGAGATCGATGCCGCGGGCCGGCAGCGGGGCGCAGGCTTCGGTGGCGGGAATGACGAGCGGGAGCAGACCCTGAACCAGTTACTGGTCGAGATGGACGGGTTCGATCCGAACTCGGGAATCATCGTGATCGCCGCGACCAACCGGCCCGATATCCTCGACGCGGCGCTGCTGCGTCCGGGCCGGTTCGACCGCCGGATCGTGGTCGACAACCCGGACACGAAGGGGCGCCGGGCGATCCTGGACGTGCACGTGCGGGGCAAGCCGATCGGCGAGGACGTCAACCTGGACGTGCTGGCGCGGCGTACCCCGGGGTTCAGCGGGGCGGACCTCGCGAACATGGTGAACGAGGCGGCGCTGCTGACGGCGCGGCGGGGCAAGACGCGGATCGGGATGCCGGAGTTGGACGAGGCGATCGAGCGGGTGATCGCCGGGCCGCAGCGGAAGAGCCGCATCCTCTCGCCCAAGGAGCGCGAGCTCACAGCGTACCACGAAGGCGGGCATGCGCTCCTGGGCAAGCTGGTACCACAGGCGAACCCGCCGCACAAGGTGACGATCCTGCCGCGGGGGATGGCGCTCGGCTATGTGATCCAGCTGGCGCAGGAGGAGAAGTACACGCTGACGCGGGCCGAGATCCTGGCGAGCATCACGGTGATGCTAGGGGGGCGGGTGGCCGAGGAGATCGTGTTCGGCGAGATCACGACCGGGGCAGCGAACGACTTCGAGAAGGCGACCGAGCTGGCGCGGAAGATGGTGACCGAGTTCGGGATGTCGGACAAGCTCGGCCCGCTCACGCTCAGCACCAAGCACGGGCCGGTGTTCCTGGGCCGGGATCTCTTCGAGAGCCAGAACTACTCGGACGAGATCGCGTACGAGATCGACAAGGAGGTCCGGCGGATCATCGACGAGTGCTACAGTCGGGCCCGGCAGGTGCTGACCGAGCACAAGGAGGCGCTCGTGCGGATCGCCAAAGCGCTGCTCGAGCGGGAGTCACTCCAGGGCGACGAGTTGGACCTGCTGATCGCCGGCCAGCCGCTGCCGCCCGCCATACCGGCGCTGGCCTCATCGACACCGTCGCTTGTGTCGCAGGTCGCAACCCCGGCCTCACGTCCAGAGAAGTCGATTCCGCCGGCGCTCAAACCCGGGCTTCAAGGTTAGGATGCAACTTCTCCTCGGCGGTTAGGCAGCCCTACCCAGGCGATCTGGAGACATCGCTTGAGTCAACGGGCAGCTGCGTTTCGACGACGCGAGGAGGAGATGCCCATGTCAAATTTCATCACCGCTCCCATCAATGAGAACGGCATTATTCTCGACAGTGACATCGGAGGCATCCTGAAGGACGCGATGTCGCCGCCGTTCCGGTTCACCGACGTCTTCGTGTACTCGCATGGGTGGTGGACGGACGCGACGGGCGCGGCCGCAGGTTACAACCGGTTCTCCATGGAGTTCACCAAGCAGTTGCTGCTCATCGGCCCGACACCCCCGACGCTCCCTCACCTGCCAGCGTCGTCCTTCGCTACCGCGGTGCACTGGCCGTCGACGCTCTCGTTCTACTCGATGGCGAAGCGGGCGGACGCCGTGGGGCAGCACGGCGTCTACGCCCTGCTGCGGACGATGTTCGAGGCGCTAGGCGCACTGACCGCGCCGCCGTCGCTGCGCCTGCATCTCCTCGGGCACAGCTTCGGCTGCCGAGTCGTCTGCTCGGCGCTCGAACGAATCGCGAAGGACGGGATCCAGATCCCTTCTGCCGTCACGCTGGATGCCGTGCTCCTGCAAGCGGCCTTCAACAGCGACGAACTCGACCCAGATGGGATGTACGGAAATGTCTCGAAGCTGAATCTGCGGCTGCTCGTCACGCGTTCGGAAGGCGATACGTCGCTCGGCAAGTGGTACCCTATCGCCGAAAGGCTGGTCAATCTGTTCTCCGGTCGCCCTGTTACAGCGCTCGGTGCAGTTGGACCAAGCGCGGCAACGCAGACGGAGTTCGGCGGGGCGGGAGTCATCGCAGTGGGGCCGGGCTTCACCTACCCTGCAGTCGTACCGCTCACCGAGAGGCTCGTAGCAGCCGACCTCAGCCCACTCCACGCGGCTACAGGCCCGGGTGACCTATTCTCGGGCCACCATTCCAACATCTATCACGACGAAATCTACCAGCTGATCGCTGGCTTCTTCCGGTAGCGCATTCGGCGGACTACGGAGCGTCGGGGCCAACGGCTTGCCCGACGTCACCCTCAGCGCCATTCTCCCAGCCGACGGGTATCCGAATATCCACGAGCCCGCCGAGTGCCACCTTGAATGACCGAGGCCCTCTCGGGGTGCCGTAGGGCGGCCCGCAGCCCAGCGTTACCAAGGGGCCGGCGCTTATTTGGGCGCCGCATAGGCTGAGGTTGCCCCGGTTTGATGGAGGGTCAATCCCTGGAGTCTCTACCACCTCCTTATGGTCCTTGTTCTTCTCTCCCGCGGCCGCGAGCGCCGGTGTCGTCGGCTGTTCGGGGTATCTGGATGCCTCCCCGGTCTGAAGAAATCGATCCTGAGCGATTCTAGCCGGCGGCTTCACTGACCGCTTCCTTCTGAACCTGTCTTCGGACCACTTCATGCCGCTGTGACTCCCGCCGCTCGAACTCTGCGGGTGAAAGGTAGCCGAGCGCCG
>Ga0207416_1004434_pt1 | contig 12241 bp, 8 predicted proteins | sample PaiPotPPM11metaG_FD_184107 | JGI IMG/M metagenome (GOLD analysis project Ga0207416, IMG submission 184107) | Iron sulfur acid spring bacterial and archeal communities from Banff, Canada, to study Microbial Dark Matter (Phase II) - Paint Pots PPM... ...
CCGATATCCGGCGCTTCTAGGATCAACTGGTTGACCAGCGAGACATTCAGGCGGTAATCGCGGTAAGGCGAAGTGTGCATTTTCTTGTTGACGTCGAGCGCCTCCTGAATGAGTCGCTTCGCCTTTGCCAGCGAGCAAGGGATGAACTGTCCCGATTGTACGTTCTCGTCGATCTCCTTCTGCGCCCTACGTTTGCTCTCGATAAAGGTGAAGAAATCCTTCATGCCTTCAGTCCAGAATTCAAGCAGGAAGCCGATGGTGCGCACGTCGCGATAGTCCTCGCCCTGCTCCCACATCAGTAACACGCTGGCCTCGCCGATATCGTGCGAGCCGTTCATATAGCCTTTCCAGAAGCGCGGCGGGTTCCCGGCCTCCTGTGTGCTGAGAAATTCGGGCGTGCGCTCGATGGGCGGCTGCCAGATTGGATAGGTCTTGCTCTGTTCCAGTTGGATGAGGCCGCGGCGCGCCTCTTTCCGCACATCTTTCAGCGGGCTGAGCGTGTTCAACGCCAGCAGGACGTCGGCAGCGTCCGTTTCTTGTGTTCGAGCAAGCATCTTGAGCAGCGCCATTTGCACCGCCTCCGACTCGCCGGTGACGCTTTCCAGGGCCACTTCGGCCTGCTGCTGATCGCTGCTGCTATGCAGAGCCTGTGCGATCTCGTGATATTGCTCAAACAGGGACTGCGCTTGCTCGTTGTCGCCCTGGCTGACGGAGAGCGCCGGACTCTTCTTGTTCTTGTTCTTGTTTTTTGCCATAATTTCGTTTCTTCCTCTTCCACTGGCATGAACGGGCCGATTACTGTTTCTTCACTGTCCGGTTTAACATCTCGCGCGCCGCCTGCACGATCTCCAGGTTCGGGTTCAGCTTCTCGGCCTGTTTCAGCAGTGTTTCCGCGCGGCGCAGGTCGCCTTCGTCCTGGTAGACCGATGCCAGCAAGGCCAGCAGCGACGCGGCATCAGGATTTGTTTCCAGGCCGCGTTCCAGTGTTTCTTTGGCCTTTGCCGCGTTTTTTCCATTCATATAAAGCGTTGCCAGATGGGCATAGGGCGCTTGTTCGCGCGGATTGCGCTCAATGGCCTGCTCAAGAGTAGCTATGGCGGCGTCAGGCTGGTTCATGCCCTGCTGAACGCTCATGATCTTGAACCACAGTCCCTCGGCATCGGGATCGAGCGCGGCGATGCGCTGGTAGTGTTGGAGCGCGACATTCAACTGGCGGCGCTTGAGCGCGACATTCGCGAGGTCGTCCTCGATGGTTGCCTGCTGCTTCGTCGTCGTCACCATCTCTCTGGCCTGCAGGAGGCGTCGTTCAGCTTCGTAGAGATCGCCGTCATGCCGGATCAGTTGTTCGGCCAGAATAACCTGCGTAGGAGCCGTTTCTTGTATTGCCAGCGACTCGCGCAGGGACTTTTCAGCGAGGGCGGCAAACTGCTGTTCGCGCTCCGGCATGTTCAATGTCCCGTAGTGTTCGCTTAGCGCTGCCTGCGCAACGCCCAGTTCTCGCAGAATCTCAGCCCTTTGCTCGACGAATTTCTGCGCCAGCCGCTCAAGATAAACGATGGCGCGTTCGACGGCTCCCAGGGCGATGGCGCGGGTATAGGCGTCGCCGTAGACGACGCGATCCAGCGGCAGGTGGACGATGATCGCATCATCATAGGAGAGGCATTGCATCATGCGCCAGATGAGTTCGTCGTTGAGTTCTTCGCTGCCCGGCTCGTTGGCGTTGCGCGTTTGCAAGATTTCGTTGATGCGATCAGTATGCTCTTTCACACGCTTTTGGAGCTCGTCGATGGAGAGAGCCTGGGCGTTCGCGCCATCGTCGGTCATTCTCTGTATGCGCCATTGCCCATTCTCCTGCACCAGCGTATAGCTTGTCCAGAACCAGCGCCGCCCCGTCTCCTTGTAGACGGCGGTTCCCAGCGGCATTTCTTTAAGCGTGCCGCTCAAAGGCGTCTCGCTGAGTTCAAGCGACCAGGCGATCTCCACTTCTTTGCGCGTGCTTGCGCGGCTGCCAGGGAAAAAGGCTGTCGGGAGCCAGATGGCCGAAGTGGTTTCCCCTGTTTCGCGCTCGCGCACGTAGCTCATTTCAAAGCGCGACGGGTGAGCTTCGTCCGCCCAGGCACGGCGCTGCTCAACCCATTGGTCGCGCTCCAAATCGTCGCGCAGACCGCTGTCGCGCGCGAGCAGGCTGTAGGTCAGATCATAGTCGCCCAGGGACCAGGCGGCGATGAAGGTGGCGGTCAGTTCCTCCGGCTCTAAGCTGGGATTGATGAAGTTCAGGCCGCGATCTTCGCCGGTAACGGCGGCATTCAGGATCAACTGATTAATCATCGGCTGGTAATGGCGAAACTCCTTGTGCGTGGGGGAGCCGCGCCACCGGTTGACGGACAGAGACGCTTCGATCAGGCGGCGACCCTCAGCTAATGTGCAATCGGTGATGGTGACGTCGCCGAGTTGCTGCTTCATCTCTTTAATTTTGGCTTCGAAGTCGCGTTTCGGCGTTGTTTCAATGACGAAGTCCTTGACGCCCTGCAGCCAGAAATCCAGCAGGAAGGTGAGCATACGCACTTCGCCGTAGTCGAGACCCTGTTCCCAACTTAGCACAAGGTATATTTCCCCTTCTTCGCGTGACTGCGAAACATGGCCGCGCCAGAATCGCGGGGCCTGCACTGAGGAAAGCTGTACGAGCGGCTCGCCCGACGCGGGCGCTGTCCACCGCGGGTAGACTTTGGCGGCCTCGAGCCGGATAAGCGAGCGGCGCGCTTCTTTGCGCGCACTTTTTTGCGTACCCAGTGTATTGACGGCGCTCAGGACGTCGGCGGCCTCGCTGCTTTCAACTTTCGCCAGCGCCTTCACCAGTGCAATCTGGCTGGCTTCCGGGATGCGTTCTATAGCGTCAAGTGCTGCCGCGGCCTGCTGCTGGTCGGCGGCGGCATACAGTTCGGTTGCGATAGCGTGGATCTGCCCCAGGAGTTGCTCGACCAGGGCTTGATCCGCGGCTGCTATGGTGGTGTTGTTTTGTGTATCTTTGTTTTGGGACATAAACTTTTCCGTACCTTTTCATGAACATGGTCATGCATTGTCCTGTCGATTGTACCACGAAGTGACCAAAGAGTCGAGATACCGGGGTACAAAGGATCAAAATATCACATAACGATATAACGATAGAAGGACATAAAAAACTCATGTATTTTCTCGCAAAACATGCTATAATCAAGGCAGCGGGGATCGCTGTAAACGTCCAGGAGAAGTACGTTTACCCTTCTACTAGTGTTAGATGGAATCGGTATTGACTACGACAAGTCGTACCGCTTCGCAAGGAGATGTGTACATGACACAGTTCGTCTTTCCACCGTCCGCATTTGTCCCTATAGCGATTGGATTCTTCGGTCTCGGCACAGGGTACTTCATTTGGGGTGGCAGCGCGCTCTTCGGATTTCCCAGAGAGGAAACGCCCGAAGTGAGTCGCACGATGGGTATGTGGGGCTTCTGGATGCCTGGTTTCATGCAGTTCATCACCGGAATCTCCCTCCTCGTCGGCCTCACCTGGTTCCAGGTCTTCAGTGTTTCTGCCAGCGGGAAGCCCGCCAGCACATCCGCTCTGTACATGGCCGCCGTTGCCTTCACCGCCTACGGTATTCACTGGTTCGCGATGGCGCACCGCCGCTACATCGGGTCAAGCGCCTTGCCCGATGCCTGGATGGCAATCGCATTCTTCCTTCTTTCCGTTCTCGGCGTTGTCGTTTTCATTGCTGTGTCCGATATCTACGTGGCAATCGTGTTTATCGGTCTCTCGCTCATCTACTTGACGGAAGTCCCGACGCGCTTTGGCGTTCTCCCCATGGGGGCGCGCCTGGTGGGACTGTGGCAGGTACTCACCGGCCTCTGGCTGATGTACCTGACATGGGCCGTCACTCTTACCCTGGCTGCTAACATAAAATTGCCGTTTTAAGAGTGAGACGGTTAGTAGGGTACACCATCTTTCGCCTTGTGAGCTTGTCTTACTAAGGCGACCTTGTTGGCAAGCGCCGCATAATCGCCGCATTTATGGTTTTTCCTGGACGTGTTCAAGCCGTGAACGATCAACGACGATGCTCCCTTTCGACGATTGTGTTGCGCTTTCCGGCAGGGTTTAGCGGGCGCGATAAATCTGGCCTTTACAGCCGGTAGCCTCCCCAGCGGTGAGACGTGTTGACGGATGCATACGTCGAGAAGTACGCGCCAGCCGGAGTGGGAACGTCCGATAGCCTCTGTCGATTTCTCCCCATAGCCCAGGCGAATGAGAAGTTTGTCGCACCGTGTTTTTGCTGGCGAACTGGCGGGTGCGCTACCATCAGGATGAAGATGGGATACACCACGCAGTAGAAGTAAGATGACAGGCTGCGCCACGCCACGAAGAGCGGCAGCACGGCCAGCAAGATAGCGGACTCCGGCATCTTTTTGCAGGTGCGCCAGTACCAGGCGAGCGAGCCGAGCATGGCGATGCCTTCAAGGGCGGTATAGACCCACTTGGGGAAGAGCGGGATCAGGTGGGTGACGCTGAAGCCGACGAGGCCGACGCCCAGCGGGAACATCGGGTCCGCCATGGGCGCAAGTATGCCAGCCAGCCAGGCCTGGGGATTCCAGAGAATGAAGGGAAGGTTGCAGGCCAGGAAAATGCCGCCGGCTACGCTCATGCGCCTCAGCATTTCATTCCAGCCGTAGGTGCGCAGGATCAAGATCGCGTAAAAGGGCGCGAGGAACCATGATGTTTGCTTGCTGGCAAAAGCCAGTCCCAATAAGACCGTTGACGTCCAGCGCCGCTCGCGCAGCATCCAGGCCATCACGACGAGCAGAGTACTGAAGATATCGAGGTTCGAGCCGTAGGTCGAGCTCCACATGGAGATATTCGCGAGTCCCAGCACGAGAACCCAGGGACGCAAGGCTCTGGGAGCATATTTCCAGCCAATGAAGATCAACGCCAGGTAACTGAGCAGGTAGAAAGGCAGGACATTGTAGTCATTGGCCCAGACAAATGGGATCAGCGTCAGGAACGAGAGCGCGGGATAGCTGACTTTGGACTCGAATTCCAGCGCTTTGCCGGATTTCATGTCGGTATCGAAGACGCTTTGCAGATCGGTATTGGTGGGATAGTTGGAGCTATTGGCGAATTGTCCCTTTTGTAGTGGCGTTGTCCAGTTCGGCTGGATCGAGAAGCGGCGCGCTACCGAGAGCATGTTGGAGTCGGCGTAAGGATTGCGTCCCTCTAGCAGCAAGATGGCGGCGTTGGTGTCGAGCGATGTGCCGTCATTCGACATGCGGGGCGGCAGGAAGGCCATAACCACGGTCATAATGCACAAAACCACGCCGACGAGGGCGGTGAACAAGACCAAGAGCATGGCGATCTTCTGCCAGCGCCGCAGGAGGAAGGGCTGCTCTTCCTGCTCCCGCTTTTTGGAGCTGGCCGGGCGAAACGCCATAAAGACGGCGATGAAGCTGCCCAGGATCAAGATAAAAGGCAGCACAGAACCCAGCGGCCCCAGCAGAGGTACGACCAGGTTGAAGATAGGTTCGTTGGGCGCTTGCAAGACCAGAGCTATACCGAGCCACAGGGCGCGGCGCTGCAAGTCGAGGATTCGCTGCTTCTTGAGCGATGCGTCTTCTTCTGTAAAGAACGGGCGCATCCATTTGTCTATGAGATTGTTGTCGCTAGTTTGAACTTTCTCCGGCTGAGGTGTCTGTGTAAGTATCGCTAGCTGCTCCATACAAGTCCGCGTATTGGCCTGGATGGCGGCCTGGTGATCCTAAACCGGATCAGGCAGGTGTGTGGCAAGGCGGATTTGCCCCGACCAGATATCTCTTCCAGGATGTGACGCTTTTACCTCCCAACAGAGTACCGAGAACAACATGTTCGCCAAAATAGCCATGTCATGGCTTTTCCCGGCCTGAACCTTACAACGAAGTGCTTCTCGGTTGCGTCACAAAGCGGCATTAACGCTGTCTCTTGCGCGGCAGCATCAATATTGAGACGAAGGCGTAGCCGGAGCAGCCCAGGAGCAGCAGGGCATAGATAACGGTCTCGGCATCCTTGCCAGGGGAGAGCAGCGTGGCTAGCCCCCACCACAAAAAGCCAATGAAGACGGCAAATAACAAGATCGTACTCAAAAGTTTCTTGCTCATGGTGTGATGTCCTTCTTAAGAGCAGGATAATGACCTATTTTTCTTTTTGTGATTATAGCATATCATCTGCTTCGCTGCCCACACTATGTATGACTCCTGGGCTTTTGTATTGTAAGTCTCTACCACAAGGACGTATAATAGTGCCAGATTTTAGAATTTTTTGGGAAGGAATGCGGTTTCTAAAAAATAATGAGTTACTATGCACGGACGCCGAAGGAGTTATCTCAGAACGCGGTAAAATTCTGGCCCAGGGAGTTAATGGATCGAGAAGTTGCGGCGAGTATTATACCTTTGCTCATAAAAACTCAAGATAAGTTTATTGGCCTCCTGGATATTTCTGACGCCCGGCCTGATGCCTGGAAAGATACGCTCCGCAATTCTAAAGAGCTTGCTGCGAATCTTTTTTTGAAGCATCTCATGGTATTGTCCGATATCAGCGGAGAACGCTTGCGGCGTCTGAATTTCAGTAAGATGTTTCCAGAAGGTTCAATGACATATATATGGCAAGAGCAGAGCTATACTTATCCGTTTCAAGAAATCACGAGAAGAACTCGAATCAGTAATGCCACTCTTTTTGTGCATGGGAAAAGTCTCATCACAGCTCATGAGTTGGATGGGAAAATGGAAGATGTTATCATGCTTATCCTTTATGGACAAGCTGCTCTTGATGAAATGGCCGCAGAAGAGGCGCTACCAGATGAAATTAGAGCGAAATGTATGATCGGTAGTCTCATTGGTAAAAGCGATGAACTCAGAAAATTCGTGAAGGAGCGGTATATCTGGGTCAGTCGCATCACAGGAGGGGCCACAGCGAATGCAATGGGGCAGATGGCGCAAAACTATGTACTGGAGACGTTACAACAGGCATTGCCCGAATGGCGCTTCAATCGCGACGGAACTATCCCCGGAATCAGTCATAACCAGGGCAAAACAGAAACCCACTTCGATGTTATAGCTCGTTCGCAATTGGACAAGTATGTTGCTATAGAAGTGTGCTTTCAAGTAACGACGAATAGCGTCATAGAGCGTAAGGCGGGCCAGGCGGAAGCGCGAGCAAATATGCTGAGGAGTGCAGGTCATCGTATCGCTTATGTGATAGATGGAGCAGGCAATTTTGAACGCGCTGCCGCATTGCGAACCATTTGTAACAATAGCGATTGCACCGTTGCCTTCTCGCAGAACGAGATACAACGTCTGATCCAATTCCTGACGGAATCAAACCAATCTTATGCAGAGGTGTAATACACATGGCACATTTCAGCGAAAATAGTCATAGGCTCGAAAAGCGGAGTGTCGTTGTAACGAATCTTGATCAATTGGTTCAACTTCAACATGATCATGCAAGCGTTTATTTGTTCCATTTTCCTGGTGGCCGAACTGATCTCGACGCCAGTTTTTCCGAAGAGGCTTACAAAAAGGTGAGCCGTTACTGTGATCAGCTTAATGCCAATGCAACGGTATGCATCTTAACGACCCCCCCTGACGCTGCGCGTATGCTGCCGTTCCTGGAGAAATCTCTCGAATTCAAACTTTGGGTTGCCGTCAAGCTCAGTCCCAATGTCTATCCAAAGCAGCCAGGGAAATTGCCTGAACAGCATGGGGCCTTGCTTGTACTTACCCGCTATGCTGGCTCTCTGCGTCATACGAAAACGCGAATAAAGTACACTTATTGCCCATCATGCGGCAAAACCACAAAGGATTATGGCGGAAAGAAACATACATATCATGCGGAAGGTACATTATTGTCTGATGTATGGCGAGATATTGAGTGCGATCCCTTTAGAGATATTACGCCGATCATTGATAGATTACAGGATTTATTCGGCATAGAACCATATCGCTCGTTGGAGGTACTTGATCTACGATCTTGCCCTGAGCTTGTCCATAGACAACAGATGGAAGCTCCCACGTGCATTCAGAGACCAGCCACCATCCAGAATACGACGGTTATCAGGTCCCAATTACTGAATGAAGATTGTCTCACGGCATTGAGAGCGATGCCGGATAATTCTGTGGATTTTTGTTTTGCTGATCCACCATACAATCTGCAAAAAATGTATAATCGATGGAACGACGATATGAAGTCGATCGCATACTTCTCCTGGTGTGATCAGTGGCTGACAGAATTAGCGAGAGTCTTGAAGCCTGGAAGAACGTTAGCGGTTGTGAATATTCCGTTATGGGCTATTCGCCACTATCAGCATCTTTGTGCGCATCCTGATCTACAATTTCAAAATTGGATCGTATGGGATGCAATGAGTTTCCCAGTGCGTTTGATCATGCCCGCGCACTATACGATTTTATGCTTTTCAAAGGGTGAGCCAAGATCTCTTCCGGGACTTGATGCATCAACACGACAAAAGCGGGATAGCGAATACTTAACTTCCCTAAATGACTTATATTGCTTGAGAGACACATGCATAGTGCGTAGAGCCAGGATAGGCGCAAAAGATCACACAGAATTGTACGATATTTGGTATGATATCCATCGCTTAAAACATAATAGCCGCCGCGTGGATCACCCCTGTCAGTTACCGCCGCTCTTAATGCGCCGCTTGTATGCTTTATTTACGTGCTCTGGAGAGATGATCCTTGATTGCTTCAATGGAGCAGGCACGTCAACGCTAGTGGCGCAGCAGATGAAGAGAAGATATATCGGCATCGAAATATCTGCCGAATACGATCAACTGGCTCGCGAGAGGCATGAGCAAATTGGCAATGGCAAAGATCCCTTTGCGAAAAATGATATTGTTCCGAAAAGCAAAAACAGTAGGGTTGATCGTTTGCCAAAACAGATGTATGCCGTGCCGAAAAAGACGCTGCAACTGGATGTGAAGCGCATCACTCAGCAGCTAGGACGACTTCCTACACGTGAAGAAGTAAAAAATCTGAGTCCCTATCCTATTGACTACTTTGACAACTACTTTGTCAGTTGGGGAGAGGTGTGCGCGGCAGCTCGCACCACCGGCATGTCAGAACTGCCGCCGGAGCCGCAGAGACCGACAACACAACTCAGTTTCTCTTTTGACACACTCTGATATACTCCATAGGGCATCATGATCTTTGCATGTACCGTGTCCAGTTCTCCTTCCACAGGTAGGAGCGGGCCAGCATCTCCTCGGCGCTCTTCATCGAGAACTCGGTGACGCTGCCGCCCATGATGTGGGCAAGCTCGCGCACGCGCTGCTCCGGGCGCAACTGGTTGACGATGGTCACGGTGCGCTCATCGAAGATCTGCTTGCTGACGTTGTAGTGCGTGTCGGCGAAGGAAGCGATCTGCGGCAGGTGCGTCACGCAGATCACTTGATGGTTGCGCGTGAGCATCCACAGCTTTTCGCCGACGATCTGCCCGCTTTTGCCGCTGATACCGGCGTCGATCTCGTCGAAGATCAGCGTCGGCGTGGCGTCGGCTTCGGCCAGGATGGTTTTCAGCGCCAACATCAGGCGCGAGGTTTCGCCGCCGGAGGCGATCCTGGAGAGCGGCTTGAACGGCTCGCCGGGGTTGGGCGCGATGAGAAACTGCATGCGGTCGATGCCCGTCAGGTCGCAGGCGTAATGCTGCTCAGGCTGGCCGTTGACGCTGGCAGGCACGCCTTGCTCGTCGGGAACCTGCTCTATCTCGACTGAGAAGCGCGCGCGTTTCATGTTCAGGTCGTCAAGCTGCTCCTCCATCGCCGCCGAGAGCGAAGCCGCCGCCGCGCGCCGCCGTTCGGAAAGCTGCTGGGCGATCTGGCCGATGTCGCGGCGGAATACGCTGTCTTGCTGCTGCAACTGGGCGATGGTTTCGTCGCGATGAATAATGCTATCCAGTTCGGCGCGGTCATCTTCGGCGCGCTGGAGGATTTCTGCGATGCTTGCCCCATATTTGCGTTTCAGGCGCGCGATGAGTGCCAGGCGATCTTCGATCTCGGCCAATCGCTCAGGGTCATCTTCGATGTCGCCCGCGTAGCTGCTGATGCTCCCCGCCACGTCTTCGAGCTGGTAAACGGCCTCGGACAGGCGCTCCTCGTACTCTTGCAAGTCGGGGTTGAGGCGTGTCAGCTCGCTCATGCTGTGCTGCGCCTCGCGCAGTTGATCGAGGGCGGGCTTCAGTTCGTCGCTGCCCATATCGCCGCCGCTGAGCAGCGTATAGACAAGGGCGCACAGCTCGCGCAGCCGCTCGGCGCTGCCGAGGACTTTCCGCTCTTGCTCCATCTCTTCAACCTCGCCGATTTGCAGCTCGGCCTTCTCAATCTCGTCGATCTCGAAGCGCAAGAACTCGGCGCGGCGGGCCTGATCCCGCTCGTTTTGTTGCAGTGCCTGCAAGGTTTTGTGGGCAGCGCGCCACTCGCTGACTCTGGCGGCCAGTTGCGCGCGCAGGGGCAGCAGTTCGGCGTAACGATCCAGGAAATTGACGTGCTGTTCGGGGCGCAGCAGGCTCATATGCTCGCTCTGCCCGTGAATATCGACGAGCCAGCTTGCCACTTGCTGGAGAACCTGTTGCGAGAAGGCGCGTCCATTGACGCGCGCCACGGTGCGACCGGAGCGGAAGATATCGCGTGAGAGGATCAGTTGCCCGTCTTCGGGCGTGATGTCGTATTCGTGGAGCAGCGAGGCCAGCGCGACACGCGCGTCGGCGCTGGTGGCGTCAACCTGCATATGCTGCGCCTGCTGGTCTGTCGCGGCGTCGAATGCCTCGAACATGCTGCCGGCATCGTTCGCACCGCTATGGTTGGAGGCATCGTCGAAGGTGCTGCCGTCGAAAGGTTGCCATTGCTCGGCCAGGGGCGGCAGCGCGTCGATGGAGAAGACGCCCTCGATAGTAGCGCGCTCGCAGCCGGCGCGCACGAAGTCGGACGTGATCTTGCCACCGAGCAGCGTGCTGACGGCGTCGATGATGATAGATTTGCCCGCGCCCGTCTCGCCGGTAAAGACATTAAACATGCGATGCAGGCGCAGTTGCAGGCTCTCGATAATGGCGAAATCTTTAATGCTCAGTTCAAGTAACATAGGCGTTGCTGTCTACTAGTCGTTATTGGTCGTCACCCATCAGTTTGGCGTTGATGATCTGGTAAAAATACGTCGGCGGCCTGCGCCGCAGAAACTGCGTGGTGTACTGGCTTTTATGCACGGTCACAACCGCTCCGTTTTTCAGTTCGCGATTCATCTGGCCATCGGCGGAAAAGACGCCGTCTTGCGATCCTGGGAATATTTGGAGCTTAATGGTCGCTTCCGGCGGCACGATCAGCGAGCGGTCAGAGGCAAGATGCGGCGCGATGGGCGTGATCACGGTACTTTCCACCTGCGGGTGCAGCAGCGGTCCGGAGACGGCGAGGTTGTACGCCGTCGAGCCAGTTGCCGTCGAGACGATAGTGCCGTCGGCAAAGGACATGCTATAAAAGTAGTCGTCGATCCAGGTACGAATCTCTACGCCGTGCGGCCACTTGCCGCGCGCGATTACGATATCGTTCAGAGCTAAAAACTCCTCGCGCTGCCCTTCCTGCTCCAGCGTCGCTTGCAGCATCGCGCGTCTATCGACCCAGACAGAGGGATCTTTGTTCAGGTAGAGCGGCAGCTTTTCCTGCACCTCGTCCGGTTCGAGCTCGCTCAAGAAGCCGACGCGCCCAAAATTGACGCCGAGGATAGGGATATGTTCGAGGGCGCAGATGCGAGCGACATGCAAGATCGTGCCGTCTCCTCCCAGCACAATGACCAGGTCGCAGCCTTTGAGCGAGGGATCGGGCGTTTCCTCGCCTTCATGGCGGGTATCGAGCATACGCACATCATCCCCTCGCTGGTGCAAAAAGGACACGAGCTTATGAGCGGCCTCCGAGGTAGCTTGTTTGCGGCCCTGGTAAAATACGGTTATAATCATCTTCTCCCTACGCATCAATGGTTCCCAGAAAGGCGTGACGCTGGCCTCTGGACACATATTCTAACACACCGGGAGACAAATTGCGAGATGTGTCTGGGGCATCTCAGGGCTTTTCAAAAGTCCTAGAGAGGTGAAAAGAAGGTCGAACCTTGCTATACTCATCAAAAAGCAAGAAGGAGAAAGGATCGACCAGAATGGACTATAGCACATACGAACACTGGGTAGTCAACA